>Ga0335077_10013645_pt1 | contig 10157 bp, 6 predicted proteins | sample Lox_Sample_31_FD_207151 | JGI IMG/M metagenome (GOLD analysis project Ga0335077, IMG submission 207151) | Soil microbial communities from Loxahatchee National Wildlife Refuge, Florida, United States - Lox_Sample_3.1 | ecosystem: Environmental > Terrestrial > Soil > Wetlands | place: USA: Florida...
CGTGAAGAACATCACGTAGTCGTGGGTCGAGGCGATGAACAGGTGCTCGACCCAGTCGTCCTCCTTCGTCCCCATCCCGTTGAGGCCGCGGCCCCCGCGCCGCTGGCGGCGGTAGGTCGACACCGGAATGCGCTTGATGTACCCGGTGTGCGAAATCGTGATGACCATGTCCTCCTCGGCCACCAGATCCTCGACCGAGAAGTTGCCCTGGTCCGCCACGATCTCGGTGCGCCGCTCGTCGCCGAACTGCTTGACCAGGTCCTCGAGCTCCTTCTTGAGGATCCCGAGCCGCTTCGGCTTGGACGCCAGGATGCTCTTGAGCTCGGCCACCAGCGCGTGCACTTCCTTCAGCTCGGCCTCGAGCTTCTCGATCTCGAGCCCCGTCAGCTTGGCCAGCCGCATGTCGAGGATCGCCCGGCTCTGGATCTCCGACAGCTTGAAGCGCGCCCGCAGCTTCTGGTCCGCCTCCTCCGTCGTCTTCGAGCCGCGGATGATCTTGATCACGGCGTCGATGTTCTCGACGGCGATCTTGAGACCCTCAAGGACGTGCTGGCGCTCCTCGGCCTTCTCGAGGTCGAACTTCGTCCGCCGGGTGATGACGTCGTGCCGGTGTTCGACGAAGTGCTGCAGCAGCTCCTTCAGGTTCATCACCTTCGGCACGCCGTCCACCAGCGCCAGCATGATCGCGCCGAAGGTGGTCTGCATCTGGGTGTGCTTGAACAGGTTGTTCAGCACCACCATCGGCACCGCGTCCCGCTTGAGCTCGACGACGACCCGCATCCCGTCGCGGTCCGATTCGTCCCGCAGGTCGGAGATGCCCTCGATCCGCTTGTCGCGCACGGACTCGGCGATCTGCTCGAGGAGCCGCGCCTTGTTGACCATGTACGGGATCTCGGTCACCACGATCTGCGACCGCCCGCTCGATTCCTTCTCCTCCACCTGCGCCCGCGCGCGCACCACGATGCGCCCGCGACCCTGCTCGTAGCAGTCGGCGATGCCCTCGCGCCCGTAGACGATGCCGCCGGTCGGGAAGTCCGGGCCGGTGATCAGCTTCCGCAGCTCCGCGACGCTCGCGTCCGGGTGGTCCACCAGGTGCGTCGCCGCGCCCACCACCTCGCGCAGGTTGTGCGGCGGAATGTTCGTGGCCATGCCGACCGCGATGCCCGCCGAGCCGTTCACCAGCAGGTTCGGCAGCCGCGAGGGCAGCACCGTCGGCTCCTGCAGCCGGTCGTCGAAGTTCGGGACGAAGTCGACGGTGTTCTTGTCGATGTCCTCGAGCATCGCCAGCGCGATGCGCGTCAGCCGCGCCTCGGTGTAGCGGTAGGCCGCCGCCGGGTCGCCGTCCACGGAGCCGAAGTTCCCCTGGCCGTCCACCAGCGGATAGCGCAGCGAGAAGTCCTGGACCATGCGGACCAGCGAGTCGTAGACCGCGCTGTCGCCGTGGGGGTGGTACTTGCCGAGCACGTCGCCGACGACCGTCGCGCTCTTCTTGAACGGCCGGTTGGGTAGCAGGCCGAGCTCGTTCATGGCGTAGAGGATGCGCCGGTGCACCGGCTTCAGACCGTCCCGGACGTCCGGAAGCGCGCGCTGCACGATGACGCTCATCGAGTAGTCGATGAACGACTCGCGCATCTCGTCTTCGATCAGTCGGGGGAGGATCCGTTCGCGCTGATTTGGAGCGGTCATGACCGTTCGGGAAAGGACTGCTAAATATAGACGGACTATTGAGTTAAGTCAATCGCGAGCCCCTCCTTCAGGATGGCGTGGCGGCGCGCTTCCTGGCCCTCTCTAGACGTGGCTTTCCGGGGCCGCGGGCGGCCCCTTCGGAGCCTCGCCCTGCGGCCCTTTTCCCTTGGAAGCCCGGGCGCGGCCGGTCACGTACCAGCGCCGGGTGATCTCGCCGGCGAGACCCGTGTTCCCGAGCCCGAACGCGAGGGCGACGGCCAGCGCCACGGCCCCCAGGATGAGGGTGAAGGCGGTGGTCACCACATCCGTCGGCACGCCCATCTGCTGCAGCGCCATGATCGCGGAGACGGCGACGACGACGCCCTTGGCCAGCTTGGCGAGCATGGGCACGCCCTCGACCGCGCCCGCGGAGGCGAGGATCAGCGCCCGTACGAACTCACCGAGGATCAGGCCGAGGATGATCACGATGATGCCCGTGAGGACGCCCGGCAGGTACCCTACGAGATTCGTGAACATGTCGTTCACGTTGGTCACGCCGGGTAGCGCCGAGGCCGCGAGGAGGATGATGACCAGCATCACGGCCCAGAAGAGCAGCAAACCCACCACGCGCCCGGGGTGCAGCGGCGTGCCCGTGCGCTCGACCGCTTCGGCGACGCCCCACCGCTCCGCGGATCGGTCGAACTGCACCCGGTCGAGATAGCCGTCCACCAGCCGCTCCAGGAGGCGCGCCACGAGATAGCCCGCGCCGAGGATGAGGAGCGCGAGCAGGAGGCGGGGCAGGAGCATCCCGATCTGCACCAGCGTGTCCTTCAACCGTTCGAACACGTCCACGGCCGCCCTCCCGCGGCGTTACGCCGCGATCTCCAGCACCAGCTTCCCGAAGTGTTCGCCCGCCGCCAGCCGCTCGAACGCGCGGCGCGCTTCCGTCAGAGGGGTGACGCTGTCCACCACCGGTCGCAGCGTTCCGCGGCCGAGGAGCCGGACGATCTCGCCGAACTCCCGCGCGTTCCCCATCGTCGAGCCCATCAAGGTGTAATGATACCAGAACATCCGCCGCACGTCGGTGACCACCTTCGGGCCGCTCGTGCCGCCGCAGGTCACGAGCCTCCCGCCGGGTGCGAGCGCCCGCAGGCTCTTCTCCCACGTGGCCTCGCCGACGGAATCCACGACCACGTTCACGCCGCGGCCGCCCAGCAGGCGACGCAGCTCCTTCGGAACGTCAGTCGTGGCGTGGTTCAACGCGACGTCGGCGCCCAGCGCCCTGGCGCGCTCGAGCTTCGCGTCGCTCGACGACGTCACGATCGCGGTCGCGCCCAGCAGCTTCGCGATCCCCAGCGCCGCCAGCGCGACGCCGCCGCCGATGCCCCAGATCAGGACGGTTTCGCCCGGGCGCACTGCCGCGCGGGTCGCCAGCATCCGCCACGCCGTGAGGTGCACGAGCGGGAACGCGGCCGCGTCCGCCCACGAGACCCCGTCGGGCACGGGATGGACGTTCCACTGGGGGACCCGCACCGCCTCGGCGAAGGTGCCCGGCAGGTGCTCGCCGAGGAGGCGGTACGTGGCACACAACGACTGCTCGCCCGCGAGGCAGAACTCGCACGCCTGGCACGATACGCCCGGATTGAGCAGCACCCGGTCGCCCGGCTTGACGCGCGTCACGCCGCTTCCGACGGCCTCGACGACGCCGGCCCCGTCGGCCCCCATCACGTGCGGGAAGGGCGGCCCCGAGCCGGGCAGGCCCCGCAGCACGAACAGGTCGAGGTGGTTGAGCGCGGCCGCCTTCAGCGAGACGAGGACGTCGTCGGGCTCCCGGAGCGACGGCCGCGGCATGTCCTCGACCCGCAAGGCCTCGGGTCCGCCGTTCGAGCGGATGGTGACGGCGAGCATGACGGAAAATTTACGGCCGGCCCGGAAACGAAGATAGCCGCGCGTGGCGCGGCTATCCCCGAAACCGGACGCTCGGCGGGCGCTAGTGCGCGGCCGCCGGAGGCGACGGCGCGGCCGGCCGGAACGCCGGGGCGCCGAGGCGGTCGACGCCCGGCACCGCGAACGGCGTCCGCGTATTGGTGACGCGGTCGAACAGCTCGACGTGCGACGTGCCCTGCGGATCGGGCGGCAGGACCGTCAGCGCCACGGTGCGGCCGTCCCCACTCACGCTGAACGACATCACGTACAGGCCCGGCGGCGTGATGGGCGTCGCCGCGCTGCTCGTGAGATCCTGGTTGTAGACCCGCTTGCTCGGCGGGTTGCCGGTCTCGACGCGCAGGTAGTAGAACGACCTGCCGTCCGACGCGTAGACCGGCGAGTCCTCGACGCGGCCGGTCGTGAGCCGCTCCTCCGCCCCCGTCCCGTCCAGGTTGCGCTGGTAGATGTTGTAGTTGTGATCCCGCAGCGCGACGTACAGCACCTTGCGGCCGTCGGGTGAGACGTCGGGCTGCGAGGACGGGCTGTCGCCGCTGGTGAGCTGGCGCCGCCCGGTCCCGTCCTTGTTGATGATGTAGAGCTGGGTCTTCCCCGCCCGGCCAGACTCGAAGACGATCTGGTCGCCGGCCGGCCCCACGAAAACGGGCGACTGGACGGGTAGCGAGTCGTGCGTGAGCCGCCGTACGTCGCTGCCGTCCGCGCTGGCCACGTACAGGTCGAACAGCTCCGACTTCGGCGGAGCGGCCACGAAGGCGATCTGCGTCCAGTTGGGCGACCAGGCGACCTGCGTTTTCTGCAAGCTGTCCTGCGTGAGCCACCGCAGCTTCGCGGGATCGCCGCGCTGCACCATGAGCAGGTCCCAGCGCCCCGCCCGCAGCGCCGGCACCAGCATGTCGCCGACGACGTACGCGTCGGCGGTCACCACCGAGTCCCAGGTCGAGCGGGCCGTCAGCTGCGCGTGGCCCATCGCGACGCCGACCGCGCGCCCGTCCGTCACCCGCGCCAGCGAATCGGCCGACGAGCGCCAGGTCAGCGCCGTGGCGGGCCCCAGCGGCCGGCGACGGTCGTCGAGGAGCTGCACGGCCATCTGCCGCTGCTCGCCCACCGGCAGCGCGAACCGCGGCGTCGCGATCTGGAGGCCGCCCGCCACCACTCGGACGTGCCAGGTGTGGGACGCCGAATCCGTGCGAGTGGCCTGGGCCGCCACGCGGATCCGCGTGTCGCCCATCCGGACGCCGCGGAGGGCCAGCGTCACCGTGTCGAAGCGCGCGACGGACGTGTCGGGCAGCGTCCAGTGCACGGGGATCCCCTCGAGCGGCGCGGTGTCGGCCCCGTAGAACCGGATCCCCAGACTGGTCGCGCCCTGCATCGCGAGCGTGATGAGCGTGTCGGCCGGTGTGGCGACCAGGCGCTGGATCGGCGGGTGCACGGTGACCGTGGTGACGATGTTCGGGAAGAACCCGCTCGTCGCCATGATCGTGGCCGTGCCGGGCGCCACTCCCGAGATGATCGGCGCCACCGACGACACCAGGACCTTGCTCGAGTCGGAGGACAGGAACTGGAACGACGTGTGCGAGGGGTCCAGCCTCCGGTGGTCCTTGGTCACCACCAGGGCGAGCGTGTCCACCACGCCGGGCGCCAGCGACACCGCACGCTGGCTGAACTGCACGCTGTCGCCGCTGACTTCGACGGCGATCTGCTTCGGCGCCCAGCGCGCCCCCGGCACGGTCACCGTCACGACCGCGTGCCCGGTATCGCCGACGGACGACACGAGACCGAAGGAGTCCACCTGCGCCACGCGGCCGGCGTCCACCGAGAAGACGACGCAGGCCGGCTCGGCCAGCTCGCCCGTGAGCCCCCGCACCGTGTGGTACTCCAGCTGCGCGGACTCGCCCTTGATCAGTCTGACGAGCTGCGGCGTCACGAACAGCCCGTCCGCCGGGCCCGAGCCCGGAGGCTGCCGGCTCATCGCCGAGCACCCCACGCCCAACCCGTGGCCCCGCGCGGGCGCCCCGGGCTGCGCGATCGGCGCCGACGGCTGCGCCTGCGGTTGCGGCGCCGCGCTGGCGGCGAGCACCTCGACGATCGCCGGTTCACTCGTGTGGGCCGCGCGGCCGGAGCCGTACCGCGCCGTGATTCTCGCCACGCCGGCGGCGTGCCCCGTCACGATCCCGGTCGAGTCCACCGTCGCGACGCCGGGCTTGTCCGAGTGCCAGGTGAAATTCGTGATCGAGAGCAGTGCCTGCCCGGCGCGGTCGTACGCCTGCACGAACGCCTGCGTCGTCTGCCCCACCTGAACCTGCAGCTCGTTCGGCTGGATCTGCACGACGGCGACGGCGGGCGCGCGCTGCGCCGCGCCCACAGCCGGAACGAGGCTCAGGCCGGCGCCCGCGAGGGCGGCCGTCACGGTTGTCAATCGAAGGCTCTTCATCCACGCCACCTCGTGTGCATCACGCGCAAAGAAGGGGACCGCGCCCCGGGGTGTCAAGCATTTTGCGCCTAAAACGCCGCATGTGAACCAGTCTCTGCGCAGGCGGCGTGCCGGACCCCCGAGGCGCCGGGGCGAAATCGCGACAACCCCGCTTCCCTTATCGACTTCCACCACCGTGGCCCAGCCGGTCTGCTCCTCCAGCCGCGCGACCCGTGGCCGCGACGTCTGCCTGCAAGCTGGCGTTTCGCACGCCTCGCGAGCCGCGGTGAGCCGCTTGCGAAGTGGAAAATCGCGCGCCATGTATAGAGCCGCTCGACCACGCGACAGAAGCGCCAAACCGTCTGGAGGGACGCTCATGCTGTTCGACGATATGACGGGAATGGGCGGATGGGAGCCGCCGTCGTCCATGCCCCCGCAGCCGCCGGCCCCGGCCTGGACGCCGCCGCCTCCGGCACCCCGGCCCGTGCCGCCGCCTCCGCCCCCGCCTCCTCCACCCGTGGCCGCACCGAGGCCGCCGGCGCCACCCGCGCCCAAGCCCGTGGTGAAGAAGGCCGCGAAGAAGGCCGCCCCGAAGCGGAAGAAGGCGGCCAAGAAGAAGGGTCCGAAGCGCAAGGCCGTGCGGAAGATCGCGAAGAAGAAGCCCGCCAAGCGGAAGACGGCGAAGAAGCGGGCCGCGCCGAAGCGCAAGCCAAAAGGCAAGAAGCGCCGCTAGAACACCTCGACGCTGCCTGAGACGCCCTGCCGCGCGCGCGCCGCGATTTCCTCGAGCCGCGCGCGCGCGACGGGCTTGATCCGTCCGTCGGCCGGCGGCCGCGCGATCGAGTACACCTGAACGGCCTTGGGCTGAAGCCGCGCCAGGGCCCGCAGCCACGCTCCGACGGCTTCCTCGGACGCGCCGCTGTAGCCGGGCCCGTCGACGACCATCGCCTGCACGACCACGTCCACCAGGCCACGCAGCCCGTCCACCAGCTTGTCCCGGTCGTACTCGACGCCGTTGACGAGCGCAGGTGGGCCGGGATCGAGCTTGATCAACCGCTCGTCCACGCGATTGAGGGCCTCGCGCACGGCCGGGCGGCCCGCCGACAGGCCGTTCGACATCACCACCACCTTGACGCGCGGCGCCGCGGCGTCGCGCACATCGAGCACGCGCTGCACCACGCCGGGAAAGCGCGGGTGCATGGTGGGCTCGCCGTTGCCCGCGAACGTCACCCAGTCCGGCGGCTCGTCCAGGCGCTCGAGCGTCTTGCGCAGCGCGTCCGCCACCAGGTCGGGCGACGGCCAGCGCGAGTGCGGGGCCTTGGGCGTATTGAACCCGCACTCGCAGTACGGGCAGTCGAAGGTGCACAGCTTGGAATGGAGCGGCACCAGGTTCAGACCCAGGCTCACACCGAGGCGCCGGGAGCGCACCGGTCCGTTGATGATCCCGTCCCACAGGAAGGTGCCTTCGAGCTTTCCGGGAGGGGGCAGCGACACGAGCCGGTCCATTGGTCGAAACGTAGTCCGGCCTTGCGACCATCGCCACGCTTCATAGGTTGACCTCATGTCGCCGCCGGTCGTCCGATCCCGCCGGCGCCCGTGCGGATGAACGCCCGCCAGGCGCCGTTCGTCGTCGCCGTCGCCGCCGCCCTGATCGGCGCCGCGATCGGCCTCGCGCTGCGCGGCGTGGAGCCCGCGGCGACCTGGCTCTACCAGGCCGCGTGGTATCCGACCATCGTCGGGATGGCGGCCTTCATCGCCCGCCGCGAAGGCCGTGACCCGCTCACCGCCAACCCGCTCCACGCGCTCTCGCTGTTCGCCTGGTCGGCGGTGTTCTGGTTCTTCTTCGAGTTCCTCAACTGGCGCCTCGACAACTGGTACTACGTCAACGTGCCCGCCGACCGCGCGGCGCGGTGGGTCGGCATCTCGCTGGCCTTCGCCACGGTGCTGCCGGCGATCTTCCTCGCCGCGCGCACCCTCGAGTCGTGGACGGCGTTCCGCAGCGTGCGCACGCGACCGATGACCGTCACGCCGCTCGGGCTGCGGCTCACTTCGCTCGCCGGCGTCGTCTTCCTCGTGCTGCCGCTGGTCTGGCCGCGCTGGTTCTTCCCGCTGGTGTGGGGCGCGACGACGCTGCTGGCCGAGCCCGCGCTCTTTCGCCGCGAGCCCCGCTGGTCGCTCATCGGCGACCTGCAGCGCGGCGAGGCGGGCCGGATCGTGCGGTTGCTCGTCGGCGGCGCCGGCATCGGCCTGCTGTGGGAGCTGTACAACTCCATCGCGCGCAGCCGCTGGATCTACACGGTGCCGGGCCTGGAAGACCTCAAGCTCTTCGAGATGCCGCTGCTGGGCTTCCTCGGCTTCCCGGTCTTCGCGCTCGAGTGCTGGTCGGTGTTCCACCTGCTCGCGTGCTTCGGCATCTCCACGCCGGAGCAGCCGTCCGGCGCGCCCGTGCGGCTGCGGCGCAAGGTGCTCACCGCGGCCGGGGGTGTGGCCTTCGCGGTCGTCGTGCTGCTCGGGATGGAGCATTTCTCGATCAGCAGCACGACGCCGCAGCTGATCGGCGTGCCGGGCCTGCCGGCCTCCGTCGCCTTCCGCCTCGGGGCCCAGGGCGTGACCCCGTTCAGTCTCGCCCAGGAGCCGGCGAGCGATCTGGCGCGGCAGGCGGACGCGAGCCTCGACGACGCCCTGCGATGGATCGAGGCCGCGCGCCTGTGCACGCTGCGCGGCATCGGGACCGAAAACGCGCGCCGCCTGACGCAGCTCGGCGTCCGGACCGTCGCGACGTTGTCGCACCAGGATCCGGACAGCCTCGCCGCGCGGCTGCGGACGGCCCCGGGCGGCGACTCGCCGTCGCGCCGGCCCACGCCGGCCGAGGTGCGCGTGTGGGTGCGCGCCGCCCGCGCCGCGCTCGGGGAGAGCGGCTGATGCGCGCCGCGTTCGCGCTGGGCGGCGCCGCGCTGCTCGCGGTCGCCGTCGCGGCGGCCGCGCCGCGCGAGCACCGCCTGCCCGACTACGACGTCCTGATCCGGGGCGGGACCGTGGTGGACGGCACGGGCGCACCGCAGCGCACCGCCGATGTGGCCGTCAGCGGCGACCGGATCGCGGCGATCGGAGACCTGAGCGGTCGCACGGCCGCGCGCACCATCGACGCGAAGGGCCTGGTCGTCGCGCCGGGATTCATCGACATGCTGGGACACTCGGAGGCCACGATCCTCGTGGACCCCCGGGGCGTGAGCAAAGTGACGCAGGGCATCACGACCGAGATCACCGGCGAGGGACTCTCCGTGGCGCCGGTCAACTCCAAGACGCTCCGCGACGACAGCGCGCAGGATGCGGCGTGGGGGCTCGTCGTGGATTGGCGCGACCTCGACGGCTACTTCCGCCGGCTCGAGCGCTCCGGCACGCCGATCAACATCGCGACCTTCGTCGGCGCGACCCAGGTGCGCAAGTACGTCATTGGCGACGCCCGCCGCGCCCCCACGCCGCCGGAGCTGGCGCAGATGGAGGCGCTGGTGGACACCGCCATGCGGCAGGGCGCGCTGGGCGTCTCGTCGGCGCTGGGGTACGCGCCCGCCTCCTACGCGAGCACCGGCGAACTCGTGGCCTTGGCCCGGGTCGCCGCCCGCTACCACGGACTGTACGCCACCCACATCCGCAGCGAAGGCGACCGCATCGACCAGGCCCTCACCGAGGCGTTCAGCATCGGCCGCCGGGCCGACGTGCCGGTCGAAGTGTGGCACCTCAAGGTCGCGGGGCGCGCGAACTGGGGCCGGATGGGCGGCATCTTGCGGAGGTTCGAAGCGTTGCGAGCCGCCGGTCGGCCCGTCGGAGCCAACAGCTACCCGTACACCGCGTCGGCGACGAGCCTGGACGCCGCGATTCCCGCCTGGGCCCACGCCGGAGGTCCCGACTCGCTGATCGCGCGCCTGCGCGACCCGGCGACGCGAGCCCGCCTCAAGCGCGCGATGGGGGACCACTGGCGCACGGGGACCCGGAACGCGCCCGGGGACGCCGGCGCCGGAGCGCTGTCGGGCGTCATGGTTCTCGACGTGCTCGACTCGACGCTGCGTAGCTTCGAAGGGCGCCGGATCTCGGACATCGCGCGCCAGGAAGGGAAGGACCCCTACGACGTGCTGTTCGA
>Ga0335077_10013646_pt1 | contig 10157 bp, 6 predicted proteins | sample Lox_Sample_31_FD_207151 | JGI IMG/M metagenome (GOLD analysis project Ga0335077, IMG submission 207151) | Soil microbial communities from Loxahatchee National Wildlife Refuge, Florida, United States - Lox_Sample_3.1 | ecosystem: Environmental > Terrestrial > Soil > Wetlands | place: USA: Florida...
TACCCCGCGATCAGGATGGTGATTTCTTTGTTCTCCTTCTGTAGCCGTGCCAGGCTGCTGATGGCTGCTTCGCGCCCGCTGAATTCTTTCCCTGGCATCGTCCACTCGCGCAACACCGGGACAGCCCTGTCGTCTCCCAGGGTGCCCAATCCGCGCAGTGCCGCATCTCGCAGGATTCCATCCGGAGAATCGCTGTTCACTGCAGCCGCGAGCGTGTCGTAAGTGCCCGGGCTCTTCCGCTTTCCGATCGCCTGCAGCGCCGCAGCTCGTGCACGGTAGGAAGCGTCTTCCTTCGAAATCGCTTCAAGCTTCGCGCTGATTTCCGGACTCTCCTTGAGATCGCCCAGCATGCGCACGATCGTCGCGCGAATCTCTGGCTCCGGCGCATTCGACAACCCATTCAATAGCTGTTTCGCTGCCGCGGGACTCCCGAGCTCGCCTAACGCCTCGGCGGCGACCTGGCGCACACCCGGGGCCTTGTCTTTCTGCAGCGCTTCGCCCAGCGCCGCCGCGGCCTCTTCGTCGTCCTTCAGTTTGCCGAGCGCCACCGCGGCGTCCGCGCGATCCGCCAGCTCTCCGGCATTCTTCAACTGGACCAGCCACTCCTTTTTGTCTTTCTTGAATTCCGCCGACTTCAGGACCTGCAAGCCCTTGTCGAAAATCACCATCTGCGGCGCCGATTCGGACGGAAGCGTGAACGTCTCCTCCGCCTTCGAGACCACAATCGGATAGAGCTTCGGCCCGGCCGCATTCGTGATCTCCACGTCCACCGGCACGCGGAACAATCCCACGCGCCCCTCCGCCTTCTGCGTCTGCTTCACGGTCAGCGCTACCTGTTTTTTCTCGCCGTCATATCTGTAGCTGATCTCAAACTTCGGCGCTCCGGCCCCGTACACCCACTGGTCAAAGAACTGGTCCTCATTCGTATGCGTAGCCTCCTCCATGGCCTTGATAAAATCCGCGGTCACGACGTTCTTTCCCCGGTTTACTTCCAGGTAGTGCTTCATCCCCGCGTAAAACGCCTCTTCCCCGAGCTGGTGCCGCAACATGTACAGGACCCAGCTTCCCTTCCCATAGGAATTCCCGTCGAAGATGCCCGAGTCCTCGAAATCGTGACGCACGATCGGCTTTGCATAAAGATCGTGCATCTGGAACCAGTCCCGCGCGGACTCCCAGCGGTCATAATCCGCATGGTCCTTCCCGTAATGGCCTTCCATCCACATGTATTCCAGAAACGTGGCGAACCCTTCGTTCAACCACACGTTTCCCCAATCTTTCGTCGTCACCATGTCTCCAAACCATTGATGGCCCAGCTCGTGCGAAATGAGCCCGTCTTCGTCCGTAGGATACTCACCCACGAGCTTGGGGCTCCGCAGCGATGACGCCGTGTTCGTCGTCGCGCTCGAATTCTCCATCCCGCCCGCCACGAAATCGTCCACCATGCTCTGGGCGTACTTCTCCCAGGGATAATCCACGCCCAGCCGCTTGCTAAAGTACTCGATCATCGCTGGCGTGCGGCCGTAGTTCGCCCTCAAACGGTCGGCGCGGTCTTTCGGCGCGTAATACGTCACCGGAATGTTCCTCCAACTGTCCTTTACCTCGCTGAATTCGCCGGCGACAACCGTAAACAAATACGTCGAACTCGCCTGCGATTCGCGCCACGCCCATATCTTCATACCTCCGGCCGCGTCGCTCGTGCTGATCAGCTTGCCGTTCGAGACCGTGATCCAGGTCGCTGGTACCGTCAGGATCGTTTCTGTCGTCAGCCGGTCATTCGGGTAGTCATAGGTAGGCAGGTAATAGCGCGTGTCTTCCGATTCGCCTTGCGTCCAGATCTGCCTCGGGCGATTCGGATAATCCTTGTCCGGCAGGATGAAGTACAAGCCCTTGGTCGGTTTGCCCTCGTAATTGATCTCGATTTCATATATCTCGCCGCTTTTGCCCGCCTTTGGCAGGTTCACGATGAGCTGGTTGTCCGTGGTCGAAAATTTCGCCTGACCCTTGTTCACCTTCACCCTCTGGATCTGCAGCCCGACGGAATCGAACGACACCTGCTCGAGCCCGTCCCGCAACAACACGAGCGTGTGAGTGACGTCGCCAATCACTTTCTTCTGCTCGAGATCGAAGTGCAAGGCGACTCGGGAATGCTGCAAATCGTAATTCCGGCTCCGCGCATACGGCTCATCCGCCCCCGCCGTCACCGTAATGCCGAGCGCCAACACCACGTAACTCAACATCGTTCCCATGTTCGGCATTTTCCGCCGCCACACCATTCGCTGATCCATTCGCCTCTCTCCTCTGTTCCTTTTCCTGCCGTTCCATTTGGCTTACAAAAGGCTCTTCGTCGCCCCGCCATCTACTGCCAAAGACACTCCATTCACGTAACTCGCCCGCTCCGACGCCAAAAACGCCACGACCGCCGCGAACTCTTCCGGCGTCCCGAGCCGTCCCGCAGGAATGAGCTTCTTCCACCCTCCAAAAACTTCCTCCACGCTCGCGCCGGTTCGCGCTCCCATCATTGCAGCCAGTTCGTCCAGTCGATCCGTGCGTGTGTAACCGGGGCAGACGTTGTTCACCGTGATCCCGTGCGCTGAGTACTCGTTCGCCAGCGTCCGCACCAGCCCGGTCACGCCCGCCCGCAGCGCGTTCGACAGCAGCAATCCCTCGACAGGTTGTTTCACGGAATAGGAAGTGATGGTCACGAATCTGCCCCACCGGTTCCTCTGCATGCGCGGCAAAACCGCTTCCGCAAAATAGACCACGCTCATCAACAGCTGGTCCGTCCACACGCGCCAGTCTTCGTGGGTCGTGGCCGCAAACAATTTGGAAGGAGGCCCGCCCGTGTTGGTCACGCAAATGTCCACACGTCCGAACCGCCGCTCCACCTCATCCACAAAACCATCGACGGCAGCCGCGTCTCCGACATTCACCGCGCTCCAAAACACCTCGTGCCCGCCGGCGCCCTTGATCCGTTCCGCTGCCGTCTCCAGGTCCGCCCGCGTACGCGCGCAGATCGCCACGTCCGCGCCTTCGCGCGCCAGTTCCTCAGCGGCCGCGCGTCCCAACCCTGTGCTCGCCGCCGCTACAATGGCCACTCGGCCGCGCAGTCCCAGCTCCATCTTTGCCTCCTTCCGAATCTTTCATGTTCTCCTGCCGTCCCTTCACCCGTCAAATGCGTCGTTCTTCGCCGCACGGCGTCGGGTGCTTTGGGAAAAGATTTGCGCCCCGCGCCCCGGCGCACTAACATTCAAGCAAAGCACGTCGCTCTGCTGTTTCCTTTCCCAGGAGGCAAGCATGTCACGCCTACGGATTCTTCCCGCTTTGTTGATCTTCCTCCCCCTGTTCGCTCCCGCCGGCCAGGCGCAGTTCGGCAAGACCGTCTTGATCCCCGCCGGTTCGGACATCGATCACGAACTCACGGCGATTGCCAATGCTGACCCTGCAAAAAAGCTGCAGCTCATCGACGAATTCTCCAAAGCTCACCCTGAAGACGATATGCAGATCGTGGTCAACGAGCAGTACGTCAACTACTACATCAATGCCAAGCTGTACGACAAAGCCTTTGAGTATGGCGACAAGCTATTTGCTCTCGACCCGGACAATTTCAACAACGCCGTCAACATGGTTCGCGCCGCCAACGAAAAGGGCGACTCCGATAGGCTCTTCACCTACGGCGAGAAAGCCACGTCCATCATCGCGCGCTACAAGGATTCGCCGCCTCCTGCCGACATCGACACGGAATCCTGGACCCGTATGAAAGCGGACAGGGTGGCTGCCCTCAAGGACACTCTGGATTATATTCAGCAGTCGCTCCTGAGCGCCGCTTATAACGCCAAGGAGCCCGCCAAAAAAGCTGACTATTTGCAGCGCTTCGCTAGAATGTATCCGGACACGCCCGCTGGCGAGCAAGCCCTCACCATGGCCGCGGCTTCCTATCAGCAGGCGCAGCAGCGCGGCAAAATGCTGGATTTGGCGAACGGAGTTCTCGCCAAGGATCCCAACAACATCGGCATGCTCCTCCTGCTTGCCGACGATTATAGCGAAAGGGGCGAGCAACTCGACAAAGCTGAAGCCTATGCCAAGAAGGCCGCTTCCCTCACGGAGACGCTGAAGAAGCCCGAGGCTTACACCGACGATCAATGGAAAACCCAAACGTCCGTGCAAAAAGGGCTGGCACTTAGTGCTCTCGGCCAGATCAACATCGAGAAAAAGCTCAATCCACAGGCCATCGACTATCTGACCAAAGCGGCGCCCTTGCTCAAGGAGAACGCCGTGACTTACGCCCGCAATCAATATCGCCTCGGCTTCGCTTATCTGAACCTGAAGAAGAATGCCGAAGCCAAGTCGGCGTTCACCGAGGCGGCGTCTGTCGACAGCCCCTACAAGGGGCCGGCGCAGCAAAAAATCAATGAGATCGCCACGGCCAAACCCGTGCCTCACAAATAGCTTTTTGATGCTCCTTATCCTCCTGCCACTCTCGAGCATCTAAAATGGCGTACAATCCTGCGCATCGACTTTGGAGGTCGTTCATCATGACGGAAATCGCCACCTTCGGTGCCGGATGCTTCTGGGGAGTGGAGGCCGCCTTTCGCCGCGTTCCGGGAGTCATCGAGGCCTTCTCCGGATATTCCGGCGGACACACGCAGAATCCCACCTACCGCGACGTCTGCACCGACACAACGGGCCACGCCGAAGTCGTTCAAGTGACCTACGACCCCGCGAAGGTGAGCTACGAGCAGCTTCTCGACGAGTTCTGGAAGATCCACGATCCCACGCAGGTGAATCGCCAAGGACCCGATTACGGCACGCAATATCGCACCGCGATCTTCTACCACACGCCGGAGCAGGAAGCCGCCGCGCGCAAATCGAAGCAGGCGCTCGACGCCAGCGGCAAATTCCGCCATCCGGTCGCCACGGAAATCGCGCCCGCGGGCCCGTTCTGGAAAGCCGAGGAATATCACCAACGCTATCTCGAAAAGCGTGGCGCAGCCTCTTGCCACATTTAATCTCCAAGTAACGCGGTATTCTTGCTCTTGGCACCTTTCCCAGTCAGTCTTGTATGTCCACAGGAGGACCATCCCAATGAGTGAAGCAGCTCGACAAGTCCCCGTCTCCCAGCCAATCTTCGAAGCGTCCACGGCGCGCGCCTACGCCGCATACGACCCCTCCTCGGCTTTGGCTCCATTTACGATTCCGCGGCGCGCTCCCGGCCCGCAGGACGTCCAGCTTGAAATTCTCTACTGCGGCGTTTGCCATTCGGACCTGCACACGGTACGCAACGAATGGGAAAGCGTCATGCCGGCCATTTATCCCTGTGTCCCTGGCCACGAGATCGTGGGCCGCGTGCTGAAAGCAGGCAGCGCGGTCAAGAAATTCAAGGAAGGCCACCTCGCCGCGGTCGGCTGCATGGTCGATTCCTGCGGCGTTTGCGCCAGTTGCCGCGAAGGCCTCGAACAGTACTGCGAAAACGGCATGACGCTGACCTACAACGGCGAAGACAAGCATCTCGGCGGCGTCACTTACGGCGGCTACTCCGAAAGCATCGTCGTGGACGAAGCGTACGTCCTGAGCGTTTCCTCCAAGTTGCCGCTCGCCGGAGTCGCGCCTCTCCTTTGCGCCGGCATCACCACATATTCGCCGCTGCGCCACTGGAACGTCGGCAAAGGCAAGAAAGTGGGCGTGGTCGGGCTCGGAGGCCTCGGCCACATGGGCGTGAAGTTTGCCAATGCGTTCGGTGCGCACGTGGTGCTTTTCACCACGTCCTCCCACAAGATCGCCGACGCCTTGCGGCTCGGGGCGCACGAGGTGGTCATCTCAAAGAATGAAGTTGAGGTGAAACAACATGAGCGCAGCTTCGACTTCATCCTGGATGCCGTCTCCGCCGATCACGACCTGAACACCTACCTCAGCCTTCTGAAGCGTGATGGCACGATGGTGCTCGTCGGCGCGCCGGAAAGGCCGCTGTCCGTGGGCGCGTTTAATTTCCTGATGGGGCGCCGCAGCCTGGCGGGTTCCGCCATCGGCGGCATCCGGGAAACCCAGGAAATGCTGGATTTCTGCGCGGAGCGTGGCATCACCTCCGACATCGAGCTGATCCGTATCCAGCAGATCAACGAAGCCTACGAGCGCCTGCTCAAGAGCGACGTGAAGTACCGCTTCGTGATCGACATGGCCTCGCTCCAGTAAATCTCCAAGCGGCCCGGGATTCAGTGCATCGCCCAGCCGCCATCGACCGTGAGAACCTGCCCGGTGATGGCACTGCTCTCTGCCGAAGCCAGAAACAGGATGGCGTTGGCCACGTCGCCCGGCGTAATCCGGCGCTTCAGGCACTGCTGCCGGATATACCCCTCCGCATCGGCTGCGGAGACGAACTTGTATTCCTCCTCAGTCTCAATGCCTCCCGGCGCCACGGCGTTCACGTTGATGCCGTACTTACCGAGATCCCGCGCAAGCGCCCGCGTGAAGCCGATGACCCCGCCTTTCGAGGTAATGTAGTGGACCAGGTTGGCGTGAATGCCGAGAAGGGCCGTGACGGATGTAAGGTTGATGATCTTCCCGTAGCGCTTTTCCTGCATCACGGGCGTCACCGCTCTCGCGCAGAGGAAGCAGCCCTTCAGATTTGTGTCCAGGATGAGATCCCAGTCGGCTTCCGTCATTTCCTGCCAGGCTTTGCGCGGATAGATGCCCGCGTTGTTCACCAGAATATCGATGGAGCCGAAGACGCGCAGCGCCTCTTCCGTCATGCGCCTCACGCTGGCCTCGTCCTTTACGTCGGTCTCGACGGGCAGCGCGCGCCCGCCGAGCTTCTCGATCTCGCGCGCAACTGCCTGCCCGCGGTCAGCGCTCACTTCCGCCAGAACCACCGACGCCCCCCCGCGGGCAAACTCCAGCGCCGTCGCTTTTCCAATTCCCAGTCCCGCACCAGTAACAATTGCCACCTTGCCGCCGAACAGTGAAGTGTGCATGACCTGAGCCATCCTTGGCCCTACCGTATCACTTCAGCTGGAGCACCGGAAAGTGCGCGGGCACGGCCGAGGAGGCCTTCGATTGGACCTGGGAAAAGTGCAGCCAAGAAACAAGGTACTGAAAGTAGCTAGCATGGCAACGTGGAAAGGATATCCGATATTAGGAAGTGGGCGATCAGTTGCTCGGGCGCAGGAGGGGGCAGGCCGAGTTCATCGAGCGGCACCCACCAACTTAAGCAAGGCTTCAGAACGCTCTAGTGCCATCATTCATCTTTGCAAGTCGCCGCACTCCAAGCGCTGGCATAAAGGCCAGCGCCATATGGGGGAAGAGCGGACCGCCTCGAAAGGCGGTCCTTACAACTGCAGGAAGGCGGCGTAAATCCGCCGCTACAGGGGGCGGATTGTGCGGGCATGGGGCGTAGGGTGCTGCGCCCCTACGAGGAAGACGAAGCTCGCGGCAGGATCAGGGGATTTTGGCGGTGGCCTGGTTGGAGTAGGTGCTTTCCTCGCCGGAGGAGTCCACGGCGGTGGTGACGTAATAGTAGGTACTGCCGCTGCTCACGGCGGTGTCCGTGAAGGTGAGGCCGGTGATCAAGGACGAGTTCATTTTGGTATACGGGCCGCCATTGGTGGTGCCGCGATAGACGTTGTACCCGGAAACCGAGGAGGTGCTGGCATTCCAGGAGAGGCCGACCGAATGCGCGGTTTGCTGGGTGGCCGTGAAACTGACGCCGGTAACATTCGCTCCGTTAACGGTGACGCTCTGCTGCGCGGGGCTAAACGTGTAGCCGGAGCGCGAGGGAGTGACCACATAGGTGCCATTGGCGAGGCTCGAGAAGGAGAAATTGCCGGAGGTATCGGCGGTGGTGGAGGCGGTGGAGGGTCCGCTCAAACTAACCGTCGCGCCGCTGCCGGCCGAGGCGGGAGTGATGCTGCCCGAGAGGGTATAGGTGGTCGAAGTTTGCTGGGTCCCCGTGAAACTGACGCCGGCGGCGTTGGCGCCATTGACGGTGACGCTCTGCTGCGTCGGGTTAAAGGAGAAGCCGGACCGCGAGGGGGTCACCACATAGGTGCCATTGGCGAGGCCCGTGAAGGAGAAATTGCCGGAGCTGTCGGCGGTGGTGGAGGCGGTGGTGGCCCCGCTCAAGCGAACCGTGGCGCCGCTGCCGGCCGAGGCGGGGGTAATGCTGCCAGATAGGGTATAGGTGGAAGGCGGAGGCGAAGTCGTCGAATTGTGGGAGACGACGCCGGCACATCCGGAAAGAAGCAATAGAGCCCCCGGCAGAAGCGGGAGCGCACCCCAATCCACAAGTCGATGGGCGACCCAACGGGCGGCACGCGGCCCCTGGCCTGAATGTCTCAATAAACGCATAGTCCGCTCCCTCAGAAGGCGGGCTGGGTGCCCGAAAGACTAGTACGCAGCCCCCGGCTGGGTATATGTAAGTTTTACCGCAGAAGAGGCACGGCGCGTAATTGCCCTTAGGTACAGGTTTTCGAGCTGTCTATTAACGGATCGGAGCCGCGTGGAGGCGCTTGGGGCCGGCCTCGCGGATGTGCTCGGGGCACTCGGCGAGCATGAGCTTGAAGTTTTCGATGAAGCGGGCGGCGAGGGCGTCGTACTTCTGGAAATATTCCTCGCGGCTGCCCCACGTGTTGGCCGGATCGAGAATCTGCGCGGGCACGCCCTCGCACTCGGTGGGCATGTCGAAGCCGAACGCGGGATCCTTCTTGTAGGGCACGCCGACGAGCGAGCCGCTAAGGGCCGCGTTGAGCAGCGCGCGAGTGTGGTGGATGCTGATGCGCTTGCCGACGCCGAAAGGTCCGCCGGTCCAGCCGGTGTTGACCAGCCAGACGTGCGCGTTGTGCTTCAGGATTTTGCTCTTCAGGAGCTGCGCGTAGGCGAGCGGGTGGTGAACCATGAAGGGCCCTCCGAAGCAGGTGCTGAAGGTCATCTGCGGCTCAATGCCGAGACCGATCTCCGTGCCGGCGATCTTGCTGGTGTAGCCGGAAATGAAATGGTAGATGGCCTGATCGGGCGTGAGCTTGGAAATCGGAGGCATAACGCCGCTGGCGTCGCAGGTGAGGAAGACGACGTTCTGCGGATGGCCGGCGCGCTTTTCTGGAAGATGATTCGCGATGTAGGAGAGAGGATATGCGGCGCGGGTATTTTCCGTGACGGTGTAGTCGTTGAGATCGAGATGGCGGGAGACGGCATCGAAGGTGACGTTTTCGAGCACGGTGCCGAAGCGGCGCGTGCAGGCGTAGATTTGCGGCTCGGCGTCTTCAGAGAGGCGAATCACTTTGGCGTAGCAGCCATCCTCGAAATTGAAGACGCCGTTGTCGCTCCAGCCGTGCTCGTCGTCGCCGATGAGGCGGCGCTTGGGGTCGGCGGACAGTGTGGTCTTGCCCGTCCCGGAGAGTCCGAAGAAGATGGCTACGTCGGCTCCGGGGCCGACGTTGGCGGAACAGTGCATCGGGAGCACACCCTGGAGGGGAAGGAGGAAATTCAGGACGGTAAAGATGGTCTTCTTGATTTCGCCGGCATAGCTGGTGCCACCGATAATGGCCAGGCGCTCGCGGAAGTTGATGATGATGAAGGTTTCCGTGCGCGTGGCGTCGGCCATGGGCGAAGCCTGGAACCCGGGCGCGGCGATGACGGTGAATTCCGGAACGTGGTGCTGCAGCGCGTCGGTATTGCGGGTTTTCAGGAACATCGTGCGCGCGAAGAGCGAGTGCCAGGCTTTTTGCGTGATGATGCGCACGGGCAAGCTGTAGTCCGGATCGGACCCGGCGAAACAGTCCTGGACGAAAACGTCGCGGCCTTGCAGGTAACCTTGCAGGCGCGTGAGCAGTGCGCTGAAACTTTCGCCGGTGAACGGGCGGTTGTACTCGCCCCACCAGATTTTGCTTTCGGTGGATTCTTCGCGGACGACGAATTTGTCGGCGGCGGCGCGGGCGGTGTGCTTGCCGGTGTTGACGACCAGCGGCCCGAGATGCGAGAGCGAGCCTTCGCTGCGGAAGATGCTCTCTTCGTAAAGCGCGGGCGTGGGGAGATTCCAGTAAACGCGACGGAGATTCACGAGGCCGTGATTCGTGAGGCCATAGTTGCTGGCGAGTTTTCCGGCTTCGCGGACGGCGGGAGATTGCACGTCGAGGTAGATGTTCTTAGCCAATCCCTCACAAGCTTGCGGT
>Ga0335077_10013648_pt1 | contig 10154 bp, 4 predicted proteins | sample Lox_Sample_31_FD_207151 | JGI IMG/M metagenome (GOLD analysis project Ga0335077, IMG submission 207151) | Soil microbial communities from Loxahatchee National Wildlife Refuge, Florida, United States - Lox_Sample_3.1 | ecosystem: Environmental > Terrestrial > Soil > Wetlands | place: USA: Florida...
AATCAGTCGTTAATGTAAAGAATATTATTCGATCTTACATGGGTACATATCCGTATGATAAAAAACCGCAGACTTCGTCTATATCCTTTATTCACAGCTACCTATTCCAATCTATTAAGACAATTCAGGGCTGGAACTTCGGTCTAACGACGCAGAAGAAATTCCAAAGGCCCGCATGGCATGCGCATGCGGGCCTTTGTTGTTGGGCAGAAGATGACTACGCAGTGGGTCGAGCCTGGTCTCGATTCTGAGACCCGGAAGGGAACTCAAAACAACCGCAACGATCCTGCGGCCTTGCCGACTTCCACAGGTACGGGGTGATGTACGGCCGGACGCCGCCGGTGCAAGCGCTGGTTGTGCAATGTGGAAGCCGCGCTTTCGCTGCCGGCAACCAGTCCGTCGAGATACGTCACCGACCGTCCCGGCACTGCCGCAACGCGTTCTCCCGGAATGATGATTCCGGCAAGATTCATCGGATCGGCGCCGGCCACCATGATGGAATCCTGCGACTCACGATGGCGGGAAGCGCGCAGGCTTTCTACGGCTTCGGGAAGCGCGAACTGCTCGCCGCCGAACCCCGTGACGAACCGCCCCCCGCGCACTTCGCCGCGATCCTCGAGCCGCCTCAGCATGCGCAGCAATGCGCCCCACCGTGGAATATTCGACTCGCGCGCAACCACGTCGCGGAATACTACGCCGTAGCGCGACAGCAACATGCGAGCCGCAGACTCTATGGCTTCATCGGTGCGGCGCGCTTTCTCGAGTGCATCCGCCGGCACGGGAATATCGGCGCTGAACAACGACCACCGCCCCGCCGCGCTGCGCACTTTCCGGTGCGATGCAACGACAGCGGGCTTACGGCCGGGGTCGATCATGGCGCGCAGTTGATCGAAGCCGTCGGCAGCCGCGAGGCCTGCGGCCGCCAGTTCCCAGAGCGCGTTTTGCGCCTGCTCGCGCGTGACCAGGAGCAAACGCTGCGCGTCCTCGAGGAAACATGCCCCTCGCGCCTTGAGCAGCTCCCATGCGCGCAGGGCGTGCGACGTCAGTGCCTGGCTCAGGAGGCGCTCGTCGACGCTTTGTTCCTCCAGCGCGTGCGCGAGCCACGCGGCCGAATCGCGCACGTAGAAAGTGATGGGCGCTGCATTGGACGGAATCACGCGCCGCGGGCCGTTTCCATCGGCGGCCGTGAACGCCGGGTGAGGAGAGACGCGCCCCCAGCCCACCGCGCCGGACAGGCACAAGCGGTCGAGCCACGCGGGATCGTAATTCGCCACGCGCGCCGGCAGGAGCGAGCGCTCCCACTCGACCGCGGGCGCTTCGAACCCTTCCAGTTGGGTCAGCGCTTCGAGCAGCCCTTCTTCGCCGGCGAATTGCGTTTGCGGAGCGACATGCTGCCATCCGAGTAGCCAGCGCATGAAGGCCGCGGGCGCAATGGGCTCCACTTCCCTGCGGCGGATTCCGATGGTGAGCTTGTGAATGCGCTGCAGGATGCGCCGTTCGCACCACTCGATCTCGTGGTCTTCGCTGGTCGCCGGCTTTTCGAAGCCACCACGCATCAACAGGCCCTGAACCTCCATCGCGATGAACGCCTGGAATACGAGCGAAGGCTCAACACTCAGCATCTGCGAAAATCGGTTGGCGGTGACCGGCCCCAGGATCTGCATCCACCCCTGCACGCATTTTTTGAGGGGGTCTTCTCTGGTTGCGCGATCCGCATCGTTCACGGACCATAACACTTCGGCGAGCGGGAGGCGCTCGGTTGCCACCCAGCACGCGTTTTTGCCGCACGAGATGGTCAGGGCGCGTCCGTTGCGCTCGAGCCGTTGATAGAGTTCCGGCCAATGCGGGCTGCGCTCCTCATCCATCGAGGTGATGGGCAGGGCGATCAAGCCCATCAGCAAATCGTGCAACTCATTCTCGTCACGAACGTCAGGCCAGCACTGCGCGCGCACGGTATCAATTGCCTGCGGGTCCAACTTGCCCGCCTGCTCCAGAACGCTGGCCGGAATCTCGCTGCGCAGCGAAACCGCACGCGTCCGCCGCTCTTCGAGTCCCGCATCGTCAAGAAACGCGTATGGATTGGCGTTCATCAACTCGTGCGCAAACTGCGAGGGCACCGGCGTGTCCACGGCCAGGCAGCGAATGCTGCCGTCGCGGATGCCGCGCAGCACGTCGAGCAGTCCCTCGAGATCCATCGCCTCCTGCAGCACGTCCTGCATGACTTCGCGCACCAGCGGATGATCGGGAATCTGGATGTCGCCTTCGATGTTCTCGAAGCACGCGGCGGCCTGCGGAAATACGCTGGCCATCAGGTCATCGGAGCGGGTGCGCTGGATCTGGGGCGGGATGCGTTTGCCTTTGGAGAAGCGAAGGAGTTGCAGGCTGCGATTCGCGGCCCAGCGCCAGCGCGTCTTGAAGATGGGCGAGGCGAGCGAGGCCTGCTCCAGAAGGTTCTTCGTCGTTACCTCGGTGAGGAATTGAAAGAGGTCCGACAGGGGGAAGCTGTGCTGCTCGGCGAGCGAGATGTTGATGCCGTTGTCGGTCGCGGCGGCCTGCAGTTCGAAGTTGAACCCACGGCAGAAGCGCTTGCGCAACGCCAGGCCCCAGCCTTTGTTGATGCGACCGCCGAAGGGAGCGTGCAAGACCAGTTGCATTCCACCGCCTTCATCGAAGAACCGTTCGGCGATGATGGTCTTCTTCGATGGCACCGCGCCCAGGACCGCGCGGCCCGCGACGATGTAGGCAATGAGCTGTTGTGCGCCCGACGCGCACACCCCGCATTCTTCCATCAGCCATGCCATTGCGGACGCAACCTCGGGCTGCGCGGGCGAAATGCAGCCGGGCGAGATTCCTCGTGTGCGGCCGGAGATTTCTTCGCGCAATTCGCTGACGCCGTCGCACAGGATGCTAGTCCTCTGCGGCGCTTCGCCAAACCAGAAAGGCACGCTGGGCGGTGCGCCGTGGGCATCCTCGACCAATACCTGGCCTGCGGATTCAATGCGCTGGATGCGCCAGCTCGTGTTCCCAAGCAGGATCACGTCACCGGGACTCGAGTCGACGGCGAAGTGCTCGTCGAGAGTGGCGATTTGCACGCCTTCAGGCTGCAGGATGACGTTGAAGAGCGCAGTGTCAGGAATCGCGCCGCCGTTGGAGATGGCGATCATCCGCGCTCCGCGACGCGCGTGGAGCCGGCCGTGCACGCCGTCGTGCATCAGGTAGGCGCCGTAGCGGCCGCGGGTGGACTCGATTCCGTTGCAGAGAATCCGGGCGAGTTCGTCAAATTGCTCGCGAGCCAGATTGCGATACGGATAGGCGCGGCGGAACACGTCGAAGAGCGCATCGATCTCCCAGGACTCGGCGCCGCAGGCGGCGACGATCTGCTGCATCAGCACGTCGAGCGGCTGCGGAGGAATCTCGAGCTTGTCGAGCACGCCGGCGCGCATTTTGCGCACCAGCGCCGCCTGTTCGAGCAGGTCGTCGCGGGTGGTTGCGAACAGGCGGCCCTTGGGAATAGCGCCACGCCAGTGGCCGGCACGGCCGATCCGCTGCATACCCACGGCAACCGCGCGCGTGCTGGAGATCTGGCACACGAGATCGACGTCGCCAATGTCAATGCCCAGTTCGAGAGAAGCGGTCGCGACAAGGATCTTGATTTCGCCGCGCTTGAGGCGCTGCTCGGCGTCGAGCCGCAGGGTGCGCGACAACGACCCGTGATGGGCGGCGACGTTTTCCGCGCCAAGACGCTGCCCCAGCGCGAACGCCACGCGCTCCACCAGCTTGCGCGTGTTTACGAACACGAGCGTGGAGCGGTGATTCCCGGTGTACGCGGCGAGCTTATCAAAGATCTCTTCCCACATCGCGTAGGTCGTGACGGAACTCAGCTCGTCGCTGGGTACCTCGATGGCGAGATCCATTTCACGGCGCCGGCCGACCTGGATGATGGTCGCCGGCTCGCGGTGCTGGTCCGCGCCGGTCAGATAACTCGCCACCAGTTCGATGGGATTCTGCGTTGCCGAGAGACCGATGCGCTGTGGCGGCGGTATGAGGCCGGTGAGCAACGCGTCGGCCGAGAGCCGATTCTCGCCGCAAACCAGCGCCTCCAGCCGCTCCAGCGACAGTGCCAGGTGCGCGCCGCGCTTGTCGTCGGCGACGGCGTGAATCTCGTCCACGATTACCGTGTGCACGTGGCGCAGGTGCTCGCGGCTCTTACCGGCGGTAAGGAGGATGTAGAGCGACTCGGGCGTCGTAACGAGGATGTGCGGCGGATTGCGGAGCATGGCCGCGCGCTCGCCGGGGAGCGTGTCTCCGGTGCGCACGGCGGTGCGGATGCCCATGGAGAGGTAGCCGCGTTCGAGCGCCAGTTCCTGAATTTCGCGCAAGGGGCCGTCGAGGTTTTTCTGGATGTCGTTGGAAAGCGCCTTGAGGGGCGACACGTACACCACCTGCGTGGTGGGTGGCAGCGAGCCGTCGATCGACTGCCGGAGGAGCCGGTCGATGCACACCAGGAAGGCGGCCAGCGTTTTACCGGAGCCGGTGGGCGCGGAGATCAGCGTCGGCTTGCCGGCAAGAATGCTGGGCCAGCCGAATACCTGCGGCTCGGTGGGCGTTTCGAACTTTCTTAGAAACCATTCGGCGGTGACGGGGTGAGCCCATGACAACTCGGGCAGGCAAGACAACTCGGCGGGGAAGGCCATGCGTGATTTTAGCCGATTCGCTTTTTATTTGCCCACCGCCTTTTTCCGTGGCCGGCGGGGCGGTGGATAATTGCGGGTTACGGCAATTCCATATGGAGATCGCATGAAGCCATTCGTTTTGCTTGCTGCCTTGACGATTCCGTCGCTGGCGTTCGCTGCAGCCGACCCCATTCAAGTGCTTCTTCTCGACGGCCAGAGCGGCGGGCCGTACCACAACTGGAAACTGACCACCCCCATCCTGAAAAGAGAGCTCGAGGAGACGGGACTCTTCAAGGTGACAGTGCTCACGGCCCCGGCGTCCGACGGAGACTTCAGCGGTTTTCACCCGGAGTTCGGGAAATACCAGGTCGTCGTTTCGAACCTAGATTCGCCGACGTGGCCGGAGAACGTTCGCGGGGAATTCGAGCAGTATATCCGCGACGGCGGCGGGCTGGTCGTGGTGCACGCGGCGGATAACGCGTTTCCGGATTGGCCCGGCTACAACGAGATGATCGGCATTGGCGGCTGGCGCGGGCGCACGGAGAAGGCCGGCCCCATGTGGTACTTCAAAGACGGAGAACTCGTGTCCGACCCAGCGCCGGGAAATGCCGGATCGCACGGCGCCCGCCGGCCGTTCCAGCTCACGGCGCGCGAGCCCGACCACCCCATCCTCAAGGGCCTGCCGCCAGTCTGGATGCACACGCCCGACGAACTCTACGCGACGTTGCGCGGGCCGGGCAAAAACATGTCGGTGCTAGCGACTGCCCACTCCGATCCCGCCAATGCAGGCACCGGTCACGACGAGCCGATCCTGATGGCGCTGAGCTACGGGAAGGGAAGGGTCTTTCACACCGCGCTTGGCCACGATGCGACGGGGCTCAGTTGCGTCGGCTTCATAACTACCTTCCAGCGCGGCACGGAATGGGCCGCTACAGGCAAGGTAACGCAGAAGGTCCCAGCGTCATTTCCGACAGCGGAGACAGTCAGCTATCGGGCGGATATCGCCGGTATGGACCCGGCGATTGCGCGCGGCAGCGCGACCACGGCGACGGAAATGGTCGATCGCCCGGCAATCACCGGCATCTCGCACCTGACGCTCTTTACCGATGATTTTGCGAAGTCGCAACGGTTTTATGCGGATCTGCTGGGCTGGGAGCAGGCGCCGGCGGGCGACGCCAAGCCAGGCGTCCGCTACTACGCAAACCACGCGCAGTTTGTGGAACTCGTGTCGCCGCCCATCCCGAGGCAGATCGACCGGCTCGAAAGCGTAGCCTTTTCGACCACCGACGTCGAAGCCATGCGCCGCTACCTGGGGGCGAACGATGTTGTTGTTCCACCGTCGATCACCGTTGACTCGGAAGGGAACCGCAGCTTCGCGGTGCACGATCCCGAGGGCAATAAAGTGGTTTTCCAGCAGGACGGCCCGCACCCGCCGGCCCCGCCTGCCGTAGCGGGCCGCAGCCTGAGCTCGCACATCATGCACGCCGGCTACATGGTGCGTAACCGGTTCGCGTTAGACCACTTTTACAGGGACGTGCTCGGTTTTCATCTCTACTGGCAGGGGGGCGATCCGGCCAATCGGGTGGACTGGGTGATGATGCAGGTGCCCGACGGGACCGACTGGATCGAGTACATGCTCTACCTGCCGGCGCATCCGTCACTCGCGCAACTGGGCGGCGCGAACCATCTCGCCCCGGGCGTCACCAGCGCGGCAGAACTTCAACAGACGCTCGAACAGCGGGGCTGGAAGCCGCCTGAGGGCCGCGACCCCAAACTGCTGGGTGTGGACGGCAAGATCCAACTGGATCTCCTCGACCCCGACGGTACGCGCGTTGAGTTCATGGAGTATAAGCCCGTGAAGGATCCGTGCTGCTCGCCTTACACTGGCGTGCAGCCGAGCGCGGCGGCGGGCTGGTAGAGCCAGCAGGCAAGGGTCACATCCCCGAATAAATCTGGAACGGCGCCCAGTAGAACGGCTGGCGGAACCTGCCGTTCGAGTGCAGCAACGCGAGCTTGGCCTGGCGCAGGGCGGTGCTGGGCGTCAAGCCGTCGGCCAGTCCCGCGTACATCCTGTCCATCAACTGCGGGGTCGAATCGTCGCTCGCTTCCCATAGCGCGCCGATCACGTTATGCGCGCCGGCGCGGAGGAAGGCCCACGATAAACCGACCAGTCCCTCGCCAGCATACGACCGCGTCCCGCCGCCGTAGCACGCTGAGATAGTCACCAGCCGCGCATCGATGGGATGCCGGATGATCTCGCGCGCATGGAGCTTGAATGAATCTTCCGCCGCGCCGGTGCGCGAGAGAATGATGGCCGAATCCAACGGATCGGTGCGGCTGGCAACGCCATGCGCGACGAAGTGAATATACGCGTAATCTCTCAGAGGGGTTTTGAGATAGGCGCCGGAGTTGGCGGCCTGGCGCGCAAACACCGTCTCGTCGGCGGGCGCGAAATGCTTCTGAATTCTCTGCATCTCCGCCCGCGCCATCGGCAGTTCCGGATAGTCCGGATCCGGCGAAACCGCGTTGCCCAGCAGCAGCAGTTTTTTGCTGGTTGCCGCCGGCGCCTTTGCCGCCGCGAGCATGTAAAGGGAAGGCGCCGACACAACGTTCGCATCCTCAATCCAGTAATGCGGAGCAGGTCCGGGCACAAGCAGCGTCTCGAAGTTCAGCAGGCTCAGCGGGCCGTCGCAGACGACCACAACGTTGGCATTGGCCGGTATGAGATCCGCAGCCGGAGCAACCAGCATGCGATAGAGAGCCTGGCCGTCGGCGTTGTTGGTATCGCGTCCCAGAGTGGGCCCAAGCAGGGCCTTGCGATATCGTTCGATCCGCAGCGCGATTTCACGCTGCGCGGGAAGGGTAAAGAGCGAGGTTTTCCCGGCCGTGACCGCCCAGAGGTAGGACTGCTGTTTGCCCAGCCAATAGAAGAGCACCGTAGCGCCAGTCTTGCGAGCGACGTCGCCGGCGCGCAGCGCTGCCGGTTTGAGCGAGGGCTTCCCGGTCACCAGCCCCAAGCCCTGGGCCAGAGTCTGTGCGCGGCTCTGATCCGCGGCTGCAAGGGCCTCATCGGCCCGTCCCTGCTTAACGAGAAGATGAATGTAATCGTCGTAGATCGGGGTTGCGTTGGTCAGAAAGGGGAGCTTGGAGTCTTCGTTTTTTAGTTCGGTGCGCGCTGTCTCGAAGGTGGTCAGAGCTTCGCGGTAGGTCCTCGCCGCGGCAACAAAATCACCCTGCGCCTCGTAGAGCCGCGCCATCTGGTGCTCGGCTCCCAGACGCATCGAGGTCTGGCTGACGGGGTCTTGCTCGACAGTATGAAAGAGCGCTTCAGCCTGCTGATCCTGCCGTCGCGATGCTGCGATCTCTCCCTGCGCCAGCATCACGTCGAGTTCATCCAGGCGGTGGCCCACGACCATCGGAGCCAGCTTGTCGAGAGACGCGGCGGCGTCCTCCATCCTGCCGCCCATGATATCGGTATGCGCAAGATCTTCGAGTGCATTGACGACGTCGTCATGGCTGTTGATCCGGTTTGCCAGATCGAGGGACTTGCGATAGGCCTGCGTGGCGCGCGCCAAATCGCCTGCATCCCGGTAAACGTAGGCAGCGAGACTCCCCCACTTGATCTCGTTGCGAACGCTTCCCAGCTTGTTCGCAGCCTTCTCCGCTTTAACCAGCAAGTCCAACGCCTTCTCTTTGTCACCTAACTGGTAGTAAGCGTACCCCAGGTTTCCCAGGGCATTTTCTGCCAGGTCGTCTCCATGCACGTCCAGTGCGGCGCGATATGCTGACCAGGACCAATCCACGGCTTCGTCGTAACGATCAGATTGCAGTCCAACAACGCCCAGATTCAGAGATACCGACGATTCCGATCGCCGGTCATGATGGGATCGTGCGTAGGAAAGGTTTTGGAGAAACAATTGCCGCGCGTCCGACACTTGTCCTTGCGCCAGGGCGAGGAGGCCACGCCGCAAGGTCAACATGTCACAAGATGCGTCCGTCGTGGGGTCGCAGAGATTATGCGCCTCCGTAAACTTTTGCTCCGCTTCCGCGAATTTTGACAGATACGTGTAGGCGGCGCCCTGCAGGGTCAGGCTTTGGATCATTGCGTCCTTGTCCTTGACATTGAGGGGCTTTACGGCGAGCAGCCGAAGGGCTTCCTCGTTCATCCCACGCCAGATGAGGGTCTGCGCCTCCAGGAGTTGAAACTTTACCGCCCATTCAGGACTGGAATCGAGGAAGCGCATGTATCCGTGCTCTGCTTCCTGCTGGCATTTGACCAAGTCGCCGCGCAAAAAGAGCTGATGCGCATGTTCATAAAATGCCTGCATGCTTCCCGGCCGCGTGTCGGCAATGGGGATCAATGCCAGGGATACAACCACCCATCCGAGTCTGGACCCGCCCCATGAAACGGATCGTTTCAAAGCTGCAAAACCACTGATGCCCCGGACTCTTCGTGACTTGGAGCGTTGAATCGATCCGCTCACGATTGAAGCGGGGGCACCCATAAGCATGCCTTTCAAGCGAAGAGTACGGCAGGATTTCGGCTTTAGCTAATTACCGCCCGGGGTGGTGCTGCCGTTCGTTTTGCTCCTGGCGCAAACCACTTTGCCGGAGGCGATGCACCCCATCTTGGCCTCGATCATCGTCAGGTCGATGAGAGTCTGGCGATAAGCATCGCCACCATGGTCCGTGTGTTCGATACGGACCACCGCCAGGTAGACCTTGCCGAAGTGCGGAATATCAATCACATGTCCGTAGCAATCCCCCGGGAACGGATTCCCCGTGATCTCTCTCACCAGGGAGAATTCGGTCTTCTCTCCGCCTTCGATCTCGTACAGGTTGGCGGCGTAACGATCCTTGATCTCCTTTGGAGCCGTCGCATGATCGCGGATCAGCCCCAGCCGCTCCTTGATGCAGTTGATAAATCCATCGTGGCGCGTGATCGGGAGCATCCCTCCGGGGTAGTCCTTCAGAATGTCCCAGTGCAGGTCAACGTTGATGAGGTGTCCGCCAATACGCAGGTTCACAAACTGCGAGCCCAGAAAGGTGACCTTCGGGACATATCCCTCGCGTGGATGTTCCGTGGAGATCTGGGCGACGACGCGGTCAGCCGTGACGACATTCAGAATATTCAGATTCTCGACCACGGAGGTCGATAGAGTCACAAAGGGCTTCCCGTGCTTCTCCTCCTCGTGGCCCGAAACCTGGGTATGGGCTTCGCTGTAGGAGACGATTCCCTCCACGCGAAAACTTTCCGCCTGCTGTGAGAGATACCCGCCATCCTGGGGAACCTTAGCGAACGCCTGCCGCTCGATCGGTTGCATAAAAGGAAGGTTGAGTTCTCCTTCCACCGCCGTCGCTTCCGCGTGGTACTTGTGCCTTGCGGGTCCGTTTGCCATAGATGTTCAAACTCGCTTTCTATTTATTCCGCGAAGTGGATATCAAGCACGCGGCGGCCAAACTCGGTGCGCGCGCCCTGGG
>Ga0335077_10013649_pt1 | contig 10153 bp, 11 predicted proteins | sample Lox_Sample_31_FD_207151 | JGI IMG/M metagenome (GOLD analysis project Ga0335077, IMG submission 207151) | Soil microbial communities from Loxahatchee National Wildlife Refuge, Florida, United States - Lox_Sample_3.1 | ecosystem: Environmental > Terrestrial > Soil > Wetlands | place: USA...
GGACGGCGCGCAGGAGGCCACGGGCCTCCCAGTTGCGGACAGTGTTCTCGTGCACGCCGAGGACGCGAGCCGCCTCGCGGACGTTCAACCAGTCCTCGCCGAACGCACGCCTCACCACGCCCTCCCCGTCCTCGAGCCTGTCTCCAGGCCCGAATCTCAGTGCTCTGGTGACTATGGAGGCCAGGGCGCGCGCCCGGGCGCGGCCCGCTGTGAGCTTTGACAGCACCGCAGACTTGCTCCCCACCTCAATCCTGCTTCTACCACCTTCCTATAGGGAATGCAATACGTAAGCTCTGCCGATCATCCGCATCGGGTGATGTTCCCTCCTCGAGGCGGGTCGAACGTTGCTCGCCCCACGCGAAAGGACGACGCATGAGCCCAGCGACCCCCACCCTCCCCGTTCTCGGCAGCGACAAGCTCCCGGAGCTCGTCGCGCTGATCAAGGACGTCGACAGCATCGAGCTCAAGCTGACCGTGCCCGAGCCCGCGCAGCTCACGGCCGTGCGAGCACTGGGCCTCGACGCGTTGCAGGCGCAGATCCGCCAGGTCTTCTTCTTCGAGACGCCCGATCTGGCGCTCGACGCGCAGGGGCTCGTCGTCAGGGCGCGTCGGTCGCAGAAGAAGGGCGACGACACGGTGGTGAAGCTCCGGCCGGTCGTGCCTTCGGAGCTGCCGAAGGACCTCCGGCGCTCGCCGAGCTTCGGCGTCGAGCTCGACGCCTCGCCCGAGGGCTACGTCTGCTCGGGGTCGCTCAAAGGCGTCCCCGCGCAGGGAGACGTTCGCAAGGCGGCGCTCGGGGAACAAGCCGTGCGCAAGCTGTTCTCGAAGGAGCAGCAGAAGCTCTACGCCGAGCACGCGCCGGACGGGATCGGGCTCGACGACCTGTTGATGCTCGGGCCGCTGTTCGTGCTCAAGCTGAAGAACTCCCCGGAGGGTTTCGACGGCCGGCTGGTCACGGAGATGTGGTTCTACCCCGACGGCTCGCGGATTCTGGAGCTCTCGACGAAGTGCGAGCCGTCGGCGGCGTTCGATGTCGCGGCCGCTACACGCGCCTTCCTCGCCTCACGCGGGATCGACCTCGGCACCGAGCAGCAGACGAAGACGCGCACCGCGCTCGAGTTCTTCTCCAAGCAGGTGGCCGGAAAGAGCCCTGCAGGCGACTGAGCTTCAGAGCTCGGCGAGGCGCTCGACGATCTCCCGGTCCCGGCCGTAGCTCAGCATGTCGAGGGCGCGCTGCCGTGTCAGCCAGCGAACGTCATCGATCTCATTCTGTGGAGCCGCCTCGGCTCCCTCCTGCAGCGTCATCTCGAAGTACCGCACCCGCTTCGGGCGTCCGGACGCGTCCTCGTACTCGCTGACCGCCACCTCGGGGCCGAGCTCGCAGACGAGGCCGGTCTCCTCTTCGACCTCGCGGAGCGCACAGTCCTCGTCGGACTCGCCCGGCTCCGCCTTCCCTTTGGGGAGCGTCCAGTCGTCGTACCGCGGCCGGTGGACGACGAGCAGCTCGGGCTCGCCGCTCGGGCCGGATCTGACGATCACGCCTCCTGCGGCTCGGACTAGGCTGCTCATCCGACCTGGATGATGCCCACAAGAGCCGAGCCTGAGACCGTCGAGCAGGAAGTGGCCAACAGCGGAACCCTGACGATCTACCTCGTCCGCCACGCCTTCGCTGGTCACGCCGACGCAACGCGATGGCCGGATGACTCCCTCCGCCCGCTGACCGAGGACGGGATCCGCAAGTTCCGCGCAGCGGCACGAGGGCTGCGCCGGCTCGTACCGGAGGTCGAGCTCGTGCTCTCGAGCGGGTATGCGCGCGCGTGGGGCACCGCCGAGCTTCTGCACGAGGCCGCCGGCTGGCCGGCCCCGCGCGACTGTCCTCCCCTCGAGGCGAACCAGCCGGCGTCGGCCGCGCTCGGCGTCCTGCGCGAGCAGAAGGAGCGGTCGATCGCGCTCGTCGGTCACGAGCCGTATCTCTCCACGCTCGCCTCGCTCCTCTGCGCGGGAGGCGAGCACGTCATGCAGCTCAGGCTGAAGAAGGGCGCGGTCGCGGTGGTGGAGGTGAGCGGGGAGGTCGTACCCGGCGCTGGGACCCTGCTCTGGGCAGTTCCGCCCAAGATCCTGCGAGCGCTGGACCAGTGAGGCTCGACCGGCTTGCACTCGGGCCGGCCGAGCGGGCGCTGGACGCGCTCCTGGCCGGGCCGCTCCCCGAGGCGCTCGGGCGCTCGCTCGCCGAGCACCACGTCATCGAGCGGGTCGCCGCCGGCATGGTCGACGAAGACGGCGCGGGGACGAGCCCGGCCCTCGAGGAGCTCGCCCATCGTCTCGTGGACAGCCCCGCATTCAGGCAGGCACTCGAGGAGGTCCTCTCGCTCCCGGAGGTCCGCACCGCCCTGACGAGGCAGGCAACCGGTTTCGGCGACGAGGTCGTCGATGCTGTCCGCCGGCGCTCGCGCGCGCTCGACCAGTTCCTGGCGGCACGGGCCCGGAGGCTGCTTCGCCTGAAGCCCGCCGGCGAGGCGGCCGTGTTTGGCGGCTTCGCCACCAGAGGTGCTGGCCTCGTCGTCGACGCGGCACTCGCCCAGCTCGGCTACCTGGTAGCGGCCGCATCGATTGCCCTGGTGCTGGGGCTTGCGGGCCAGCTCGGGCCGAACTGGCTCGACGCGTCGCTGGCGGGCGGCGGGTGGCTCCTCGTGATGGCGGCGTACTTCGTCGTCTTCTGGAGCACGACCGGTCAGACGCCCGGGATGCGCGCGCTGGGCGTCCGGGTCGTCGCGCCATCCGGAGAGCCGCCCTCCCCGCTCCGGTCGCTCGTCCGCTTCGTCGGACTGATCCTGGCGATCATTCCGCTCTTCGCCGGGTTCCTGCCGGCGCTCGTCGACGGCCGGCGGCGGGCTCTGCAGGACTTCCTCGCCGGGACCGTCGTGCTAGACGAGCTGGGCTAACGGCGTTCCGAGGGAAAGGTTCCGACCTCGGCCTTGCCTACCCGGAGCGTCACCGTGTCGTTCGCAAACTCGGCTACCGCCTCGGCCGGGATCGAGATCTCGCGCCGCCACCACAGGTGGCCGCGGCTGAGCAGGAGCTGGCTGATCCGGCCGTCCGCGTCGACGACGACGCCGGCCACGCTGCCGAGATGGTGGCGATCGGCCGACCACACGTCGCTCGCGTGGCGGAGCTCGATCTCCCCTTTCGGCACGCGGTCGTAGCTGACGACGACCTCCGGAGCGAGATCCCCCGGCATGGCCGTGGGCAGGTAGTCGGGGATCACCTGCATGTCCCGGACGCCGACCTCCCACCCGTCCTCGTCCTCCTCGACCCGCTCGCCCGTGCCGACAAGGGCGGACTCGTGCACGGGCGACATCTCCTCCAGCTGCTGCTCGGTGCAGCGCAGCGAGACCTCGTGCTCATCGGCGCCTTCCGTCGCGAGCTCCACGGGCACCAGCCGGGCCGCGCCCGGGTTGTCCGCGGGCTGCACGACGAGATGGGTCACCCGGCGGCTGGCCGCGTCGAGCACGAGGTCGGCCAGCTCACGAACGGCGCCGTCCGAGCAACGCGCGCGCCTCCCGAGCTCGAGCCTCATCTGCCGTCAGGCGTCGTAGGGCCTGGTCTGCCTGCGGTCGTAGATCCAGGCGAAGAGGAGCAGCACGGCGCCGAAGAGGATGATCGCGCCGAGCCCTCCCCACCTCGCCCAGGCCGCTCCGAAGAACACGAACAAGAGCATCGCTCCGACGCCGCAGGCGACCACGATTCCCACCACCTTCAGCCAGAACTTCCCGCCAAGGCTCCCGTCGTCTTCCATTCGTGCACCTCCTCTCTGCTTCCGAATGCCGAATCCCTGCCTCCACTGTCAGGCTCCGGCCGGCGCGGGGCATCGTCCTGACCGGGTGAAAGCCGCGGTCAGGGTGCGGCCGCGCCCGTCGGCTCCGGCTCGGCGCGCCGCCGCTGCCGCCGCCAGGTGAACGCCGCCGCCAGGCCGAGGACAAGCGTGGGAACCGTCGTGAGGAAGCGGTAGACGAGCACGGCCGCGACGACGCTCGCCTTGTGCCCACCGAACCCGATCAGCGCGCCGGTCAAGCCGAGCTCGATCACGCCGATCCCGCCCGGGGTGATGGGGATCGCTCCCAGGATGCGGATCAGCGCCCAGGAGGCGAAGGCCTCGACGAGGGTCACCTGCGACGACGACACGCCCAGCGTTCGCAGCGAGACGACGAGGACGAGGAAGACGGTCAGGTTCCCGAGGAGCGCAGCGCCCGTGAGCATCGGCCACCGCCGCTCGAGAAAGGTTCCGACCTCCTCGCGGAAGCGCCCGAAGCTCTCTCCGCCCCAGGAGACCGGACCGCGCCGCACCTTGCCGAGCGCCCAGTTGGCGAAGCGCGCCGCGACGTCGCCGATGTCCTCCGCGAGCCGCCTGCTGACGAGGACGAGGACGAAGCCCGCGATCACGATCCCGAGGATCGCGACGCCGACGAACGCGACGGTCGCCAGCGCCGCGGTGCTCTCGCCCGAGAGCGCGAGGAGGAAGACCGCCACGATCGGAAACGACAGGTTGAGAAACTGATTCCAGAGGCTGGTCAGCGTGATCGCGCGCGTGATGTCCCGGGCCGGAAAGCGCCACCCGCGCAGCACTCCGAACGAGCCGGCCACTCCCGCCGCGATGCCGCCCGGCACGACGATCGAGAGAGCAGTCGACGCCTGCGTGACCGTCAGCGCCTGCATGAACGAGAGCCCCGGAAGCGCGACCATCCAGGGTGGCGCGAAGGTCACGAGGTTGATCGCGGTAGCGCCGAGCAGGGCGCCGACATCGAGCCAGGAGAGCTGCTTGACGGCACTCCAGACCTGGCCGTAGTCGGCGATCGACGGGAGCAGGAAGACGAAGGTCGCGACGACGATCCCCACGCTCACCGCGCCGAGCACGAGGGGCTTGAACCACCGTTTCCTGAGGACGCTTCTCAGCTTCGGGCCCGTTCCACGGACGGCACTTCGAGACGCTCTCCGGGGACGAGGATCCGGATCTCGACCCCGGGTGCCAGCTCGGCGGCGATGCGCTGGAAACGGATCGCCGGCTCACGCAGCGTCGCCGGGTCCCGGCTCAGGCCGAGCCGCCGGTAGGTCCCCCAGTGAATCGGCACCGCGATCCTCGGCTCGAGCAGCTGCAGCGCCTCTGCGGCGCGCCGCGGATCGAGGTGGCCCGGGCCGACTCGAGGCCCCCACCCGTCGATCGGGAGCAGTGCGAGGTCAAGGGCGGGCGCGAGCTCGCGCATGCCGTCGAACACGTCGGTGTCGCCGGCGAAGTACACGCGCCGCGACGCGTCGATCAGGTACCCGAGCGCTGGGGTCGTCGCACCAAGCGGAAGCCGCCGGGTGTGGTGCTCCGCATGCGTTGCGCGCACCGTGAGCTGGCCAATCGTGACCGACTCGCCCTCGTCGACCTCGACGACGCCCTCGAAACGCCCGAGCAACCTGCCCGCGCCGCGCGGCACGACCAGCCGGCCGGCCGTGACGAGGTCGAGCGAGCGCAGGTCGAGGTGGTCCCAGTGGACGTGCGAGAGGAGAACCGCGTCGATCTCGCCGGAGATTGCCGGCGCGGGGCCGGCCACCCGGCGCAGATGCCCCACGCGAGGGCGCAGCAACGGATCGGTGAGGAGGCGGACGCCGTCGGCTTCAACGAGAACGGTGCTGTGCCCGACCCAGGTGATCCTCACTGGGCGAGCCGCTCAGCCCGCGGGCGCGCTTGCCTGGCCGGCTGCCGGAAACTCGCGCGCAGTACGCCGTCGCAGCGCCTCGGTGCCTGCGAAGGCAAAGCCGAACAGGATCAGGAGCGGAAAGATGCGCTGCGCATCGGTCGGCCCCGCGATCAGGATGATGAAGAGCGCCAGCGAGACGGCGCCGTAGATGATGACCGGGTGGTCGCGCATGGTCGGCGCGAGCATGCGCCGAACCCATGTGGCCGCCCGCGAGGCGCCGGCGATCCAGGCGGCGAACATGATGCCGATGCCGTAGATGATGGTGTTGACGCCGACGTTCCGCAGCAGACTGGTCTCGATCGCCCAGGCCGCACTGATCGGTTTCTTTTGCGTTGGGTCGTTCGTCAGCGCGTCGACGAGGTAGTTGCCCCCGTAGCGGCGGACGACGAGCACGATCAGGCCCACGATGACCAGGCTGACCCCGCAGGCCATCAATAGCGTGAGGCGCCGGCCCTCGGCCAGGTAGACCGCCGCCGCAAACAGGGCGAGCACGAGGAAGAGGAGGAAGTAGCTGAGCACGCGGATCACCTTCACGGCGTTCCGCGCGGCATCCAGCTGGCTCCCCTTCATGATCGTGAGCTGCGCGGCGTCGGGAGGCAGGTTTTTCAATCGGTCCCCGCTCAGCCCGAACTGCTGGGCGATCTGTATGAGAAGCGGTTTCAGGTCCAGCACCACGTTGCCGTTCGACGAGACGAGGAGGTTGTTATGGCCGTCGATGAGCGCGATCAATGCCTTGTGCGCACGGCGGTTCGCCTCGCGCCAGAGCGCCTGGACTTTCGGTCGCTCGAGCAGCGCGTCCGTCCCGCGGACGGCGGCCTGTTGCAGCGCCCCTGCAATTGGCGCGGCGAGGCCCTTCGCCTGAGGCGGGAGCCGCTCCTGGAGCGCCGCAGGCACGTCGACGTTGGCGTAGAGCTGGTTGACCAGGTAGACCGACAGCGCTCCGCGGATCTGGTCGTTCTCGAGCAGCTGCGTGCTGGCGTTCGTCCAGTTGTCGGTGCTCAGGGCCTGCCGCTTCACCCAGACGTTCAGCGCGGCGACCAGGCCGATCACCGCGGCGATCACCACCAGCGTCCAGGGCACCCAGCTGCGCCAAGCCACGAGACGAGCTTCCGGGGTCGAAGGCCCCGGCGCATCATCCGGAGCGGATGACGTGGCCGGAGTGACTGGCGCGAAGAGCCGTCCCGGCGTATAGGTTTCAAGCGCGGGGGACGATTGGAGGCGCCGTTGGCCACCCGAAAACAAGCGGCAAAGCCGCGCCGAAGCCCGACAGAGCGCTATCTCGAGCTCGCGCCGCAGGAGCAACCGTTCGAGTTCCTGGAATCGAAGATCCAGGTGCCGCCGCTTCGGCCTGGGCTCGTGTCCCGCACCGTGCTCGTCAACAAGCTTCGGGCGACGACCGGGACGCCGGTGGCGACCGTGGTCGCGCCGGCCGGCTACGGCAAGACGACCCTCCTCTCGCAATGGGCAGCGCGGGACTCGCGCTCGTTCGCGTGGGTGACGCTCGACGAACGGGACAACGACCCGGTCGTGCTGCTCCGTCACATCGCCGCGGCGCTCGCGCGGGACCAGCCGCTCGACGAGCGCCTCGTCGATGCGCTTCGCAACCCCACGCCGGCACTCTGGTCGCAGGCGGTTCCGCGGCTCGCCGCCGAGCTGTCGGCACGCCACCCGATCGTGCTCGTGCTCGACGACTTCAACCTGCTGCGGTCGCGCGGCGCGCTCGAGACGGTTACGGCCCTGATCGAGGACGAGATCGAGGGCTCGATGCTCGTCGCGTCGACGCGGGCGACGCCGACCCTGCCGCTCGCCCCGCTACGCACGGGCGGGAAGCTGCTCGAGCTGGGCCCCGACGCGCTCGCCCTCAGCAAGCGCGAGGCACAGCTGCTCCTGCGGGCGACGGGCGTGTCGCTCGGCGAGGCGCGGACTGCCGAGCTGATCGAGCAATGCGAGGGTTGGGCCGCCGCGCTCTACCTCGCGGCGCTGTCGATCCAAGACGTGGAGCAGACCGGCGTCGGCGAGCCGAGCTTCAGCGGCGACAACCGTTACCTGGCGGATTACTTCCACTCGGAGTACCTGTCCCGTCTGCGGCCCGGGCCGCTGCGCTTCCTTCGCCGCACCTCGATCCTCGAGAGGATGTGCGGCCCGCTCTGCGACGCGGTGCTGGAAGACGAAGGATCGGCGCGGGAGCTCGAGAAGATCGAGCGCGCGAACCTCTTCCTGGTGCCGCTCGACAACCGGCGCGACTGGTATCGCTACCACCGTCTGTTCCGCGAGCTGCTACAGCGCGAGCTCGCCGAGACCGAGCCCGAACTCGTCCGGGTGCTGCACGGCCGGGCCGCAGACTGGTTCGAGGCAAACGGCGACCGGGAGTCCGCGCTCGAGCACTCCTACGCCGCGGGAGACACGGATCGGGCGGCCGCGATCCTCACAGCGGTCGCGTTCCCCGTTTCCTACTCGGGGCGAGTCGCGACCCTCGAACGCTGGCTCGGGCGCTTCGAGCGCGCGGGGCTGCTCGAGCAGTACCCGGCGGTCGCCCTCCACGGCGCCCGGGTCCATGCCCTGCAAGGGCGCTCGGAGCAAGCGACGAGCTGGCTCGACGCCGCGGCGGGCGGTACCCCGAGGCGCGCGATCGAGCCGCGGATCGGCGCGCTCGAGGCATGGTTGTGCCGGCGAGGCGCCGAGCAGATGCTCGCCGACGCGGAGTCGGCGGTGAAGGGCCTGCCGAAGACGAGCGACTGGCGCCCGGGCGCGCTGGTCGCACAGGGGACAGCGCTCCTCCTGCTCGACCGGGACGAGGAGGCGGACGCGGTGCTCACCTCGGCCGCGGAGTGCGCCGCCGAGCTCGGGTCGGACGAGACTCGGGTCATCGCCCTCGCCGAACGCGCCCTGCTCGCGGTCAAGCGCGGCGAGCACGAGCGGGCGGAGGAGCTCGCGAGCGAGGCGCACGACCTGGTGACCGCCTCAGGGGTCGAAGGTGCGCCCGCCCTGGCGATCGAGCACGCCGCGACCGCCCAGACGCTCCTCCACCGCGGTCGCTGGAACGAGGCGCGCGCCTCCCTCACCGCGGCGCAGGAGCTGCTGCCCCACCTCACGATCGCGATCCCGTGGCTCGCGGTGCAGACAAGGCTCGAGCTCGGCCGCGGATTCATCACGCTCCGCGACAAGCCGGCCGTCGAGGAGCTCCTGATCGAGATCGACGACATCCTCTCGCGCACGCCTGGCCTCGAGATGCTGGCCGCCAGCGCGGAAGAGCTGCAGCGGGAGGCCGACGCCGTATCCGAGCGGGAGGGGAACATCGGCGGCCTGACCCCGGCCGAGCTTCGGCTCCTGCCGCTGCTCGCGACGCATTTCTCCTTCCGCGAGATCGCGGAGCAGCTCTTCGTCTCGCGCAACACGATCAAGACGCAGGCCATCTCCGTCTACCGGAAGCTCGGCGTCTCGAGCCGGAGCGACGCGATCGCCGAGGCGCGCCGCCTCGGGCTCTCCGAGCACCTGCGCGTCCTCATCTCGGACGCGCGGGAACAGCGCTAGCTGCCGAAGTTCACCCCCGGAGGATGATGCGTGCTCCGGCGAACGGGAGTGAGATACGAGGCTCGGTGGAGAACCACGAGTGCACGCTTCGCAAGCTGGCGATCGGAGACGATGCCTTCATCGACTGCCTGCTCGCGAGCGAGCCGACGAATCTCGCTCAATCGAGGCTCGACCCGAAATCGCACGCGCTCGTACGCCTCGGCGCGCTGATTGCGGTCGACGCCGCAGCGCCGTCATACCTCGACGCGCTCGAGTCCGCCCGCGCCTGCGGCGCCACGGACGAAGAGCTCGTCGGCTGCCTGATCGCGGTCCTGCCTGAGCTCGGTGCCGCCCGGGTGATCTCGGCCGCGCCGAGGCTCGGGCTCGCGCTCGGCTATGACGTCGCGGCCGCGCTCGAGGACTTGGCCTCGCCGCTCGGCTGAGCTTCCGCCTGGGCCTTCGCTCGCGCCAGGTCGCGAGTGATGTGCACTGCGGCGGAGAGAAGCGGCGCGGCCAGGATCAGGCCGAGCGTGCCGAAGAGGCAGCCGGCAGCGATCGTCGCCACCAGGACGACGAGCGGGTGGAGGTCGAGCGCCGCGCCCATGGCGAACGGCTGGAGGATGTTCTGGAGCAGCCCGTTCGCCAGGAGCACGATCACGAGCATGGCGATCGCGATGCCCGTCCCCTTGGCGCCCAGCGCGATGATGACCGCGAACGCGCCGGCGACGAACGCGCCGATGAACGGCACGTAGGCCGTCACGAAGCTGACGACGGCGATCGTGCCTGCGAGCGGCACGCCGAGGAGCAGCGCGCCGATGCCGACCACGGCGCCGTTGAAGGCGGCCACGATCGTCACGCCGCGGAAGTAGCCCCGCAGCGACCTGATCACGCCGCCCGTGATC
>Ga0335077_10013650_pt1 | contig 10153 bp, 9 predicted proteins | sample Lox_Sample_31_FD_207151 | JGI IMG/M metagenome (GOLD analysis project Ga0335077, IMG submission 207151) | Soil microbial communities from Loxahatchee National Wildlife Refuge, Florida, United States - Lox_Sample_3.1 | ecosystem: Environmental > Terrestrial > Soil > Wetlands | place: USA: Florida...
GCGGCGGGCCGGCCGCGAGGCCGGGCAGGACGGGATCCCAGCGGGAGGCCGGCGCGAGCGACGCCTCGAGAGCCACCTTCCTCGGCCCCGTGCGCCGCTCCATCGTGCCGGCCATCGCCTCGCGCCAGTTCCCGGCAGCTTGTGCGCGGTCCTTCGGCGTCAGCGCCACGCGGACGAGCTTCTCGGCCTCCGCGATCGTCGCGGGCGTGATCTCGGGGCCCGCGGGCGGCGCCGTTCCGAAGGCGGGGGGCGTCCCGGCGGCGGGCGTGGAAGCGGGAGGCGGTGACTGAGCGCCGGCGCGCGCTCCCGTGACGAGCGCGGCGGCGGAGGCGGCGGTGGTCGTGAGGAATTCGCGGCGGGACTTGGGCATGGCCGTCCTTTCGATGCTGCCCGGCTGCGCGACCGCAGGTCTCACAGCGGGCGCCGGTAGAAGAGCGAGTACCCGGCGGGAGAGAACCCCGCGGCTTCGTAGACGCGGCCGGCGCGCGCGTCGGCCGCGGAGAGGAACGCGAGCGAGACGCCGCGGTCGAACGCGGCACGCACGGCGGCGAACGAGAGGAAGCCGCCGATGCCCCGCCGCCGGAACGGCTCGAGCGTCGACACGCCCACGAGCTCCGTGAGGCCGTCGTACGCCGGCTGGATCATCGCCGTGGCGACCGGCTCGCCGGCGATCCGGCCCAGGAGCGCGAAGCCGTTGCCGAGCGTTGCGCGCAGGGAAAGCGCTTCCGCGTCCGAGGGCGGCCGCGGGGACGGAAGTCCGAAGGCGCGGCGCTGCACGTCGAGAAAGGCCGTGAACTCCCCGAGCGCCGTCGCGGCGTCGAGCCTCGCGACGTCGAGCCCCGAAACGGCCGGCGCGGCGCGCTCTTTTCCGCGCGGGCAGACCATGAGCTGCGCGCGGTTCTCCAGCGCGAAGCCGTGCGCTTCGAGAGCCTCGCCGAGGCACGGCGCGCTCGACTCGACGAACTCGAAGCGCGGCACCCGGCGGCGGGAGTGGAACTCCGCCTCCAGGCGGCCGAGCGGCGCGGCGAGGTCGCGCGATGCCGCGTCGGATCCGTCGGGAATCGCGTAGTTGAAGTAGGGCAGCGGGTCCGTGTCGTGGAAAAAAAGCGTGAACGGGGGCACGGGCACGGCCTCGTACTGGCGGTGCGCGACCTTGCGCTGGTGCGCCTGGATGCGTTCGAGGAGACCCAGGCCGGCCGTGGAGGGCATCGCGTCATTCTAGGGGGCGCGCTCTGCTAGCCTTTCGCGCATGACGGAAAGACCGCTCGCCCGATCCCTCGTCTCGCGATGAGAGCGTTCCTCGCCCTCGCGCTTCTCGCCCTGCCTCTCGCCGCTTCGGCAGCCGAGCCGCGCTTCGAGAAACGCACGGTGACGGTGAACGGCGTCGCGTATCCCTATCAGGTCTTCGTGCCCGAGACGTACGGTCCCGCCTCGAAGCTTCCCGTTCTGCTCTGCCTCCACGGCGCCGGCGAGCGCGGCTCGGAGGGCGAGCACACGCGCGTCGGCCTCGGGCGCGCGCTCCGGAAGGACCCGTCGCGCTGGCCGTTCCTCGTCGTCTTCCCGCAGTGCCCGAAGGGCTCGCAGTGGATCGGCGATCCCCGGACCGCCGCGTTCTCCGCCCTCGAGGAGGCGCTCGTCGAGTTCCACGGCGACCGGGAGCGCGTGTCCCTCCTCGGGATGTCGATGGGGGGCGCGGGAGCCTGGTGGGCCGCATTCGAAAGCTCGGGCGTCTTCGCCGCGGTCGTGCCCATATGCGGGTACATCGTGTCGTCCCGCGGGTTTCCGATCCAGAGCTTCCGGCCGCCCGACATGCGCCGCGTCCTCGAATCGGGCGATCCCTATGGCGCGGTCGCCCGGGGGCTCGGGAAGACGCCGGTGTGGGCGTTCCACGGCGATGCCGACGACACGATCCCCGTCACCGAGTCGAGGAACATGGCCGAAGCCCTGCGCCTCTCGGGAGGAAACGTCGCGTACACGGAGTTCCCCGGCGTCGGCCACGACGCGTGGGACCCCGCGTTCGCCGAGCCCGATCTCGTGCCGTGGCTGCTCGCGCAGAGGCGCTGGGCGCCCGGCCGCCGTCCGAAGCCCTCCACGACTCCCGTGCTCTACAGGGGAGCGACCGTGTACCGCGCATGGGACGCGGGCCCCGCGGCGGCCGCGATTCTCGTCGAGGGGGGCGGCGTGAGGTTCGTCGGCGACGAACGCGAGGCGCGGGCGCTCGCGCCCGAGGCGCGTGTCGTCGACCTCGCGCGGGCGGTCGTCGTGCCCGGCCTCACGGACGCGCACGGCCACCTGCGCGGGCTCGGAGCGCTCCGGCGCGCTCTCGACCTCCGCGGCCTCTCGAAGGAGGAGATCCTCGCGAGCGTGGAGAGCCGCGCCGCGTCGGCCGCCGAGGGCGAGTGGATCCGCGGGCGCGGCTGGGACCAGAACCGGTGGCCCCGGAAGACGTTCCCGACCGCCGCGGAGCTGTCCGCCGTATCTCAGGGCCGCCCGGTCGTTCTCTCTCGCGTGGACGGGCACGCGATCTGGGTCAACGAGGCCGCGCTCGCCGCGGCGCACGTGACCGCGACGACGGCGGATCCCCGCGGCGGGCGCATCGAGCGCCTTTCGGACGGGCGTCCCGCGGGCGTCCTCGTGGACAACGCGACCGCCCTCGTCTGGAACGCGATACCCGAGTCGACGCCCGGGGAGATCGAGCGCGACTACGTCGCCGCCCTCGAGGCCTGCGCGCGCGCCGGCCTGACGGGCGTCGGCGACGCCTCGGGCTCGAACGCGGAGGAGATCGGCATCCTGTCGTCCCTCGCGCGCGACAGGAAGCTGCCGATCCGCGTCTACGCCACCGTCGGGCCGCGATATCTCGACGAGGCGATCGCGCAGGGCCCTCTCCAGCTCGGACGGCTCACGATTCGCGCGCTCAAGATCTACGCGGACGGCGCGCTCGGCTCGCGCGGCGCCGCCCTCCTCGCGGACTACAGCGACGATCCCGGCAACCGCGGCCTCGACGTGACGCCGCCCGGGGAGATCGAGCGCCTCGCCGAGAAGGCGCTCCGTGCCGGCTTTCAGGTCTGGACGCACGCGATCGGCGACCGCGCGAACCGCGTCACGCTCGACGCCTACGAGAAGGCGCTCGCCGCGGTGCATCCCGCCGATCCGCGCCCCCGCATCGAGCACGCCCAGATCCTCGCGCCTTCCGACGTCCCGCGCTTCGCGAGGCTCGGCGTGATCGCGTCGGTGCAGCCGACGCACGCCACCTCGGACATGACGTGGGTCGAGTCGCGCCTCGGCCCCGGGCGTCTCGGGGGCGCGTACGCCTGGCGCACGCTCCTGAAATCCGGCGCGCGCTTGGCGGGTGGAAGCGACTTCGCGGTGGAGTCCGAGAACCCCCTCCTCGGCATCTACGCGGCCGTGACACGGCAGGACCTCTCCGGCCAGCCGCCCGGCGGCTGGCGGAAATGGGAGGCGCTCACGCGGCCCGAGGCGCTCCGGCTCTTCACGGCCGACAACGCCTGGGCCGAGTTCGCCGAGACCCGCCGCGGCCGGATCGCCCCCGCGTACGACGCGGACTTCACGGTCCTCGACCGCGACATCGTCTCCGAAAAGACCCCGGACGCCGGGATCCCGAAGACGAAGGTGCTCATGACCGTCGTCGGCGGGGAGATCGTGTACCGGGCCCCGGCGCCCTGACCCGGCGCCGGATGGCCCGCGGTTCGCGCCGCTGGGTCACGCCGTCCGCAGCGACTCCGCGAGCACGGCGTGGCCGCGCTCCCCGGCGAGGTCGGCCGCCGTCTTGCCGTCGTCGGTTTTCGCCGCAACATCGGCGCCTTTTCCGCGGAGCAGGCGGACGATCTCGACGTTTCCCTGCGCGGCCGCATTGTGAAGCGACGTCCAGCCGCCCTGCTGGCGGGCGTCCGGGTCGGCGCCTCTCTCGAGCAGCTTCCGGACCATTTCGGCGTCGCCGCGGGAGGTCGCCGCATGGAGCGGCGTGACCCGCATCGCGTTCGAAGAAACGGCGTTCGGGTCCGCGCCCGATTCGAGAAGGAGGTCCGCGAGAGCCCCGTGGCCGAAGAACAGCGCGAGGCCGAGGACCGGGAATCCGTCCGGCGAGACCGCTCGCGCGGCGGCGGGGTCCGCCGCGAGAAACGCGCGCACGGCGGCCGCGTCGCCCGCGGCGGTGGCCTCGAAGAGGTCGATCGTCTTCCCGCGCTCGCGGAACACGTTCACGAGGCGCGAGTGCCCGCAGTAGACGGCGAAGAGCGCGAACGACGAGCCGTCGGGACGCCGCGCGTTCACGAGCGCGGGATCGGCGTCGAGGAGCGCCTCGACGGCCCCGGCATCCCCCTTTCGGACGGCGGCGGCGAGGGCTTCGAGCGCGTCGCTCACGCTTTATCCTCAGGTCGAGGGTGAAGGAGTCCCTTCGGCGGGCGGAGGCGCCGCTGCGGCCTTCGGAGCCGGCGGCGCCGGGGCGGGAGCGGGCGGCGCGGGGGGCTCGCCGTTCGGAAACGTCTCCGCGCTGCAGAAGTAGCATTTCACTTTCGGCTGGGGCACGGCTTCGGGAATCCAGTAGAAGAAGCCCTTCCCGCACGCCGGACAGGTGAACAGCCTTCTGCCGCCCTTCATGATGCGGAAGGATACGCGAGCGGGAGCTTTCGCGCGCTCCGGCGGACGAGGAAGACGAGAAGGGCGGCGAGGGTGATCGTGGAAAGGACCGAGCCCTCGGGACCGAAGCCTCCTCCGCTCAGGGCCGGCAGGCCCGCGCCGCGGATTCCGGTCGAAAAGGCGGGCCTTCCCAAAGTCATTCCGCTCACGGGGAGCGCGAGGGCGGCGAGCGAGAAATTCCAGAGCGTGTGGAACGTCCAGGGTCCGAGGAGGCCGCCTTCGCTCCAGTAGAGCCAGCCCAGAAGCGCGCCCGCGAGGCCGATGTTGAGGAGCCCGAGAGGCGTCACGTTCGGGTTGACCGCGTGCATCCAGGCGAACACGATGGACTGGCCCACATTCGCAATGAGGCCCGAGGCGAGCCAGCGCCGCGCGGCGGCTCGTCCTCGAAAGGGCTCCTCGATCCCCGAGAGCTTCCCGAAGAAGAGCCGCGCGAAAAAAAGGAACAGGGCCGCGAGGAGCGTGAGGAGGAAGGCCCGGAACAGAAGCTCCTCGGCGAGGCTCTGCAGCGCGAAGTAGCCGAACGAGGAGGGAGCCGACGCGGGCGATGCCGGTCCGGGAGCGGGGAAGTACGGCACGTAGCCGGCGGCCCCGTCCCGGAACGCTCCCAGGAGAAAGGGCGGCAGCACGGCCGCGGCCAGGAGAGTCGATGCCGCTGCGAGGCCCGCGGCCGCCCCGCGCCGGAGAGGCTCGCGCGGTTCGGAGACGGAATCCCCGAGCCGCGGGAGGAGGCCGAGACGAAGGAGGACGAGCCCGGCCAGGCCGAGCGGGAGCGCGAGGACGAGGCCCGATGCGAGGCGCGCGCCAAGCCAGGCCCCCAACGCCCCCGGCACCGGCGACGCGAAGGCCAGCAGCGTCACTTCTTGGCGGGCGCTTCGGCCGGTTTCGACTCCTTCATTCTCTTCTCCTGCTCGGCCGTCCACGGCGGGACGATGCCGTTCATGCGCGCGTACGCGATGGACTGACCGAGGTGCTCGAACTCGTGGCTGACCGTTGCCAGCAGGACGCCGCGCACGGTCGTGTTGCGTCCGAACATCGTCACGGGCTTGTCGAGGTCCGCGTCGGAGAGCGAGGCGACTCCGGCGCGGAGGTGCGCGAAGGACTTCTTCAGCTCGTCGATCACCTTCGGCTTCTCGGTGACGTTCTTTTCCATGTTCATGTCCAGGCCGGCGGGAGCCTTGATGCCCGCGAAGCCCAGGAAAAAGTAGTCCGCGCCCGCGATGTGGATGTAGACCTCGCTGATCGAGCGGACGCCCGGGCCGGGCCGCCAGCCGTACTTGTCGGCGGGCGTGGCCTCGGCCAGGTCGAGAATCTGCTTCTCCCCGTAGGCATGCTGACCCAGGAATTCGGCCCGGAAGCCGGTCGTGGGGGCCGCCGGGGCGGCGGCGGGTGCCTGCGCTCGTGCTGCAGACGCGGTGAGGAGAGCGAGGGCGAGAGCACCCGTGACGAGATGGCGGATTTTCATGGAACATCCTCCTTATTGAATTCGGTGGGCGGATCTTATCCGGCCTGCGTAGAATCCGGCCGATTCCGGAGGAGCAGACATGAAAACGAACCCCCGTTCCGCCGCTCTCGCCGTCCTAGCCGCCGCGGCCGTCGCCGCGCCCGCTCTCGCGCAGCTAACGACGCCCCGGCCCAGCCCGAATGCCACGGTCTCGCAGGTCGTGGGCGTCACGAATATCGAGGTCGCTTACAGCCGGCCGCATGTCAAGGGCCCGACGCACAAGGAAGAGCGCGTGATCTGGGGCGGGCTCGTGCCGTACGACAAGGTCTGGCGCACGGGCGCGAACGCGATCACCCGAATCACCTTCGACGGCGACGTGATGGTCGAGGGCCAGAAGCTCGCGGCGGGCTCGTATGGCCTCTACACCATTCCCGGCAAGACCGAGTGGACGGTCATCTTCAACAAAGTCGCGACCGGCGACCCGTTCGAATACGCCGCCGAGAAGGACGCCCTGCGCGTGAAGGTGAGGCCCGAGGTCTCCGCGCCGCACGACCAGTTCACGATCGAGTTCCCGTCCGTGACCTCCGACTCGGCCGTCCTCGCCCTCGAATGGGAGAAGATGATGGTGCCCGTGTCCCTCACGGTCGACACGAAGGCGCAGTTCCTCGCGAACGCGAAGGAGGCCCTCGCGAAGGCCAAGGCCGACGACTGGCAGACGCCGCTCACAGCCGCGCGGTACCTCTACGACAACAAGTACGCGCTCGACGACGCCGCGAAGTGGCTGGACAAGTCCATCGCCGTCAAGGCCACGTTCGGCAACCTCTCGACGAGGGCGAACGCCCTCGCCGCCGAAGGAAAGAAGCAGGAAGCCGTCGCGACGGCCGAGAAGGCTCTGGCCGCCGGCAAGGCCGCCGAGCAGAAGCCGTCGCCCGAGGCGGTCCAGGCCCTGGAGAAGAAGATCGCGGAATGGAAGAAATAGCCCCTATTTCTTGAGCGTTGCCTTCACCCAGTACTCTTTGGGGGCCTTGGTTCCCTTCTTCCACATCGTGATTCCGGTGAGCGCGTCGCCGTCCACCGTGAGCGTCCACGACATCAACGCGCCGGAGCGGAAGGCGCCGTCGTCCTGAGCCGGGCGCCCGCGCCCGCCGAGACGAGGTTCACGAAGAAGCGGTACGCGCCGGGGACGCCGGCCGGAAGCTGCCGGAAGAACGCGTATCCGGTATAGACGAACGCGCCCTTTCCATGCCTTGCGAAGAGAAGGCCGCCGGGCTTGTCGCTCTCGCCCGGATCGTGCGTCTCGATCACCGTCTCGTAGCGGGGGTCCCACGTCGCGGGGAAATAGAGGCCGCGCTCCTGAACCCAGCCGTCGAAGTCGGCCGCCGTCAGCCTGTTCGGAAAGACGAGGAGCGAGCTCGCGGGATTCAGGAACTTCACGGGCGCTTCCTCGACGGTGACGCGGTCGCGCGAGATCTTGAAGGGGTACGGCCCGAGCTGCTCGGTGACGAGGTCTCCCAGGGTGTTGTACTGGGCCACGAGCGTGCCGCCCTTCGCGACGTAGTCGACGAGCCGCGTCTCGGCCAGCTTGAGGCGGGGGCGCGTGTTGTAGGCGCGAATCCCCGTCACGATCGCGGCGTAGCGGGAGAGGTCGCCGTTCTCGAGCTCGTCGTCCGAGAGCAGCGTCACCGTGTAGCCCATCTGACGGAGCGCCTCGGGGACCTCGTCGCCGGAGCCCATGACGTAGCCGACGGGCGCCTCGGGCGCCTTCACGTCGAGGCGCAGGACCTTCGCCTCGGCGGGGGGAAACAGCGTCTGAAGCGGGATGTGGGGGTAATCGATGTGGACGAGGCCCTTCGAATAGACCTTCCCGCCCACGACGGCTTCGGCCGTCAGCGCATCCGCAGACGCCGCGGCGGGCGGCGTGACGGTGAACGCGATCGCCTTCTCCTCGCCGGGCGCCGTGAACGCGAACGGCACCCCGGCCGGAGACACGGAGAAGCCCGTACCCGCCTTCAGGCGCAGGACGCCCGAGACGGCGGCGCCGCTCGCGAGCGTCACGCGCACCTTCTTCGGTTTGCCGGTCCCGAACGCGTAGACCTTCTCGTCGAACGTCGCCATCACCGGCGGCGTGACGACGAACGGCCGGTACATCTCGCCCTTGACGGGATCCGTCCGGCGGAAGACCACCGGCTCCTCGAACGGGATCGCGACCCCGTCGACGCGCACGGTGAAGCGCGCGACGAGAGGCGGCGGATTCTCGGGCAGGCCGATGAGAGACGGGTCGGTCACCGTGAAGAGGCCCTTGCCGGGCCGCTCCCTCAGCCAGTACGGCTGCGTCGTTTCCATGTCGCCGGGGAGCGTCAGGGAGATCTCGCGGCGCAGCGGCTCGTTCGGCGCGAGGGCGCCGCCCTCCCCCGGCGAGGCGGCGTACGTCACCGAGACCGATTCGAGAGTCGCCGGCCGGGGCGAGCGGTTCAGGATCATCGTGGCGACCTTCACGCTCGCGCCGGGCGCGGCGGACGGCTCGCTCGCGACCGCCTCGACCCAGAGACCGAGGCAGGCGCGGATCGCGTCGGCGATGTCGCCGCGCTTCCGCGCGAGAAGAGGATCCATTTGCTTCGGACCCGTGCGTTCTCCTGCTGACGGTTGCGCAGCGGGAGAAGGCGCGGAAGATTTCTCAGAAGGGGAAGAAGGAAGACCCGTTTCGGAGATTTGCTTAGAAGGTGAATTAGCGCTGTCACGCGCCGCGGCGGCGACGTCGTCGATGAGCGCATAGGCCTTTGTGAGCGCGGGAACGACGGCCGAAGGGTCGAGCGGATCGAACGAATCCGCAGCCCCTTTCAGAAGCAATCCGATCTTCTCCCCTCCCTCGATCCTCTTCCACGACAGGTCGATTCCCTCGAAGAGGTCCTTCTCCGCGGGGGGGCCCGCGATGTTCCTGAAGTCGTTCAGCCACGTGCCGCGGCGCTCAGCCGAGCCGAAGCCCTGGCTCTTGTGCATGGACCGGCTCAGCGCCGCGATCTCGGTGTACGAGCGCCCGAGGAGGGCGTTGTACGCGCCGAGGTCGGCCGTGACCTGTCCGGGCGCGTCCTTGCGCGGCGTGTCGCCTCCGAAGCGGAAGACGTTCCACAAGAGCCGCTTCGGCTGCCACGGCGTCAGCGTGTCGAGCTGCTCGGGGAATCGCGACGGGTCGCCCGCGGCCTTGAACGCCTCCACGGCGAGGATCGCCGAAGCCGTGTGGTGGCCGTGGCCGCCCTCGCCGGTCGTCGGGAAGCGCATGACGATCACGTCCGGGCGGAACATGCGGATGACGCGCACGGTGTCCGCGAGCACCTGCTCCTTCCCCCAGATCCGGAGCGTCTCCTCCGGGCCTTTCGAATAGCCGAAGTCGACGGCGCGGGAGAAGAACTGCTTGGCGCCGTCGAGGCGGCGCGCGGCGAGGAGCTCCTGCGTGCGCAGCACGCCCATGAGCTCGCCGGACTCGGTCCCGATGAGGTTCTGGCCTCCGTCGCCGCGCGTCATCGACAGGTAGCCGGCGTCCACGAGCTTCTCGCGCGAGGCCCAGGCGAGGAACGCCGTGTTCTCGTCGTCCGGGTGCGCCGCGACGTACAGGACGCCGCCGACGACGTTCAGCTTCGCGAGCGCGAGCCGGATCTCGGCCGCATTCGGCGTCTCGGCGGGGGCCGAGGCGAGGGGAACGGGCGCCTCGGCTGCCCGCAGCGCGAAGGCCGCGAGGAGCGCGAGAACGAGGGGGACGGCGGCCGGACGGCGGAAAGGACGGCGTCGCATCATGCGGGGATTCTGATATGGAACGACATGTCGCGTCGAAGTCATCGGGGCCGGTCGTTCCGTCCTGACTCCATCGCCCGCCTCGTTCGCGGCGCTGCGGGAACGCTTCGGACCACGAGCGCGGTGACGTTGTCGGGCGCGCCGGCCTCGTTCGCGGTGTCGATGAGGGCCCGGACGGCGTCCTCGGGGCTGCGCGACGCCAGGATCGTGGCGATCCCCAGCTCGTCCACGACGCCGTGGAGGCCGTCCGTCGCGAGGAGCAGCGTGGAG
>Ga0335077_10013655_pt1 | contig 10149 bp, 10 predicted proteins | sample Lox_Sample_31_FD_207151 | JGI IMG/M metagenome (GOLD analysis project Ga0335077, IMG submission 207151) | Soil microbial communities from Loxahatchee National Wildlife Refuge, Florida, United States - Lox_Sample_3.1 | ecosystem: Environmental > Terrestrial > Soil > Wetlands | place: USA...
GTTGCTGGATTGCGGCGCCCTCTCAGTAGAGCTCACCGATGCTGACGCCGGAACGCCCCGGGAAGCGGCCCTGTTTGGCGAGCCCGGCGAGGCCACGCAAACCCTCTGGCCGCGTAACCTTCTCAGCGCGCTATTCGACTCCGACGCGGATCCCGCCACAGTCGTGACAGCGGCCTGTGAGGCCGTTGGAGTGCCCGTTCCCTCCGAGTTGAGCACGACACCGGTAGGGGAGCAGGACTGGGTGCGCGCGACGCAGCAGCAGTTCGGCCCGATCGAGATCTCGCCGCGGCTGTGTATTGTGCCCTCTTGGTGCGAGCCGCCCATCCCCACCGCTTTGGTTCTCAGGCTGGATCCGGGTCTTGCTTTCGGAACCGGAGCCCATCCGACGACATGGCAGTGCCTGCGCTGGCTCGAGGAGCACTTGCGGCCCGGGCAATCGGTCCTCGATTTTGGCTGCGGCAGTGGCATCCTAGCGATCGCGGCCAAGAAGCTCGGGGCGGGGCGTGTAGCCGCTACCGATATAGACCCCCGGGCAATGGAGGCGAGCCGGCGCAATGCCTGCGAGAATGGTGTCTTGGTCGACGTTCTGACTTTGGCCGCCCTGCACGGGGAGTGCTTTGACGTGGTGGTAGCCAACATCCTGGCCAACCCGCTCAAAGTGCTCGCGCCTGTTCTCTCTCAACACACTCGCCCGGCAGGGAACGTCGTTCTGGCGGGCATACTCCAGGCGCAAGAGCGTTCCGTCCGCGCCGCTTTTGCCGAGTGGTTCGATCTGACTGCCGTTTATCCGCGCGACGGCTGGATCGGCCTAGCGGGTCAGAGGAAATCGCAGCATGATGCACGGTCGGAGAGCGCGCACCGTCGCTGACTCAGATCATGGCACGGGCCTTTGAGCGGTGGTGCCTGAGGGATCGATCGCGCTAAGCTTCTGGCAACGGTGAAGTCGAGCGACGCGCCACGCCCAGCCTATGAGCATGTTCACCCGCTGTCCGCACTGCGACACCTATTTTCGAGTGTCGCGTGAGCAGTTGCAGGCTTCCAGCGGCCAGGTCCGCTGCGGGCGCTGTCAAAGCGTCTTTGACGCCTTCGCAGCGCTCACGTCCCAGCTACCTGCAACTGCGTCCGAGGCGGGAAGACCGGCTCCTTCCGACCCTTCGCCACCATCCGGCCCGCCTGGCCTGGCTGACCAATCTGTCTCCACACCCACCGTGCCGCCAGCGTCAACGGCAACGCTGGCCGCTCCGGGGCGGCCGCCTTCACGCCGCGTTCCTTCGGCCGAGCCTCAGCCGCTCGAGGCACAGGGCACCCGCGCCGCCGGGCAGAGCGAAATCCTGACTTTGCCCGATAACCTCTTCGGCACTCGTGCCGTACGGACCGCGCACGACCGGACCTGGCCCTGGGCGCTGGGCAGCTTTGTATTGGGCGCTATACTGAGCGCGCAAGCCATCTATTTTTTCGCAACCGAGCTAGCCGTGCGCCTGCCGCAATTCCGGCCGCAGTTGACCGAGGTCTGCGCGTGGGTTCGGTGCACTGTCGGGTTGCCGCGCCTAGTCGACCAACTCTTCATCGAAGCCTCTGATCTGCAGATGCTCGACGCCGCCCACCCCAGCGAGGTTCTGCTGACCGCGACCATACGCAATCGCGCTGCCGTGACGCAGGAGTTGCCCCTGATCGAGTTGACCCTGACCGACATGCTGAGCCAGAGCGCGGCGCGCAAAGTGTTCTACCCGACCGATTACCTCGATCAATCGCAGGACCCGAGCCGCGGGATCGGTCCGAATCAGGAGATCCCGCTCAAGCTGTACCTCAACGCCGGCGACATCAGGCCCACCGGCTATCGGCTATACCTGTTCTTCGCATGATAGATACCGATCTCAAGCGGACCGCATTGTTCACAGAGCACTGCCGTCTCAATGCCCGCCTGGTGGACTTCGGTGGCTGGGAGATGCCTTTGCACTACGGTTCCCAGATCGAGGAACACCAGCGTGTACGACGCGACGCGGGGGTCTTCGATGTCTCGCACATGCTGGTGATCGACGTCGAGGGCGTCGCGGCGCGCGAATTTCTCCGGCGCGTGCTGGCCAACGACGTTGCGCGCCTCACCGCTCCGGGAAAGGCGCTCTACTCCTGCTTGTTGAACGAAGCGGGCGGAATCCTCGACGACCTGATCGTCTACCACCTGGGACCGGAACGCTACCGTCTAGTCGTGAACGCAGCGACTGCGGAGAAGGACTTGGTTTGGATCACCGGGCTGCGCGAGCGTTTTGCGTTCCATTCAGACCTGCGCGCACGACGCGATTTGGCAATGATCGCGGTCCAGGGACCGGAAGCGCGCCGGCGCTTCTGGCAGGCTCGGGAAACGGCGCGCGTGGCGACAGAAGGGCTCAGCGTGTTTCAGGGTACGGACATCGCGGACATGTTCGTGGCGCGCACGGGCTATACCGGCGAGGATGGCTTGGAGATCATGGTTCCCGCGGAAGACGTAGTATCGCTGTGGCGCGACTTGCTGGCGGTGGGCGTTGCGCCCTGTGGACTGGGTGCGCGCGACACGCTGCGGCTGGAAGCGGGGATGAATCTCTATGGACAAGATATGGACGAGTCGGTGACCCCGATGGAATCGGGCTTGGCCTGGACGGTGGATTTGACGGGCGAGCGCGAATTCATCGGTCGTCAAGCACTGCTCAACGCAGCGCCTCGCGAGCGCCTGGTCGGGCTGTTGCTTCTGGACAGAGGCGTACTGCGCAGCCATCAGCCGGTGCGTACCGCGCAGGGCGAAGGAGTCACGACCAGCGGTAGCTTTTCACCCACGCTCAACAGCTCCATCGCCTTTGCCCGAGTTCCGCAGGGCGTGTCGATTGGCGACGCGGTTCAGGTCCGGGTCCGGGACAAATGGCTGGCCGCCAAGGTAGTAACATACCCGTTTGTTCGAATGGGCAAGAGCCTGCTGTAAAGCCGGCCTTCCTGATACCGCGACGAGGAGGTTCCGATGCACCTGCCCGCCGACCTGAAGTACACCGACACCCACGAGTGGGTGCGTCCGCACGGCGACGGTACGGTCACGGTCGGGATCACTTGGCACGCCCAGGATTTGCTCGGCGACCTGGTTTACGTAGAGACCCCGCAGCTCGGCAAGTCCTTCAAGAAGGGCGAGGAATGTGGCGTGGTCGAGTCTGTAAAGGCCGCTTCGGACATCTACGCACCGCTCTCCGGAGACGTGATCGCGGTCAACCAGGACCTGGCCAGCAGCCCCGAAAAGATCAACCAGGACGCCTACGCCGCCTGGATGTTCAAGCTCAAGCCGAGCGAACCGGGCGAGTTCAACCAGCTTCTCGACGCGGCCGCCTATGAGAAGCTGATCGCATCGGAATCCAACTCCTAGGGCCACGATCTTGCTCGCGATCGCCTCACCTCAAGCGTGAGGTCCGCTTTTTTTCCGACCCCTGCTTGCTGAAGTGCCCTTCATTCCCCACACCGAAGCCGATGTCCTCCTCATGCTGCAGGCGATAGGTGCGTCGTCAATCGAGGACTTGTTCGAAGAGATTCCTGCCGGCCTGAAAGACGCGCGGCTCGACCGGGTGCCGCCAGGGCTCACGGAGATGGAAGTGCTGCGGCTGATGCAGGAACGTGCCGAGGCGGACGGGCGCTACCTGAGCTTCATCGGGGCGGGCGCCTACGAGCACCATATCCCCGCGGCGGTATGGCAGCTCGCGACGCGCGGCGAGTTCTACTCTTCATACACGCCCTACCAGGCGGAGGCCAGCCAGGGCACGTTGCAGGTGCTCTACGAGTACCAGACCATGATGTCCTCGCTGACCGGCCTTGACGTGACCAACGCCAGCCTGTACGACGGGGCCTCGGCCTTGGCCGAAGCCGTGCTCATGGCGGTGCGCCTGCACAAATCCTCGCATCGCGTGCTGCTGCCGGCCACGTTGCATCCTGTATACCGCGACGTGGTGCGCAGCATCGTCTCAAACCAGGAGATCGAGCTCGTCACAGTACCCTACTGCACCGAGAAGGGGACAACCCTCCCCGAAGCGCTGTCGCGCTTCGAGGGCCAGGAGTTCGCTGCGTTGGTAGTTCCCCAGCCGAATTTCTTCGGCGCACTCGAGCCCGTGCACGCGCTCACCGACTGGACGCACCAGCAGGGCGCGCTGATGATCGCTTCCGTCAACCCGGTTGCTTTGGGCTTGCTCGCGCCTCCCGGACGTTGGGGTGCCAGGGGCGCGGATATCGCAGTGGGCGAAGGCCAGCCGCTGGGCGTTCCGCTTGCCGCAGGCGGACCCTATTTCGGGTTTATGGCCTGCAAGCAGGCGCACGTGCGGCAAATGCCCGGGCGTATCGTCGGCCGCACATCCGATGTGGACGGCAAGCCCGGGTTCACGCTGACGTTACAGGCACGCGAGCAGCATATCCGGCGCTCCAAAGCGACGTCGAACATCTGCACCAACCAGGGGCTGGCGGTGACCGCGGCCACGATCCATCTTGCGCTGCTCGGGCCGAACGGGTTGAAGCGCGTGGCGCACGTTTGCCACAACAACCTACTGGCGTTGCTCGAGCGGTTGAAAGGCGTGCCTGGCGTAGCGCGCCGCTTTGCCGCGCCCGTCTTTCACGAGGCCGTGCTGTCGTTGTCCGCCTGCTCGACGCATGTGCTCGAGCGCATGCGTGAGCAAAGGCTGTTGGCCGGAATCGAGCTGCGCGAGTTCTACCCTGAGCTAGGTGACGCCGTCCTGGTCTGCACCACCGAGACCAAGACCCAGGCCGACCTCGACCGCTATGCGCGAAGCCTGGCCGCTGCCCACTCCGCGCAACTTGATGCGGCCGGATGACCTGAACCGTTCGTCTTAGTCCCGCTCGACACACAGGAGAACCGAATGGCCACTGTTACTCTCAAGGGAAACCCGGTCACCGTTGAGGGCCTGCTGCCCGCCAAGGGCGCCTCGGCACCCGATTTCAGCCTCACCAACAAGGATCTCAAGGATGTGACGCTGGCGGACTTTGCCGGCAAGCGCAAAGTGCTCAACATCGTACCCAGCCTGGACACGCCCACCTGTGCCAAGTCCACGCGTGTGTTCAACGAGAAGGCGAGCGGCATGAACGATACGGTGGTGCTGGTGATCTCGGCGGATCTACCTTTTGCCATGTCGCGCTTCTGCAGCGCGGAAGGCTTGAACCAAGTAGTCACGCTTTCCACCTTTCGCAACCATGCGTTCCATGGCAAGTACGGCGTGGATATCGCAGACAGCCCGTTGAAGGGATTGACGGCCCGCGCGGTGGTCGTGCTGAACGAGAACAACAAAGTAGTGCATGCCGAGTTGGTCCGTGAGATCGCGAATGAGCCCAACTACGATGCGGCGCTGGCCGTGCTCAAATAAGAGGGAACTCCCCGCATAAGCGAGCCCCAATGGCCTCCCGCGTTCCGGTGAGCGGGAGGCAGGCTCTGCGCGCCGATGGAGCTGCGACATCCACGATGCTGATCTTCGATCTCTCCCAGCCTGGCCGTGCTAGCCGCGCCCAGGCGCCGGCCGCGGCGCCGCGGGCGACGGAAATCCCGCCCGAGCTGTGGCGGGAGGAAGCACCGCTGCTGCCCGAGGTTTCCGAGCTGGACGCGGTGCGTCACTACACGCGCCTGTCCCAGCGCAATTTTTCTATCGACACGCAGTTCTATCCGCTCGGCTCCTGCACCATGAAGTACAACCCGCGCGCCTGCAATGCGGCCGCTCTCCTGCCCCAGTTCCTGGCTCGGCACCCGTTGGCGCCCGAGCCGACGGGACAAGGCTTCATGGCTTGTCTGTTCGAATTGCAGGAGATGCTCAAGGACATCACGGGCATGGCAGCGGTGAGCCTCACCCCCATGGCCGGCGCGCAGGGCGAGTTTGCCGGCGTAGCGATGATTCGCGCCTACCACCGATCGCGCGGCGACGGCGCACGCAGCGAGATCATCGTGCCGGACGCGGCTCACGGCACCAACCCGGCCACCGCCACAATGTGCGGCTACGCGGTGCGTGAGATTCCCACCGATCGAGACGGCGACGTGGACCTGCGTGCGCTGCAGGCCGCCGTCGGCCCGCACACTGCGGGTCTCATGCTCACCAACCCTTCCACGCTCGGCGTCTTCGAGGGAAAGATCCTCGAAATTCGCAACATCGTGCACGCCGCGGGCGGCTTGCTGTATTACGACGGCGCCAACCTCAACGCGATTCTGGGCAAGGTGAAGCCCGGAGCGATGGGCTTCGACGTCATTCATATCAACCTCCACAAGACCTTCTCCACACCGCACGGCGGCGGCGGGCCCGGCGCAGGACCGGTGGGCGTGGGAGCGCACCTCGAGTCATTTCTACCGCTACCGATCGTCGTGCAAGACGCGGGCCGTTACCGTTGGCTGAGACAGACGGAGCGCCCGCAGAGCATCGGCCGCCTGTCCGCGCACATGGGCAACGCCGGCGTGCTGCTGCGCGCGTACGTATACGCGCGCCTACTGGGGCGTGAAGGGATGACGCGCGTCGCCGAGTACTCGACGTTGAACGCCAACTACCTGATGGCCGAGTTGCGGCGCGCGGGCTTCGAAGTCGCTTTCCCGCAACGTCGCGCCAGCCATGAGTTCATCGTGACCGTCAAGCGGTTGAAGGAGCAGACCGGCGTCAGCGCGATGGATGTGGCCAAGCGTCTGCTCGACAAAGGCTTTCATGCCCCCACGACCTATTTCCCGCTGCTCGTCTCGGAATGCCTGCTGGTGGAGCCCACCGAGACCGAGTCGAAAGAAACGCTCGACGCCTTTGTTGCTGCCATGAGGGAGATTCTGGAGGAAGCGCGCACAACCCCCGAGTTGGTGAAGACGGCTCCCCATACCACGCCCGTGCGGCGACTGGACGATGTGAAGGCCGCGCGCGAACTGGATCTGGCATGGAAAAAGTAAGCGAAGAGCTCAGCGCCAACCCGCATAAAGGCAAGACCGGGCTGCGCCGAATCTGGAACGCGGTGTTTTACTCTATAGAGGGCTTTCGGGCGGCTTACCGCCATGAAGACGCTTTCAGGCAAGAGTGCCTACTCGCTCTGATCCTGGTGCCGGCAGCCTTTTTCATGCCGACCGGGGGCGTAGGAAAGGCTCTGATGATCGCAGCCGTCTTGCTGGTCCTGGTCGTCGAGTTGCTCAATTCCGCGGTCGAGGCCGCTGTCGACCGGGTCTCGCTCGAGAATCATCAGCTGGCTAAGCGGGCTAAGGACATTGGGAGCGCCGCGGTGTTCCTGAGCCTAGTCAACGTGGCGGTGGTCTGGGCCCTGGTACTGTTTGGCTGAGCGCGTTCCACAGCTCGAAACTGTAGTGCCGGCGCGCCCAGTGCGCCCGCTGTCACGGAACCATCACGTGAGTGTAATCATCGCTTAGCCATCCGCGGGCACGCTGCGCGGGCATGAACCACACCCCAGGGCCGTTCAGTGAGCTCGCGGGTGCTCGCGAAGGGTTGCGGATCGCGATCGTGACCGAAACCTACCCACCTGAGATCAATGGCGTGGCCATGACCATCGGGCGAATGGTGCACGGCATGCTCCGCCGCGGCAATCAGATCCAGCTGGTGAGGCCGAGGCAGCACACCGGGGACGCTCCCCGCTCCGCCGCAGGCCTCGAAGAGGTTTTGCTGCGGGGCGTGCCGCTGCCGGGCTACGACGGCCTGCGCATCGGGCTTCCCTCTAGACGTGTGCTCAAGCGTCTTTGGAAGGCCGAGCGACCCGACATCGTTCATGTCGTGACCGAGGGGCCGCTCGGGAAATCCGCCCTGTGCGCCGCGCGCGACCTGCGCATCCCCGCCAGCTCGGACTTCCACACCAATTTCCACAGCTATAGCGAGCATTACGGCCTCGGGTTGCTCAAGCCGGTCATCGCCGGCTATCTCAAGCGATTCCACAATCGTGCGGACTGCACTTTCGTGCCCACCCGGGAGTTGCGGACGCGGCTCGAAGGTGACGGCTACCGCAACCTATTGGTGGTCGCTCGCGGGGTGGATACGACGCTGTTCAGCCCGACGCGACGCTCCGGCCAACTGCGCGCGATTTGGGGGGCATCGCAAGCTGATCTAGTGGCGACCTACGTGGGGCGCCTCGCGCCGGAAAAGAACTTGTCGCTGGTTTTCGCCAGCTTCGAGCAGATCAGACGCCGTTTACCGTCGGCGCGGCTTGTGCTGATAGGCGATGGTCCGCTAAGCCCCGACCTGCAACGACGTTATCCCGAACACGTTTTCGCTGGAACTCGGCGCGGGGAGGATCTCGCCGCCCATTACGCCTCTGCAGACTTGTTCCTGTTCCCCAGCGTGACCGAAACCTACGGCAACGTCACCGTGGAAGCCATGGCGAGCGGGCTCGCGGTGGTTGCCTACGACTACGCGGCCGGCCGCGAACACCTGGTCCACGGCGAGAGCGGCTTGCTAGCCCCCTTCGATGAAGCGCCCACGTTCATGCGGCTTGCAGCCGATCTGGCGGTCGACGACGCTCTGCTCACCAAGTTGCGCCGCAACGCTCGGTTCGCCGCGCTTCGCATCAGCTGGGATCAGGTCGTTGACGAGTTCGCGCTAGCTCTGAGGGGCCTAGCCCGCGAGAAGGTGTAGACCCGTGCGTAGGGTCGGGTCAAAGGCGCACTGGCGCATCAGTCAGGCGGGTGCCAGCCGCGGCAAAAGGCCTGGGCCGCCTCGGCAAGGGCAAGCTGCCTGGCCCCGTTCACCGTTCTCGTTTGCCGTGTGGTGGACGGACCGCGGGTGTCCGATTTGCGATGGGTTAGCCCGAGAGGGTGACGCCGCAGCGGTTTGCGGCGAGAATGACCCAGCAACGCATGCCCCCCACTTGAGGAGACTCGCCAGATGCCCGCGTACCTGATTTCTACCATCGAGGTCGGCGACCCCGCCGGCTACGAGGAGTACAAGAAGCTGGTCCCCCCCGCCCTGGCGAAATACGGCGGCAAATTTATCGTGCGGGGAGGCGAGATCGAATACAAGGAAGGCGATTGGCGACCGAAACGCATCGTTGTGGTCGAGTTCGAAAGCATGGACAGGGCGCGCGCCTTCTACTGCTCTCCCGAGTACGCTCCAGCCATGCTGATCCGGCAGCGTACTTCCACTGCAAGCGTCCTATTCGTCGCAGGGGTCTAGTATTTTCTGAGCGGCGGAACTCGCCGGCCTGCGGGCGAACCCGCTTGGCATAGGCCTTGCATCCGCGCTTAGCCGCTGAAAGGCAAGAGGTTAGAGGTTATGGCCTTCGCGTTATAGCCACGCCAGGTAGTTCAGGGGGGAGGAGGTCGACGCCACTAGCAGCTCATGTGCGTCCAAAGCGGTCGGACGCCAACCTCCGTTGACCGGATGCTGCGACAGCGGACTTGCTCGCTCCACGCGTTTGCCACCCGGCCCGCCGACCGTGGCATCCGGGCCTGGCCTCAGCCAGTTCGAGGATTTGGCTTTTGGAAAAAAATCATATACTTTAAGAGCAATTATCGTAGAATTATTAGCTGATGCAGGTTAACTTCCTAGAAACATAAAGAATCCGGCAGTCGAAACCGTGTCTGCGAAAGGCTGCCTCCTCGGCGGAAGTGGTACGTGAGTAAGGGAAGGAAAGATCCTGGAAGCCCGATTGGTTCGTCAGTGTGAAGATCGTGCCGCAGTGGCACTCATAGGGGTTGCGGAGTTGGTGAAGGGCCTCGAACCAGACAACAAACGCGAGACGGCACACCCCGCGGCGGCCTCGCGCGGGCAGGCGCGGACCGATGTTCATCCCTCTTCCCGTCGAGCAGTCAACCGTTGCGGAGCAGTTGCCCAACAGCCCTTCAGAGGCAAGCGCCAGTGCACCGATGCCGTGGTGGGTACGCAGGCTTAGAATGATAGCCCAACTCTTCCGAGGACTCGGCAAGATAGCCGCGATACGGCGTCTTGATTCGCTGCCGGGTGCGGCCAGTGTGATCTGTGCGGGGCCCTGCTGATTTCTTACGGCGACCAGCGCTATGGTTCGCCCGCGCCGGGGAATCTTGGCCGAGAAGTGCCGCAGTGCGGATTTCGCTGTCCCGCCGACGGCCGCGCTTGAAGCCGGCATCCTCAGCTGCGCTGAGGCGCTCCGCAGTTCAGCGGTTGCCGACGAGGCGCGGCTCAGAGATCAGCGCGAGCGCGCAACAACCATGAG
>Ga0335077_10013656_pt1 | contig 10149 bp, 10 predicted proteins | sample Lox_Sample_31_FD_207151 | JGI IMG/M metagenome (GOLD analysis project Ga0335077, IMG submission 207151) | Soil microbial communities from Loxahatchee National Wildlife Refuge, Florida, United States - Lox_Sample_3.1 | ecosystem: Environmental > Terrestrial > Soil > Wetlands | place: USA...
CTCCATCGCCGGGGCACTTCAGGCGCCCGCCCCTGCTTCGGGTGTGCCGATGAATTCATCCAATGCCGCCGGCCTCGGCACTACCAGCTACGCCCGCGCCATGCAGAACAGCGCTGTCAGCGCAAAACTTGATGAGGCCGCAGCGCCGTTGACCAAATCCCGAGAGCGGATCCTCGAGAAGCTTCGCGAGGAACATGCTGTCGGCGTCGTCGTTGCCGTTCACGGCCAGATCCTGTGGGCCGATATCTTCTCCGACACCGACCTCCTCGCTCGCTACTGGACCAAGCTGGTCCGTTCTTACGCTGCCGAAAGTCTGCTCAAAGACGAATCTCATGCGGCGCCCACCGTCGCAGACGCGCAGCACTTTCTCGATGCTCCCACGGGGGGCACCGAAACCAGCATCGGCGACGTCGGCGTCTATCGATATAGCGAACTCCGCTCCGCCGGAACCGAAACCTTCGTGCTTGAATCGCTTTTGCCCGGTACAGGCTACGACGTCCACATCAGCAAGGTGAAAATGCGCGGTGAGCTCCGCAGCATCAAAGCGCCAATCGTGTATTGATCCATTTCGGACAAATCAAACCTCGCTACCCCCACATCTCGCCTTTGAGATGTGGGATCAGCTCTTGAGGGTGGCAGCCAATTCCGGGTGGCGCGCGGCCCGCGACCTTGAACCCCGCCGCACGAGTCGCGGCACGGCGATCAACGTGACCGCGAAGAGAAAAATCGATCCGGCGATGAACGCCATATGCCCATGACGAAGATCTTCGAACAACAGCTTGACGGCTACAAACGCCAGGGCCACATAGGCCAGCCTCGTCATGGCGGTCCATCCCCATCGCGACCCGGCAAATGCAAGGCATAACGCCACTGACGAAACTGTGAGAGTCCGCAAAAACGCCACATGTTGCGCCTCCGGCACAACAGCAAGAGCAGACAAGGCCAGCACCCCATGTGCCAGCAAAGCACTCATTCCGCAGGCGGCCACCAGTGCAGGAACAAACTGGAGCGCCTTGCGCGCCTCAGGACTCTCTTCCGATTCCCGATCTCCGGCAAAGGCCAGAGCAGCAGCAATTGAGATCCCAAAGACGCTTATCACCGGCTTTCCCGGTAAGGAGCTCGCCAGGGCGCCGAACACATAGCGCGGCATTTCAGATATTCCTGCCGCGGTACAGAGGAATACTGCGCCGTGCAACTCAAGCATTCTCGTGTTGATTCGTGCCCCGAGAAGGTATGCTGCACAACCAGCCGCCGCCAGCGCCATCGCAGCCGGCTCACGCGATTGTTCCTGCAATTACCAGCGCCGCCGCCCATGTGCCAAACACACGAAAATCTCGCGGATCTGCAAAGCCCCGGAGCCACAGGAAGGTCGCCGGATAGATCACCGCCGCGAGTGCCAGGCACATCACACCTACCGCCACCTCTCCATGTACCGGCGCAAATAGCAGTACGCTCGTTATCGCCAGTAGAAATGCCATGAGCAGCTGGATGGCTTCAAAAACTCCTGTTCGGAGTTTCTGAAACCCAACCCGCACCATGACACTCCCGCCACTGATGGCAAACAGCAAACACGCCGGCAAAATCAGGGAGATGGCAGGCAGTTCCACGTAATCGCCACGCGCATTCGGCGGCCCGCTGTAAATGAAGACCGTCCCCCAGATCGCTGCATCGGTTGCAAGCGCGATCAGTGGCCACGCCGGTTGTGAAAACCCGCTAACCCGCCCAAACTCCGTCACGAACACTGCGATCACAAGCGCGTAGAGAAACGGCAGGACATGATGTGTGGCAACACCGAGCGAAACCGCCAGGAGCACTGCCGCGCTCTGCCCAATCCAGACGATTCGCACATGGCTCGCACGAAGTTCGAGCACAGTCGCGAGTGTGACAAACCCGGCCAGAACCCCCGCCGTCATCATCGGCGTGAGCACGTTGAAGTGCAGGGTTACTTCCCACAGCATCGGCGCAAGAATTAAAGCCGATGTCCCGGCGTATGCGAATCGAGACAGATTCTGCGAAGTGCGCATCGCCCATACCATCCACGCGAATGCGTACACCACCGCAACCGCCGTGACGAGCGATGCCGGCGCCGCACCCGAGGCCGTTATTGCTCGGAGCACATAAGCCCCTGCAATCCCCAGCATTGCCCGGCCCAGCACGGGAAACACGCTTCCCGTCTGCAAATCTCCACCTTCAGCCCTGCTGTCGAGTTCTTCTTTCGCAGCTGGATGCTGCGGCGCTGTGATCACCTTCCGTTCGTCTGGATGCTCCAGTGCGAAAACACGCAGCTCCAGGTCGTCGATGCGAGTCGAAAGTTGCTCCACAGATCCGGGAGAATCGCTCATATCTCACCCGTAATGCATAATGGCAATTAGTCGCCAGTCGCAGACCCGACTTCATGCTCCGAAGACCACGGCGGCAGCACTTTCAGGAGCGCCCACAAAATGAATAGCGGCAAAATAGTCAACGCCACTGCTACCAGCGACCCCTCGCGCGTCACCAGTTCCATCTTGTACGTTGTGTAGCCGAGAAAGCTCTTCGAGAAAAGCTGTCCCCCGATCACGACATTCCAGCGCATCGCGAAGATACCCACCAGCGCAAGACTTCCTGCTGCCACATACATCCGCTTCCGCAACCGCTCCGGCAATTTCACAACCTGCGTAATAAACAACAGTGCCAGCGGCGTCACCGTGCCCAGGAAAATCTGGATCACGATGTGCGGAATGTACAGCTTTGTATGCACCATGAATTGGAGACTGCGAAACGATTCGTCGGCTTCGTAGATACGATGAATCAGGTCCAGCATCTCCAGGCTGAAATCGATGATGAAGATATAGAACAGGTACATCGCGATCGTATCAACGCAGCGTATGTCAATCTTCTGCCCGCGCAGCTTAGTCGTCGCCATGTAGATCAGCATTACTCCGGCAATGCCTGAAACCATCGCCGAGAAGATGAAGACCACTGGCATCAGCGGCGACGACCACCACGGATTCGCCTTGATCGATCCAAAGATGAACCCGACATAACCATGCAAAAGGAAGGCCGAAGGAATGCCGATCAGCGTTACAATCCAACCCACCTTCTCATCGATGCGCAGCGATCGGGGGCTTATGTTGTCGGATCCCAGCGTCATCACTTTGTAAATCAGCCTCAGAAGTCCTTTAGATGACCTCGAGAGCAGCACGATATCCCTGCGATAGTCGAGCCATATTTCAAATACCAGCACGGCCATCAGGTACCAGAGATACACGTAGCCAAACATCGCCATCGCCGAAGTGCTGTGCGGTGTGAAGTACATCTCCGGCGAACGCTCCGGGTGCCCGAGATGCAACTGCAACGGCAACGGAGCCACAATCAGGAACGAAAGCGCCGTCAACAGCGCCAGCCGGTACGTCGGCTTCACCGCCTCAACATGAAATACTCGCTCCAGCGAAGCCAGAATGAATGCACCCGCTACCAGTCCGGTTATATATGGATAAAGAACAATCAGCACGCTCCACTGCAGCCCGATTTCATTCGGATACATGAAGCCTTCCACGCTGTTCACAATCTTCAGGGGCTCACTTAGAAACATCGCAAGATTCCACATCATCTCACCGACCCATCCAGCCCGTAGTAGTAGGCTTTTGCACCCGTTGCCATTTGCGGCTTCAGCACCTGCACAGCGTGTGCTTTGAGGAACTCGTGAATTGGATCCTTCGGGTTCTTCAGATCGACAAGCTGGCGCGCGCCGGTCGGGCAATTCTCACAGCACGCCGTCGTCAGGCCTTTGGTGATGCGGTGATAGCAGAGCGTGCACTTGTCGGCCACCTTCTTCTCCGGATGGATATATCTGCATCCGTAGGGGCATGCCTGCACGCAATAAGCGCAACCCAGGCAATACTTGGGATCCACCAGCACCACCCCATCGGGAGTCACAAAGGTCGCGCCCACAGGGCAAACCTGCGTGCATGGTGAATCCGCGCAGTGGTTACACATTTTCGGAACGAAGAAATACTTACCCGCGTCCTCCTTCGCCACTGGAAACCCTTCTTTCCCTCCATCCGGTGAGATCACTTCGGGATTGGTCATGTCCGCGTCGTCAACGTGGTAGCGCTCGACCCACGTGCGGAAGTAGCCATCGGGAACGTCGTTTTCGGCCTGGCACGCCCTCACGCAGTTGCCGCAACCGATACACTTGGGCACATCAATCAACATGCCCCACCAGTGGTCGCTCATCCTGTAATTCGGCGCCTGCTCTGGCGTCCCTGCAAATACCGCCTTCCAGGCAATCGCCGCCGCCGGCATCAACACCAGAAAATGACGTCTGGATAAACTCACTTCGCACCTCCCGCGGCCGGTTTCGCTGACGTATCTTGAATCGCCGGACTGTGCGGCTGGTGACAGGTCTCGCACGGCACTCCATTCGAGTGATCGGCGGGATCAACCTGCGGAAATCCCTTCGGCTTGGCCGCGCTCTCCGTGTGACAGCGCGCGCAAAGTACCGCGGTGTCCGGCTTCACCGGTGTCACCGATGCCGGATCATCCGCGTGCTTTGCCAGCGGTCAGTGGCAGGCCTCGCAGTTGACCTGCGCGTGCTTGCCCTTGCTCTTCACATCCAGCACATCGGTGTGGCACGTCTCGCAAGCCTCATGCCCGGCATACTTCACCGGTCGCGCCCCGATCTCCGTAATCGCTTCCGCCCGATAATGACCGTATCTCCCGAAGCTTTTCGGGACGACATATCCTCGAACCACAAGAAAGACGATGAAAGCGAGGACAAACAGTCCTGCGAATCGGAACAGATGCCCTGCATCCTTAAAGTTCATTGCAGCCGAATCTCCCTCCACGCTGCCGGAACGAAGCGACGGGGAATCGCCTCATGTGATCCAGATCATGTTGTGGATGAAAGACTGGCGATTGGATTCAAGAGCTGTATGTGAGTCACATCACGAGTCGATGTGACGGCGATCTCAGCTGCACAACAAGCTATTCAATATCAATCATCTACATTCCCGCATGCTCAGAAGCGAGTCAATGGCAGCTTCGCTCAAATTGTGAGGCAGATCACGGCTGGAGCGACATAGTATCGCAGCCGCTTCGAGGCGATACGATGAAATGGGAGACCATGATGCCCACGATCCTCGACGGCGCCGCGATCGCATCAGAAATCAAAAAGGAAGTTGCAGACGAAGTCCGCAACCTCTCCGCCCAGGGAATCCGCCCTGGCCTCGCCGCCGTTCTTGTCGGCCATGTGCCGGCCTCCGAGATCTACGTCCGAAGCAAGGTCCAGACCTGCGCCGAACTCGGCCTCTACAGCGACCTCATCACCCCTCCGGACACCGTAACCACCGAAGAGATGCTCGACCTCGTCCGCAGCCTCAACGACCGCGACGACATCGACGGCATCCTTATCCAGCTCCCTCTCCCGAAGCAAGTCGATGCCAAGTTTCTCCTCGACTCCGTCGCCCCGGAGAAGGACGTGGACGGCTTCCATCCCGTCAATGCTGGAAAACTCCAGGCGGGCCGCCCCGCCCTCGCGCCCTGCACGCCCGCCGGCGTCATCGAAATCCTCAAACGCAGCAAGCTGCCCATCAGCGGCCGGCATGCCGTCATTGTCGGCCGCAGCGACATCGTAGGTAAGCCCGTGGCCATGCTTCTCCTCCACGAAAATGCGACCGTAACCATCTGCCACTCCAAAACACGCGATCTCGGAGCAGTCACCCGCGGGGCCGACATCCTCGTCGCAGCAATCGGCCGCCCCGGCTTCATAACCCCCGAGATGGTCAAACCCGGTGCCACCGTCATTGACGTCGGCATCAACCGCCTCAACACTCGAGAAGAGTTCGACCTCTTCTTCGCCGGAGACACCAAACGCGAGGCCACATTCGCCAGACGCGGCTCAACCATCGTCGGCGACGTGCATCCCAAGGCCTTCGAACTCGCTGGTGCCTATACACCGGTACCCGGCGGAGTCGGCCCGCTCACCATTGCCATGCTGATGTCCAACACCGTACGCGCTGCCAAAATGCGCCGAGGGCTCTAAACGGCTCAACTTGTCGCGCGCGAAAGCAGCCTATACTTGGTCGCAGAATCCATGCGCCTGATAGCTCTCATCGCCGTACTCCTGATCGCACTAACCAGCCCCGCCCAGACTCTGCGCGAAGTACTGAAGACGAACGGAATCCCTGTCACCACCTTCGATGGCGCCGAACTCGACGGAAACGTGAATGCGGCTGCGGCCGTCAAAGACAATCAAGTCCTCGTCGTCTATATGCAGGTGGATAAGAAAAGCATGTTCACCGGAGAACCAAAACTGATTCAGTACAACCGAAATTCGGGCACGGTCATTCGCACTGAAGTCAAGCCGGAAGACGCGAACCTCTGCTGCGGAAGCCCTGAAGACATCTCGCTCGTAGATGATTTCGCCATCGTATCCTTCCACATCAATCCGTCGGCTGAGACAATGTTGGTACTGAGCAAGGACCTGAAGCTCGTTAACACGTTGTATGGGTTCGATGTACACCAAGTCGGTCCGGGACAGGTCGTCTTTATCGAAAACATGATCCACTTTGCCCCCGCGCATCCGGAGAGGCTTCAGCTTGCTGACCTGCGCACCGGCAAGCGCATAGAACTCTATCCTCCGCAAGGAGACCCGCTGCGAGCCGCATTTGCGCATGAACACGACGAACACATGCCGTCGGAAGCAGCTTGCGCGAAGATGGACGACCCGTGCGAGCCAGAGCTGTACGACGAGGATATTGAATTCCTCGATTCCGACGGACATGGCAATTTTGGGTTCACGGTCCGTCGTGATGCAGGGAACAACGAAGAACCCGAGAGTGGCATCTCCGAAGTGGCTCTGTACCGGTATGCTTGGAATGGAAGCGAGTGGAAATACTGCGCAGAAAAGCTGCCACAGGATCAGGCCTCGAACCAGCGGCGGGGAAATCAAGGTGACGCTTCCCCAAAAAACGGATGCTCACCGGCTTTGCGCGTGGTGCCCGATATGTCCAACGCCGACTTCAGTCCGTTTGATACGCAACGTCACGAGTAGGGAATCAGCGTGACTCAGCAGATTCGAGTGGTTTCATGCTTCGCGTAGGCCTCACCGGCGGTCTCGGCAGCGGCAAAAGCACCGTCGCGCAGATGCTCCGCGAACTCGGCGCCCACATCATCGAGTCCGACGAACTGGGCCGCACCATCATGGAGCCCGGCCACGCAGCCTTCAACGAAATCGTCCGCGTCTTCGGACCCGAAGTCCTCACTCCCGACGGCCGCCTCAACCGTCCCCGCCTTGCCGAGCTGGCCTTCAAAGACGGCCGCGTCAAAGAACTCAACGCCATCATCCATCCCGCCGTGATCGAAGCGCAGCGCAAGTGGATGGATCAGCTCTTCGCCGCCGATCCCACCGCTGTTGCGGTGGTCGTCTCCGCGCTCATCTTCGAAGTCGAGCGCGACGCCCGCGCCAGCCGTGATGCCAACGAAGTCCACGCAGAACTGCGTAAGCGCATCGATCGCATCATCCTCGTCATCGCTTCCGACGACGACAAAATCGCCCGCTACGTGGCCCGCGTCGACCCAGCCGGTGCTGACCCGGAAAGAACCGTAGCAGATGCTCGTTCCCGCCTCGCCCACCAGATTCCTGATGCCGACAAGGCCCCCCGCGCCGACTACGTGATTGAAAACAACGGCAATATCGCCGCACTTCACGCGCAGGTCGAGGACCTCTGGACGCGCCTTAGGCAGGAGAGCAACTCAAACCTGACAAATGAGTCATTAAAATAGTGAAAGCAGCAAACCAGTTGCGGGCGTTGAGCCTCTTTCCCGGGGGAACCGGTTGGCTCGCGCATCGTACCTTAGTGAAAGGTCATGAAGGTTCTAGGCTCTATGAAACTGCGCCAGTTCGTCTTGATTCTCCTGCTGGTAGGTGGATTTTGGCTCATCACCACTCATTTCCCCTCAGGTTTGAAACCCCTGACGCTCACCAGCGGGCGGGGCTCCGGTTCTCCGCTTGAGTTGACTGAGGCGCAGGCTGCGCCCGCATTCGACGCCGAAGAGCAAAACAATATCTCTGTCTATAAACGCGTTCTCCCCTCGGTCGTGAACATTACCTCGCGTGCCGTTGTCTTCAACTTTTTCTACGGCACCGTCCCCCAGGAGGGCCAGGGTTCGGGATTCATTCTCGATAAGGCCGGCCACGTCCTCACCAACTACCACGTCGTCGAGGGCGCAAACCGCGGCATCGAGGTCAAGCTCAGCAATAAGCGCAGTTTTAAAGCCAAGGTCATCGGCTCGGACAAAATCCACGACCTGGCCCTGCTGCAGATCGATGCTCCTGATCTACAGCCGGTTACGCTGGCCGACTCCAGCCAGCTCGCGGTTGGTGAAAAGGTCTACGCCATCGGCAATCCCTTCGGCCTCAGCGGCACCATGACACAGGGCATCATCAGCTCCATCCGGTCCATTCGCAACGGCGACGGCGCACCCATCGAGGACGCTATCCAGACCGATGCGGCCATCAATCCCGGCAACTCCGGCGGACCGTTGCTCAACTCGCACGGCGAGGTCATCGGTATCAACACCATGATCGCCTCAAACGGCGCTGAACAAAGCTCGGGCATTGGATTCGCTATACCCATCAACACCGCCAAGGCCGTTCTCTCTGACCTCACGCGCTACGGCCAGGTGCGGCGCCCCTCGCTGGGCATCGTCTCCTACGCCATAGGACCAGATCTCGCCGACCAGATCGGCCTCGCGGCAGATTACGGCGTACTGATCCAGAAGGTGGTCCCCGGCGGTGCAGCGGAGCGCGCAGGCCTTCGTGGCGGCAACGAGCAGGCATACGTCGGCAATCAGCCCATCATGCTCGGCGGAGATTTGATTGTGACCATTGATGGCCAGCAGATCACTGATCCCCAGGACATCAGCGTCATCATGGATAAACACCAGGCCGGCGACACCGTGGCCGTCACCGTCTTCCGCGGTCGCCGTCAGATGACCGTAAAAATCGTGCTCGGCGAAGCGCGGGCAGTAAGCACGTAGTTCCGACTCGGTGAAAACGAAGGCCGCTCCGAATCGATTGGGGCGGCCTTTTGTTATTGGCACTTTCTATCATCCCACTCATCGAGCAATGTGCACCTGACGGGTGGGGTGCCTGCTTCATCAGGTTCACATGGGGGACACGGGTGAGCGACTTACAGCTTCACGCCCAGCGTCGCCAGAAAGGCCTTCACATCCGGCCACACGGCCTTCAGGTCCTGCGCTGTCTGAATGTCCAGCGCGATGTTCAATGGGTTCGAGGCTGCTCCGGCCAGTTCCGCGATCGGCTTTTCCATTGCCCCGATCAGCGTGGCCAGCGCAGCCACTACCTGCGGGGTGGCTTTGAGAGCCTTGTTGGCGCCACTCAGCCACTTCAAGGCGTCCTCGGCTGCGATTTCGATTCCCTTTTCAATATTCACAAGAATATTTGCCATTCGAATGGTTCTCTTTCCGGCCGGCAAATCACTCGTTTCTCCGGGACCATTGCCGGCACTGATTTGGCGATAGTGCGCTCAGGAGGGGCCGTGGTTGCGGCAGGCTCGAGAGTGCGCCATCTCTCGCCCAGACGGGTAACGGAGGCGTGCGTTCGGCACGCCGGTCCGCGAGATTGTCTGGCTATGATTCCAGCTTAGAGACTTCGCAGAAATAACCTGCAAATTACCAGGAGAAATTTTCCCAATAAAATCAGGAATTTGCAGCCGGAAACTGCGCGCAGGGGGCTTGACACGCATTGGTGCCGACTGGAAACAAGACGTCAAATGGGGAACACACCATCGGGTGCACCTCAACATGTGTCAAGCCATGGTCCGGCTTCCGTCCGCCGCAATTCGTTGATTGCAATCATCATATATGACCTACAGCCTTTGCAGAGAATTATGCGGCAATGGCCGATAATACAAATCGAACGAATTCCAGCCTTTCAAGCCAGGAATTGCCTCAAGGTCTGAAGAATTCTCGTAAGTCAATTATTTACAATAATTTAATTGTAAGTTAACTGGAATGAGTAATTTAGCTAAAAACCCGGGGGAAGGGGGTGCTTACGACGGTGGTCTCTGAAAGCCCCTTTCGTCCGTCCTCCCTTCTAAGTTATTTGACAGGAAGAATATAGCCATTACCTCAATAGAAACA
>Ga0335077_10013658_pt1 | contig 10148 bp, 7 predicted proteins | sample Lox_Sample_31_FD_207151 | JGI IMG/M metagenome (GOLD analysis project Ga0335077, IMG submission 207151) | Soil microbial communities from Loxahatchee National Wildlife Refuge, Florida, United States - Lox_Sample_3.1 | ecosystem: Environmental > Terrestrial > Soil > Wetlands | place: USA: Florida...
CTGCAGGTGCTGGTCTCCCGCACGCGGGCGCTCTGCGGGCCGGATGCGATCGTTCGAGATGTGGCGGGGTACCGGCTCGGCATCGAGGCGGATCAGGTCGACAGCGCTCGACTTGCGTCGCTGGTGCGCGAGGCTCGGACTGTCCTGGAAGAGGACGCGCCCCGCGCGCGGGCGCTCGCTGGGGAGGCGCTGGCGCTCGTAACCGATCTGCCTCCGGCAGGCGCTGAAGACGGTGAAACGCTGGCGGAGATTCGCCGGTTGGCGGTCGAGGATCGCGCCCTGGCGTGTGCTGTGTCGGCACGGGCCGCCAGCCGCCTCGGCGCACACGCGGAGGCGTTGCCAGAGCTCGAGCGGGCGCACGACGGCGCCGCTGACGACGAGTCGCTCATCGTCGATCTGTTGCGAAGTGAGGCAGCCGTCCGCGGCCCGGGTGCTGCGCTCGACCGCTACGAACGGTACCGGCGCGAGCTGCGCGAGCGGCTCGGGACAAGCCCGAGCGAGCAGCTACAGCGGATGCAGCGCGAGCTGCTGGCGCTCGACCGGCCGACGCGGCAGGGGGTGCGCTTCGACGGCACCGCGCTCCTGGGTCGAGACCGCGACGTTGAGGCGCTACGGGGACTCCTTGCCAGCGCACGGGTTGTCTCGATCGTCGGCGCGGGCGGCCTGGGCAAGACGCGGCTCGCGCATGTGCTCGCACGCGATGCCGACCAACCGGTCGTGCACGTCGTCGAGCTTGCCGGCGTGACCTCTGAGGAGGACGTCGTCGCGGAGGTCGGCTCAATGCTGGGGGTACGCGACTCAGTGACCGGCCGCCGCACCCTGACCCGGCAGCAGCGGGCCGACCTGCGCGGCCGGATCGCGCAGCGGCTGGCGGCCTCGTCGAGTCTGCTCGTGCTCGACAACTGCGAGCATCTCGCCCGAGCGGTCGCCGAGCTGGTGGCGTTCCTCGTCACGCAGACAGCAGACCTGCGCGTGCTGACGACGAGTAGAGCGCCGCTGGCGATCGCCGCCGAGCGGGTCTATCTCCTCGGTGAGCTCGAAGCGGACGACGCTGCCGAGCTGTTTCGGCAGCGCGCGCTCGCGGCGCGGCCTACCGTCCAGCTTCCGGACAAGATGGTACGTAGCATCGTGCGGCGGCTCGATGGGCTGCCGCTGGCGATCGAACTCGCGGCTGCGAAGGTGCGGGCGATGGCGGTCGAGGAGATCGATCGGCGTCTGGAGAACCGGTTCGCGCTGCTGCGTGGTGGTGATCGCAGCGCACCGGACCGCCATCAGACATTGCTGGCGGTGATCGACTGGTCGTGGAACCTCCTCGACGACACCGAGCGTCGGGCGTTGCGCCGGTTGGCGTTGTGCAACGACGGGTTCACGCTCGAGGCGGCAGAGGCGATGCTGGGCGACGGCGCCCTCGAGGCGGTTCAGGGCCTGGTCGACCAGTCGCTGCTCAGCATCCGGGAGGCGGGCGGGGCTGTGCGCTACCGGATGCTGGAGACGGTGCGCGAGTTCGGCCGCATGCAGCTCGTCGATGCAGGCGAAGATCGTGACGCGCGTGCAGCCCGGCGCCGCTGGGCGGTGGGGTACGCCCGTCGCTACCGCGCGGCTCTCATGGGTCTCGATCAGCTCGCGGCGATCGACGCGGTCGCGGCCGAGGAGATCAATCTGGCCGATGAGCTCCGGGACGCGATCGGCGACGGCGACACCGGCACGCTCATGGAGCTACTCGCGACGCTCGGAGTCTTGTGGACGGTGCGCGGCGAGCACGCCCGACTGTTCGTCCTGCTGGAGGCGGTCGGCGAGAGTGTCGGAGGCTGGTCCCCACCACCTGAGCTTGAGGACGCCACACGGACGGCGGTCGCGATCACGCTGACCAACGCGATGATGATCATCGACGAGCGCAGCGGCCCGCTCCGGGAGCTTCTGGTACGGCTCGGCCCCGGCAGCGATCCGCGCTTGGCAGGAATCGTTCGCGTCCTGCTCGAGTACGACCCTGACGACCCTGCCGCCTTCGATGCCAGGCTCGAACAGCTTGCCGAGGAGTCCGACTTGCACGCGGCGCAGCCGGCGCGGACATGGCTGAGCCACGTTCGCGAGAATGCGGGCGACCCGGCTGGCGCCGTCCAAGCTGCCGAGCGTGCGCTCGCGCTGACCGGAGCGGATGTCGGCCCGTGGGCCACGGCGATGCTGCATAACCAGCTCGCCGGCCTGACAATGCACCTTGGCGATCGGGAAGCCTCCATCACCCATGCCCGCGCGGCGCTTCCGGTGATGGAGCGGCTTGGCGCGAAAGACGACGAGGTGCAGCTGCGCTCGCTGCTCGTCCTCTGCGCGATCGCCGACGGGCGGCTGGCTGACGCCAACGCGGAGCTGGAGCGGATGGCTGCGATCAACAACGGCGAGGTCTTCGGCGGGATCGCCGTCCGCAAGATCGGCGCCGCCGAGCTCGCGCTTGCTCGCGGCGATTACGCCGCCGGACTCGAGGCCTACCGGGAGTGCGCCGAGACCATGCGCGACCTCCGTTTCCCGGGCATCACCCCCACAGGCGTTGAGCCGTGGGTCGTCTTCGGCGAGTCCACCGCGCTCGCCGCGCACGCCTACTTCGCAGCGGGAACAGACAGAGCGCACGGGCAGGCGCTCTACAGGTCCTGCCGCGAGCGGACCTTGCAACTGCTCGACCCGAACGACCCGCACATCGACTGCCCCGTCGCCGGAGGCGCCCTCTTCGGCCTCGGCGCCTGGTTGCTGCTCCACGGCAGGGACGGGGCCGAGGACGGGATTCGGCTACTCGCGCTCGCAGAGCGGTTCGCGTACAACCGCACCGTGCCAACGATGGCGTGGGAGCGAGCAGAAGCGCACGCCGAGGAGCAGGCCTCAGGGCGGCTCAAGGCGCTGCGAGCGCAATACAGCGACCGGCGACCGCGCGAGCTGCTCGACGAAGCACGCGAGCTCGTCGCGCGCACCGCGGGCCAGTCGCACTAGAGGTGGCGCTTGTAGCTGCGCACCGACAGCGGCGCGAAGATCGCGATCACGACGAGGCCGGCAAGCAGCGTCCAGCCGACCTCGCTGCTGAGCACGTCGTGGTTGGCGAGGTCGCGTGTCGCGGAGACGAGGTGCGAGACCGGGTTGATCTTCACAAACGCCTCCAGCCAGCCGGGCAAGGTGCTCTCCGGCACGAACGCATTGGAGAGGAAGGTGAGTGGGAAGAGGATCATCATCGAGAAACCCTGCACCGCGCGGGCGCTGCGGGCGATCGTGCCGATGAAGGTGAAGATCCAGGCCATCGACCAGCCGGTGAAGATCGCGAGCACGATCGCCGCCGCGACGCCGACGATGCCGCCATCTGGCCGGTATCCCATCGCGATCCCGGTCGCGAAGGTGAGGCCGCCGGCGATCAGGTAGCGAACGAGGTCGGCGACCATCGGGCCGGCCAGCGGGGCGATGCGGGCGATCGGCAGCGATTTGAAGCGGTCGAAGACGCCCTTCTCCATGTCCTCGCGCATCTGCACGCCGGTCGCCATACAGGTCGTCAAGACCGTCTGCGCGACGATGCCGGGGATCATCAACGGCAGGTAGTGCTGCACGCTGCCGGAGACCGCCCCGCCGAAGATGTACGCGAACATCGCCGTGAACAGCAGCGGCTGGATCGTGACGTCGAAGAACTGCTCCGGGTTGCGGCGCATCTTCTTCAGCGCCCGCCATGCCATCGACAGCGTCTGGCTTACGGTCTCGGCGGGAGTCGCATGGTGACGCGTGCGCGCGACCGCGGCAGCGACATCCACCGACGCGATCGCGCTCACGAGGCCACCTCCTCGAACACGTCGTCCATCGTCTCGACGGTGCTCTCGGGTTGGCCGGTGTCGTGTCCAGTGAGCGCGAGGAACACCTCGTCGAGTGTCGGCTTGGCCACACTCACCGAGGTGATCCCGACACCGGCCTGACGCAAGCCGATCAGCACGTCCCCTGCAGCATCGGCCACCTCCAGCGCGACGGTCATCCGGCCCGAGTCGGCCTCGAGGACCGGCTCGACGCCGACAACCCGGCGGACAACGTCACATGCGAGGCCCTGATCAGCGTCAGCCGCCAGCTGGAGCTGCAGCGTCGAGTCTCCCACCGACAGCTTCAGCTCGTCCGGGGTTCCCTCCGCGACCTTGCGGCCACGGTCGATCACCGCGATCCGATCGGCAAGCTGGTCGGCCTCGTCGAGGTACTGGGTCGTCAGCAGCACCGTGCAGCCGTCGGCAACAAGCCCCCGGATCGTCTCCCACATCTGCCCGCGCGTGCGCGGATCAAGCCCGGTCGTCGGCTCATCGAGAAAGATCAGCGGCGGCCGCGTGATCAAGCTCGCCGCCAGATCGAGCCGACGTCGCATCCCGCCCGAGAACTTCGACAGCGGCCTCCCCGCAGCCTCCTCCAAACCGAACTGCTCCAACAGCCGCGTCGCCGTCGCCCGCGCATCCCTCGAGCGCAGCCCCTGCAAGCGTCCGAACAGCCACAGATTCTCGCTCGCGGTCAGGTCCTCGTCGACGGAGGCGTACTGGCCGGTCACTCCGACCAGCTGCCGCACGCGATGCGGCTCACGCGCCACGTCGACCCCGAACACACGCGCCTCACCCGCGTCGATCGAAAGCAGCGTCGCGAGCATCTTCAGCATCGTCGTCTTCCCCGCCCCGTTCGGGCCGAGCACACCGAAGATCTCCCCCTGCCGGATCGCGAGATCGACGCCGTCGACCGCCCGGAACGTTCCGAAGGACTTCACGAGACCCACCGCCTCAACCGCGACGTTTGCCGTAGCCACCCCCGCAGGGTAGGGGGAAGCGGTTTCAGCGGACCTACATGATGGTTTCACATGCCGGGCAGCCGGCCCGAGCTGGACGGTCTGCCGACTCGTTGCTCCGGTGACGGGGTCAGCGCGCGTGCGCCGCGGTCGGTGATCCGCCACCAGACCGGCGCGACGGGGTTAGCGGCTGCATTGCCATCGGTCGCGAGCGGCGCGGGGCAGCGCAGCGTGCAGCCGGCGCAGCTGCCGGCTGGGCAGCCTGTCGCGGAGCGCTCGAGGTAGCCGAGCCGCTCGCAGAAGTCAAAAGCAACGCGCACGCCGTGCGGGTCGGTTCCCAGCTCGGCGGCGAGCATTTCGAGCGTGCTCGGCCGGCCGCGAGATACGGCGCGCAGGAGCTCAGTCAGCATGGCGCCGTGTTCTCATGACGAGAGCTCGCGGATCGGTTCGAGGCGGTGCGCCGGCCTGGCGCGCCCTTGCCGGCCGAGCAGGTGAAGACCGACCGCGAGGAGCATCGGCAGGGCGAGCGAGACGCCGGTCCAGAGCGGGCTGTGGCCAGCGGCGAGCTGGTAGAAGAGCGTCGCCGTCGACCAGGCGACGACGCCGATGTAGCCCGTCGCCAGCAGGCTGTGACGGAGTCCCATCTCCTTGGTCATCGCGCCGAAGCTGGCGACGCAGGGAAGGTAGAGCAGGACGAAGAGCAGGTAGGCGTAGGCCTGCGGGCGGCCGCCGCTGAACCCGTTGCGCAGTCCCGCGTAGACGCCCGCGTCGGCGCCGATGTGCGCGGCGACCGCGCCGCGGCTGCCGCCGATCACACCGACGCCGAGCGGGTCGGCGAGCGCGCCCGGAACGCGGCGCAGATCGGCCGGGACCGAGCTCAGCGCCAGTCGTGCGCCGGCGATGAGTCCGGGTTGACCGGTCGCCGTCTCTGTCGTTCCGTTTTCGGCGTAGAGCGAGTTGAGGCTGCTGACGACGGATTCCTTGGCGAGGACGCCGCTGACGATGCCGACGGTGGCGGGCCAGTTGCCTTGTTCGACTCCCATCGGGGTGAAGACCGGGGTCAGCGTGCGTGCGGTGCGGGAAAGCAGTGAGGATGGGGTGCCGGCGTGGTCGAAGCGGCCGTCAGTGCCGGCGGCGTTCAGAACGGCGAGCAGCGCGACGATCGGGACGATGTACCGGGCCCGGGTCATGAAGATGAGCAGCCGCCGCCAACCGTGCCGAAGCGAGCTGGCGAGTCGGGGTCGGTGGTAGGGCGGCAGCTCCATCACGAAGCGACCGGCCTCGCCGCGGAAGAGCGTGCGCTTCAACAGCAGCCCGCTCAGGACGGCTGCCGCGATGCCGGTGAGGTAGAGCGAGAAGGTGATCGCCCCGGCGGCAGCGCCGAAGAAGGCCGCACCGAACAGCGCGTACACCGGAAGGCGTGCGCTACAGGACATGAACGGGTTGATGAAGATCGTGAGATAGCGGTCGCGTTTGTTCTCAAGCGTCCTGGTGGCCATGATCGCGGGGACGTTGCAGCCAAAGCCGAGCAGCATCGGCACGAACGACTTTCCCGGCAGGCCGAGCCAGCGCATGAAGCGGTCCATGACGAAGGCGGCGCGCGCCATGTAGCCGGAGTCCTCGAGCACGGCGAGCCCGACGAACATGACGAAGACGATCGGCACGAACGTCAGCACCGTCTGCAGGCCGGCCCCAACGCCGCCCGCGAGCACGGTCGTGAGCCAGGACGGGCCGCCGAGGGTGGCGAGCAGGCGAGCGGTGCCGTCGACGAACACGGTGTGGCCGAGGATGTCGAAGAAGTCGACGAAGGCGCCGCCGAGGTTGACGGTCGCCCAGAAGAGGAGGTACATGGCCGCGAGGAAGATGGGGATGCCGAGCAGGCGGCTGAGCACGATCCGGTCGATCCGGTCGGCGGCCGTCGTCTGCCGCGCCGGTCGACGGACACACTTGGCGGTGATGGTCTCGATGAAGCGGTAGCGGGCCTCCGCGAGTGCGATATCCGCGGCCTCACCGAGCCTCGCCTCCAGGACCTGGACGGCACCGTCGATCTCGTCGCGGTCGAGCGCGCCGGATGCGATGACGTGCTCGAGCGTCCAGGCATCACCTTCGGCGAGCTTCAGCGTGAGCCAGCGGCAGTTGACGCGGAGGCTGGTCGCGACCGGTGCGAGCCGCTCCGTCCAGCGGCCGGCCAGATCCTCCACCGGCTCGGGCTGAGGAACCACGGCGAACCGGCCGGGAACCGGCGAGGCGACGGCGACAGTGACTGCGGCAGCGACTGCGTGTGCCGCCTGCGGGTCGGTTGCGTTGGTGCCGACGACGGTGCAGCCGAGTTCAGCCGACAACGCGTCCAGGTCGACGGCGATGCCCTGCGCCTCGGCGAGGTCGAGCATGTTGACGACGACGAGCAGCGGCACGCCGAGGTCGAGCAGCTGCGTCGTGAGGAACAGGTTCCGCTCGAGATTGGTCGCATCGACGACATCGATGGCGAGATCGCAGTTCCCGCTCAGCACATAGTCGCGGGCGACCCGCTCGTCGTCGGAGGTCGCAAGCAGCGCGTAGATGCCCGGCAGGTCGACCACCTGCACCGGCCGCTCGGAGAACGCGAGACGGCCCTCGCTGCGCTCGACCGTCACGCCCGGCCAGTTACCGACTCGCTGGCGGCCGCGCGTCAGCGCGTTGAACAGGGTCGTCTTGCCGCAGTTCGGATTCCCGACCAGGGCGACGTGTGCCGCCGTCATCGCACACGCTCCACGGCGAGCGCGTCGGCCTCTGCCTTACGCAGCGAGAGCCGGTAGCCGCGCACCTCGATCTTGATCGGGTCGCCGAGCGGAGCTACCTGCACGAGCTCGAACGTCGTCCCGCGCGTCAACCCCATCGCCAGCAGGCGCGCCCGATAGCCGGCGTCGCCGCCCGTGTACCCGGTTACGACCGCCCGCTCGCCCACCGTGAGCTCCCGTACTGCGATCGGCGTCGACGAGCGAGGCTCCTCCAGGGGCAGCACATCGATCTCGATCAGCTCGGCAGTGCCGGCATCGAGCCCCCACCGCTGGCCGTCCTGCTCGACGACGACTCCGCCGCCCGCACCGGTCGCAACAGTCGACACGGTTCTACCGGGCGCGAAGCCCATCGTCAGCGCCCGGCTGCGAAACGCGCTATCGCCGAGAAGGCCGGTGATAACGGCGCTGGCACCGAGCTCGAGCCGTGCCAGCCGCATCAGCTCGGCCGCCTCTCGTCGTCCGTTGCGTCTCCCGGAGCGCCACATCTCTGCGTCCGAGACTGGTGTAAGGGCGCCCTTACGGCATCCGTAAAGGCCACTGATCGCAGTGGGAACGCCGCAGGTGTGTCTAGCGCACGAGGACTGCGGCGGCCAGAAGGCTGCTGATCGTGCGCCGCTCGCCCTTGATCAGGAAGGAGACGATCCCGGCGGCCGGACTGACCGTCACCTCGGCCAGACGTGCACCGGGCGTGATGCCGGCGTCGGTGAGTGCGGACAGTCGCTCGCGGCTGTCTTCCTCGAGACGGTCGACGGTGACCTCGCCGACGGATCTGACGGCGGAGAGGGCGAGCAACTCGCGTGCGCTCTCACGTGCTTCCGCGGGATCGAGCGGGCGCCCGTGTGGGCAGCGCTCGGGTCGACCGAGCGACTCCCAGACGCGCTCGACCGCGTCGGTATCGAAGCCGGGGGCCAGCTCGCGCGCACGCTCGTGACACTCGGCGACCGGGTAGCCGAGCGACTCGACGACGAAGCACTCGAGGATTCGCTTCGCTCGCAGCAGCCGGTCCGCCGCTGCACGCCCAGCCGTCGTCAGGAGGAGGTCCTTATGCTCGCCGCGCTGGACGAGGCCTTCCTCCTCGAGACGAGCGACCATCTCCCCGGCAGCAGCACGCGAGACCCCCAGCAACTGGGCGACGTGTGCGGTCAGCGTCGGCGCATCGGCGACGGCGCCACACTCGACGACCGGTGAGGTGAGCGCATCGACCGCGAGCAGGTAATCGTCGAGTGAGTGGGCGCGGCGCTCGTCCGGTTGCGGCGCGACCGGAGGATGGCGCCGTGTTCGTTTCACGGGCGTTGCCGCCGCCTCGAGTGCGGCCGCGGAGGAGGCATCTGCGAGCTCCCCGCCTCCCGCCGAGGGGGAAGAGAGGTTCAGCGCCCGCATCGCCCCGACACCGTGCGCGTCCAGCAAGCGCGCCTGGCAGCTGCCGGCGCAGCCGTCGAGTGCGAGCACGGCGCGTCCCTCGCGGGCGGCTGCGACGACCTGCTCGATGTTCTCGACCACCTCGGCGAGGCCACGATCGGCGAGGTCGGCTGCGATCTCGACGGCGCGTGCGCCGCTCTCAGGGATCCCGTGGCAGGGGAGAAGGACGGGCACCTTCGACGAGGGCATAGCCGCAGTCTAGCTCGGCAGGTCGGATCTTCCTGACAGGTTGAGCATTGCTTGCCTTGCGTGGTTTGTAAGGGTAGCCTTACTTCGCCGTGAGAGGGGGTGTGTCCTAGAGGTGTTGCCGACGTTCGTGATCGGACTGCGGGAGGGCGTCGAGGCGTCGCTGATCGTTGGCATCGTCGCCGCCTTCCTCAAGCAGCAGGGCCGGCGGGATGCGCTGCGCTTCATGTGGGCGGGCGTGATCGCGGCGGTCCTGCTCTGCACCGGGATCGCGGTCGCGCTGCAGGTGCTCGACCGTCAGCTGCCGTTCCGGCAGCAGGAGGGCCTCGAGACGGTGGTCGCCGCGGTCGCGGTCGCAATGGTCACCTTCATGATCCTCTGGATGCGCCGGCACGCGCGCGGCCTCGCCGCCGAGTTGCGCCAGAGCGCGGCCGGCGCGCTCGCGCGCGGCTCTGCCTGGGCGCTCGTGGGGATGGCCTTCTTCGCCGTCGTCCGCGAAGGGATCGAGACCGCCGTCTTCCTGCTCGCCGCCTTCCAGGCCTCCGGTGATGCGATCTCGGCCGGAGTGGGGGCGCTCCTTGGGATCGTCACTGCCTGCGCGGTCGGCTGGGGCATCTACGGCGGCGGTGTCCACCTCAACCTGGGCCGCTTCTTCCGGATCACCGCGGCCGCGCTCGTGCTCGTCGCCGCCGGGCTTGTCATGTCGGCGTTCCACACCGCTCACGAAGCCGGCTGGCTGAACAGCCTGCAGGGATCGACCGTCAGCCTCGCCTGGCTGGTGCGGCCCGGCTCGGTGCTCAGCTCGCTGCTCACCGGCGTGCTCGGCCTGCAACCGCAGCCGACGCTCGGCGAGGCCGCCGGCTGGCTCATCTACGCACTGCCGATGCTCACGTTCGTGCTCTGGCCGCACGGGCGGAGGCTGTCGCTGCGGTTTCGCTCCCAACCAACCACCACTTGAAAGGAGACACGAGGGCAATGACGAGATGCAGGCGTCT
>Ga0335077_10013659_pt1 | contig 10148 bp, 12 predicted proteins | sample Lox_Sample_31_FD_207151 | JGI IMG/M metagenome (GOLD analysis project Ga0335077, IMG submission 207151) | Soil microbial communities from Loxahatchee National Wildlife Refuge, Florida, United States - Lox_Sample_3.1 | ecosystem: Environmental > Terrestrial > Soil > Wetlands | place: USA...
ACCGACTTCCACTTCGGATGTCCATTCTTGACGAGCCACTGGAGGTTGGCCGAGATGATCTGAGCAAACTGGCCGATCTGATCGCAGTCCCGCTTCCGGAAGTCGAAGGAAATCAGCGCCGCCTTCACGGCCACGGTGGGCACCGGGTTCGGCTGTCCGGCATACGTCCCGGCCGGGATCTCGGCGCGCGGGTAGAACTCGGTGATGCTCTTGTTCGTGATCGGAACGAGCGCTAGCCCGTCGCCCTCGGCCACTCCGTCCGTGAACAGCTTCACGGGGTAGCCGGCGACGTAGAACATGGCGTCGATGCGGCCGGCCTTCAATTCGGCCAGCGCTTGATCCGTGTCGATCGGCACCATTTCCTTCGGGTTCACCTCGGAGACCTTGAAGAGCAAGCGCGCGGTGAGGTACGTCCCGCTGCCTTCCCGCCCGATGGCGACACGACGATCCGCCAGGTCGTCGAAGTCGGCGATGCCGCGCCGGCCGAGCAGGTGGACCTCTTCGTTGTACAGGGGAAAGACCAGCCTGGTCTTCTTCGCGATGCGCTTCAACGTCTGATCGGACTGGACACGGGCCACGAAGGCGAGAACGTCCGATTGCACGATGCCCAGCTGCGTGGCCGGCCGCTGGTACACGGCGTAGACGTTCTCGATCGACCCCTTCGAAGGATAGACGCTGAGATCGATGCCCTTCGGCTTGACGAGGCGCTGAAGATCGAGGCCGAACTGGTAGTACGTGCCCTTCTCGCCGCCGGTGATGATGCCCAACTCACCAGCCGCCTCCACGCTGGCCGCCGTCAAGAGCAGCAGGGCCGCGACGAACCACCTCGTCACACTCAGGACCGCCTGCCTCATGGACGCCTCCTCGAGGGCCGCTCGCTGCTCCAACGGAGGACCAGCGCAGTGCTGCGAAATCGTGACATACATATCGCGACAAAAACTGCCAGTGTCAAGCGCTCCCTCGCGTGGACCTGAGAGGGAGCGAGACGGCCAGCCCACGGTGGGTTATCCTGACATCGTCATGCCCGCCTCTCCCGGTGCGATCGCGTTCTACCTCGGTCCGTTCACGATTCGCTGGTACGGCATCCTCGTGGCAGTCGGCCTCGGGGTGGGATTCTGGCTCGCGCACCGCGAGGCCCTGGCGGAGAACCTTCCGGCCGACGACATCCTGCGGGTTGGCCAGTGGGCGGTGATCGCCGGCTTCATCGGGGCGCGCGCCTACGAGGTGATCTTCAACTGGGGCTACTACGGGCGGTACCCCTCGAAGATCATCGCCATCTGGGAGGGCGGACTCGCCATCCATGGCGGGCTCATCGTCGGCCTGCTCGTCGGAGTCTACCTGGCTCATCGGTGGAAGGTGCCGCTCTGGAGGGGACTGGACGTGATCGCTCCCAGCATCGCGATCGGCCAGGCCATCGGCCGCTGGGGGAACTTCTTCAACGAGGAGGCCTTCGGTCGCCCGACGGACCTCCCGTGGAAGCTCTACATCTCGCCGGCGCACCGCCCGGCGCCGTTTGCGCACGACGAGTTCTTTCATCCCACCTTTCTCTACGAATCGCTCTGGGATCTCCTGGTGTTCCTGGCGCTCGTGCTATGGCTGCGCCCGCGCCTTCGCGAGCGACCGGGAGCGCTGTTCTTCTGCTACATCGGTCTCTACTCGGTCGGCCGGTTCGCCATCGAGTCGCTCAGGCTCGACAGCTTCTGGCTCGACGGGTTTCGTGTCCCGCAGCTCGCGAGCCTCGTCGGGTTCATCGTGGCGGCCGTGGGGCTCGCGGTGGTATCGCGCCGACACGCGCCGGCCTGACGCGATCGTATCCGCGGACGGAATCATCGAGCGGCGTCGGCGCGACTGCGCCGATTGGCAGTCCGGCACGCTCTGATGGGAGCGCGGCCCGGACGTCGAAGGGCGTGGGCCGTGGTTCACCGTGTCGACGCCTGTGCCGGCAGGAGAACGGGGTGGACGGTGGGTCGGTGGCATGTGGTCGAGGACGTGGCCCTTGCGGACTGCGCCTTGGATATCGAGGGCCAGGATCTCGACGATCTCTTCGAGACCGCCGCTCTGGCCGTGGCCGACCTGATGGTCGATCCGGCCACCATCTCCGTCACCGTCGATCGGACCATTGCGATCGAGGCCGACGCCCTGGATCTCTTGCTCTATGATTGGGTCTCGGAGCTGATCTTTCTCAAGGACCGCGACCGCCAGGCCTTCATCCGCGTGCGCGCTCGAGTTTCCGGAGAGGGCCCATTTCGCGTGCGCGCCCGACTCGAAGGTGGCGAGATCGACCCGGAGCGTACGGCCCTGCGGGCTGACCCGAAGGCTTTGACCTTCCACCAGTTCACGTTGGAGCGCGCGGCGGCGGGCTGGCGGGCGCGGCTGGTCATCGACATCTGAAGGGAACCGTGGACTGAGGACATGAAGACGACGGACGATCTTCGGAGCAAGGTCCAGCCGGCCGGCGACGACATCTGGGAGATCCCGCCGAGCGCCAAGCCGGGCATGCTGGTACCGGCTCGCGTCTACGCCTCCCCGTCGCTGCTCGAGCAGATGGATCAGGGCGTGTTCGAGCAGGTGACCAACGTGGCCTGCTTGCCCGGGATCGTGCGCGCTGCGCTCTGCATGCCCGACGGCCATTGGGGCTATGGCTTTCCCATCGGCGGTGTTGCCGCCTTCGACGCGGCGTCGGGTGTCATTTCCCCGGGCGGTATCGGGTTCGACATCAACTGCGGCATGCGGCTCCTCCGCACGACCCTCACCGAGGACGACGTGCGGCCCAGACTTGCAGAGCTGATCGGCGCGCTCTTCAGTGCGGTGCCTTCGGGGGTCGGCTCCAAGGGCTTCGTCCATCTCTCGGAGCCGGAGTTCGACCGGGCCATGGTCGAGGGCGCCGGATGGTGCGTGACCCGCGGCTTCGGCTGGCCCGAGGATCTCGAGTACACGGAGGGACGGGGCTGCTTGGATGGCGCGGACCCCTCGCACGTGAGCGCGCGGGCCAGGGCTCGCGGCATGGATCAGCTGGGCACGCTCGGCTCGGGCAATCACTACCTCGAGCTCCAGACGGTCCGTCCGCAAGGGATCCACGATCCGGCGGCCGCCCGCAGCTTCGGCGTGGACCGGCCGGGCCAGATCTGCGTGATGCTCCATTGCGGATCGCGCGGGTTCGGTCATCAGGTCGGCACGGACTACCTGAGACTATTCGATCAGGCCATGAAGAGGTACGCCATCACCGTGAAGGACCGCGAGCTGGCGTGCGCGCCGTTCCGGTCGCCGGAGGGGCAGGCATACTTCGCCGCGATGACGGCCGCCGCCAACACCGCCTTCGCCAACCGCCAGATGATCACGCACCGGGTGCGGGAGGTCTTCGAGAAAGTGTTTGCGACGAGCGCCCGGGAGCTCGGGCTCTCGGTCGTCTACGACGTGTGCCACAACACCGCCAAGCTCGAACGTCACGTGGTGGAGGGCGAGACGAGGGAGCTGATCGTCCACCGGAAGGGGGCGACGCGCGCGTTCGGGCCTGGCGCGACGGATGTCCCGACCGCCTACCGCGAGGTCGGACAGCCGGTGATCATCGGGGGCTCCATGGAAACAGGTTCGGCGCTGCTCGTCGGCACTGCGCGCGCCATGGCCGAGACCTGGGGCTCGACGGCGCACGGCGCCGGGCGCACCATGTCCCGGGCGCAGGCCAAGCGCCGAGTGGGAGGGGAGACGCTCATCAAGGACATGGCGGCGCGCGGGATCATCGTGCGCGCCGCCTCTCGGTCCGGGGTCGCCGAGGAGGCGGGGTTCGCCTACAAGGACCTCAGCGCGGTGGTCGACGTCCTCCACCACCTCGACATCTCGCGCAAGGTGGTCTCGCTCACCCCGATCGGCAACATCAAGGGGTAGGGAAGGAATTCCGCCGTCACTCCTTTTCCAGCAAATCCTGAAGGGCTCGGAGCACGTCGATGTAGCTGACGATGCCGATCACACTCCGGGTGTCGGGACTGACTACCGAGACGGCGCCGATCTTGTTCTCGACGAGGAGGTCGACGACGTCGCTCACGTCCGTGTGGGGATCGGCGAAGATGACGTCCGACGTCATCACCTCGATGACCGGCGTCGCCAGCTCGCGCCTGAGGGCGTCGGCGCCCTCGGTCATGAACAGACGCGCCACGCCGAGGGACGCGAGGTCTCGGTCGCTCAGCATGCCGACGAGAGCGCCGTCCTGGACGACCGGCACATGGCGCACGTCCAGCTCACGCATGAGGTCCCAGGCCTCCGCGACGGTGGACTGGGGAGTCACCGTGGCCGGGTGCGGCGTCATCAGATCGCGTGCAATCATTCCGTCCTCCTTCGCTAGCCCTTCGACCGGGACCGGGGGCCTCGTCTGCCGCGGGCCTCTTCGCTCACGCCAGGAGATCGATGCGTCGTGCCAAACCAACATGACTTATGGCAGCCGGCGCCGCGTCCCGATCTCATCGGGACCACGAGCTCGCGCGAGGCCCTTCGATGCTGTCGTCACCGGCCGCCATGCGCGCAAGCTGCTTGATGAGAGCGATCGCGAGGCCGGGATGCCTGCGGACCATGGATTCCAGCCGGTCCGCGGAGATCACGAGCAACGTCACGCGTTCCGCCGCCACGGCGGTCGCCGAGTGCGGCGCGTTGCGGAACAGGGCGACCTCTCCGAGCAGATCGCCCTTGGCCAGGATTTGCAACACGTGTTCGTTGCCGTCGACCGTTTTCCGTACCTCGATCCTCCCTTCGTGCACGAGATAACATTCCCCGTTGCCGTCGTCACCTTGACGAAAGATCACCTCACCTCGGTTGAATATCCGGTGCGGCACACGGCCGAAGGGGTGAACCATGATGTCCCGATTCGACAAGGTGGCGGCCCGTCGTCGCCGGCTAATCGGGCTCGGTCACCGGCTCACCCGAACGGCGCTGGGAAGCCGGCGGCGGAATGGCGTCACGATCGTGGCCCGGTCGACGACATCCGCCGGACGATCGCTACCGGTCTTCGCTGGTCGGGATCGAGGCAGTGACGCTGACAGCGCACGGCCGTCGACGGGTCGAACGCGCTGCAGCTCAGGACCCTTGACGTCGCGAAGCCCGGGAGGCCGCGATCCTCGAAATGCACCTCGACCGCGCACCGGGCCTCCGTGCACCAGAAGCGGCGCTTTCGATTCCTGATCGCAAGCATCCCCAGCAACAGCACGGTCGCGACGATCACGCCCCAGCCGAAGATGCCCCAGGCAACCGTGTTTGCCACGCTTTGCACCCAGGCCTCCTGAACGTCCCATCCGACGAACTCCGTCGGCCAGTCCATGGTGATTCCTCCCGACGAAGAAACTGCAAATCCGGTGCCGATGGCCTCGACCGAGATTCACCGGAGATCAGGCGCTTTGGCGTTCCACATCGCCCTGGGGGGCCGCGACGCTGGTGCATTCGGGCCACAGGCGGGGAACGCGCGCCGCAGCGAATTCACCGGCGAGCGACCGCTGTATGATGGACCGTGAGCACTGTACGAGGAGACATCGCGATGGCACGCAAGCCCGTGGTGCTGGTGACGGGCGCCAGCGGCGAAATGGGGCATGGCTTGATCACGCGCCTGGCTGGCGTCGGGTCGTATGACATCCTGGCGCTCGACCTCCGGCCCCTCGAGCCGGAGCTATCGCGCCACTGTGCGGCAGTTCGCATTGGAGACATCCTCGATCGCCATCTGCTGGACCGGCTCCAGAGCGAGTTCGAGATTTCCGTCGTGTTCCATCTCGCAGCTCTTCTCTCGACACGGGCGGAGTACGTGCCCGAGACGGCTCACGAGGTGAACGTCCAGGGGACGCTGCGCCTGCTGCAGCTCACCGTCGAGGAGGCCCGCTCGCACGGTCGCCCGGTCAAATTCCTCTTTCCGAGCTCCATCGCCGTCTACGGCCTGCCGGACCTGGATACGAAGCGCAGGGCGGGGCGGGTGGCCGAGGGCGATTGGCTCCAGCCGGTGACGATGTACGGCTGCAACAAGCTCTACTGCGAGCATCTCGGCCGCTATTTCGCGCGCCACTATCGGCAGCTCGCCGCTCAGGGGGACGCGAGCGGCGTCGACTTCCGGGCCATCCGCTTCCCCGGCCTGATCGCGGCCCTCACGGTCCCCAGCGGCGGGACGAGCGACTACGCGCCCGAGATGATCCACGCGGCCGCCGAGGGCCGCCCCTACGCATGCTTCGTGCGCGAGGACACGCGCATCCCCTTCATGGCGATGCCTGACGCGATCGTGGCGCTGCTCGCGCTGATGGATGCCCCCGCGCCGTCCCTCACCAGCTCCGTCTACAACGTGGGGGCATTCAGCCCGACCGCCGGCAAGCTGGGCGATCTGGTTCGCCAGGCCTTTCCTGGGGCCCGGATCTCTTTCGTTCCCGACCCGCGTCGGCAAACCATCCTGGATTCGTGGCCGCAGGATGTGGACGACAGCCGCGCCCGCCGGGACTGGGGCTACCAGCCAGCCTACGACCTGGACCGGACCTTCAACGAGTACCTCTTGCCCAACATCGTGCGCGGCTACGCGCGCACGTAGGCTCTCGTCCGGTCTTCGTCAATCGACTTCCCTTCGGCCAGTCACTCGGGAGGAGGCGAGCCATGTACGGTGCAGCGAAGACGCGGCTTCAGGCCGAGCTCGACGACATCCGCCAGGCAGGGCTCTGGAAGGACGAGCGTGTCATCGAGGGCCCGCAAGGGGCTCGGGTGCTGGTCGGAGGACGCCCGGTGCTGAATTTCTGCGCCAACAACTACCTCGGGTTGGCCAATGACCCGGCCCTGGTGCGCGCCGCTCAGGACGGGCTGGCGCGCTGGGGATTCGGACTGGCCAGCGTCCGCTTCATCTGCGGCACCCAGACCATCCACAAGGAGCTGGAGGGGGCCATCGCGCGCTTCCTCGGCACGGACGATGCGATCCTCTATACGTCCTGCTTCGACGCGAACGGGGGGCTCTTCGAGACGTTGCTCGGGGAGGGCGACGCCATCATCTCCGATGCCCTGAACCACGCCTCGATCATCGACGGCATCCGTCTCTGCCGAGCCGACCGCCACCGCTACGACCACGGCGACATGGCCTCCCTAGAGAAAATCCTCCAGGACATCCGGCAGGCTCGGACGCGCCTGATCGCCACCGATGGCGTGTTCTCCATGGATGGTGACGTCGCGCCGCTCGCCGACATCTGCCGGCTGGCGGACCGATACGACGCGCTCGTCATGGTCGACGACAGCCACGCCACCGGCTTCTTCGGTCCGACCGGACGCGGCACGCCCGAGCACTGCGGGGTGGCCGGGCGGGTGGATATCATCACGTCGACGCTCGGCAAGGCGCTCGGTGGCGCGAGCGGCGGCTTCACCGCCGCTCGCCGGGAGATTGTCGCGCTGCTACGGCAGCGCTCGCGCCCCTACCTGTTCTCGAACACGCTCCCGCCGTCGCTGGTGGCCGCGTCGCTCGCGTGCCTCGATCTGCTCTCGCGCACCACCGTGCACCGGGACCGACTGGCCTCCAACACGCGCTGGTTTCGCCGCGCGATGACCGAAGCTGGTTTTCAGATACGACCGGGCGAGCATCCGATCGTGCCCATCATGCTCGGCGACGCGCGGCTTGCCCAGCAGATGGCGGCCGATCTGCTGGGCGCGGGAATCTACGTCGTCGGGTTCTCCTATCCGGTGGTGCCGAAGGGGCAGGCGCGCATCCGCGTCCAGATCAGCGCCGCTCACGAGCCGGACCAACTCGAGCGTGCCGTGGCAGCCTTTGTCGAGGTCGCTCGCGCCCACGGTGTGATCGCTGGTTAGGGCGGCGAGGAGTGCGCGAGCAGGTTCGCTGACCAAATGGGGCCCTCCCTCCCCAACGGGGGCGCGGCCGGTCCCACGATCGTCGAACCAGGCGCCTAACCCGTCGAAACGTTGAGCCGCGCTCATGGCACCTCGGTTGCAGTCTGTAACGGAGCGAGCGCGGCTGGGCGTACCCCTTTTCGCTTGCCTATCGCCAGGACCAGGAGGCCAAGACCAATGGGCATTCGCAAGAGCGTCGGGAAGAACAAGAAGTCCGAGAAGCCAACGGCCGCCGCCGCGGTCGAGCGCGGAGAGATCATGCGGAAGGCGAAGCGCGCGGGACGGCGCACCAAGGCTCGGTAGCGAGGGCGTGGCCAGTCGAGGTGGGTTTCGCTCGCTGCTCGTTGGAGCCGATGGATCCCCCGGTTCACGACGGGCCGCGGCCTTCGTTGCCCGTCTCGCGCCACCGGCCGGGGGGCGTGCGACGGTGCTTCGCGTCGTCGAGCCCGCGCATCTGCCGTCCCTGGCATTGCTCCCCGGCACCATCCGTGCCGGCCTCGAGCGTCGAGCGGCGGAGCTTCGCGCCGGGCGCATGCGCGCCGCCCGAGACGACGTCGACCGGACCGCGAAGCTCCTCCGACGCTCGGGCTGGCGCGCCCGGGGCGAAGTCCGAGAGGGCGTCCCGCTGTCCGAGCTGCTCGCGGCGATCGGGTCCGCGCGCGCCGACCTGCTCGTCCTCGGCGCCCGTGGCGTCGGTGGGGTCGAGCGATTCCTTCTGGGCAGCGTTGCCGACGCGGCGACGAAGCACGCGGAGGTCTCCGTGCTGATCGTGAGGTGACGAGAGGGCCCACCGGCCGCGCCAGCCCCGCCAGCGGTGTCCGCAACAAAACTTTACGGCCGACACACACCGCCAACACGATGACACGGGAGACTCGTTTCGGGCAGTCCATCACGGCAACAGCCGAATCTGAAGGAGGTCGTATGAAACTGAGGATCGTCACGACAGTTGTCACCGGCGCGATCCTGCTGGTCGGAGGGTACGCATCCGCCCAGGGGCCGGGCGGTCCCGGAGGCCCAGGTAGGCCTGGAGCACCCGGCGGGCCGCCGATGCACGGACCAATGATGCCTGGTCCGATGAGGCAAGGTCCGATGATGGGAGAACTCCTCTCGGACATGCTCGAGAAGGCGCTCGATCAGGCCAGCGTCACCCCTGAGCAGCGCGCGGCCATCTACGGCGCTCGCGATCGGGCGCTCGCCGTCATGGATTCCCAACGTCCGGATCCGAGGGGCCAGCGTGATCGGATGCTCGCGCTCTTCGAGGGCCCGCAGCTCACCCAGGCGCAGCTAGACGCGCTTCGCCAGCAGGCAGAGCAGCAACGCCAGGCGATCCAGGCGGCCGTAGACCGAGCCATCGTCGAAGTGCACGAGACGCTGACTCCCGCCCAGCGAAAGATCGTCGCCGACTACTTTCGCGCGCATGGCCCGGACGGCCGCATGCGTGGGCCGCATGGGGGCGGCGCGTTCGGCGGACCCCCGCCCGGCGGCCCTCCGCCGCGCTGACACTCGATCGCGGAGACGGCTACTTCAGGATCTTCTGCTCAGCCCCGCGCACCTGCTCCTCCTGCGCTGGCGTCATCTTGGACAGCTTGAGCGGAACGCCGAGCACCTTGGCGGCCTTCTCCGCGGTAGCGATCGAGTCCGCGTGCTTGCCGGCCTCGTGGAGCGCCTTGGCCTCGGCGATCAGCCGCTGACCTTCCTTGACCTTCGGATCGGCGGCGTTCATCGTCGCCACGGCGTCCGTCAGCTGCTGAATCAGGAGGGGACACTGAAATGCTCCGGCCGGGCCGGCGAAGACGACGAGCACCAGGACGGCCACCGCCAGTACCCTGATCATGGCTCGCTCCTCCGGAGGCTCAGCGCAGCGCCCCCTGGGCACGGTGAATGTAGACGCGCGGGAGGCTCCACGACGGAGGAACCTCCCCGACCTGAACGGCGTGAGCGGCGAGCCACTCGCGCAACTCCGGCTCCCAGTCCCATCCCTCGAGCGTGACGATCCACAAGCGCTGTCCGGGCGGACCACGGTGGTAGCGCTCCGACAGTGAGCGGAGATCGACCTGGGCCACGACGCCGCTCCAGTAATGCCGCAGCGGATACACCGCGCCCAGCGTGGCGACCACCTCGTCTCCGGGTGTCACCGCCCGGTCCAGCACGGTCGACACCGTGCGCCAGTCCGTGCCGAGACGCCACCGGTAATATCCGTCGAGGTTCGCGCTGGCCGGCAGATACCCGATCAGGATCAAGGCCGTGGCGGTGACGGCGGCGCCCACTCGGCGCGTCCACTCGCGATGCGTGCCGAGCACTCTCCCCAGCGCGCT
>Ga0335077_10013660_pt1 | contig 10148 bp, 7 predicted proteins | sample Lox_Sample_31_FD_207151 | JGI IMG/M metagenome (GOLD analysis project Ga0335077, IMG submission 207151) | Soil microbial communities from Loxahatchee National Wildlife Refuge, Florida, United States - Lox_Sample_3.1 | ecosystem: Environmental > Terrestrial > Soil > Wetlands | place: USA: Florida...
CCACTTCCCGTCAGTGACGCGAGACGTGGGGCTTTTTCAGGCTCGAGACTTATATCCGCTCATAGCGCGGTGCAGACCGACTTGGTCTCGGTATATAACTCCAGCACGTCGTGACCCATTTCCCTGCCCCAGCCGGATTGCTTGTAGCCTCCGAAGGGCATGGCGGGATCGAAGACGTTGTAGCAGTTCACCCAGACCGTGCCGGCTCGCAACTCAGCAGCCAGGCGGTGAGCTTTGCCAATGTCGCGGGTCCAGATGCCGGCAGCCAAACCGTAGACAGTGTCATTAGCACGCATGACCACGTCTTCCGGATCGCTAAACGGAATGGCGGCGACCACCGGTCCGAAGATTTCCTCGCGCATGACTTTCATATCTTCGTTGGTGTTCACCAGGACGGTGGGCTTCACGAAGTAGCCCTTGTCGCCGTGGCGCTCGCCTCCAATTGCCGCCTTGGCGCCTTGCGACTTTCCCGACTCAAGATATCCGCAGACGCGGTTGAGTTGCTCCTCGGAGACCAGCGGACCCATGTCGGTGGAATCATCCCAACCGGGACCGACGGTGATCTTCTGAGCCTGATCGCAGACACCCTCAACGACTTTGTCGAAGATCGGCTTCTCGACATAGAGGCGCGATCCGGCGCAGCAGCATTGTCCGTGATTGAAGAAGATCGCCATGGAGGCGCCGGCGATGGCGGCGTCAACGTCGCCGTCGGCGAAGACGACGTTGGGCGACTTGCCTCCGAGTTCGAGCGAGACCTTCTTCAGATTGCCAGCAGCGGCCTGGACGATCAGCTTGCCGACTTCGGTCGAGCCGGTGAAGGCGACTTTGTCGACGTCAGGATGCGCGGCCAAGGCTGCGCCGGCGGTTTCGCCGTATCCGGGGACAACGTTAACTACGCCGTCGGGAAATCCGGCTTCCTGAACCAGTTCGCCCAAACGCAGCGCGGTGAGCGGAGTTTGCTCGGCGGGCTTAAGCACCACCGTGCAACCTGCCGCCAACGCGGGACCGAGCTTCCATGCAGCCATCAGCAGCGGGAAATTCCAAGGAATGATCTGGCCGATCACGCCTACCGGCTCACGCAGCGTATAGGCGAGAAACCGTCCGGGCATGGAGATGGGAATGGTGTTGCCTTCGATCTTGGTGGCCCATCCGGCCATGTAGCGGAAGGTATCGGCGCTGAGGGGAATATCGGCGATGCGGGCGATCTTCAACGGCTTGCCGTTGTCGAGCATCTCAAGTTCGGCAAGCTCTTCGAGATTTTCCTCGATCAGATCGCCGAGCTTCCAAATCAGGCGCCCGCGCTGGGAGGGACTCATCTTGCGCCAGGGACCATTCTCAAAGGCAGCCCGGGCGGCCTTCACCGCGCGGTCGATATCTTCGCGATCGCCTTCGGCTACCCGCGCCAACACTTCGCCGGTAGCGGGATTGTAGCTGGGGAAGGTTTTGCCGGAGGCGGCCTCTACCCACTTCCCGTTGATGAGCATCTTGCGGTCTTTCTTGACGAAACTGGTGACCTTATCTTCCAAAGCAACGCTTGAAAGTGCTGTTGCCATCGTGTCCTCCTCAATCTTGGATTTTCAGAACGATGTTTGCGGCGGCCATGTGCGGCATGCGGCGGCAGGTGCAGCCGGCAGAAACCGGGGCAGCGCACAGCGGTCGGCAGGATAGCGCTACCACCATACCAAGGCCATCCCCAATCGGCGGGGAGAATTGTAGCTCATTTTGGGGCGATGAGCGGGATGGAGTTTCTCGGCTTAGAGCCGTGGGTTCTTCCACCGTCAATCGTATGAACATAACGATTCAAGGAGAAACCGTCTACTTGGGATGAGCCGTGGTTGGCGGCTTTGCCGGCTCCGCCGTGGCTTCAGGCTTGGGGGCTTCGGATTCGGGGCCCTGCGGAGGCTCGGTGTACTGGACAATCACCGAGATGCGGCGGTTAGAGGCATCCAGCGGCTGGTCAGGATTGCGTAGCCTTTGGTCGGCGTAGCCCCGAACCTGGGCGACCTGATCAGACTTGAGACCATTTTCCTGCATCAGGCGGCGGGCGGCATTGGCGCGGTCGGTGGAGAGTTCCCAGTTACTGTATTCGCCCTTGCCGACGTAGGGTTTGGAGTCGGTGTGGCCTTCGATGGAAACCTTGTTGGGCAATTTGCCGAGTTCGCCCGCAAGCATGATCATCAACTCGCGGCCGTTGGCGGTGGGGCGGGAGCTGCCGCTATCGAAGAAGGTTCCGCTGGCGGATTCCATCAGTTCGATGCGCAGGCCTTCGGCGGTAACCGTCATTTCGATCTGATTCTTCAGCTTGTCGAAATTGTCCATGTGGCGGACCGCATTTTGCAGCTCCTCTTTCAATTTGGGCATGTTGTCTTTGGTAAGGGCAAAGCTGTCGCCCTTGCCGTTCATGCTGGTACCCGTCTGGGTTCCGGTGCCGGAGGGATCTTTGAAGTATCCGGCAATGGCCTCGCGGACCGGCTTGCTGGTATTCAGCAGCCAGAGCACGATGAAAAGCGCCATCATGGCGGTGACGAAATCGGCATAAGCAACTTTCCAGGCTCCGCCGTGGTGGCCGCCGTGGCCGCCTTTTTTCCTGACGATGATGATGGGACGGTCCTGGGCCATGGAGTCCTAGCTGGAAGCGCCCGCTGCGGCCGCGGCGGCGGCGGATCCGCCCTCGCGGCAGGCCTTTTCGACCACGGAAAATGATGGGCGCACGTTTCCGGGAATAGCGCGGCGTCCGACTTCGACGGCCATGATGGGCGCGGTTCCTTTAAGGAAGGCCATGATGACCACACGCAACACGCGCAGGTAGGCGCTTTCTTCGTCGGCGGCTTTGGCCATGTTGGCGGCCAGGGGGCCGACCAGGCCATAGCAAAGCAGGATGCCGAGGAAAGTACCCACTAGGGCGGCGGCGACCTTGTGACCGATTTCCTCCGGCGGTCCGCCCAGCGCTCCCATGGTGATCACCACGCCCAGGACGGCGGCAACAATGCCCAGGCCGGGCAGCGAATCCGCCGTGGTGCTCAGGGCCGTGATGGGTTGAGTGGTTTCGTGGTGGTGCACTTCCAGGTCGAGTTCGAGCAGTTGGTCCAGCTCGAAAGGCTCCATGCCGGTGATGGCCATGCGCATGGTGTCGCAGAAAAAATCACGCAGGTGATGGTTGTTTACCAGCAGCGGATTCTTGGAGAGGATGGGACTTTTGGTGGGCTCTTCGACATCGCTTTCGAGCGACACCAGACCTTCCTTCCGGCCCTTGTTCAGAAACTGGTAGAGCACTTTCAGCAGATCGACGTAGGCCTGCTCGCTGAACTTGGATCCACCGAACGTTGCCAGGACGCCGCTGAGAATTTTCTTGAGGATGTGCAGAGGATTCGCGATCAGGACGGTTCCGGCGGCGGCTCCCCCGATGATAAGGAGTTCGGCGGGCTGAATGAGGACTTTCAGGTTGCCGTGCTCCATGAGGAAGCCGCCGATGACGCAACCGAACACCACCACGATTCCGATAATGACGAACATAGTAAGACTCAGTCCTCCGGACTGCCGTGGGCTCTTGGGCCAGGCATCGCCACGGGATCGGCGGCGGGAGGAAGATCCGGCAGAGCGCGCGTGAGCAGGGAATCCATGGTGTCATTGAGTTCGGCCATGGCCCAGCCCACCGAGGCGCGGACCGAAAGCGGATCGCCCCACCACTGGATGCCGCCGCAGTTGACGGCGCGATGCACTTCGCGACGGAGTTTTTCCAGTTCCACCCGGTCGCACTCGGGGATGACGGCCAGAAACTGGTGCTCGGCCCAGCGCCCCAGAAAGGTTGTGGCATCGAGCACATGCGCGATGGTCTGCGCGGAAACATGCAAGATGGCGTGCATCGCCTCTGAACTGTGAGCCGACTCAAACTGGGAGAGATCCTCCAGTTGAACGCAAAGTACCCCAAACGGGAGATGGTATTCGGAAAACAGCGCCAGGCTTTCTCTCAGCCGGGACTGCGTCAGGTTGTGACTGGGCAGGCCGGTGACGAAGTCGAGGCAGCCGTGGGCAGCAAGGGTGGAATGGTGTCGGGACTGCGCCGACAAGGTGTCGTTGAACTGGAAACTCTCAGCCGCTCCGATGATCAGGTTGGCCTCGTCGCGAATCGGCACCGTCCAGATTTTCACCGGAACCTGGTGGCCCGCTTTGTGGCGGAGGTAGAGCTGACTCTCCAGGCGCTTGCCGTCGCGAATGGACTCGGCCAGGGGAGACTCGTCGTCGCCTAGCTGGGTTCCGGCGGCGTTGTAATGGCAAATTCCGCTTTCCGTTCCCTTGCGTCCCAGGACTTCATGGCGCATGAAACCGGAGATCTGTTCGGCGCCGCGATTCCAGTACACGAAGCGGCGCTGACAATCGGTCAGACAGATTCCCATCTGCAGCGTGTCAACCACCGCACGAAAGACGTAAGGATCATCCAGAAGCACAGGCGCGCTCCGGTATGTTTATCGGCAAGCGGGGAAAGAGCGTTAGCTTGTCCGGACGCGGAGGATTGCAAGCGCGGAACTGGAAAGTCTCACGGATGGAAGTACTTACGTCGACGTGCGATTACTTGGGCGGAGCCGCTTTTTCCTCAGATGCTGCCGAGGCCTCGGGCTTTAAAACCGAAGTATTGGCTGGGGCGCCGGGGTTCACGCCGAAGTCCCAAACATAAAGATTCATGCCATCCTTCCCGAGCATTTCAACCACCGCGTACTCGCCGGGCGTCAGCGGAGTCATTGGCGTTACTTTTACCCATCCTCCGGTGAGCTGGTCAGAATTAGTCAGGACGAGTTTATTTTCCTGACTGGTTTTTCCGTAGGCCGCGATCTTAATATCCCCGACCACGCGCTTGTCTCCCTTAGATTCGAGGCGGACGATGTGATAGCGATCCCAGGCTTGCTGGGCCTGTTGGGGTTGCTGAGGCTGTGGAGTCTGCTGCTGGGGATTACCGTTGGTGTCAGTATCCTGCTGGACATTGACATAAATTGTGGGCAGGGTGGCATGCGACTGGATTTTGGCGTGCGACCCTTGAATCTCGATAGTCTGCTTCGCGCTGGCAATGGGGATGATGGCGGCGCGGATCATGTTGGCCTTGGTGTTCTTGTTGATCTCGCTGCCGTTCTGTTGCAGCTCGACCAACTGCGGCTGGCCCTGGAAAGTATCCAGCAGCAAAACGCCTCCGCTCTCCGGCAGACGCAGACCGGGAACGACGTGCGGGGTCTTGGCATCTTCGGCTTGGCGCTCCGCTTCTAGTTCCTTGTCGAGTTGCACGGCCTCCGGCGCCGGAGCACCGGCAGCCCGGTCTTTTTCAAATTGCTTGGTCGCATCCCAGTCGACCAATACCTTGGGCACCTCTTCCCACTCGCCGCGCTCCGCGCTGAAGTACCGGACACGATCTCCTTTGACCTCCCACTGGGTGGCAAGCTGATAGCTTCCGTCCTTCAGGATCAGGCGCTTGGCTAATTGTTGAGCTGGCGCCAGGTTGGCAATGAGCGCGACCAGACACAGAAGTAAGGTGCGTAGTGCGGTTTGGTGCCGGAAGGCCATAGCCGGTGTTTGGTTAGATGCGGCGGAGAGTTGCCGCTGACATTCCCGCCAACAGAATTCTCCCACAAATCGGAGGGGCGGGCGGGAGAACTTGGTTGGGCAGCCGTGACTTAGGGAGGGAATACCCTGCCCATGCCGCGGCCGAAAGGGGAGACAACTGTGTGACATGGAAGCGCGGGCGGGACGACCGCGCCGCTTAAGAGCGGCGGCGCTACTTATGCAGCACCCACTCCTGGGTTCTTTCGATGAACTGGAAACCGTATCTCTGCCAGGGGGCGCCCGGGGCCTCTTTACGGACGACGCGGGCCCTGCCCACCCGGCGCTCCCCTCCTCCGACGAGGAGAACTTCCACGACCGCGTCTTTAGTGAGGGTCTGACTGCAATTGCAAAGGAAGCCGCCGGCACTGACATTTTCGGTAGCAACCGAGTCTTCAAACGGCTTGCCGGACGCATCCGTTCCCTTCAACTTCAGGACCACCCGCATACGGACGCGGACTTCCTTCCGCCGCTCGGCGCGCCGGGTTTGGAGTTCCTCCGCCAATCTGCGCTTGAGTTCGGGAAAATTGACCGGCTTTTCGAAATAGGCGGTCGCGCCGAGATTCTCGCAGTGCTCTTTGTACTTGGCGGCCGATTCTCCGGTAATGACGAACAGGGGCGTAAGCGACGTGTAGCTCAGGGTATGAAAGCTCTGGCAAAGCTCGAAGCCGGAAAACTTCGGCATCATCAGGTCGAGCAGGATAGCGTCGGGTTTGTGCTCCAGAGCCAACGCCAAAGCCTGCTCGGGATCGCCGGTATCGACAACTTCGTAGATGTCGGAGAGGCGCTTTTTCATCATGCCCCGCAAGGAATCGTCATCATCTACAAGCAGAATCTTTGCCATTTGCATCCATCCTTTAAGACTGTGAGATTCCGAAACTGCCGAATCATTTCGAAGCTTCCACGGGAGCACCATCCAGCGCCTCTCTTATCTTGCGGGCAAGTCCATCCCGGGTGAACGGCTTCATCAGGAAAAAGGACCCGGGATCGAGGATGGCGTGGCCTCCAAAGGTTTGACCGGTATAACCGGACATGTACACTACTTTCAGGTCGGGCCGCTGGGACAAAAGTTCCTGGGCCAGGACACGTCCACTGGAGCCCGGCATCACCACGTCGGTCAGCATTAAGTGGATGGTGCCGTTGTGGCTTTGGCTGAGGGTGCGCGCCGCCGCGGCGTTCTCGGCGGGCAGAACCTTGTAACCGCAGCGCTCCAGAAGGTTACGGGTCAGGTTCCGCAGTCCAGCTTCATCCTCCACGAGCAGCACAGTCTCCGTCCCCTGCAAGGACTTGATCTCCGCGCTACGGGGCCCGTCCTTATGTAGCACGCCATCAACTCGCGGCAGATAGATTTTGAAGGTGGTCCCGGCACCCACTTCGCTGTAGACCGTGATATAGCCGCCGCTTTGCTTGACCACGCCGTAGACCATGGAGAGGCCGAGACCGGTTCCTTTGCCCTTTTCTTTGGTGGTGAAGAAGGGTTCGAAAATCTGCGCCTGGGTGGCCGCATCCATCCCGACCCCACTGTCGGTAACACACAAGCAGACGTAGGAGCCAACCTCGACCGAAAACGGAGATTGGTGGGCAAAGACCTCGTCGATTTCGGCATTGCTGGTCTCGATCAACAACTTTCCACCCTGGGGCATAGCGTCACGGGCGTTCACCGCCAGGTTCAGGACAACCTGCTCGATCTGGCCCTGATCCGCCTTGACGCGGCCAAGTTCAGGATTGAGGCGGGTGGTAAGTTCGATATCTTCGCCGATAAGGCGTTTCAGCATTTTCTCTACGTCGGAGACTACCGCGCCCAGATCGAGAACCTTGGGTTCCAGCACCTGCTGGCGGCTGAAAGCCAGGAGCTGGCGGGTGAGGGATGAGGCTTGGCGGCCAGCCTTCAGGATCTCGTTGACGCTCTCATGCTTTTCGTCGCTGGCCGGGATGCCCTCTTCGAGAATCTCCCCGTAGCCAATGATGATGCCGAGCAGATTGTTGAAGTCGTGGGCAACGCCTCCGGAGAGGCGTCCGACGGCTTCCATCTTCTGGGCCTGGCGTAACTGATCTTCGAGGCGGCGGCGTCCCGAGATATCACGGTTCAGAATCACCAGCTTGGCGACTTTTCCAGCGTCATCCAGAATGGTGCTGGCAGTCGATTCCAGAGTGCGCCAGCTTCCATCTTTGTGGCGCATCCGGTATTCGATTCGACGGCCGTGTCCGCCGGCCACCGCATCCCGGGCGGCGGCTTTCACCAGTTCTCGGTCTTCCGGGTGGACCTGATCGAGCGACGAGGTGCTCTGCAGTTCTTCCGGCGTATACCCGAGAACTCTCTGGTAGGAAGGACTGTTGTACAGGCGCTGTCCGTTGGCATCGACCACCGCGATCATGTCTGCCGCATTCTCGGTAATCAGACGGAACAGTTCTTCACCGGCGATGAGTTGGCGGCGCATGCGGTGAATCTGCAACTGCTGGTAAACGGTGTAGATATCGAATAGCAGGACCAAGCCCACCAAACCCCGGGTGGCATAAGGCAGATCGGCGAGGTGAAAGTCATTGGCCGCGCCATGCAGCATGGGAAAGACGAAGGAGACGATGCCCAGGGTCAACAGCAGGGTGACAAATACGGCGAAGGACCAGAGCCACCATTCCCGCTGCTCGATGCGGCGCATTCCCGCCCGGACGGCGCTGCCTGGCACCCTGCCCGCCGCATTGGGGTCTTTCCAATCCTGTGATTCTACTGGCATACTGCGCGGCAACCGCTGACTGCATCCCTTCTACATAAACTCGGTCCGGCACCGTCACCAAGGAGAGAATAAGAATTCAATCATAAAAGGCGGCTTCGAAAACCAATCAGATATCTCTCATCCAGACGTTACGGCGGTAATGATGAGGGAGCTGGAATGGCTGGAGTCTTGGCCGGGTCTGCGGTCGCACTCCTAAATTCCGGATTTCATGCGGCCCGCCAAACATTCCGATTACGATCGTTCTTTTCCACACCCATTTCTGGCATAATTGGTCGTGCACCCATCCTGCACGAAAATCCAACCACAAATTAAGGTGAGGAAGCGATGTCGGCTAAGTACATTTTTGTAACCGGCGGCGTGGTGTCTTCGTTGGGCAAGGGATTGGCGGCGGCTTCGATCGGCTGTCTGCTGGAGAGCCGCGGGCTGAAGGTCAACCTCATGAAGTTCGACCCTTACCTGAACGTCGATCCGGGCACGATGTCGCCGTTTCAGCATGGAGAAGTCTTCGTAACCGACGATGGGGCTGAAACCGACCTCGATCTAGGCCACTACGAGCGCTTCACCCACGCCAAGCTTTCCCGCGATAACAACTGGACCACCGGGCGGATTTACGAGCAGATCATCGCCAAGGAAAGGCGTGGCGATTATCTTGGCAAGACGGTCCAGGTCATTCCCCACGTCACCAACGAAATCAAGGCTGCCATGAAGAAGGTGGCGCAGGATGTGGACGTAGCCATTGTAGAAATCGGCGGGACCGTGGGCGACATCGAATCGTTGCCCTTCATGGAGGCGATCCGCCAGATGCGCCAGGAACTGGGGCGCGAGCGGACACTGTTTGTGCACGTCACGCTGGTACCGTTCATTGCCGCGGCGCAGGAACTCAAGACCAAGCCGACGCAGCACTCGGTGAAAGAACTGCTCAGCATCGGGATTCAGCCCGACATACTGCTGTGCCGCACCGATCGTTTCCTGTCGAAAGAAATCAAGTCGAAGATCGCGCTGTTCTGCAATGTGGAAGAAGAAGCGGTCATTACCGCCAAAGATGTGGCTTCGGTTTACGAAGTGCCGCTGGTGTTCGCGCGCGAGTCGGTGGACAACCTGGTGCTGAAATATTTGCATATGGAATCCAAAGACCGTGACATGAAAAACTGGGAAGACATCGTGCACCGTGTCTACAACCCGAAAGACGAAGTGCACATCGGCATCGTCGGCAAGTATGTGGAGTACGAAGACTCCTACAAGTCGCTGAAGGAAGCCCTGGTGCACGGCGCCATGGCGCACAATCTGAAACTTCAGCTGAACTGGGTTGAGGCTGAAGGGCTGGAGAGCGGCGACCAGAGCTTCGAATCGCAACTCGAGGAATATGACGGACTCCTGGTACCCGGAGGTTTCGGCAAGCGCGGGATCGAAGGCATGCTCATCGCGATCCGCTATGCGCGCGAAGAGAAGGTTCCGTATTTCGGGATTTGCCTGGGGATGCAGACCGCTTGCATTGAATTCGCGCGCAATGTCTGTGGATTGACGGAGGCCAACTCGAGCGAATTCGATCCGGCGACTCCGCATCGCGTGATTTACAAGCTGCGTGAGCTGCGCGGCGTGGAGGAACTGGGCGGCACCATGCGGCTGGGTGCCTGGACCTGCAAGATTGAGCCGGGCACTCTCGCGCATAAGATCTACGGCGCGACAGAGATCAGCGAGCGGCACCGGCATCGTTACGAATTCAACCGGGAATACGAAGAGACGCTCACTGCGGCAGGCTTGAAGATTTCCGGTTCCACACCGGATGGGACATACGTGGAGATGATCGAGTTGCCGGATCATCCTTATTTCATT
>Ga0335077_10013664_pt1 | contig 10145 bp, 5 predicted proteins | sample Lox_Sample_31_FD_207151 | JGI IMG/M metagenome (GOLD analysis project Ga0335077, IMG submission 207151) | Soil microbial communities from Loxahatchee National Wildlife Refuge, Florida, United States - Lox_Sample_3.1 | ecosystem: Environmental > Terrestrial > Soil > Wetlands | place: USA: Florida...
GACATCCCGTTAATGGGACGGCTCTTTCAGAGCCAGAGCAAAAACGCCATCAAGAAAAATCTGATGATTTTTGTCACGGCCACCATCGTGGACCCGGCTGGCAACCGCGTGCACACGGACGACGAATTGCCGTTTGCGCAAAACGCTATCCCGCCGCAGCCCGTGGTTCCAGGCCAGACCTTTCAACCCGGCCCCGCGGCGATGACGAAATGACGCGGGCCGCCGTCGGTTCATGAGAGCGGATGAACCGGCGGGCGGGATGTAAACTCCCGGAAGAATTTGTGGATCGGTTGCTGATTATTGACGGTCACGCTTACGCCTATCGCGCGTTTCACGCGATACGCAGTTTGCGTTCGCCCTCGGGGCGGCCGACGAACGCCATTTACGGCTTCGTCAAGATGCTGGCGAAAATGCGTTCGGCCATTGCGCCGACGCATTTGATTGTTGTCTGGGATGGCGGACTGAGCGCCGAGCGGGTTTCGGCATTGCCGGAATACAAGGCGCAGCGGCCGGGAATGCCGGACGATTTAAAGCCGCAACTGGACGAAATTGTCGGTTATTTGAGAGCGGCAGGCATCGCTTCTTTTTGCCATGAAGGCGTGGAAGCGGATGATTACATCGCGGGCCTGGCGCGGCGCGCGGCGGATGCGGGTCTGGCGGTGGTCATTGCCAGTACCGACAAGGATTTTATGCAGTTGGTGTCGGCGCGGATTGGATTGTTGAATCCAAACGACAAAAGTGAAGCGGTCTGGACGGACGCGCAAGTCCGGGCCAAAAGCGGTGTGGAACCGTCGCAGGTTGTGGATTGGCTGAGTTTGACCGGCGACAGCGTGGACAACATTCCGGGCGTGCCCGGCGTGGGGCCGAAAACCGCCGCGGAGTTGCTGAAACAATTTGGTTCGGTCGCGCAATTGTATGCGCGGTTGGATGAGGTGAAGTCGGAAAAATTACGGGCGGCGTTGCGTGATGCGGCGGACGTGGTCCGACGCAACCGGGAACTGGTCAGGTTGCGGGACGATTTGCCGCGCGAATTTTTGCCGGATGAACTGGCGGAAAAACCAGCCGAGACCGGGCGATTGCGCGAGTTATACCGGTGCTGGGGCTTCAAAGGAATGCTCGCGGCGCTGGACGGGTTCACGCCCGAAAAGCAGGCAGTGTTGATTTAGCAAATGAATTTGAAACGCAGTGTGGAAAGTGCGGTGGCGGCGGGCAAACCCGCGGCGCGCCGGTCGCGCTTTGTCGAAGTAATTTTTGGACAAGGCCGCCGGCCGCCTTTAAAGTGGGGAAAACCTTTTATGCTGTTGTCATTCGCCCGCCAGGCCGCCATTTGCTTTTGCCGGGGAGTGATGCTCACACTTCCCGCCGCCGTTTGGGGCCAGACTAATTATTATGCCACCAACGGAACTGAATATACCATCATCGGTTCCCTGCCCGGCGACCAGGTTTGGCCGGACGCCGCGGTGACGCCGGCCGGCGGTTTTGTGGTGTGGCAGGACAATATCACGGATGGCAGCGGCTGGGGTGTAAGCGCGCGGCGGTTGGACAGCACGCTGTCGGGCACCTTGAGCACGTTTCGCGTAAACGTTCAGGGCACGAACGATCAGGAAAATCCGCGCGTGGCGATGTTGAAAAATGGCGGCGCGGTCTTTGTATGGCAGGGCGGCCTGCAAGGTAACCAGCACATTTATGCGCGTTTCCTCACTCCCACCAACACCTTTCTGACGACGAACGACATTCTGGTGAACACGTTCACCAACAACTTCCAGATTAATCCCGCCGTGGCGGCGCTCAACAACAGCAACGTCGTCATTGTGTGGAGCAGTTTCGATGAGGCCGCTGCCGACAGTTTGCAGGATGTCTATGGACAAGTCTTTTCGCCAACCGGACAGCAGATCGGCGGCGAATTTCTGATCAACCAGTTCACCACCTCCAACCAGCGCACCCCCACCGTCGCCGCCCTGGCTAATGGCGGATTCGTCGCCGCCTGGGTGTCGGAGCAGGAACGGTCCTCGGCACCCAACTGGGCAACCAATTCGACTTACGTCACCGAGGGCACAACGCCGGCTCCGAGCGTGGACATTTACGCGCGGCTATACGACAACAACGGCGTGGCGCAAAGCAGCGAGTTTCTGGTCAACACCGATTCTGTTCCCTGTGCCAATCCTGCCGCCGCGGCGGCCTCAGACGGCAGCTTTATGCTCACCTGGGGGGAGTACAGCGTGGCGACCGGGTGGGATATTTATGCGCGGCCATTTTCGAGCGCCGGTGCCGGCGGTGCCGTGGTGCGCGTGAACAGCTATTTGCCTTACGACCAATACGGGCCGCGCATCAGCGCCATCGGCGGAGATTATCTGATTGTCTGGACGAGTTTATGGGAGGACGGCTCCCGCGAAGGCGTGTACGGGCAGTTTGTGCATGAGGACGGTTCGCTGGTGGGCGGAGAACTTCGCGTAAACACCACCACCGTCAACCAGCAGATGCAGCCCACGGTGGCCTCGGACGGCGCCGAACAATTTCTGGTGGTCTGGACGGGTTTCACCGGCCTGTCCTACGGGTTCGATTTGTTTGCGCAGCGTTACCTCAACGTCTCCGCGCTCCTGCTGCCGATTGACACGTTGTATGTCTATGCGCCCTTCGCCCTGAGCAACGGTGTTTATCAGCCCCAGTTGCAGGTGTCTTGGCCGCCGCTGTTGGGCATTTCGGTTTCCAACTACGAAATTTACGTGGATGGCGCGGCCTCGCCGACCGCCTTGACGACCAGCAACGTCTGGACGATGACGGCCGCGAACGGTTTGACCACCAACAGCACGCATTCGTTCCAGGTGGATTACGTGGAAACGGATGGCGCGCGGTCGCCGCTTTCCCCGTCCGTCAGCGGCTCGACCTGGAGCGGATTGAACTGGGGCGGCATTCCCTATGAATGGATGGCCGCGTATTTCGGCGGATACATCAATGGCAAATACACCACTAATTACTGGCCGTCCGCCGGCACGCTACTGGCACCCGACGGGCCGACATTGCTCCAGGTGTTTTTGACCGGCGGCAATCCGTTCGATCCCGGCACGTGGCTGGTGCAATCCCTCATTCAGACGCCGCAGGGATTGTTCCTTAGTTGGAACACCCAGCCGGGATTTACCTATCAGGTGCAGATGACAACCAACTTCGCTTCGTGGAGCAATCTGGGCGGGCCGCGGCTCGCCGCCGGCGCGAGCGATTCGATTTATGTCGGGAGCGGCTCGGCGGGTTATTACCGCATTCAGCTCCTGCACCAATGAGATTTGTATGCGGCCAATGATAAAAAAAGGTTTGTGGGTTGCGGGGTTGATGTTTTGTCTCCCCACGGCTTGGGCGTATTCGTTGCTCGGACCGGTGGCGAATGGCGGCGATGCCTGGCAGGTGCCGCTAATCGGTTACAACCCCATCACCGCTGTGCAGGTTCTGTCGCCGCTCGGATTCCTTGAACCCCTTGCGGTCGGGCCCAAAAATCTGGGTGAGGAATACCGCCGCAACACCCCGGTGTTGTATTATGCGTCCGACGCCAATTTTCTGACCTACTTTTGGACCAACGGTTTGGTGGCCATTGACCAGGCGTTCACCATCCTGAATGCCCTGACCAACGTGGACCTCTACAGCGCCGGCCTGACGGAATTCTCCTTGAATACCGAGACGCTGAATTATACCGCGCAGGGCCTGGGGTTGTTGGATCTCAAGTCAACCACACTGACTGCGTTGACGGAGCAATTAGGATTAACGGATTCTATTCGCTATGTCTGGATTTTGCATGATCGGTATCTTCCCGGGGGGGCTCACTGTGCCATTTACTATCCCAGCCAGGGAGACTTCGGCATTGATAGTAGCGGCCCGGGAGGTGAGGAATATCTCGTGGTCATGAGGAATTTTGACATTACCGCCACGCCGCTCAACTACAACGCGCCCGATGTGGGCCAGTATTCGCCTTATGTCAATGGCGAACTTTATTCCTACGTCGTTCTTGAGAATTGTTCGGCTCCGGACTCAACCGCGTCGGCCGATGCGGTGGAAATCCCGGTTGACCCGCTGTTCCATAACCCGCCGGTGTCCTCGGGGAGCGGCGAGGAAGCTCTGAATGTCGGATATTTTTATACCGGTTTGACCCGGGACGACGTGGCCGGCCTGCGCTACCTGATGAGCACGAACACCATGAACACCGAGAATTCGACTGCGGGCAGCTTTTTGTGGGTGACCAATGTGTCGCCAGACCAACTGGTGACCACGACGAACCTCGGCTTGTTCCTGTTGCAGGCGCAAACGCTCGATCCCAACACGCTGCAAGCGGCGTATCCCGGCCTGTACATCACCGGCACGGTCACGAACTACACGTTCCAGTTCGTAACGAATTATACCCCCTATTACACCAACCAGCCGGGTCCCGCCTCGACCAATCTGGGTCCGCTGATCTTGTGGACCAATTATGACCTGACCCTGTTCTCCTCACTCATCCAGACCGATGCCCCGGCGGTGATTCAGGCATTGTATCCCAACCTCTGGATCATAAGCAATTCCGTCGTAGGCTACACCAACATCGTCACGACGAACTACATCACCGTCCTTACCAATCTCATTGGCGGTCCCGCCGGGTCAAGCAAGCAAATAACGATAGTCAACCCTAATGACCCGATATCGTTCAACTTCCTACCGCTTTATAGCTACGTATTCGGAAACATCGTGACCAACACCTATTCCGCCAGGACCACGGTCACCAATCAGACCATCACGGTCACCAATTTGATTGGCGCGCCGGCGGGCAGTCCGCTTGTGACCAATATAACCATGAAGCGCGTGACACTCACCAACACGGTCAGCGGGGACTTCTTTATCGTGCCCACCAACTGGTGCGGCTACTTCATTCTGGCGACCCAGTGGGTCCAGGTGATTCCCAGCTTTACCAATACGCTGGCAGCCGCAGGCACGACCAACAATTTTGGCTCGGCGCAATTTACGCAGAACACCATCTTTTATTACACCAACCGCATCTACGCGGTTTTCCCGGGCATTTGCGAACCGGCCCTCGTTTACGCCACCAACATTGTTGGCAGCAACATCGTCACTTATACGGAGACCTTCGGCAACGTGGTGACCTACAGTTTTGTCAGCAACAGCGTGGTGACTTTTCTGGTGACCAACATTGATCTGCCGCCAGGCGGCCCGACGACCGTGCTGGCGACCAACATTTTCATAACAAACCATGTGCCCTTCGTGATTGCCCCAACCAACCTCCCTTCCGGCGATTTCTGGATTGTGCCGACCAATTGGAACTGCGGCTATAACCTGATTTCCGTTCTGGCCACCAATGCCACGGCCAGCACGAACACCATCCAGGTGGCCACCATTCCTCCCGGCGTCGCCAATATCGGCCAGCAGTATTCGGTGAGCACGATTTCCTATTTCACCAACCACACGCTGCTGGTCGCGCCGCTCATCTGCCTGACCGAACCCAATGTGCCCCGGCTCTACCAGGGCGTCGGCCGGATTCAGTTTGTGCGGGCCAATTATGATTCGCTGCTGGGCCAGTTCTTCCAGCCCATCACCAACATCTATTCGATGACCGTGGTGAGCAATAACCAGCCGCATGTGCAGTTTTTCCAGCGCGTGGTGACCACGCCGGACTTTCTCTTTAGCGCGTCGGATCAGGCCGCCGGCCCCAACGCAACGCTTACGGTCAACCGCTATATCCGCAATGTGAATTTCGACCAAAGCACGATTCTTGCCGGTCTGGCCGGGCCGGGAATTATCAATCCGCCCTCCACCATCACGTTCAACAAAGTCGGCCCCGTTTATGTAAACGAGGAGCCGTCCTTCATGAATGGGCCGATTTATCAGCGGAGCTTTATTTGGGGTTCGTTCGATGGCACGACCAACGCGCCCATCGTTTACCCCAATGGCACCAGCGTCGCCAACCTGGCCGCCGAGGCGCTGATCCAGATTTCCCCGGCCAGTTTGCCAAATGGCACGAATAACGTACCTTATCCCACGGTGACGCTTTCGGCTACGGGCGGCCAGACGCCTTATGTCTGGGCACTGGCTTCAGGTTCGGCCCTGCCGCCCGGACTGACGTTGTCGCAGACCAGTGGCGTAAATTACGCGACGATTTCCGGCACGCCGACCAATAGCGGGCCGTATGTCATCACCGTCCAGATGACGGATGCCGGCAACCGGGTTGTGGCCGTGAATTATGCGATTACAATCAACTGACTGATGATGGTTATGAAACCAGTTTTTTCCAGAATCTGTCTGCGGACGGCGGCCATGTCATGGTTATTGCTCCTCGCGCTTGGCTTGACGCTGCTTCCGTTTGCCGTGAAAGGACAGCAATCAACGTACGTCAATGACGGCCAGATTACTACGCCGCCGCAGATTAACGCGACGACTTTCTCGAACGCATCGGGAGGAGTTTTCGACATAGTCACCACTCCGTACCCATTTACGACCCAGTCCACGCTGAACTACATCAACGAGGGCATAATGATCGGAGAGGTTGGCTGGGAATTCGATTACGGCCCGCTGCCGAATGGCGGGCGCGGCATGGCGGCCAATTTTTACAATGACAACTATAATCCCAACACCGGCGCCGGGCTGATTGATACAGTCAGTGCCATTGTGGGTAATCCGTTGCTGGTATGGGGATACACTTATCAGGTGGGTTATTTGTGGGTGTCGGCAACCAATATCATCAACAAAGGGGTGCTGGAGGCGGATGCCAGCTCTGAGCTCATGCTGTCCGGCGTAAATGTAAATCTTTCACGCGGCATTTTGCAGATTGACCCGCTTAACGCAGTCGGCAGCGCCAATGGCATAGGAATTTTTTCGCCCGATACAGCCATCTATGACGAGTTTTGGGGACAGTCCACCCGATCCAATCTGGTCAGCGGCGCGATCTGGAACGGGACTACAGCGACCTTGCCGCCGTTCGTGCCTTTCCAGGTGGGGGCAGAATGCCAGGCAACTGGCAGTGTGACGCTCGCGTTCAGCCCCACCTTGCTGGCCTCCACCAATTATGCGGCCGGGCTTTTGGCGCTGACGGTTACGAATTTGAGCTCTGACGGGAAGACATTTTACCCAACGAATATCCTTGTGCCCACCAACATCGTCTATCAGGCCGCGTTCGTGCTCTTCACAGATTCACATATTATCGGAGCCATCGGCTTTACGCCCAGCACGACGCCATCGAACAGTTTCCAGACCGTGTCCGTGGGATTGACCAACACTTACGATGGCAGCACGTTGTTCCTGGTGGATACGCTGGCGTCTGATACCGGCCGGGGCCTGCTCACCAACACGGTTATCAGCCCGGGCGCGTTGTGTAGTGGTCCCACCTACCGGCCCACCAATTACGTTGTCGAGCGGCTTGATACCCTTGGCCTCGGCCGGCCAGGCACCAATGGGGTGGCCACCAACTTTTTCTACCAAACCACCTGGAGCAACCTGGACGTCACCGCCGACGTTGCCGCCTATGGCTGCATTGTGGATGATCAAGCCTCGGAGCCGGCCCCCAATCCCAATAATCTCAGCCTGGCCGCTTCGGTGACCAATTTGCCGGGCCGGATCCACATCTATGCCAATAGTTTGAATCTCTTCAACACGCAGATGCGGGGCCAGGGCGAAGTTGTCATCCAGGCAAACCATTTGGTCAGCAGTCAGAACACCAGCGTCAACTGCCAGAACCTGAGTTATAATCTCGGCTCGACCAACGGCAATCTGAACGTCGCCAATCTCGCCGCCGCGTCGATCATCACATTCAACGGAACGCTTTTGGCATGCAGCGCGGTTTGGAGCAATCTGACCGCCGTGACGGTCACTAATTATATCGTGGGTTATGACACCAATAACGTGCTCACGAATACCCCCGCCTTTTTAACGAATTCGGTTCAAATCGGCATCTATGCGTTGTTGGTGGATGCGAGCCAGCTTGCCAGCCTGGCGCCGGTGGCGGTTTATGATTTGCTCCTGCACAGCACCAACATCGTCATCACCGATTCCATGAGCGTGATTGAGTCATTTCTGCTCGATGGCCCGAGTTTTACCCTCAATGGGAATCTTACTTTCCCCGGCGTGTCCCCGGCCAATCCCATCTCCGGAGTGCCGTATGTGGCCAGCCCCATTCAGAACTGGGTCTATACCATGGCGCCCAGCCTCCTTTACTTCACCAACAACGGGCACTTGACCATTCCCAACGACGCGCACTTTGGGGATGATGGACCGACCAATTACCTGGTGTTCGTCAACAATGGAATCATCAGCGCGGGCGACCAGACGATTAACAGCGCCGACCTGCAAATCAACAGCGGACTGAATCAGGCAACTATCGGTAATTTCACCGCCACGGCCGGAACCGCGGTATTCTCCAATTCGTTGATTACCGCCCAGGGCGACATTGATATCTCCGCCAACACCTTGCTGATTGACCCTTCCATTCTTTCGGCCTACGGCGCGCTCAACTTCTGGGTGACGACGAATCTATCGGACATCGGCACCAACTCGGGCAATGCCTTCAGTTGCCAGAATGGCTTTAATCTGTGGACCAAGCCCCAAACCGGCGATTTGTGGGGTACCACCATTACGACCATCGCGCCATTTGTGGATGAATATGACCATTGTTGGGCGGGCGATGACCGCGGAACGAATGCCGCCGGTTTTACCAACAACGTCGCGCTGGGCACGCTGGTGTTGTCCCCGCAGGAAGTTTTCCCGCCTTATTATCCGTTGTTCTTTTTCAGCGGTACCGGCGTGAAGAACGGTTTGTACGTCGGCACACTCGACTTGTCCCAGTTCACAAGTTCCAACGAACTCGCGCAAGCGATTGAGATTGATCCCAGCCTCACCATTTATTATGCCCATGCGTATGTCGGTTTCCCGCTGCCGGCCGGCGAATCACCTGAAGACTATTTGGACAGCCAGCCATTCCCCCCGGGAACCGGTGGCCGTTTGCGTTATATAAAGAATTTTACCGCGCTTGTGGTCGCTCCCCAAAGTGTTCCGTCTAACGGAAAATTGTCGGTCAGTTATCCCAAAGTTGGCGGCCAGGCGCAATTTACGTTGTCCGGTGCGGCGGGACAGACCTATATTGTCCAGGCATCCACCAATATGATTAACTGGGTGCCCATTTTCACCAATACCACCCCACAAAGCGGCCAGCTCCAATTCATTGACTCCAGGGCCACGAATTATCCTTCCCGCTACTATCGCACGGTGCTGGGGCCGTGACGGAAGGGTCCACTTTGAGCCGATGAAAGTCTGCGGACTGACCGGCGGCGTGGGCATGGGCAAATCCACCGCCGCGCAATTCCTCCGCCAGCGCGGCGCGCAGGTCGTGGACACCGACGAACTCGCCCGCCAACTCGTTGATCCCGGCCAGCCCGCCCTGATGGAAATCCAGACGGTCTTCGGCAAAAGCCTCGTCGCCCCCGATGGCCAACTGCGCCGCAATGAACTGGCGCAAATCGTTTTCACCGATCCCGCCGCCCGCAAAAAACTCGAAGCCATCCTGCACCCGCGCATCCGGGAACGCTGGCGCGCCCAACTCGAAGTCTGGCGCGGCGAAAACCGCGCGCTGGCAGTCGTGGCGATCCCGCTCTTGTTTGAAACGCAGGCCGAATCCTCCTTTGATAAGATCATTTGCGTTGCCTGTTCCGCCCCGACACAACGCCGACGGCTGTTGAGTCGGGGCTGGACGCCGGCGCAGATCCAGCAGCGCCTCGCTGCCCAATGGCCGATTGAACAAAAAATCGCCCGCGCCGATTTTGTCATTTGGACGGAAGGCGCGCCCGACACCTGCGCGCAACAGATTGAAAGGATTTTGGCCAGCCTGTAGCCGCAACCTTCAGGTGGCGTGAACGCAGTTTTCCTTCCGCCTTGACTCCCAACCCTCTGTCGCGCCAAAGTGCAACGACGGCGGACCACCGCTCAATCATCAACCACGTATGGGCACGCTTTACTACGGCGACAATCTCGATATCCTCAAGCGCTACCTCAAGGACGAGTCCGTTGACCTCGTTTATCTCGATCCGCCCTTCAACTCCGCCCAGAACTACAACGCCTTCTTCCACGAAAAAGACGGCACGGACGCCGCCAGCCAGATTCAAGCCTTCGAGGACACCTGGCACTGGGAC
>Ga0335077_10013665_pt1 | contig 10144 bp, 6 predicted proteins | sample Lox_Sample_31_FD_207151 | JGI IMG/M metagenome (GOLD analysis project Ga0335077, IMG submission 207151) | Soil microbial communities from Loxahatchee National Wildlife Refuge, Florida, United States - Lox_Sample_3.1 | ecosystem: Environmental > Terrestrial > Soil > Wetlands | place: USA: Florida...
CACCTGGACCGAGATCGACGTCGGCATCGCGCCGGGCGCCGTTGCGAACGCGATCCGCGAGGACCCGCGGCAGCCGGGGCTCCTCTACGGTTCGACGGACACGCAGGTGTGGGTCTCGTTCGACGACGGAGACCACTGGCAATCGCTGCGGCTCGACATGCCGGCGATCTCGGTGCGCGACATCGAGGTGAAGGACGACAGCTCGTGCCACTGCGCCGACCTGGTCGCGGGGACCCACGGCCGCGGCTTCTGGATCCTCGACGACCTGACGCCACTCCGGCAGGTCGCGGCCCTGCGCGCGGCGCAGGCAGATGGCGCGCCCTACCTGGTGAGGCCGGAGACGGCTGTCCGGGTTCGGTTCGGCACGAACGACCCCACGCCGTGGCAGCCCGAAACGCCGGCGGGAGAGAACCCGCCGCGCGGCGGCCTCCTGGACTACTACCTGCCGGCCGATGCCGCGGGTCCCGTGACGCTCGACGTCCTGGACGCCGCGGGCAAGGTGGTGCGCTCCTACTCGAGCGCCGACCCGGTGCTCTCGCCCGATCCGGCGCTGGAGCCGGCCGCCTACGACAGCGTGTGCCGCCGCAAGCCGGGGGCCACCGACTGCGGGCTGCCGCTCTACTGGCCGGGGCCGGAGCCGAGGCTCGGGACGAGCGCGGGGATGCATCGTGTCGCGTGGGACCTGCGCTACCAGCCGATCGGTGCGCCGGACGTGAACGAGGAGGGTGACGTGGACGCCACAGGGGCGGTGCCGCATCGCAGCGTGCACGGGGCGGCCGGCCCGTGGGCTCCGCCGGGCCGCTACACCGTCCGCCTGACGGTCGGCGGGCGGTCGGTCACGCAGCCCCTGACGCTGCGGCTCGATCCGCGCGTCAGGACGCCGGCGGCCGGACTCGCGGAACTGGCCCGGCTGACGCGCGAGACGAACGACGCGGCGGTGGCCGCGCACGCGGCCTTCGCTCGGGCTCGCGCGCTCGTCGCGGCCCTGGACTCGCTCCCGGGCGTCGAAGCAGCGGCCTTGAAGGCGCAGGTCGAGTCGCTGGCTCCCGCGCCCCGGCCGCGCGCGCGGCGGTTCTTCCGTGGGGGCCCGGCACAGGTCCCGACGCTGGAGAGCGCGAGCAACGCGCTGCTCGGCGCGGCGATGGCGATGCAGGGCGCCGATGTGGCGCCCACCGCCGCCGAGATCGCCGGCTGCGAGCGGGCGCGGAAGCAATCCGCCGAGGTCATGGCGCGCTGGAACCGGCTCAGGGCCTCCGGCCCGCCGGCGCTGAAGGCGCTCCTGGAGCGGTAGCCGCGGGTCGGGACTGGCGCCCGTCCGGCGCTCCTAGGGAAGTTGCAGCGCACATCGCGCGGGGAAGGGAGCCGGGCATGCAGGCGGTGCGGGTGGAAGGCCTCACCAGGGACTTTGACGGCCTGCGGGCCGTGGACGGGATCTCCTTCGGCATCGGGGGTGGCCGCATCTTCGGCCTGCTCGGGCCCAACGGCGCCGGCAAGAGCACCACCCTCGCGATGCTCTCGACCGTGCTCAAGCCCACGGCCGGCAGTGCCTGGGTGAACGGCTTCGACATCCGCACCCAGCCCCGGGACGTGCGCCGCTCCATCGGCATCGTCTTCCAGGATCAGAGCCTGGACGAGGAGCTGACGGCGTACGAGAACATGGACATGCACGGGCGGCTCTACCACGTGCCGCGCCAGCACCGGCACGAGAAGATCGGCGAGCTGATGGAGCTGGTGGGGCTGGCGGACCGCGCCGGCGACCTGGTGAAGACCTATTCCGGGGGGATGCGCCGGCGGCTGGAGATCGCCCGGGGCCTGCTGCACGAGCCCGCGGTGCTATTCCTGGACGAGCCCACGCTGGGCCTCGATCCGCAGACGCGCAACCACCTGTGGACCTACATCGCGGCGCTGAACCGCGACAAGCAGATCACCATCATCGTGACGACGCACTACATGGACGAGGCGGACCGGCTCTGCCACGAGGTGGCCATCATCGACCACGGTCGCATCGTCGCCTCCGACACGCCGGCCGCGCTCAAGCGGCAGATCGGCGGCGACGTGGTGACGATCGCCACGTCCGACAACGAGCGCGCGCTGGCGCGGCTCCGCGCGCTGCCCGTCGTGAAGCAGGCCGAGCTGCGCGACGGCGCCGTCGCCGTCACGGTGGACCAGGCCGAACGGCACGTCGCCGAGCTGGTGACGACGAGCGCGGGGGACGGGATCGCCGTGACGTCGCTGTCGGTGCACAAGCCCACGCTGGAGGACGTGTTCCTGCACTTCACCGGGCGCACCATCCGCGAGGAAGAAGCCAGCGGGAAGGACCGCATGCGGATGGCCGTCCGGATGTGGCGGAGGCGCTAGCGATGGGCGCGATCTACACGATCTGGCTGCGCAACCTGAAGCGCTACCTGCGGTCGCGGAGCCGCATCGTCGGCAGCCTCGGGATGCCGCTGTTCTTCCTGCTGATCCTGGGCTTCGGCCTCAACTCGGTGGTAACCGGGCCGCACATGGGCCGGGGCTACGTGGCGTTCATCGTCCCGGGCATCGTGTCCATGACGGTGTTGTTCACGTCCATGTTCGCCGGCATCCAGATCATCTGGGACAAGCAGTTCGGGTTCCTCAAGGAGACGCTGGTGGCGCCCGTGTCGCGGCTCGAGATCATGCTCGGGCAGACGCTGGGCGGCGCGACCACCGCGCTGCTGCAGGGCTTCATCATCCTGCTGCTGTCGCTGTTCCTCGGGGTGCGGCCGACGGGCGCGGCCGGCGTCGCGACGGCGCTGGCCTTCATGGTCCTCATCGGCGTGGGCTTCACGGCGCTGGGCATCGCCATCGCCTCCCGCCTGAACGACATGCACGGCTTCCAGCTCATCATGAACTTCGTGATCTTCCCGATCTTCGGTCTGTCGGGCGCGCTGTTCCCGATCGGGTCGCTGCCGGGGTGGGTGCGCGGGCTCACCCTGCTCGATCCGCTGACCTACGGCGTCGAGGGCATCCGCTACGGCCTGTCGGGCGCGGCGCAGGTGAGCCCCCTGGTCAGCGCGTCGGCACTGGGCGCGTTCACCGTGGTGATGGTGATGGTGGGAGCCTGGCTGTTCCGCGGCGTGCAGATCTGAGCCGCGCCGCCGCTCGCGGGGCTAGGACGGCCCTTGTAGAAGTGCAAGGGGAGTGACCCGGGCGGGCCGAGGTGTAGCTTTCCCCGATGCCCATCGTGCTGGCCGTGCTGCTGAGCGGCGCGCTGTGGTTCGCCTCGGGCGGCATCTACCACGCGTGGCCGCTCGCCTGGGTCGCGCCCGTGCCGCTCCTGGTCGTCCTCCCGGGGCTCAGGCCCGCCCGCGCCGCCGTGGCCGCGTTCGCCGCCGCCGCGCTGGGCGACCTGGCGTACGTGGTGGCGTACCGGGCCGCGCTCGCCCCGGAAGAGCTGGTCGCACTCGTGCTGATCACGCCGCTGCCGTACGTGGCGGTGGCGCTCGTGTGGCGTACCATCGCGCGCCGCCGGGACCTCCTCGTGGCGTCGCTGGCGTACGCCGCCCTGGCCGCCGGGATGGAGTACCTCGTCTCGCTCGTCTCGCCCAACGGCACCTTCGGCAGCGTGGCGTACTCCCAGGCCGATCTGCTCGCCATCGTGCAGCTGGCGTCGGCGACGGGCCCGTGGGGCATCACGTTCCTCGTTTCGCTGGTCGCCGCCGCGCTGGCCGGCGCGTGGCGCGGCCGCGAGCGGCGCGCGATCCGCGACGCGGGGCTCGTGATCGCCGCCGTGCCCCTCGGCCTCGTACTCGTGTGGGGCGACCTGCGCCTGGTGACGGCGCCCGCGGCGTCGCCCTCGGTGCGGGTGGGGCTCGCGGCGAGCGACACCGCCAACCGCCCGTTCGCGCGCACGGCGGAGGAGGCCGTCGCGGCGGCGCGCGGCTACGCCGCGCGGGCGGCCGCGCTGGCGGAGCGGGACGTGCAGTTCATCGTCCTCCCGGAGAAGTTCACGGCCGTCGGGCCGGAGTCGCGGTACGGCGTCGAAGCGGCGCTGGCGAACGTGGCGCGCCGCGACCGCGTGACGATCGTGGCCGGCCTCAACGCCGTGGGCGAGGGCGCGCCGCGCAACGAGGCGGTCGTCTTCGGGCCCGACGGGCGCGTCGTGCTCAGGTACGACAAGGTCCACCTCGTGCCCGGGCTCGAAGCCGGCTACGTCGCGGGTCACGCGCTCGGCATGGTGCCGGACAGCGCCGTGGCGGCGGGCGTGGCCATCTGCAAGGACCTCGACTTCGTGCCCCTCGGGCGCGCGTACGCGCAGGCCGGCACGGCGCTGCTCCTGGTGCCGGCCTGGGACTTCGGTCTCGACGGCTGGCTGCACAGCCGGATGGCGATCCTGCGCAGCGTCGAGGGCGGGTTCGCTCTGGCGCGCGTCGCGTCGGACGGACGCCTCACGGTGAGCGATCCGCGCGGCCGCGTCGTCGCCGAGCGCGCGTCGGACGCCGCACCCGAGGTCCTGCTCGCCGCCGCCGTGCCCGTGGGCGGCGCGGGCACCTTCTACAGCCGGACGGGCGACTGGTTCGCGTGGCTGTGCCTGGCCGTCGCGGTCGCGTGCGCGATCGCCGCCGGCGGGCGCCGCGCGCGGCAGGAAGAGGAGTGAACGAGATGCGCGTGCTCTACGTCGGCGGGACGGGTGAGATCAGCTTCGACTGCATCCGCGAGTCGGTGCGCCTCGGCCACGAGGTGACCGTCTACAACCGCGGCCACCACAACGCCGGCCTGCCGCGCGAATGCCGGCTCGTCGCGGGCGACGTGGCCGACGATGCCGCGTACCGCCGCCTCGCGGCGACCGGCTTCGACGCCGTCTGCCAGTTCCGCCTGTTCACGCCGGAGGCGCTCAAGCGCGACCTCGCGTGCTTCGCCGGCCACTGCGCGCAGTACGTGTTCATCTCCTCGGCGTCCGCCTACCGGAAACCGGTGCGCGGCCTCCCCATCACGGAGGCGACTCCGCTGGAGAATCCGTTCTGGGCGTACTCGCGGGCCAAGGCCGAGATGGAGGCGCTGCTCCGCGCGCAGAGCGCGCTGCCGTACACCATCGTCCGGCCAAGCCACACGTACCGCCAGCTGATGCCGGTCCCGATGGGCGGCAACATCGAGGTCTCGCGCTTCCTGCGCGGCAAGCCGGTCGTGCTGCACGGCGACGGCGAGTCGCTGTGGACCGTGACGCACGCTGAGGACTTCGCGCGCCCCTTCGCGCAGCTGCTCGGCGATCGGAGTGCACTGGGCGAGGCATTCCACATCACGGGCGACCGGGCCTGGTCGTGGAACGAGATCTTCGAGGCCATCGCCGCCGCGCTGGGCGTGCCCTGCCGCCTGGTGCACGTGGCGAGCGAGACGCTGGTCCGCTACAACGCCGAATGGGCGGGCCCGCTCCTCGGCGACAAGAGCCCGTCGGTCACGTTCGACAACCGGAAGGTGAAGGCGGTCGTGGGCGAGTTCGACTGCCCGATCGACCCGTGGCGCGGGACGCGGCTCGTGGCCGAGCGCTACCCGCAGTCGGCGACGGAGTTCGATCCCGCCGTGGACGCGCTGCTGGACCGGATCGTCGCGGAAGAAGGTCGGCGGGGCGGCTGAGGTTGCCGGCGGTCAGCGGACGGGAAACGCGGCGCGCCTGAGCACGGTGCAGCCGAGCGGGACCAGCGTGGCCTCGCCGTGGCGAAGCACCAGCGGCGCGCCGTCCCACGGCCGGTCGGCGTCCGCGCGCCGCCGCTCGAGGCGGAGGCCGAGGTCGGGAGCCCGCGCGTCGAGGACCGGAATGCGGTAACCGGCCGCGACGTCGGCCGGCGTCACGTCGTAGTCGGCGAACCCTGCCACCTCGTAGCGCCTCGTCGCCTCCATCCGGTGCTCCACGGGCACGGCGAATTGCAGCGGCCCCCGGAGCACGGCGACCTCGCCGTTGCCGTAGGGCTCGCCGCGCACGCGCCAGTCGAACGCCAGCCGCACGTGGTCGCCCGGTTTCCACGTCCGCCTGAGGCGGTACCAACTGCCGCCGGCTTCAACCGCGCCGCCGGGCGCCTCGACGTCCATCGTGCCGGCCCAACCCGGCTTCCGCAGCGCGAGCGTGAACTCGACCGGGCGCTCCGGCGCGACGGTCAGCTCGATCGCGTCGGAGAACGGATACCCGGTCTCCTCCGTGACGACGAGCGCGACGCCGGCGACCGAGGTGCGGAGCTCGCACGGCCCGTACGCGATCGCGGCCACGCCGCCCTCCCCGGCGAGGCCCATCCACATCCGGCTCACCAGCTGGGGCAGTAGCCGGACGGCGTTCGGGTTGCAGCAGCAGGCGACGTCGTCGTGCGTGGGCGAGTACTTGTAGCGGCGGCCCGCGCTCTCGAGCGAGTAGCTGTCGGCTCGCGCCGCCGTGGCGAAGAGGCGCGTGTCGGCGGAGAGGTACGCGACCGCCCGGCCATCGGGCAGGCGCGCACCCTGCGCCGCGTTGAAGGCCAGCGTCTCGAGCCAGTCGCCGAGCGCGCTCTGCCCGAGCCTTTGCAGCGCACTGCTCAGGCTGAAGGCCAGCTCGGCGGTGGTGCAGTACTCGTAGGCGGCTTCGGGCAGCGGGAGGCCGTGGATCGCCTCGTCGCCCTGGAGCGCGCCGCTGGGCAGGCGGTGCCGGCCGAGCCGCTGCAGCGCGGTCTCGACGAGCGCGGGCGGCACGCGATCGGGAGCGAGCGCGCCCGCCCAGACCAGGGCCCGCAGGTGTTCGGCGGTGTGGACCGCGTGGCCGTGCAGGAGGCCCTTCGGGTCGGCGAGGCTCGGCAGCGCGAGGTCGTCGTTGGGGAAGGGCGCCATGCGCGAGAACTCGGCGAAGAAGCGGACGCCCGCCGCGGCGTACGCCGGCTCGCGCGTGCGCTCGTGCAGCCACTCGAGCACGTCGAGGTAGCACAGGCCGTGCGTGAGGCCGGTCAGCGCGTCGCGGGCCGTCCGCGTGCCGCGCGCAAAGGCGGGATGGTCGGCGTCGTAACAGGCGAGGGTGAGGTCCACGGCCCGCCGCACCGCCGCCAGGAGGTGCGTCTCGCCCGTCGCCTCGTACTGCGCGATCAGCGGCAGCAGCGCGCGGCTCTGCGCCCACAGCTCGCCGTTCTCGCCCGGCGCGTGGCGGTAGCGGTCGCCCGGCGCGTAGACGCCGACGTACCCGTCCTCCTCCTGCGTCGCGAGCAGGTCCGCCAGCAGCTCGGCCACCCGCGCCCGGTGCCGGGGCAGGTCGGCGAGGTGCGCCATCGCGACGTAGCCCCACAGCCAGTTGCCGCGCGTCTCCGCGTCCCACCACGCGCGCGGGTCCTCCGACGTCGGGATGCGGTCGCGGAACAGGTCGTGCGCGGCGCGCGGGGTGAGGCGGTCGAGGCAGCCGGCGAAGCCGTCCTCGAGGTCGCGCCGCAGCTGCGCCAGCATCCAGCCGCGCGGCCGCACCGCGCCCAGGGGCAGCGGCCGGAAAGTCACGCGCGGCGTCATCGCGCGGGCAGGGCGCGCCGCGGCCGCGCCACGGCGGTGCGCGCGCCCGGCCCGGTGCGCGGGGCGAGCGGAAGGGCGGCGCGCGTTTCGCGCAGCCGCAGCCGGCGCCGGTACTCGCTCGGGTTCATCCCGCGCAGCGCGCGGAACCGGCGGTTGAAGTTGGCCATGTTCCGGTAGCCGCAGGCCATCGCGATGGCGGTGATGGAGGTGTTGGATCCGCCGAGCAGCCGGCAGGCCTCGTTCACGCGCAGCGCGTTGACGAACTCGACGAAAGTCTTGCCGGTGGCCGCCTTGAAGAAACGGCTGAATGCGGGCGGACTCAGGTTGAGGCGCTGCGCCACGTGGGCCTGGCTGATGTCGCCCGCCAGCTGATCCCGCACGTAGCGGTGGACCAGCTCGATGCGGCGCCGGTTGACGGGGTTGATGTCGTTGTTGAGCTGGTAGTCGGGCGAGGCGAGCGTGCGCGCGCCCTTCGCCGCGGCGAGCACGGCCAGGACGTCGAGCAGTCGCGCCACGCGCTCGAGTCCGCGCTGCCGGGTCATCGCGAGCAGCAGCGGCGCGACGTCGCGCGCGGTGGCCGGCGTGAAGACGATGCCCTGGGCCGCCCGGGCGAGCAGATCGCGCGCCTCGCGCGCGGCGTCGAGCTCGAGGAACCCGCGGCCCAGGCAGTCGGGGCCGAACTGGACCACCACGACCTCGGGCGAGTCGGCACCCTCGACGGCCGGCTCGTCGTGCCAGCAGTGCGGCAGGTTGGGGCCGATGAGCGCGAGGTCGCCGGGATCGTAGTGCTGGATGGAGTCCCCGACGAAGCGCGTCCCTTCGCTGCGCGCCACCCAGGTCAGCTCGTACTCCGGGTGGTAGTGCCAGGCGTGGTCCTGCGCGAAGCTCCCGCAGTGGAAGTGCAGGCAGCGGAACGAGCTGTCGGCGTCCGAGTGCACGGCCTCGAACTGCGGGTCCATCGGCGGCGGTCCTCCGGATGCGGCGCTGCGCCTGTATCCTATCCCGGTCCCTTCGCGCGTCGCCAGCGCGGGGGCAACTGGGTACCGCCGGCGCGTCAATTCACACGTAGTGCGGAGCGCGCGCGGCGGGGAGATTGGATGCAACGGGCGACGAGCCCCACTGACGAGGGACGCACCATGCTCTGGCACCGGATTCCGGGTCGAATGGCGATGCTCGCGGCCGGCCTGCTCGGCCTGGCGTGGGCGCCGCGCCCCGCCGCGGCGCAGTCCGCCGGCGACGAGGTGGTCTACCAGATCTTCGTACGCAGCTTCCGCGACTCGAACGGCGACCGCATCGGGGACCTCCGCGGCATCCAGGAGGAGCTCGGGTACCTGCAGGACCTCGGTGTGACCTCGCTGCTCCTGACGCCGATCAACCCGTCGCCCGCCTACCACAACTACTTCGCTTCGAGCATCTGGGGCGTGGATTCCACCTTCGGCGACATGGCCGCGTGGGCGAACCTGGTGGAGGCGGTGCACGCGCGAGGGATGAAGATCTACCTCGACCGGGAGGACCAGTACGCGACCGGCGACAATCCCTGGTTCAAGGAGTCGCTGGGCCATCCGGAGTCGCGGTACGGCCACTACATCCTGTACAAGGATTCCACCAACACCGTGCCCGAGCCGATCATCTACGGCCTCACGGCGCTGCCCTCGTGGGACGGCACGATGATCCCCGTGGCCACCGTGAACCTGCTCGACCCCGGCGTGCAGCGTGACATCGACAGCCTGTACGTCTCGCTGGTGGACCCGAACCACGACGGGCGGTTCGACGACGGCGTGGACGGCTTCCGCCTCGACCACATGATGGACGACCTCGACGGCAGCCCGAAGCTCCCGCACCTGTTCGCCGATTTCTGGGCACCGCTCTTCGCCAAGGTGCGCGCCGTCAATCCGCGCGTCCGCCTCATCGCCGAGCAGTCGGACTGGGGCTACGGCGAGGACTGGCTGACGCGCGGCGGCGCCGACATGGTCTTCGCGTTCGCGCTGCAGCGCGGGATCGCGTCGTTCAACCGCGATTTTCTGGCCCAGGTCATCCTGGCCACGCTGGCCCACACGCCCCCCGGCAAGGGGCAGCTCGTCATGATCGAGAACCACGACATGAACCGCTTCGCCTCGCGCGTGGACGGCGACCTGCGCCGGGAGAAGGTCGGCGCCGCGCTCGACATCCTGCTCGAGGGGACACCGCTGATCTATTACGGGCAGGAGATCGGGGTGCGGGGCAAGCAGTCGAATGCCTGGCACACCGACGCCAACGACATCCCCGACCGCGAGGCGATGCGCTGGACGCCGCGGCTGGAGGACCCGGGCTCCGCCATCTGGTACCAGGGCTCGGGCCCGTGGTGGACGGGGCGGTACAACCGCGACAGCGACGGCGTGTCGGTGGCCGAGGAGACCGGCGATCCGCGCTCCCTGCTGTCGTACTACCGCCGCCTGCTGGCGATCCGGCGCGCGCGCGTGGAGCTGCGCCAGGGCGACGAGCGGATCCTGGCGACCGACCGGTCGAGCGTGCTCGCCGTGGTGCGCGGCACGCCCGCGGCGGCCAGCCTGCTGCTGGTGAACCTGTCGGACTCGGCGGCGACGGTCTCCGTGGCGCGCGACAGCCTGCCGCTGACGCTCGCACGGCTTCGCCTGACGGACCTCGTCACGGGCGCGACCGAGACGGTGTCGGGCCGCGC
>Ga0335077_10013666_pt1 | contig 10143 bp, 7 predicted proteins | sample Lox_Sample_31_FD_207151 | JGI IMG/M metagenome (GOLD analysis project Ga0335077, IMG submission 207151) | Soil microbial communities from Loxahatchee National Wildlife Refuge, Florida, United States - Lox_Sample_3.1 | ecosystem: Environmental > Terrestrial > Soil > Wetlands | place: USA: Florida...
GTGCAGGCCGGCGACAACATCTGGGTGAACGCCGACGTGCTCATGACGCACGACGTTTGCGGGCCGGGCACCATCGGCGTGTTCAAACGCGAGTTCGGCGGGGACGCGAAGGTCTGGGACAAGACCAAAATCGTCATCATCCCCGACCACTACATTTTCACCGCCGATTCCAAGTCCAACCGCAACGTGGACATTTTGCGTGATTTCGTGAAGGAACAGGACATCGCGTATTTTTACGACGTGATTGACGACCCGAATGGCCACTGGCATTTCGACACGAGCAAAGGCCATCTCAAGCGGCAATACGGCTCGCAATACGCGGGCGTCTGCCACACGGCGTTGCCGCAAAAGGGCCACACGCGGCCCGGCGAGATTTTGTTCGGCACGGACTCGCACACGTGCATGGCGGGCGCGTTCAACCAGTTCGCCACCGGCATCGGCAACACGGACGCCGGCTTCGTGATGGGCACGGGCAAATTGCTCATCAAGGTTCCCGAGACAATGCATTTCCGGCTTGAAGGCAAATTGCAGCCGGGCGTGATGGCCAAGGATGTGATTCTCCATTGCATCGGCGAAATCGGCTTTGACGGCGCGACGTACCGCGCGATGCAGTTTGACGGCCCCGGCGCGGTGTCGCTCTCGATTGATGACCGCATGACGATCGCGAACATGGCCATCGAAGCGGGTGGCAAGAACGGCATTTTTGAATTTGATTCGCGCACGCAGGAATACGTGGATGCGCGCGTGAAATTGAACGGGACGAAATCCAGCTACACACCGGTGGAGCCGGATAAAGAGCAAAAGTTTGTGTACGAACTCGTCGTCAATCTCGACAAGCTCGAACCGACGGTGGCGTGCCATCCCGATCCAGGCCAGCGCAAGAAAGCGAAGGAGATGGGGCACATCAAATTGGACCGCGCTTACGTCGGCTCCTGCACCGGCGGCAAGACGAGTGATTTCGTGGAGTTCGCGCGCGTATTGCGCGGGCATCACGTGGCAATTGACACGTTCGGCGTGCCGGCGACGCCGGAGATTGTACGCGATTTGCAGACGACTTACTGGGGCAAGCAAACCGTCTGGGACATCCTCGTGAACGCTGGAGTACAGATGACGGAGAACGCCGGTTGCGCCGCCTGTCTCGGCGGGCCGGTGGACACGTTTGGCCGCATCAACAAGCCGGGCATCAAATGCATCAGCGCCACGAACCGCAACTTCCCCGGACGCATGGGCGACAAGGAATCGCAGGTATTCCTCGCCTCGCCGATGACGGTGGCCGCGAGCGCGATTGCCGGCAAGATTGTTGACCCGCGCGAGTACCTGGAGAATTGACTCAGTTGCGCCAGTTTGCCGTCACAGGTTCTTTTTGCAGTTCGTCTTGCGCGCCAGCAACAAGGGTTCTGATGTCATCCGTTGAGAAACCCACGGTTTGGTCTTTGATCCGGCCATCCGTGCCAATCAAAACGCAGCGGGGAATGTAGTTGATGGCAAATTTGTGGTAGATTTCCTCGTTCGGGTCTGCGGCAAAAGGCAATGAATAGCCGTTCTGTCTCTGGAATGTCTCCACTTCCTGTTCCGAATGGCCGTCTCCAACAGCCACCACAATCAAGCCCTTATCTTTGAACTGCTGCCACAAATACCTTTCCACGTAAGGCATTTCTTCCCGGCAAGGGCCACACCAGGTGGCAAAGAAATCAAGAACCACGACTTTGTCGCGGAAATTGATGTCCTGGCCATCAATGGTATGGATGGAAGAAATCGGGGAGAGATCACCGGTTCTCGTGACGGTGGAACTTGCATACTTTTCGGATACATCTCCATAGGTGTCTGGTGTCGATCGCGAACGGATCGCTTCCGAATTATTTACGATCCGAGGCGCTGGCTGACTGACAATCTGGTTATGGTATTCGGCGTTGGCCTGGGTTTGTTTTTGTTCCACGGCACTTGCAATGGTCGGATTATAGTGAAAGTGTTTTTGCAGGTCGGGGCTGAGATTTTTCAACTTGGCGTTGGCCATGCCCTTGTCATTGTTATAGGTGAAATACACGTCGGTGGCGGAGACGCTGAGCACGGTGACGTTGCTGTAAACGTCGTTGCCAGCCTGAAGCACCGGCAACTTTTCATCGGCCTGAATTGACACCGCGCCCAACAGGCCTAGGCCGGTAAACATTGCAAGACGCAGATTCATTCCCGCTTTATAGCAAGCGGTTTGCCAAATTTTGGGCGAAGAAGGATGCCCACCGGCAGGAAACGACAGATCAATTGAGTTTTATTTAACCTCCTCAGATCCAACGGTAGAATCCGGCGCCGGCGATTGCGCTGGTTTCCCTCCAGCTTCAGCCGGGTTGGCGGCATCCTGGCTGCCTGTTACGGGCGGAAGCATCTGTTCATCCAGTGGATGCTCGTGCTTTTGCCATTCCTCGGACACACGACCGTTCCAGCACGCTGTGTTCAGCGGATAAATGTCAGGGTCAAAAATCACGTGATAGAAATGCCAGACGACAATCGCCAGACACGCCAGCACTGCCTCGTAGTAATGAATCGTCAGCGCCACGTCCACAATCCAGCGCGGCAGAAACCGGGTCACGTCCAGTTTGAACCAGACCATCAGACCGGTAACGCCCATGATGATGATTCCCCAGGCGACGGCCCAGTATTCGATTTTCTCGGCGTAGCCGAACCGGCCGGCTTTCGGTTTCTCATCGCTCAAGCCGGCGAGATAGCGCAGGGCGCACCGCAAGTCGGCGAGGTCCTTCTTTACGGGAAACATATCCTTGATCAGCCGTCGGCCTTCGGGGGTTCTCAAAATGTGAATGAGATGATAAAGCCCCGTCAGCAGCAGCACGACCCCGGCGATGCGATGAATCCAGCGGCGAACCGGTTCGCTCGAACCAAGCATCCTCGCCAGCCCTGAATCAGGAAACTTCAGCGCAAACCCGCTGATGGCCAGCGTGATGAAACTTAACGCCAGCACGGCGTGCTGCCAGCGGTGCGACAACCCCATGCGCACCACGGGCCGCCCGCCGGCGCGCAGATGCGCCGCGACTTTTTTGTGAAACAACAGCGAGTTGTGGACAAACATCGCGCCGACTACGACGAAGATCAGCCCCAGATAAATCCGCCGCACCCACCAATTGATTTTGCCCGCCAAATCCCGTCCTTCGGGCATCGTGGCCAGATCCGAGTGAATTCTTCCGCTCACGAACATTTTATCCGCGCCGGGGTGGCACCGCCCGCACGTGGCCACAAGATTGTTGGTATTGATGCTCGAATCCGGATCCGAAGACGGCAGGATCAGGTGGTAGCCGTGACAACTGGCGCAATTGGCCACGACGGTTGAACCGTTTTGCGCCGCCAGCCCGTGGTAACTTTCCAAGTAGGTTTTTACACGGTCAGCCGGGAGATTGTACTTCTGGTCGAGATAGACCGAGGCATGACAGCGGCTGCAAACGTCGGAAATTTCCAGCGGCGCGCCATCTTTCAGCGCTTCGATTTTATGTTCCGAATGGCAGTCGGTGCAGGTGGGCGCGTCGCGGTCGCCTCCTTCAATCGCCTTGCCATGCACGCTGCGCGCCCAATCTGCAGCCTCCCGGGTATGACATCGGCCGCAGGTTTGCGCCTGACGCACAAAGTAGAGCGGCGAGGCCGGCGAGGTCGGCGGTTGGATGTCATGCGAACCGTGACAATCCACGCACGTGGCGGCGTCTTCGTGGCCCTCCTTGCGCGCCAAACCGTGAACGCTGGCGCCGTAACTTTCACCCTGCTCCTCGTGGCAGCGCGCGCAATTGACCGGCGACACGGGCCGGTTGTCGTCGGGATGCGCCGACGTGATGTCGGCGTGGCAACTGACACAGGAATTTGTTCTATGGACCGACGCCGCGAATCTGGCCTCGTCCACAAACAGCGAAATTTTCCGGCCTGCGGCGTTGGTGATGGCCAGCGTGTTGTCGGCATGGCAAACCAGGCAATCGCCATTCGACATTACTGTCACCGCCATGGCTCCGGCGGCGAGCACCAGCCAGAGCACAGTCACGACGATTTTCAGGGTTTGTTTGTCTCTGCCCACTCTATAAGCATCCTTGGGCGCGAGCCAAATCGCTCTACGCGGCTTGGCATTTGTTAAGCGTTTTTTGCCGATGACCGATGTAGATTTTCCGCCGCCCTCAATGCGTCAGACGCGTCGCCATGGCGTAGATGATCAGGATCAGCAACAGGACGCCGAGGCCGAAGAAGAAGTAGCCAAACGAACGCGCGATGTTTTTCCACCCCTCCCAACCGTCCTTGACGCGGTGTTCGTCCAGTTTGCCTTCCGCGACCAGCCGATCGTACCAGCGTTTGCGCTCGTGCAGCATCTCATTCTTGGAAACGCGGCCGGAAAAGATGACCGTGTCCATCGGGAATTTCTCAATGCGGAAATGCGTGTTGAAAAAGTGAATGGCGAAGATGAAGCCCGCCGCCAGCAACGCCTCGTCCGAATGAACGAGCAGCGCGATATTGATGACCCAGCCGGGCAGAAACCGCGTGAAGAACATCGGAAACCACATAATCAGCCCCGAGGCGCCGATGAAGGCCACGCCCCAGAACACGGCAAAGTAATCGAACTTTTCCCAATACGTCCAGCGGCCGAACAGCGGCTTGGGGCCTTTGCCGAAAAACCATTTGTTATGCGCCACGAAATCACGCCAGTCCTGAAGCGTGGGCACCATGGAATCGGGTCCGAACAACACGTGCCACAGCCGTTTCCACCGGAATCCGCCGGTGGCCGGGTCCCGCATGGATTTCCGGCCGCGCCACGCCCTTTTGGCGAGCGACACCAGATGCAGGCCAAAATAGAGAAACGTAATCAGGGCGCCAAAGCGATGCAGCGTGCGCGCGGTTTCCGGACCGCCGATGATGTCGAAAATCACCTTGGCCCAGTGCGTATAGGAGAATTTCAAAGGCATGCCGGTGACAACCAGCAACAGAAAGGACGATACCACCAGCAGATGCAAAAAGCGTTCAAAGGGCTGGAAGCGCGTGAACCATTCGCCGCCCACCTGCGTTTGAATTTTCGCTTCGCGGAAGGTCTTTGAGTCGTGCAGATAGAGCCAGACCGCCCGCACCAACCACAGGAGAGTATGCAGGCCGAAGAAGGCGAACGTGCCAATGAGCAGGCCGGTCATCCCCAGAAACACCGCGTGGAGAAGCGGATAGTGCTTGCTGTCCAGCGGGTTGGCGTGCGGATCGTACTGAGTGAAGCCGATGGTGGCGTTGGGATGACATTGCTGGCAGGTGGCCAGAATGTTGGTTTTGGACAGATGCGATTGTGGATCAGACGGCGGCAGGATGTCGTGGTAACCGTGGCAGTCGTAACAGGCGGCAACTCTGGGCGCCACATTGGGACGGCCCAACGCCATCGCCTGGCCGTGGTAGGTGTCCCGGTAATACTTGTAGTGACTGGGATGACATTTGCCGCAACGCTCGTCCATGACCTCTTTGAAATTGTTGATAGCCGGATTGACAATTTCATGCGCGGTATGGCAATCGGTACAGACCGGCGCGCGCGAGTCGCCTTTGGTCAGAAACTGCCCGTGAATACTTTTGTCGTAGGTTTGCTCAATGCCCAAATGGCATTTGCCACAAGTCTTGGCGATGTTGGCGTGATTGATGGGCGAATCACGATCCACGGCGCGCTTGATGTCGTGGACGCCGTGACAATCGCTACAAGACGGCGCCACAATTAAACCCATTTTAATCAAGGCCTGCCCGTGGATGCTGTCTATGTATTCATTGGCCGCGTTGGGATGTTGGATTTCGTATTCCTTGGTCAGGCCGGGATTGCTGTGGCACTTGGCGCAAGTGAAAGGCTGGTTCAACTTGAAAACCGGAGAAGCCGGATTGTCCACTGGCAGGATTCCGTGGGAACCGTGGCAATCCCAGCATTCGGCTGCGGCGGAGGGGCCGAGCATGTGACTGACGCCATGAATACTCTTGGAGTAGGCGGTGGCTTCGTCCTGGTGGCAGGCACTGCAATCGGGCGGTGGCAGGTGTTCGGCATGGGGAATATCTTTGATGCCCGTGTGGCAATCCGTGCATGAAAGCACTCCGTGAACGGAGTTGGCAAATTGGTTGGTCGCAAAGTCCGTGTGGCAAACCAGACAATCGCTATTGGCGAATTGTTGCGGCGCGTTGGTCGGGGCCGTTCCTTGAGCTGATGCCACCCTGCCCGCCAGCCAAAAAAAAGCCAGCAGGCAAAGCCACACGACCGCGGTGATTTGGAGCCGGCTCGTGACCACGCGTCGGCAGGTCCTGAAGGGCGAGTGACCGCCGCTGGTTGTCATCGCAGTTGTTTCATTTGCCGTCATCTCAAATTTCCATGTCCGTTGGGACAAAAACCTACCCGCTCACGGTTCTCATCCGTGTCCCACTTGGCGATAACCACGCTTTTCGAAAGCGTTACTTCTTAAAAGTCCGCATGTAGGCCACCAGGTCTTTGATCTGGTCGTCGGACAAATTCTTTGCGGGCCTCATCACCGTTTTGCCGTCTTCATTCTTGAACCCGTCTTTGATGGCTTTGGTCGCCGCTTCATCCGTCAAGGCGGCTTGAACCTTCGGATCGGTGTAATCCCTGGCGCCCAGTTTCTTGCCCATGTTGGTCTGGCCCTTGCCATCCGTGCCGTGGCACATGGCGCAATGCTGATCCCAAAGGGCCTTGCCGTCCGCCGCGCCAGCGGTCATGGCGGCGGCGAGAGTGATGACGCTTGCAAGTAGAATGATTTTTTTCATCGTCGTTATTCCATTTTGTTGGTCTATGGTCGGCACGCCATTCGCGCCCCATTTCAGAAGATAACGTCGTTGAAAAAGTCGGAGTTCACTACCCATGTTTTGGCCAACGCAGTGCATTTTTTGCATTGGAATGGGAAAAAATAGACAGCCGGAATAACCGTGAAGAATTGGCCTCAAGCCCAGGAACGGGCTGCGGGATGGAAAGCCCGCGCTGCTCTATCAATGCACCGCTTTGGTGAACGGTTTTCTCAAAAGAGAAACCCGGCGGCTTCGCTATTTCACCGGATTTGTCGCCGGCAAATAAATCGTGAAGGTGGTGCCTTGACCGGGTTGCGTGTGAACGTGCAACGCGCCGCGGCCTTCTTTGATGAGCCGTTGAACGATGCTGAGGCCAAGCCCGGTCCCTTGTCGCGCGCCTTTGGTGGTGAAATAAGGCTGAAAGATCTTCGGCAGCACTTCCGGCGAAATGCCCGGGCCATTATCGCGCACCCAAAGTTTGACCAGCGGCGGCGTGTTGTCCGCGCTTTCCACGTTGAGCAGCCGGTCATTCGGGCTGTCTTTGAATTTTGAGAGGTCCAGCGGCGCGCGCAAAATCTCGCCGCCAATTTCCACGCGATGCTTTTGCGGCACACATTGAAAGGCGTTCACAGCCAGGTTGAGTAAAATCTGGATGAGGTCGGTGCCGTTGATTTTGAGGCCAATGTCCTCGCCCAACGGCGTGATGCTGTGTTCGTTTTCCTGCACGCTGGGATGCACGCGCATAAGTTGCTCCAAATCCTTGAGCAACTGGTTGACGCCGACGCGCGGAGCGTGTTCGTCCGACTGGCGGCGGAGAAAACCGAGATAACGCCGGGAAATCTCAATGCAGTTGCCCACCTGCCGCGCGATGATGCGCAGACGGTCCTTGATGAATTCCAAATCCTCCATTTCCAGATGCGCCGTGCGATTGAGCCGCTGGCTGAGCACCTGCACAAAACCGGAAATGACCGTCAGCGGACCGTTGATGTCGTGAATGATGCTGGCGTAAATGTCGCCGCGGGTCTTGGCAATCTGCTCTTCGATGCGTTGATTCTGCAATTCCGTCAGCAGTTCCTGGACTTTTTCCGCGCTGCTGTGGATTTCGCCCTCGAGCAACCGGCGTTGCATGGCTTGGGCGACGGCGGAGCGAATCGTCGCGATGTCGAACGGCTTGTTGATGTAGTCGCACGCGCGCAACCGCAGGGCCTGCCGGATGGTGTCCGTCGTCTCAAACGCCGTGATCATGATCGCCTCGACTTCCGGGTTCACAAATTTGAGGCGCTCCAAAACTTCGATGCCTGACATGCCCGCCATGCGGATATCCAGCACCGCCACGTCAACCGGATGTTTTTGTGCCAGTTCGATGGCCGTCGGCCCGTCTTCGGCCATCAGCAAATCGTATTCATCCTTGAAAATGACGCGCAACGATTGCCGCGGCCCGTCCTCGTCGTCCACAATCAACAACAAGCCGCGCCGCTTGGTTGGCACCGGTTCAACGATTTCGGCGACGACGGTGTTCGTCTCCTCCAATGAATCAATGGTCAAGGTCATATTCAAAACTGAGTTGCTCGGTTCAATTCTACTGAAAACGTCTAATCATGCCACTTTACCCAAAATGCCCTTCCCCTCAAGCGCAAAGCGTGCCAGATTTCAACAATTGTGAATGCAACAGGGTGAACGCCTGCCGTGCCGTAACCTCCTTGAATCTCCTGCGTTCATAAGAATTTAATCTGTGCTCCACAATCGTTCCAAATGCCCCGGCCAGGGCTATAAAAACCGTTCCCACCGGCTTGGCCTTCGTTCCGCCGGTCGGCCCGGCGATGCCGGTGACCGCCAGCGCGAAATCCGCGCCAAAAATTTTTCGCACGCCCTTGGCCATTTCGCACGCGACAGCTTCGCTCACCGCGCCATGCGCTGCGAGCGTTTCCACCTGAACACCAAGGAATTTCTGTTTGACCGCGTTGCTGTAGGCCACCGCACCACCCAGGAAAACTGCCGAAGCGCCCGGCACATTTGTGAGGCGGTGCGCCAGGCAACCGCCGGTGCAGGATTCGGCCAGTGCGAGTGTTTGCTTGCGTTTCGCGAGCAACCGGAGGACATCCCGTTCAAGTCGAAGGTCCGGCTGGGCGCTGATTTTCTTTCCGGCAACCATTTGGACAGGACGGGGCGGCAAAGCTTCACGGCAAATGATGCGATCGGGAATTCCGAATCTCCGCGGTGAATGTCCCCGCAACATAGCTTTTCTCTCCATCCGGCAGACAAAGATAAATCCTTCCCGGCAACTCATTGCTGCTGGAAACAACTCCGAATTGCAGCTTCAGTGCAAAGCCGTTGGTGAACCGCTCCATGACCCGCAAGTCGCCTTCATGCCATACCAACCAGGCGCTGGGCACAAAACCGGCATGATTCGTGCCGACGTCAAAACTCCTGCCGCTCAGAATTTCAGCGACATTTGTGTAAAAGACGTTTGTGGAAACAAAGACGTTCGCCATCATCTCCGGTTCCCGGCCCGTGCTGGACCGCAACATCAACAGGCCGTTTTCGAAAACTGCCCGCCGACAGACAAAATCCATGCCGTGAATTTCTCCCGCTACAGCCTGGTTGGGGAAGGTTGCCTTCGCCAAATCCAAAGTCCAAAGCGGGCTGCCGGCCAGTGGCATTACATTGGTTGGGCCGACCTTCGCCCGTTCCGCCCACGGCCTGGCAATTTTTTCCCGCAGGAACAGCGCCGTGACGACAGCGCACGCCAGAATCAACGCAAAGATCAGCACCGCCGATTTTCTTTGCGGCGCAACGGGCGCCGCCGGTTTCGGGGGCGGCGGGAGGACGACCGGCTTGATGTATTGCGTCGCGGACAACTGATATTTCGAGCCCTCCACCGGCGCCTTGGGCACGATGATGATCTGGAAACAGGTTGGACATTCCACTTGCGCGCCGCTCGCACTCGAATCCACTGCCATGCGTTGGCCGCAAACCGGGCAGGCAAATTTGAACTCGCTCATGGGTATTGCGGAAAGATTTCACATTCACGCCGGGGGAGCAATGAGCTTTTTAAGCGATTTTAATCCGTCTTTAGGATTGAATTTTGCCGCCCCATCTCAAAATCTGTGTTTATCCGCGTCCAGCGCGCGGTTTAATCAATGCGCATGAAAAAGATTTCTCCAGTTTCCCGCAGTGGGCGGTTCAAATCCGGTCCCGCTGCCGATGTTGCCCAATTTACTGAGTCCATCTCGTTCGACTGGCGGCTTTGGCGGCACGACATCCTCGGCTCGCTCGTCCACGCGGACATGCTCCGGAAAATCGGCGTGCTTTCGCACGCCGAACGCAACGCCATTGTGCATGGCCTCAAAACCATCGCCCGCG
>Ga0335077_10013667_pt1 | contig 10143 bp, 8 predicted proteins | sample Lox_Sample_31_FD_207151 | JGI IMG/M metagenome (GOLD analysis project Ga0335077, IMG submission 207151) | Soil microbial communities from Loxahatchee National Wildlife Refuge, Florida, United States - Lox_Sample_3.1 | ecosystem: Environmental > Terrestrial > Soil > Wetlands | place: USA: Florida...
CACTCGCAGGATCTTGGCGGCGTAGGCCGGGGAAACGCCTTCCGCGAGGCTGATCTCGGGGATAGTCAGGCTTCCGTTAGCGCCTTCGTAGCCGATCCGCACCAGGCAGCGTAGGCCGTATTCTTCATTAGCGCTCAACTTCATGACTGCCACCTCATCGCCGCAACCTCGCGATCGGAATAATCTCCTCGATCCCCAGCGCCAGCTTCCCGGCCTCGGAGATGCGGTCCTTCGTCCAGGGCGGATCGAATACGAGTTCCAGCTTGACTTCGCTCACGCCAGGCACCGCGCGGACCGCCCGCTCCACATCGCCCGGCAGCGTACCAGCGACGGGACAGTTCGGAGCCGTCAGCGTCATGCGCAGATCCACGTGGCCAGTGTCGTCCACATCCACGCCGTAGATAAGTCCCAATTCGTAAACGTTAACGGGCATCTCCGGGTCGTATACCGTCTGGAGCGCCGCGATTACCTGGTCTTTGAGACTCATTCCGTGGTCACCGGATCGCTGCTGTTGTTCAGAGCGGACTTCAACGTATGCCAGGCCAGCGTCGCGCACTTCACCCTGGCGGGATAATCGCGCACTCCGCAGAAGACCACCAGCTTGCCCAAGTCGCGGCTCGCGGGAGTATCGGTGGTCAGCAGTTCGTGGAACTTGTCGAGCAGCTTCAGCGCTTCTTCGCGGGTCTTGCCCTTCAGGCTTTCCGTCATCAGCGAGGCCGAAGCGGTCGAGATGGCGCAGCCGGCGCCCTCGAAGCTGGCGTCCTGGACGATATCGCCATCCATCTTCAAATACAGTTTCAGCTTGTCCCCGCACAAGGGGTTATAGCCTTCGGCGCGACGATTAGCATCGTCCATCGGATGGTGGTTCCGCGGCCGCTTGCTGTGGTCGAGAATGGTTTCCTGATACAGGTCGTCGATCATGCGTCGAAGACCTCCTTCACCCGGTAGAGACCGGCCACAAGCGCATCGATCTCCGCCACGGTATTGTAGAACGCGAACGACGCCCGTGTGGTTGCCGGAATGTGGAACCAGTCCATCACGGGCTGGGCGCAATGGTGACCCGTCCGCACCGCGATGCCCTGCTGATCGAGAACGGTGCCGATATCGTGCGGATGGATGCCTTCCATCACGAACGAGATCACCGCAGCCTTCTCGCGAGCCGTTCCGATGATCCGCAGGCCCGGAATTTCCGATAGCACTTTCGTGCCGTAAACCAGGAGCTCATGCTCGTAGGCGGTGATGTGATCGAGCCCCAGTTTGTTCACATAGTCGAGGGCCGCTCCCAATCCGATGCCGCCGGCGATATTGGGTGTGCCCGCTTCGAATTTATACGGCAGCTCGTTGTAGGTGGTCTTTTCAAACGTGACGGTGCGGATCATGTCACCGCCGCCCTGGTACGGTGGCATGGCCTCGAGCAGTTTCTTCTTGCCGTACAGAATGCCGATGCCGGTTGGCCCGAAGACTTTGTGGCCCGAGAACGTGTAGAAATCGGCGTCGAGCGCCTGAACATCAATCTTCACGTGCGGAGCTGCCTGGGCACCATCGATGAGCGTCAGGGCACCGGCGCGGTGCGCCATCTCGATCATCTGGCGGGCCGGATTGATCGTGCCCAAGGCATTGGAAATATGTCCAACCGCAAGCATGCGCGTGCGCGGGCCGAGCAGTTTTTCGTACTCTTCGAGGATCAGCTCGCCGCGGTCGTTCATCGGAATCACCCGCAGCTTCGCTTCTTTTTCCTCGCACAGCATCTGCCAGGGGACGATGTTGGAGTGATGCTCGAGGGCCGAGATGATGATCTCATCGCCCGGCTTAACGTTCTTGCGTCCCCAGGAACTGGCTACCAAATTGATGCCTTCCGTCGTCCCGCGCACGAAAACGATTTCGCTCTTGCTCCTGGCGTTGAGAAAGCGCTTCGACTTCACGCGTGTCTCTTCGTAGGCTGCCGTGGACCGCTGGCTCAATTCATGCACGCCGCGGTGGATGTTGGCGCAATCGACCTCGTGGAATTTCCGGATGGCGTCGATGACCGCGACCGGCTTTTGCGCGGTCGCGGCGTTGTCCAGGTACACCAGGGGCTTGCCGTGGATCTTCTGCCGGAGGACGGGAAAATCCTCCCGCACCTTCTCCACGTCGAATCCTCGCGAAATCGCACTACTCAGGGCGCTCATGGAATTTCTCGAATAGGACCTTTTCCAAATGGTCCTTCAATGCCGGAACTTTGACACGGTCGATGATGTCCTGCGCAAACGCATACGTCAATACGTCGCGCGCTTCGTTTTTGCCGATGCCGCGCGACTGCAGGTAAAACAGCGATTCCGCGTCCAATTGGCCGATGGTTGCGCCATGCGTACAGCGCACGTCGTCGGCCAGAATCTGTAACTCGGGTTTGGTGTCGATGACCGCATCGTCCGAAAGCACCAGGTTCTTGTTGGTCTGCTTGGAGTCGGTCTTCTGCGCGTCCTTGCGGACGATGATGCGGCCATTGAAAACCGCTGAGGCCTTGCCGTCGAGGATGCCTTTGTAGAGCTCGTGACTCGTGCCGTGCGGCTTGGCGTGATCGATCTCGGTGTGATTGTCCACGTGCTGCCGGCCGTTGACCACGTACAGCCCGCTCAGCGTGGCCTCGGTACCTTCGGAAAGCGTGACGTTGGCATCGTTGCGAACCAGCGCACCGCCGATGGAGATGGAGTATGAAGTGAAATTCGCGCTGCGGCCGAGCGTGGCGTGCACAGTCTCGATGTGGAAAGCCTCACGGGATTCTTCCTGGATCTTGTAGTGATCGACCACGGCACCTTCACCGACCACTATCTCGGTGACGGCATTGGTGAAATACGAGCCGGTTCCCTGGTAGGTCTCGACGATCGTGCACTGGGCTTGCGCGCCCACCACAATGAGTGTCCGGTGGGGCAGGGCCATGCCTTGCCTAGCCGTGAAAGAGACCTCGATCGGTTGTTCGAGCACCGTTCCGCGAGGGACGCGCGTGAAATGCACACCATTGAAAAACGCCGTGTTCAGGGCGACAAATGGGTTCTTGTCAAAGCGGGCGTGTTTCGCGAGGAATTCCTGCGCGTCTTCCGGCACACTGGGCAGAACCTGGCGCGGCCCCACCTCGAACCGTGCTCGCGCGATGGGCGCGACGTTGGTGAATCGCCACTCTTCGTCGTGGGTCGTCGGGAACCCCAGTTCCGCGAATCGCGCGAACGCCGCGTCGCGCAACTGCTGAATCCAGGGCTCTGCCTTCGGCTGCTTGGTGAAGGCTTCGAGCCAAACCCCGATCTGTTCGGAAACAGCCGTCATCGCTTACCGACCGCCTCCTCTTCGTCCTCAATGCCCAACCCGGCATAGCCGCTCTCTTCGAGCTGCAGCGCCAGCTCCTTGCCGCCGGACTTCACAATTCGTCCGTCCGAGAGTACGTGGACGAAGTCGGGCACGATGTAGTTCAGTAGCCGCTGGTAATGGGTGACTACGATCATCGATCGCTCGGGACTCCGCAGCGCGTTCACGCCGTTGGCGACCACGCGCAGCGCGTCGATGTCGAGGCCGGAATCGGTTTCGTCGAGGATCGCCAGCCGCGGTTCCAGGACGGCCATTTGAAAGATCTCGTTGCGCTTCTTCTCGCCGCCGGAGAAGCCCGTGTTCACGGGGCGATTGAGCAGCGTTTGCTCCATATCCATGAGCTTCATTTTTTCGCGCACCAGGTTCAGGAAATCCATGGCATCGAGGTCGGGCAGCCCCTGATGCTTGCGCACCGTGTTCAACGCGGCCTTCAGAAAGTACATGTTGCTGACGCCTGGAATCTCCACCGGATACTGAAACGCCAGAAAGACGCCTTCACGCGCCCGGTCTTCGGGCGACATCGCCAGCAGGTCCTTGCCGTCATAGAGGACTTCGCCGGCGGTAACGTGATACAGTTCGCGGCCCGCCAGCACCTGCGCCAGCGTGCTTTTCCCGGAGCCGTTCGGTCCCATGATGGCGTGGACTTCACCGGAGTTCACGGCGAGGTCGATGCCCTTCAGAATTTCCCGTTCGCCTACTTTGGCGTGTAGATCTTTGATTTCGATGAGTGCCATGTTCCTCAAATCACAGGCCAGGAGGCCTGTGCTACCAGTGGCACAGGCCTCCCGGCCTGTGTGCCTTTACCCTACGCTTCTCTCAAGACTGATCCCCAACAACTTCTGCGCCTCCACGGCAAATTCCATGGGCAACTCCTTGAATACCTCTTTACAGAAACCGTGCACGATCATGGAAACGGCGTCCTCCGTCGAGATGCCGCGCTGCCGGCAGTAGAAAATCTGGTCCTCGCCGATCTTCGAGGTCGAAGCTTCATGCTCCACCTGCGAGGAGGTGTTTTTCACTTCCAAGTACGGGAAGGTGTGCGCGCCGCACTGGTCGCCCATCAGCATCGAGTCGCATTGCGAGTAGTTGCGGGCGCCGGTAGCCGACTTTAGAATCTTCACGCCGCCACGATACGTGTTCTGTCCGTGGCCGGCCGAAATGCCTTTCGACACGATGGTGCTCGTCGTGTTCTTGCCGATGTGGATCATCTTCGTGCCGGTGTCGGCCTGCTGATAGTTGTTGGTCACGGCCACTGAATAGAACTCGCCCACCGAGTTCTCGCCCATCAGCAGGCAGCTCGGATATTTCCACGTGATGGCGGAGCCGGTTTCCACCTGCGTCCACGAGATCTTGGAATTGACACCGCGGCAAGCCCCGCGCTTGGTGACGAAATTGTAGATTCCGCCTTTGCCTTCCTTGTCGCCGGGATACCAGTTCTGCACGGTGGAGTATTTGACCTGCGCGTTATCCAGCGCCACCAGCTCCACCACGGCCGCGTGCAACTGGTTGGTGTCGCGCATGGGTGCCGTGCAGCCTTCGAGGTAACTCACGTAGGCGCCTTCGTCAGCCACGATCAGCGTTCGCTCGAACTGGCCGGTGTCCTTGGCGTTGATGCGGAAGTAAGTGGAGAGCTCCATGGGGCAGCGCACGCCTTTGGGCACATAGCAGAACGATCCATCGCTGAACACGGCCGAGTTGAGCGCCGCAAAAAAGTTGTCCGAGGAAGGCACCACCGACCCCAGATACTTCTGCACCAGATCGGGGTGCTCCTGGACAGCCTCGGAAAACGATCCGAAGATGATTCCCATGGCCTTCAATTTTTCTTTGAAGGTGGTTGCCACTGAAACACTGTCGAACACCGCATCCACAGCAACGCCCGCCAGAAGTTCCTGCTCCCTTAGGGGAATACCAAGTTTGTCGTAGGTCTTCAGTAATTCGGGATCGACCTCGGCCAAACTTTTCGGGCCGTCCTTCTTCGCCTTAGGAGACGAGTAGTAGATGATATCTTGGTAGTCGATGGGCGGATAGTGCACATTCGCCCATGTCGGCTCCTTCATGGTCAGCCAGTGGCGGTACGCTTTCAGCCGCCAGTCGAGCAGCCAATTGGGTTCGTTCTTCTTCGCGGAGATGAGGCGGATGACATCTTCGTTCAAGCCCCGCGGAATGGCATCGGCTTCGATTTCCGTTACGAAGCCCCATTTGTATTCCTGGGTTGCCAGAGTTTCCAGATTATTTGGGGAACTACTCACCGACGTGCTCCTGTTAACTACTAGTCTATCATCAGATTAGCTAATCTGTACTTCTTGGTCAAGATTCCGCAGCTAATGGATGCGAGGGGCGGTTGAGCGGGTGCAAACGACGGTTAAAGTTTCCGCGGGCGCGCGGTGCGGAGGACGGCCAAAAGCGCCAAAAAGGCTGCGCCTATCGCGAGCAAGCCGGCGGGTAGGGGTTCGGGCACGCTGTCAATCTCAAAAGCGCCCTGCTGGGTCCCGTCAGTTTCCCAGCCAGGCAGGCTGTTGTCGAACTGGGCGACCGGCCCGGACCCGCCCGGCGACCAGAACCACGTCAGCGCCGCTGTCGAGGTATCGTCTGTCACGGTTAGCCAATACTGCTGGCCTGCGTTGAGCAGCGGCTGGTCAATCGATGCGAAAGAAATCGGCTGGGGTTGCGCGACGAAGGATTCCAGGTCTGCCGAAAGCTGGAATGTCTCGATCGCCGCGCCTGGGAGACCGCCGGAGTCGGTTGTCACGGATATTTCAATCGGTACCGGAGCGCTGCCGAACCAGAGTCCGAGGGCCACGTAAATCTCACCAAGTTGTGCCGACTGACTCGGAGTGAAGGCCATGGCCAACTGGTTCAAATTCGAGCTCTGACCTGGGAAAAACGGACCAATAATCGAGCCAGCAGTGCTGTTATAGCTGAGGTCCGGGCCGAAAGTGTCGTAGATCACGCTGGCATTGGCGAATCGCGCGGTGAACGCCAGGACAGCGAGGAGCGCGAATAGCGAGCGGTTCATGCCACTACAAGATTAGGGGATATACCAGCTTCCATCAACGGTTGAACCACGCGCAAAAGCGCAACTTGTACCAATTGTCGGCATCGGTACGGGCTAGCCGTGGGTTAGAATTTCTTTCAAACTGAAAAGCAGATTTCATACTTCCGCCGATTTCAGTTCGGAATTTATAACCATACTCATCGGCATTGTTCCGGAAGTGGAAGTGCGCCGGTCCGCGTTAGACTCCATACGATACGTCAACGCGACATCGGTTGAGCGGCCACGCTGCCCTCAGCAGGATCACCGGGAAAGTGCTCATGAAACTGTTCAAGCAAAGCTCATCACAAAAACAATCCCTGCGGCGGGTGATCGAGGAAGCAGATGCCGCCAGTGTAGCCATAGAAGAGCGAGCCTCGGCTGAAGAGATGCTCGAAAAAGGGGAGGTCGAGACGGCGCAGCTGGGCGCGCTGGCCAAATTGCCTCCGTTCGGCCCGGTTGCAGTCAGCCTGATGCGGCTATTCGATCGCGACGACGTGGAAATGCACGACATCGTACGGCTGGTCTCGTCGGATGTCGCGCTGAGTTCGCAGCTGCTGGCATTAGCGAACTCGCCGCTGTTTGGCGTGCAAACTTCGATCCGCGATTTGCAGCACGCCATCACCGTCCTCGGGATGGATCGCACGAAAGCGTTGTCAACCACTCTGGCCATGCGCAGCTTTATGAGCAACGCCCCAAAAACGCCGGTTCTGCGGCGCATCTGGAGACACGGTGTGGCCACGGCAGTAGTTGCCGAAGTGCTGGCGCCATCCTATGGGTTATCGAAAGACCTGGCACACGTGGCCGGCATCCTGCACGATGTGGGCCGCGTGGCACTGCTGGCTGCTTACCCCGAGCAGTACGCAGAGCTGGCCGTACGGACGCATGAGAACAACGAATCCATCCTGCTCGCCGAACGTGCGCAGTTCGGGCTGGATCATTGCCAGGCCGGCCAACTGCTGAGCGAATCCTGGCGATTCCCCAACGAGCTGATTCACGTGGCCGGGCACCATCTGGAAGCCCCCGCCGCGCAGGACCTGTTGGCCGTGGTGCAGACCGCGTGCCGCTTGGCGGTAGATCGGGGCTTCGCTGCCATCGCGCGTCAGGATCACCGCACAAAAACGAACGAAACGATCGAAACGTGCGTGCCCCCGGCGATCCGAGGACACGTTACCGAATCGCTGAAGCAGGCCGATCAGCTGATTCTCGACCGGATCGAGTCGCTGGATTTTTGAAGTTTCGTAGGGCAAGCGATCGGCTTGGGTCGTTTGCCCGCTGATTGTACGAAAGGCAGACCGCGAACGACGACGGTCTGCCTTACTTTTTTCCCACGCTACAATTGAGTATTACCGTAACTCTTTCGAAGGGATATCCGTGACCGGTCACGAGATCAGACAGCAGTTTCTTGACTTCTTTGCGGCCCGGGGGCACCGCGTGGTGCGGAGCTCGCCCCTGGTTCTGCCGAACGACCCCACGCTTCTGTTCGCCAACGCCGGGATGAACCAGTTCAAGGACGTCTTCCTGGGTCTGGAGAAGCGCGACTACTCGCGCGCTGCCAGTTCGCAGAAGTGCGTGCGGGCGGGCGGCAAGCACAACGACCTGGAAAACGTCGGCTACACGCGCCGGCACCTCACCTTTTTCGAGATGTTGGGGAATTTTTCGTTTGGCGATTACTTCAAGGCTGAAGCCATCGAATTTGCGTGGGACCTGATCACCAAAGATTTCGGGCTGCCGAAAGACAAGCTCTACATTACTGTTTTTCGCGAGGACGATGACGCCGAGCAATTGTGGCAAAAGGTAGCGGGCGTTCCCAAGAGCCGTATCTTCCGCCTCGACGAGAAAGACAACTTTTGGCAGATGGGCGAGACGGGCCCCTGCGGCCCCTGCTCGGAAATCCACTACGACATGGGTGTGGAAGCCGCTGCGCCGGGCCGCGAACAGGAGCAGTTCCCAAGCGACGCGGGCGATCGCTTCGTCGAGATCTGGAACCTGGTCTTCATGCAGTACGACCGCGACGCTTATGGCGTGCTGACGCCGCTGCCGCGGCCGTCGATCGATACCGGCATGGGGCTCGACCGCATTGCCGCCGTGATGCAGGGCAAGCTTTCAGTGTTCGACACCGATCTGGTGCACCCGATCATCGTCAAAGCCGCCGACCTGTTTAATGTCACCCCCGGAACGGATGAGCGGGTGGACACCGCTTTGCGCATCGCCGCCGATCATGCCCGCTCGACCGCCTTCCTGATTCAGGACGGTGTGCTGCCCTCGAACGAAGGGCGCGGCTATGTGCTGCGCAAAATCATGCGGCGGGCCATGCGCAACGCCCGCATGGTGGGTGTCGAGGAACCGTTTCTCTACAAACTAACCGGCTTCGTGGCGGAGTTGATGAGCCCGGCCTATCCGGAACTGTTGGAGAATGCCCAGCGCGTGGCGCGCGTGGTCAAAGACGAAGAGCATCGCTACGCCACCACGTTCCTGGTGGCGGAGAAGGTGTTCAACGAATCGATCCAATCTGTGCAGGGCCTGATACCCGGGTCGATTTCCTTCAAGCTGTATGACACGTACGGGCTGGCGCTCGATGAGCAGGAGGAGATGGCCCGCGAGCACCATCTCTCGATTGACCGCGAAGGTTTCGAAGCCGAGATGGAGCAGCAGCGGGAACGCGCCCGTGCCAGTTGGAAGGGTGCGGAGAAGGGCGCGGTGGTTCCGGCGTATCAGAAGCTGCTGGAGCAAGGGCGCACGAAGTTTCTCGGCTACAACGAGCTGGAAGCCACTTCGCGGGTGATTGGGTTATTGATCGACCACCAGCCGGTGGATTCGGTGCCTGCCGGCGTGAGCGCCGAGTTGGTCTTCGACCGTACTCCGTTCTACGCCGAAGCCGGCGGCCAGGTGGGTGATCGCGGAGCTTTGTATTCGGCTAGCGGCGAAAAGGTGGCGGATGTCGAGCGGGCCTTTCCTGGCGTGCCCGGCCTGACCGTGCATCAGATCGTGGCTCACGCTCCCATCCGTGTGGGAGACGTGCTCCAGGCGACGGTGGCGGTGCCTCTGCGCGATGCCACACGGCGCAACCACACGGCGACGCATCTGCTGCACGCGGCGCTCCGGCGGGTGTTAGGCATGCACGTCAAGCAGGCGGGCAGCGTGGTGGAGCCCAGCCGTTTGCGGTTCGACTTCACGCATTACGCCGCCATGGACAAGGCCGAAATCGAAGAAGTGGAACGGCTGATGAACGAGCAGATCTTGCGCAACACGCAGGTGGATACGCAGATCATGCCGCTCGATCAGGCCATTGCCACCGGCGCCATGGCGCTGTTCGGCGAAAAATACGGCGAGGAAGTTCGCGTGGTATATGTGCCCGGCTTCAGCCGCGAGCTGTGCGGCGGCACGCACGTGCAGCGCACGGGCGATATCGGTATCGGCAAGATCGTTTATGAAGGAAGCATCTCGTCCGGTGTGCGGCGCATCGAAGCGATCACGGGGGAAGCCGCGCTCAAGCAATATCAGGAGTCCACGGAGGCGCTGCGCCGTGTTGCCGGGCTGGTGAAAGCCTCGGAGCCCGAGTTGATCGACCACGTGGAAAAGTTGTTGGCTCGGGAGCGGCAGCTCGAAAAGGAAATCGAGGAGCTCAAACAGAAAGAGGCCGTATCCGCCGCGGCACAGTTGGTCCAGGGCGGAGCGCAACAGCCGGTGGTGAAGCGCCTCGATGGCATGGACCGGCAGCAAATGCGATTAGTCGCCGACTCGCTGCGCAACCAGAAGATTCCAGTGGTGGTGCT
>Ga0335077_10013669_pt1 | contig 10142 bp, 9 predicted proteins | sample Lox_Sample_31_FD_207151 | JGI IMG/M metagenome (GOLD analysis project Ga0335077, IMG submission 207151) | Soil microbial communities from Loxahatchee National Wildlife Refuge, Florida, United States - Lox_Sample_3.1 | ecosystem: Environmental > Terrestrial > Soil > Wetlands | place: USA: Florida...
GCTCAAGCGGCTGATGTCCGAACTGGATCTTTTTGTCGGTAATACGCCGCAGCATGATGATGTGACCTGCATGCTGCTTAAGGCAGAGTAGATCCTGATCGCAGTCAGGCGCCTGACTTACTAGCTTAGGGTGTTTCTCAGTCCGCTACGGGAATCGCGGCAAGGCGTTCTCGGACCATATCGTGCAGACGGCGGTGTTGCTCGAGCATGGCTGGCCGATCGCGCCGTGGGACTTTGTAAATCTTCATGGAAATCTCGACCACGCTACGATCCAATGCTCGGAGCGCATTGAGGAATTTATCGAGGTCGGTGGCTCGGACAGCGCGGAAACGCGGTTTTCTCCATGACTGTTTATTGGGCTGGGGCATCGATTACCTCTCAGAACTGAACGATTGATAGCGCATCCCGGACGGAAAAGGAAACGCAAACAATTGATCACTGCGATCACAGGATTGCGTGGCCGCACGATGGACGAACGGTCCTGAGTCTAAATGCTGATTTCGTCAACTCACTTGTAGCTTCGCTTTTTTGCAGTTCACCTTCGCATTATTATCATTAATTCTAAACGTGGGTATGCCGCGAATCATATTCCACGAGTGCAGATCATCCGCCGAGAGGTAGCCATGCGCCTGCTCCTCGTCTTCGCCCAGTGTTTCCTGATTGGCACCTTGTTGATCGCCCAAGAGCAACCAACTTCGAATGTGTCGATCCATGCCAGGAATAAAGCCGTGGCCATGCGCGTATTCGATGAGATTTTCAACCAGGGAAAGTTCCAGGTAGCAAACGAGATCTACGCGCCCGGATTTCAAAATCACGGACTTCACCGATCCATGGACCTGAAGACAGACCAGGAGGCGGTGCATGCTGAAAAGAAGGCGTTTCCAGACCTCCGGATGAGCGTCCAGGAAATGGTCGCCGAAGGGGACAAGGTGGCTGTGCTATGGACATTTCAAGGAACCCATAGCGGTTGGGGTTATGAAGGCCTTCCTCCCACCGGAACAAGAGTGGAGATTCGAGGCATCACCATTTGGCGGATCGTGGACGGACGGATCGTAGAGGAGTGGTCCAGCTTTAGTGAAACCGGGGCTTACATGCGAATGTTCGCCCATCTGAAGTGGTGGTTGGTGTTGGCCGGCTTGCTTATCGTGATCCTAGTGATCCTTGTCGAACGTCTTGTCTGGAGGATGGTGCGGAAGATGTTCGCCCAAGGGACTCAGCCCATCCTTTGCGGCCTTAAATGACTTCGTCATGTCCTTACTGCTCTTTCTCGCTCTCATCGGCGATCCCAATCTTCGACAATCGATAGCGCAGGGCGTTCCGCGACAGGCCCAGCAACCGTGCGGCCTGGCTCTTGTTGCCGTTCGCGCGACGCAGAGCTTCCTGCACCATCTCGTCTTCCCACTGCTCCAGCGTCATGCCATCGGGGAGAAATCCGGGCGCGTCATTGCCCCCTTTGGACGGACGCACGTCGATGTGAATATCGGCGACCTCCAGTTGCGGCCCTTTCGATAAAGCACTCGCCCGCTCGACAATGTTCTGCAACTCGCGGACGTTCCCGGGCCAGTGATGATTCACCAGGATCTGCATAGCCTGCGGTGTAATCCCTTCAATCACTTTTCCCGACTCAGCCGCAAATCGCGTGATGAACAGACTTACCAGATCCGGAATGTCTTCCTTTCGTTGACGCAGTGGAGCGATATCAATTGGCACGACGTTCAAACGGTAATAAAGATCTTCGCGGAAAGTTCCCTGCTCCAGCGCCTCGCGCAGGTCGCGATTGGTCGCGGCGATCAATCGGACATCGACCTTCACCGTCTTGGTCCCACCTAAGCGTTCGAACTCGCGCTCCTGCAGAACCCGCAATAACTTGACCTGGGTGGCCGGAGGTACATCTCCAATCTCATCCAGAAAGAGTGTTCCCTTATCCGCCAGTTCAAACTTGCCCGGCTTGCTGGCGACCGCGCCGGTGAAGGCTCCCTTCTCGAAACCGAACAATTCACTTTCCAGCAGATTCTCGGGGATCGCCGTGCTGTTGATCTTGAGAAACGGACCGTTCGCGCGTCGGGATTTCTCATGGATCGCGCGGGCAATCAGATCCTTGCCGACGCCGCTCTCGCCGCCGAGCAGAACGGTTGCGTTTGTGGGCGCCACCCTCTCCACCGTGGAGAGCACTTCCTGCATCTTCGGACTGCGCGCGACGATGTTGGGATGGGAGTAGCGCTTGCCCAGCGCTTCCCGTAACGACCGGTTCTCCTCGCGCAAGTTGCGGACGTCCAGTTCCTTGTGGATGACCATCCGCATTTCGGTCAGAGAGAATGGCTTCAAAACGTAATCGCTGGCCCCGGCCTTCATGGCCTCGACGGCGGTTTCGACGCTGCCGAATGCAGTCATCACAACCACTGGAAGTGCCGCATTTTGCCGCTTGACTGCCTGCAGAAACTCGAGCCCATCCATGCCCGGCAGCTTCAGATCGGTAAGCACCAGATCGATTGGGTTCTGGCGCAGCAGTTTCAGGCCAGTTTCGGCGTCCTCGGCAGAGAAGGTAGTGAAGCCGTCCTCTCCCAGATTCAATTCGAGCAAACGCCGCATCTTGGCTTCGTCTTCGACAATCAAAATGGCGGACATGCGTTCCAAGTCCTTGCTTCGGTTCCCTCTCAGGAGATCACAACATGCCTTCTCTCGGTTTGCCGCTTTGTCTCGCTCACGACGGGGAAGAACAAGACAAAACACGCTCCTGAGCTTTTTCGCCCGTCGCCTGACGTAACAGCCGAGTCTTCGATCCGGACGAACCCCTGATGCCCGTCCACGATCTTGGAGACAATCGACAATCCTAATCCCACACCGCTCTTCTTGGTTGTCACGAACGGGTTGAAGATTTGTTCGCGCAATTCGGGCGGGATTCCCGGCCCGGTGTCGGAGATGCGCACTTCAACGCCGTCCACGTTGTTCCGCTCACGAGTATTTCTCCGCGCGGCATTCACCTTGATGCGCAGTATTCCTCCATCGTTCGCGCTCATCGCATCGTAAGCATTCTGGATGATATTGACGAAGGCCTGTTCGCAAAGTTCCTCATCCATTCCGACCACAGGCAGGTTCGATTGATATTCCTTTTCTACCTGCACCGGCGGCCCCTTCCACAATTGCGCTACGTCATTCAGAGCACGATCCAGCACCGCGGAGATATCGGTTGGAGTCAAGTCCGCATGGAGTGGCCGGGCAAAGTCGAGAAAGCGGGTCACCAAGGCACTGAGGCGATTCGTTTCAGTGGAGATATATCCGGCGAGCTCGATTGCGAGTGGATTCGCATCCGCGAGCTTCTGGGTCAGCATCTCCGCCGAGCCCTTGATCACCCCGAGCGGATTGCGGATCTCATGTGCCAGTCCCGCAGAAAGCTGCCCCAAAGCTGCCAGGCGCTCAGATCTTCGTGCCTCGGCCTGGGCTCGCTCCAGCCGCAGGTTGGTTTCCGCGAGTGTTTCGGCCAAATCCTGATAACGCCTGGTCTGCTGCCGAATCTCGACGCTGAACCGGTTCACCACCATGGCCGCAAGAAAAATGAAAAGAACGCGGATGGCGAGTTGACTGAACCCTTCCACTCCAATCTCAAATTCCTGCAGCGCCAGAGGCAAGTATGAGCAATAGGCTGCCGAAGCGATCGCGGTCCATGACAAGGTTGCCCAAGGTCCGAAATATTCCGCGGCCGTGACCGCCGGCAAAATGTAGATGGGCCAGTAGCTGCTATTGATGCTGATTTCGCCGGTATGATCGATCAGCAAGGTGGCCAGAGCGATTTTCAGCAGAACCGAGTATGCGGCACCCCTTCGCGGCAGTTGCTCAATCAGCAGCCCCTCGCCTAATTGAAGAATGCCAAAAGCAAGCAGAATGGCTTGCTTGTGCGGTTCCTTCACCGGGGGAACTAGCGCAAGCCCGGCAAGGAACACCAGCATCAGAACGTCCATCCAGTTGATTGTTGGGCGCCTAGTTTCGCTCATCGTTCCGCCAAACATATGGACCAAACCGCGAAGTATGGTTCCCGGTCAGATGTCTAGTCCGGTCATGATGAGCGAAGAACGAGATCGAGAAGCCAGCTCGTTCGCAGTCGAAGCCTCCCCAGCCCATGAGCACTGGTGGGAATAGGGATTCCTCGCTTCGCTCGGAATGACATTGGAGAAAAAGCCGTCGACTCGGTGGATCACACTAATCTTGGCCTCTTAGACAATACAAGGCCGGGAGCGGGTTAATACGCTCCCGGCGCCTTCATTACTCGTTCTGCTGGTTCGCACTCGCACTTATGCGAACCCTATCACAGGGCAAGCCCCAAGCGTCAATGTTACTTCTTCGGCGGCTTTTCTTGCTTCGGCTCAGGCCGTGATTGCTGCTGCCGTTGTGGCGGAGGCGAGGCTTGCCGCTGCTCGTGCCACTGGTTGAACTTCTGCTCCTGCTGCTGTTCCTGTTGCGGCGTGCGCTCACGAACTGGAGGCGCCGGCCGCACCAGGGGAGGAGAATCCTGGGGCGCAGGCCGCGCCTCCCCTTGCTGCGGTGGCCGGAATTCGCGATTGTCCGTCTGCGGCGGCCGGCTCGACTGACTCATGCGATTGTCCTGAGGAGCCACGTTATGGTTCTCCTCCACGGGGCTTCGCTGTTGCTCGTAGACGCGGGGTTGCGGCTTCAACATCGGCTTGACCCGGTTCTCCGCGCCGCTATTTCCGCTATTCGGCTGATTGAATGGCCGGAAGCCTTCCTGGTTCGGTTGCGGCCGCGCATTCTGATTGACTTGAGGAGCTGGACGCGCCGGACCTACGGGCCGGACTGGCGCCTGCTCGTTCAAACGCCCGCCAGCGATCGCCTGACGCTGTTCAATCGAGCGAACCGGCGTAGGGGGAGTTCTGACCGCAACCACAGGGCGGCTGATCACTGTAGCCGGTGGCCGGACAGAAGCCACGCGGCCTGCACCGATGACGCTCGCCCGCACAGGTTCTACCGCAACTGCACGAGTCACGGGCGCCGCCACAACTTCGCGAGCGTCGACTCGCATGAGGTTCTGCGCCGCCGGACGAGCGTTGACAAATGTGTCGTGCGATACCACGGTCACTCCGTTGGTGACACGCTGATTCACATAGGTGATGTTGTTGACGGTTGTGTTCCGATTCACGATCACCGTGTTATAGACATTGGTCACCCTCGTGACGTTCACCGTCGTATTGGTGATGTTGATATTGTTAACGTACGTGCGGCTCACACGATAGCCGGGGACGTAGACTTCTCCCGGAGCCAGGGGAAACCAACCTACGCCAACCCCAGCCGAGAAATGGAATCCAGGCCCACCCCCGACGAACGCCACCAGTGCCGGGGCCCATACCGGGCGAATCACTACCGGTCCCGGCACCCAGTACCAGCCACTGCTCACGTACGCCCAGCGGCCATAATGGAATGGCGCAAATCCCCAAGGTTCGTCCTCCACCCAAGTCCATCCCCAAGGCCCAACGTAAACCCAGTGTCCATAGCGATAAGGGGCCCATCCGACAACCACGGCCCGCGGATGCCAGCACGGGCCATAGCCCGCGACATAGCTCCAGTCGCCGTATTCATCCAGATCCTCGTAGCCAGTCATCTCGCGCGACACGTAGTTCGCTGAATCAGCCCGATCCTCGTGCTCGTCGCGCTCTAAGGCCCAATCATCCAAGCCGTCGCGATCGGGGACCTGGCTTAGATCGTAGTCCAGATGATCCTGATTGCCGGTGAAACTCGCGGATTGCCCGGCGAGCACACTGTAGGACAAGCCTCCACCAGTCACATTCCCGCGTCCATGCCAGGTCGTCACGTCCGTACGGCTACCGTCCTGGCTCACATCCACGCGATACTCGCCCGGTTGCAGCAATGTGAACGCGATGTTCGGGGTGTCGATCTCGTAGCTGTCGTCGTCATCGACATGCCGCACGCGCACGATCAGCGATCCCTGTGCGAGACGAATCTGGGTCGTGTTGTCATCCAGGGCGAGAAATGTAATGCCCGTCTGCGCGCCCAGGCGGATCGCGGTCGAGCCAATGTGCACTTCGGCGCGGGAATTCTCGTCCGCCCACAAATCATCTCCCGTCACCATGGGGCGATTCGGCACCGCCGTGACCCAGTCATCCTCCCCGGCCGGGCGAAACGATATGGAACCCTGCGAATAGTTCAGGCGCGCGACGCGGTCGGGGGGATCGAGAGACTGGTCCTGATCGTCGTTGTCTTGTGCCATCGCAGTGGTTGAAAGTTGTAGAACACAGGCAAGGGCTGCCAGTATCACCATCGCCCACAACTTGTGCGTTTTCATATCTCCGCCTCGACGGAACTGAAATCCGTACACGCTGATCTTACTCATGCCGATATAAACCCAATAGAGACACTTTAGTTTCCGGTACGCGGAAGGTTCGAAAAAGCATAGGTTTATCGGTACATGTCTGCTGTGTGCCTCAATGAAAGCTTCTCAATCCGCATAGACACAGACCGCATCTGCAACTTCGGTGTAACAAATCGTATGATTAATGACAGCCGATTGCCACGACACGGAGGTAGCCCATGCGGCAGTCCACGAAAACGCTTTTCACCGTGCTTCTGCTCGCCACCGGCGTCACCTGGGCCCAAGTACCGTCACTCGATTCCGACTTGCTGGTGCGTCTCTCGTACGAGCGCTGGCCCGGTCAACAGATATGCATTTCGGTCTCTCAGGCTGGGGATTATCGCATCGTCTCACCGAGCCATATCACAACAGATCCAGTCCTGCTGAAAGGTAAAATGGCCGACAATCCATTGCTGCACCTGAAAAAGCTGCTGGCCGCGCATGCGTTTCGATCGATACCGGCCAACCATGCGGGCATGATACGGGATCATGCCGAGAACTTCCGAGCAGAAGTCTGGCGAGTCGAAATGCCGCCGGCATTCCGGCTTTTGGACGTTCCGACCGGCCATCCGCGGACGCCGCCGGGACCACCACGCCGAATGCATTGGCTGAATGCGGATGACGAGAGCCCATTTCCAGCGCCGATCGCGAGGCTGATTGAGTGGATGGAAAACTTCAAACCCAAGAACGCGAAGCCCTCCGACAACACTGACTTCTCCGACGTTTGCCCCTCGGTGGGGCTCAGCTATGTGCAGCCGTCGGTCGCAAGCAGCGATCATCGGTGAAGGGCACATTCCTGAGAATGTGCCCTCGTCTTCCTTCGATGCAGGACCTCACTCTTTCATCTTCGGCCGCTGGCACGCATCCACGATCTTGGTTGGATCGATGGCGTCCTTGTCGACCTGCTCCTCGACAATCTTCCCATCTTTGCCGATGAGGAAATTGACGCGGCGCGGGGCCTGATATTCGTCTTTGTAGATTCCGTACTCGCGGGTAATTTTGCCGCCCCAGTCACTCAGCAGGGGGAAGGTGACTCCAATCTGGTCGGCGAAGGCTTTGTTGGCGAAGGCGCTATCCATGCTCACACCCAGGACCTGGGTGTCGGCAGCTTCCAGCTTTTGCAGGTTCTGCTGGAAGTTTTTCATCTGCTGCGTTCAACCACCAGTAAACGCGAAGATGTAAAACGCCAGCACGACATTTTTCTTACCGCGATAATCGCTGAGCTTCACGTCTTTCAAATTGCTTCCGTCGAAGTACTTGAGTGTGAAATCAGGAGCGGCATCGCCGACTTTTGGCATGGTCGAGTTCTCCTTCTTGGTTTGGGCGAATGCAGGGGTCGTGATTGCGAACGCGCCGGCCAGCAGTCCCGCTGCCAGCAGGCCAGAAAGCACTCTTTTCATGTTTGAACTCCCCCCACGGGAGTCATGGTTAGCTTATCCTGCCCGCGCCGCTGGCGTAAACGCAGGATTGCCTGGCTTGCATAGGGGCGGACGGCCTCGTCGCGAACCGACGAGGGTCCACGGTTTCGCTTGCCCCTGCTCTTTCTACACACTCAAGAGTCCATTGCGCCCCTGCCGCGCGCAACCCCGGACCCTTGGACTTCGCTCAGGGCAAGCTGCGTCCGGGGCTACATGATCCATCTTGGGTAACCGCCCGCGCAGCCTTTCGCATTGCCGAACACATCCAAAAACAGTACAGTTCCCACAGACCAGCGTTACCTCCGGGGCCCCCAAGACGCGATGAGCATCCGCACGCTGAACGACATCTTTTTCGCAGTCGTTGAACGCAATCTCGAGAAAATCATGCTGTATCGCGAGGCCGGGAAATGGCTGCCGATCTCCTCGCGCCATTTCGGAGAGCAAGTCTCCCGCACCGCCCGCGCTCTCGATTCGTGGGGAATTCGCTCCAGCGATCGCGTCGCGATCCTGAGCGAGAATCGCCCGGAGTGGCCGGTCGCCGATCTTTCGAGCCTGCTGCTTGGAGCGGTAACGGTCCCGCTCTATACCACGCTCACCGCCGAACAAACCGCATTTGTGCTGAATGACGCCGGCTGCCGCATCATCTTTGTTTCGTCGGACCAGCAGTTGCATAAGGTCATTTCGATCCTGCCGAAAACGCACATCGAAAAGATCGTCGTCATGGACGATCTCGAGTTCACCGGGGACCTGGCAGCTTTCGCGGATCAGTGCGTTACCATGCGCCGGCTCGCGGAATCCGGATCGGGCGATCGCGATCCTCGGATCGAGCAGCAAGCGCGGTCCGTGACTCCCGACGATCTGGCCACGATCGTTTACACCTCCGGCACAACCGGCACCTCCAAGGGCGCGATGCTGACGCACGGAAACATCGCTTCCAACATCATGTGTTCGCTGCTTGGATTCAACATGCGTCCAGGCCTGGTAAGTGTTTCTTTCCTTCCGCTTTGCCACATTACGGCTCGGCACGTCGACTTCTCCATGATCTATCACGGAGTCACGCTGGCCTATTGCCCTTTCATTGAGCAACTGCCGCAGGCCTTGCTGGACGTGAAACCGTCGCTCTTCGTTGCCGTCCCGCGCGTGTACGAGAAGATTTACGCTCAGACCGAGCGCCAGGCCCAAGGCTTCCCGAAACGCAGCATTTACGAATGGGCGTTAGCTGTCGGGCGTGAGTATAAGCCCGAGATCCTGTCGGGCAAGGTTCCCAACTCCAGTCGTTGGAGGCTGGCTTACAAGCTGGTGTTTTCGAAGATACGCGCGGGCCTGGGTGGCAACGTTGAAGTCTTCATCTCTGGAGGCGCGCCACTGGGACGAGAACTCGCGGAGTGGTATGCAACCGTTGGCATCCGCATTCACGAGGGCTACGGCCTGACCGAAACTTCGCCCGTCATCGCGGTGAATACGCCGGTGAATCATCGCATCGGGACGGTTGGAAAAACTCTCCCCAATCTCGAAGTCCGCATTGCCGAAGACGGCGAGATCCTGGTCCGGGGGCCGTCGGTTTTCAAGGGATACTGGAATCGTCCCGAGGAAACGCGGGCCGCGTTGCAAGACGGATGGTTCAAAACAGGCGACATCGGGCAGATCGACGCGGACGGCTATCTCGCGGTAACCGATCGCAAGAAGGATCTGATCAAGACATCCGGCGGCAAGTTCATCGCCCCGCAACCGATCGAGAATGCTTTAAAACTGAATCCGTACGTGGGAGTAGCTGCGATCCTGGGGGATCGCCGCAAGTTCCCGGCCGTTATGATCTCGCCGAATTTCGCACGCCTGGAAGAATGGGCTCGGGCGAATGGAATTTCATTTTCTTCTCGCGCCGGCCTTGTTGCCCATCCGAAAGTGCAAAGCCTCTATGAATCTGCAGTGGAAGAACAAAATCAAAACTTAGCCCGCTTCGAAAAGTTGAAGCGCGTGATCCTGGTCCCCGACGAATTTACTCCCGAGAATGGCGCCCTCACGCCCACGTTAAAGCTCCGCCGCCGCGTGATTGAAGAGCGTTATAAGAAGCAGATCGATGAACTCTACGCGCAAGCCGAAGTAACGACGGTTTCCTAGCCTGCCGCGCCGCGAGCCGGTGGAAAACTATTCATTTCCCCTTCATCACTACTCAACAACTCTGTCCTACAAACGGCTAACGCTGGAGTTCGGTTCCCGAAAAAGTCGGAGTAGGGACCATGATCGCTCATGACGCCGAGTCGGCCCGGGGAATTTCACCCCGAGCCGCTCACAGATCCGGACGTGAATCTCTCGATTCATCCGGCTCGTGCCACCCAGCGAAGGCTGCC
>Ga0335077_10013671_pt1 | contig 10142 bp, 6 predicted proteins | sample Lox_Sample_31_FD_207151 | JGI IMG/M metagenome (GOLD analysis project Ga0335077, IMG submission 207151) | Soil microbial communities from Loxahatchee National Wildlife Refuge, Florida, United States - Lox_Sample_3.1 | ecosystem: Environmental > Terrestrial > Soil > Wetlands | place: USA: Florida...
CCAGATGCGCGGCTGCCCGTCGCGGTCCGACGTGAAGGCGAGGGTCTTCCCGTCGGGGCTCGCGGCGGGAGACGTGTCGTGGCCGCTGTAGGTCACGAGCCGGATCGCGACGGCCGAGCCGTGCTCAGGCGTCCTCCGGAGAGCCCAGACGAGGCCCAGCGAGAGTCCGAGGATCGTGACGGCCGCCGCGCCGCCGAGCAGGGCGAGATGTTTCCGTGCGGAAGGAGCCGGCGGCGGGACTTTTCCCGGCCCTGGTCCGCCATCGGCGGATTCGAGGGCGAAGGCGAGATCTCGCGCCGACTGGAAACGCCTCTCCGGGTCCTTCTCCAGACAATGCCGTGCGATGCGCTGCAGCCAGGGTGACGGCCCGGAGTCCTCGGCCGTGAGCTCCGGCGGCTCGTCCTTCAGGATCGCCGACATCGTGTCGGCGGCGGTGGCCCCTTTGAACGCCCTTCGACCCGTCAGGAGCTCGTAGAGGATCGCCCCGAGCGAGAAGAGGTCCGATCGGTGGTCGACGGGAAGCCCGCGAACCTGCTCGGGCGACATGTAGCCCACCGTTCCCATGACGACGCCCGGCTCGGTGTACTTCGACTCGGTGGGCGCGCTCGTCCCGCCGGTTTCGTTCTGCTCCGTTTTCTTCGCGAGCCCGAAGTCGAGGATCTTCAGAAGTCCGTCCTTCGTGACGAAGAGGTTCTCGGGCTTGAGATCGCGGTGGACGATGCCTTTCCCGTGCGCGGCCGCGAGGCCCCTGGCGATCTGGAGGGCGAAGTCGACGGCCAGCTTTTGGGGGATCGGGCCCGCCTCGAGCCTGCCGCGGAGCGTCTCGCCCTCGAGGAGCTCCATGGCGAGGACGTGGCGGGTCGAAGAGGAGGAGGGGAAACCGGGAATTTCTTCGAATGAGTAGAGGACGGCGATTCCAGGATGGTTGAGGCTCGCGAGCATGCGCGCCTCCCGCTCGAACCGCTGTCTCCTCTCTTCACTTTCAAAGAGCTCTTCCGGAAGCACCTTGAGCGCCACCGTCCGGTCGACGCGCGCATCGCGCGCCCGGTACACCTCTCCCATTCCGCCCGCTCCGAGGGGTGCGAGGATCTCGTAGGGGCCGAGACGCGTGCCGGCGGAGAGAGCCACCGCGGTCTGTTCCTCAGGCCGTAAGAAGCTCGGCCAGACCGTGAGGGCCGATGACGAAGACCGGGCAGGTGACGGCCTCGGCGAGAGCGAAGAGAAGCTCGTGGGCGGCCGGGCCTTCGGGACGCACGAGGACGACCGCGCTGGCAACCGCGATCTCGGGAAGCGCCTTCACGCCTCCCGAGGAGATCGACGGGAAATCGCGGCGGCGAACGCTTATGCCCGCCGGCTCCGTGCGCGTCGGTCCGGTCCCGCCCCCGCCCGTGATGACGACGACTTCCGGGGCTCCGAAGGCCCGCGCCAGGAGGGCCGCGAACCCGAGGGCGTCCTTCGACACATCGGGCACCGCGCAGAGGACGACCGCGGGCCCCGCGGAGGCTCTTCCTTCGCCGCCGACGAGGACCGGCGCCGGGACGTGCGCGATGAGGCTGCGGGCCGTCGTGCCCAGCCGGAGCGCGCCGGAACCGTGCCCGCCTCTCTTTCCCGTCGCGACCATGTCCGCGTCACGGGCGGCTGTCAGAAGCTCCGGGACGACCCGTCCGCGCGACACACGGAAAGACGATCGAAGCGCCGCGGGCAGGGTGGCCTCGTGAAGCGCGGCGCGAGCCCTCTCGGCGGCGACGCGGAATCGCCTCTCGATGTCGGTCGTCTCGAGCCGCCGGAACACGCCCGACGAGACGCCCGCTTCGCGGGCGAACGGCAGGCCGGCGAGACGAAGGAGCTCGATGTCCTCGACGAAGAGTCCGGAGAGCTCGGCGCCCGCCGCGCTTCCGAGCCTCGCCGCCGCCGCCAGAGTCGCACGGCTCTCGGGGGAGCCGTCGAGAGCGACGAGGATGCGGCGGACTCTCACGGCTCTTCCTTCGCGTTCTTTTCCGGCCCCGCGGACCGGCGTGCCGCCTCTGCGAACGAGAGAAGGCGCGCTTCGACCCGCCCGTTGACGCTTCCCTCCGGAAACCGGCCGTCCGGCCCGCGCGCGCCGGCGGGGACGCCCGTGAGAAGCTCGATTCCCTCGTCGATGGTCGCGACGGGAAAGACCCGGAATCGTCCCGCCTCGGCCGCCGATACGACGTCGCTCCGGAGCATCAGGTGGGGAACGTTCGATTTCGGGATCAGGACGCCCTGCTCTCCCGTCAGCCCCCGGCGGGCGCAGAGGTCGAAGAAGCCTTCGATCTTCTCGTTGACGCCGCCGATGGCCTGCACCTCGCCGTGCTGGTTCACGGAGCCGGTCACGGCCAGGGACTGCCGGACCGGGACCTCGGCGAGGGCGGAGAGGAGCGAATAGAGCTCGGCCGACGAGGCGCTGTCCCCTTCGACGCCGCCGTAGCTCTGCTCGAGGACGAGGCTGGCCGACAGCGACAGCGGACGGTCCGGCAGAAAGCGCCCCGCGAGGAAACCTCCGAGAATGAGGACCCCCTTCGTGTGGTTCGGGCCGCCCATCTCGACCTCCCGGAGGATGTCCACGACCTTGCCACTCCCGAGCCGCACGCGGGCCGTCACGCGCGAGGGATGGCCGAAGGCGGTTTCGCCGAGACTGAGGACCGAGAGGGCGTTCACCTGCCCCACTTTCGTACCCGCGGTGTCGATGAGAAGCGTTCCCCGCACCGTCTCGTCGAGGATCCGCTTCCGGAGCCGGTCGGCCCGTCGCTCGCGCCCGTCGAGCGCCCGATCGATATCGGCCGCGGACGTCGAGGTCCGGCCGTCCTTTTTCGTGAAAGCGTCCGCCTCGCGGAGAAGATCGTCGAGATCCCGCAGCTTCAGGGAGAGCTTCCCGCCGTCCTCGGCCTTCCGCGAAGCGTGCTCGACGAGACGGGCGATCGCTTCGCGCTCGAGCGGGAAAAGGCTCTCCATCCGGCTGAGGGCGGCCACGAGGCGTGCGAAGGCGTGGACGCCTTCTTCGTCGCGGGGCGCGTCCTCCTCGAAGTCGGCCGCGATCTTGAAGAGGGCGGGAAAGTCGGGATCGTGTCCGTGGAGGAGATAGTAGAGGGTGCGGTCTCCGAGAAGAACGACCTTGACGTCGAGCGGGATCGCCTCCGGCTCGAGAGTGCTGGGCGTCACGAAGCCGAGCGACTGCCCCGGCGCCTCGACCCGAATCGAGCCGGCGCGCAGAGCCCGCTTCAGGGCCCCCCACGACAAAGGCTGCGAAAGGACGTCGAGCGCGTCCAGCAGGAGATAGCCGCCGTTCGCCTGGTGAAGCGCGCCGGGGCGGATCTGCGTGAAGTCCGTGACCAGGTTCCCCATCTGGACGAGGTGCTCGATTCGCCCGATCAGGTTCGGAAACGTGGCGTGGTCGAGCGGGACCACCGGCGCTCCCTTCGTCGCGGCGTTGTCCACGAGGACGTTGATGCGATACCGGCGGAGAGCCGCCTCGACGTCCTTCGAGGGCGCCGGATCGCCGTCCTTCTCCGGCAGGAAGCCCTCCGCGTGCGTGAGGATGTCCTCGCTGACCGCGTCGAGGTACGTCTGCACGGCGGGAACGTCCTCGACGACCTTTCTCACCTCGAGGAAGCGGTCGTGCACCGCGTTCCGGATCACGACGCGGTTCAGTTCGCGGACCTTCTTCCCGGCCTCGCGCTTGAGGCGCGGGATGTCGCGGATGATCTTCTCCAGCTCTCCCTGGAGCTCCGACACCGCCGCGGCGATCTGCTTCTGCTCCTCCTCGGGCAGCTTTGCGTAGACGGCCGGATCCATCACCTCGCCGTCCCGGAACGGCGCGAGCGCCATGCCCATCGGCATCCGGACGAGATCGAGGCCGCGTGTCCGGGCCTTGCCGCGCAGCTCGTCGAAGGTCTTGTCCTGTCGCTCCTGGAGCTCGACGTCGATCTCGTGCCGGCGCGCGCGGCACTCGTCGGTCTCGAACGCGGCCGGAATGGCGGCCCGGAGCTCCTCGATGAAGTGGTCCATGGCGCGGGCGAACACCGCCGCGCGGCCGGCCGGGAGCTTCAGCGCCCCGGGCTTCTGCCCGCTCTGGAAGTCGTGAACGTAGCACCAGTCGGACGGCGTCTCCTTCGTCCTCGCGCTCTCGTCGAGGATGCGGCGGACGATCTCGTGCTTCCCGAGGCCGGCGGGCCCCATCGCGTAGACGTTGAATCCCCCGCTCCCGATCCCGAGCGCGAAGCGGATCGCGTCCTCGGCCCGCCCCTGGCCGGGCACGCCCGCGTCTCCGCCGAGGTCGGCCGTCGTGACGAAGCCGAACCGGGAGGCGTCGCAGGAGTTCCGGAGGCGTTCGGGCGGCAAGGCGTCGACCATGCCTTCATTCTGGCCCCGCCGCGACGGCTCGCCAAGAGTGACAATGCGCCGGAAGGGCCCGCGGGGACCGGGCGGCGAAGAGGTGGGGCGATGTCGTTTTCCGGGAGACTCGAGAAGGTGCTTTCCCTGAGAGACGCCCTGAGGCAGCGGCGGGACGCGATGGTCTCCCATGCGGTGAAGAGCCTGAGTTTCACGGTGAAGGACAGCGCGCGCGAGGTCGACGTCACGATCGACCGGCTCGGGATGTTCCCGGAGGCGTCCGCGCTCCTCTCGGCCCGCGTTCCGCTCCGGGGCCCGGAGAGCCGCGTCGCCCTCATGCTCGCGTACAACGGAAGCTCGTGGCTCTCGACGGCGATCACCTCAATCTACCTCGTCGGAAACCGCGTCGACGTGAAGTTCTCCTCGAAGGGAGCCGACGTCATGCGGCTGACGGAGGAGATGTACCGCCCGGTGTTCGGGGACGCGATCTCCTTCTACCGGGGCAGCGGACGGAGCTTTCTCGAGTACGCTCTTCGCGACCCGCGCGTCTCGGCGGCCGTCGTCTTCGGTTTCGACGAGAACATCCTCCCGTACGAAGAGGGGTTCCGGGCGGCGGGGAAGACACTCGTGTTCGAGGGACCGGGGCAGGACCCGTTCATCGTCTTTCCGGACGCCGACCTCTCGCTGGCCCTTTCCGACCTGACCGCGGCGAAGTTCATGTACGCGGGCCAGACGTGCACGGCGCCCAAGCGGATCTTCGTCCACCGCGCGATCTACGACGACTTCCTCGCCCGGTTCGAGGAGAGGGTCCGTCGCCTCGTCGTGGGTGACCCCGCCGACCCGCGGACGGACATCGGCCCGGTGGCGAGCGACCTCGCGGTCCGGCGCATCGCCGAGCAGCTCGAGGACGCGAAAGCGCGTGGAGCGACGATCACCGTCGGGGGCGGGATCGACGGGAACCTCGTCTCTCCCACCGTCGTCCGCGAGGCGACGGACGACTTCCTCGGAATGCGCGAGGAGGTGTTCGGGCCCGTCGCGTTCACGACGCCCTTCGACACCGAGGAGGAGGTCGTGCGCCGGGCGCGGAGCCACAAGTACGGCCTGCGCGCCTCGGTCTTCGGCGGCGAGGCCGCCGCCCGGACCGCCGCCGCCCTGAAAGGCGAGGACTACTGCCACCCGGTTCCCGGCTTCACGTTCGGCCGGTTCGGGACGGTCGCGCTCAACCAGAGCCGGGCAGAGACCTGGCGGGGGGCGTTCGTGACGAAGGCGGTCGGCGGCTACGGCTACTCGGGCTGGATCTGGGAGACGGTCGACGGCGAGTTCCGCCTGAAGCAGGGACCGAAGCTGCTCGGTCTCGAGACCTCACGGTGAGCCCCGTGGAGAGAGTCAGCGTAAGCAAGGGTCTCCTGATCGGCGTCGTGGCGGTCGCCGTCGTGTCTCTTCTCGCGCTGGCGTTCCTTCTGGGACGCGCTTCCGAGTCCGGGAATCCCCCGGGACAGCCGAAGGGGCGCGAGCTTCCGGGTGGCGCGGTGGCGTCACCCGTCTCCGGCCCACGAACCCCGGAGCAGCCGCTTTCGCTGCCGAGTCCGGCCGCCGCGGTTGCGGCTCCCGCGATGACGCGTCCCACTCCCGGTCCGGAGCCATCCGCGCTGGAGCATCGCGCCGGCCCGCAGGCGGCTTCGATCCCGGCCCCCGCTCCGGCCGCGGGCGAACGGGACATCGCGGGGTCCGCCTCGGCGCGGGCCGCCGTCGCGGGGTACCTCGACGCGGTCGATCACATCCAGGCGGGGAAGATGAGCGAGGGGGAGGGCGTCGCCAACGAGATGGCGGCGGCCCTCGCGAAGGGCGACACGTCGGGTCTCGACAGCATGATCCGCGAGGCCGAGGCGGCGAGGGGAAGCCTCGGCGCCCTCGCGCCGCCCGCCTCGTGCGCCGCCCACTACCACGAGAGCCTCGGCAGTCTCGACGACGCGCTGGAGATTCTCCGCTCCCTGAAGACGGCGATGGAATCACCCGATCCCGCGGCGCAGCTCACGGCCATCACCACCCGGGCCACCGCCCTGCGTTCCCGCGCCGCGGCCCTCCAGAAGGAAGAGGCCGCCCTCCGTCAGCGCTGGGGCCTGACAGCGAGTACTCTCGAGCCGCACAAGTGAGAAACCTGTTTTGGGTGGCGGCCGCGGCTCTTGCGTTCTTCTCTCCCGCTGCCGCCGCCGCGCCGAGCGTGGCCGCGCTCGCGGCGCGCTACGACGCCCTGACCGCCACGGGCGCGTCGGCACAGGTGCGGGGAGAGCGCATCGAGTCGGGGCACATGGCGGCGGTTCTGACCGACGGCTGGCGGGTGCCCGTCAGGGCCGGCGACGTCGTCGTCGGCTTCTTCTTCACGGGGAAAGGCTCCTTCGAGTATCGAGCCGCCGACCCGATCGAGCTGCCGGCCGTGGAGTTCAACGTCCGGAAGGCGACCTCGCTGAATCCCGAGAAGGGCGACAGGTTCCTGACCCTGAAGGACTCCTTCACGGAGCTCCTCGTCCTCACCACGAGCCCCGATCCCGTCGCGGCCGATTCGGGAGGCGCGCCGCTCGACGGCGCCTTCAAGGCGCACCGGGAGTGGTTCGCGCGGATCCAGGAGAGCCCGCCTTCGCATCCTTTCATCCTCCAGCGGCTCGACGCGCCCGCGGCAAGCGTGCTGCGCCTCGAGATCTCCGGGGGGCAGGAGACCTATGTCTATCTTCACGATTCCATCGACGGCGACGGCGAACGCCTCGACGTGATCCGGAAGACGAAGTACAGCCTGGCCGACGACGAGGTGAAGAAGCGCCTCTGGAGGACGACGCTGTCGAGCCAGTCCGCCCGCGACCGCCGGGACCTCAAACCAGCCCGCTTCGTCGTGACCGACATCGCCTACACGCTTCGCGCGTCGGACGGCCGCGACGCCGCCCTTTCGGTCGCCGAAACCATCGTGCCCCTCGGACGGCCGCGCTCCGTCTTCGACTTCGGCCTGACGAACACGCACTGGGACGTGACCGGCACGGGCTTCGTGCGGTTGCGCTCCGAGCGGCTGCGCTCGGTGAAGGCCGAGGACGGGACGTCCCTCCCGTTCCACCACGACCACGGCTCGCTGCTGGTGGGCCTCCCCGCGCCCGCCGCGGCGGAGAAGGCGTTCAAGCTGATTTTCGAGATCGAGGGCGACTTTCTCGTGCGCCCGCAGGGCGACAACTTCTGGCTGCTGGAGGGCAACTGGCTCCCGCTGCCGGAGCGGACCGGCCGGTCCTTCACGATGCACGCGACGGTGCGGGTCGCAAAGCCGTTCATCCCGTTCGCGCCCGGCGTCACGAAGAGCCGGCGGGTGGACGGAGACGAGAACGTCCTCGAGACCGAGATCGCCGACCCGGTGGACTTCCCGGTCGTCCTGGCGGGCAACTACCGCTACCAGGAGGAGACGCGCGACGGAATTACGGTGCGGGTTGCGTCGTACGCGATGAGCCGCCCGAACGCGTTCAAGAAGCTCACCAACCTCGCCTTCAGCGTGATCAGGTATTACGAGGGGTTCCTCGGGCCTTTCCCCGTCCGGGAGCTCAACATCATCGAGATCAACGACTACGGCTGGGGGCAGGCGCCGCCGGGCACCCTCTTCATCACCCAGGAGGCGTTCAACCCGATCATGGGCGAGGCGAACCAGCTGTTCTCGGGAGGCGTCAACCACCGCTTCGCGCACGAAATCGCCCACCAGTACTGGGGCACGGTGGTGAAGAGCCCGGGCCCCGAAGAGCAGTGGCTCGAGGAGTCGTTCGCGGAATACTGCGCCGCGCTCTTCATTCGCGACGCCAGGGGCAAGGGCGACTACGAGATGCTCGTGGCGCGCTGGAGATCGCGCGCGAAAACCGCCAACGACGTGGCGCCGATCGCGCTCGCCAACCGCATCGACATGCCGAACGACCGCGCGATGGAGGACGAATACCGAACGGGGCTGTTGTACGGAAAAGGCCCGTACCTCCTCTCGGTACTGCACCGGGAGGTCGGCGAGGAGACGTTCCTGACGTTCCTCAAGTCCTACCAGAAGACGTTCCGATGGAAGTTCGGCACGACGAAGCACGTCGCCGGCCTGCTGGCCTTCCTCACCAAGAAGGACTACATGCCGTTCTTCGAGGCGAACTACTGGGGGATGGGGCTGCCCCGCTAGCCGGGTGAGCAACCGCCCGGCCATTAACCGCTAGAGAACGGGCGGCGTCGGAGTCCGGGTTGGCTTCGGGGTGTGCGTTGGCCTCCGGGTCGGTGTGACCGTCGGTGTCCGCGTGGGTGTCCGGGTCGGGGTGACCGTCGGTGTGCGCGTCGGCGTCCGGGTCGGCGTATTTGTCCGCGTCGGTGTGCGAGTCGGTGTGATCGTCGGTGTCCGCGTGCGCGTGCGGGTCGGGGTGATCGTCGGCGTCCGCGTGGGCGTCCGGGTCGGGGTCATCGTCGGTGTCCGCGTGGGCGTGCGGGTCGGCGTCGTCGTCCGCGTGGGTGAGGGGGTCGGGGTCATCGTCGGCGTCCGCGTGGGCGTGCGGGTCGGCGACGGCGTCGGCACGGGCGTCGGGGTCGGTGTGATCGTCGGCGTTCGCGTGGGTGTGGCCGTCGGAGTCGCCGTCGGCGTCCGGGACGGCGTGGGCGTCGGCGACGGCGTGACCATGGGCGTCGGCGTCGGTGTCGGAGTGGGTGTGAGAGTAGGCGTCGGCGTGGGGGTGGGCGTTGGCGTCGGCGTGGGGGACACGGTCACGGTGAAGCTCGCCGCGCTGGTGCCCGTTCCGCAGCCGGTCGTCACGCTGATGGGTCCCGTGGTCGCGCCCGTCGGAACGATCGCCGTGATCTGGGTGTCCAGGTCGACCGTGAAGGACGTCGCGGCGGTTCCGTTGAACTTGACCGATGTCGTGCCCGTGAAGCTCGTCCCCGTGATCGTGACGCTCGTCCCTACCGGGCCGTCAGGAGGGACGAAGCTCGTGATCGCAGGCGCGGGCGTCGGATTCACGACGACCATGGCGCTGCCCGACGAGGTCCCCGCGCAGGAGGCGTCCGACACGTCCGTCACCGTGTACAGCGTGGAAAATGCCGGGGACACGCTTCGTGTCGCCGGGCTCGAGGTGATCCCGCTCTGCGTCACCCCGTCGGACCACTCGAGGGTCCAGGGCGCCGTGCCCGTCAGGGCCGCCTGAACGGTCGCCGAGGCGCCCCCGCAGATCGTCCCGCCGCCGCTGACCGTCGTGGTGGGCAGGGGTGAGCAGAGCGGCTGGCGGTAGATCAGGACGTGAGACCGGTCGAGGTCCAGCATGTAGAGATCGCCGTTGCCGTCGAAGACGGCCGAATAACCGCCGAAAGAGTTCAGGTCGTTGAGGGAATCGTCGATCTGGTCGCTGGCGAGAGGGTTCCTGTAGAGGAGGCCCCACCGGGGACCGGCGTAGCCGATCAGGCCGAGGACCATCTGCCCGTCCGGCGTGAAAGCCGGCTGCAGGGGGGCACAGCCGAGATGGATGTTGTAGAAGGTCGAAAAATACTGGCAGTTCGGCTCCGTGAAGCTGCCGTGCCTGGCGAAGACCCGGCTCGCAGGAACTCCCAGGACGGCGCTCGGCGGATTGTCCGGGAACAGCGTCGCGTCGAACTCGAGAAGGCGGAGGTTTCCGTCGGTCTCGGTCGACGCATCCGAAACGTAGACGTTCCCCTGCGGGTCGAGGGTCACCTCTCCCGGCCGGCACAGGGTCGTGGCGCCGGGCAGGCTGTTCCCCTGGTTGCACGAAGTCCCGTTGACGTCGAGCTGCCCGAGGATG
>Ga0335077_10013674_pt1 | contig 10141 bp, 7 predicted proteins | sample Lox_Sample_31_FD_207151 | JGI IMG/M metagenome (GOLD analysis project Ga0335077, IMG submission 207151) | Soil microbial communities from Loxahatchee National Wildlife Refuge, Florida, United States - Lox_Sample_3.1 | ecosystem: Environmental > Terrestrial > Soil > Wetlands | place: USA: Florida...
CCGTGATCCCTCCGAGATTCCCTTAAGCGATATCATCCGGTTGGTGGATGGCCCGCTAGCTCCGATGGGCGATGCCGAGCAGTTGCGCAGCCTGATCGCGAAAGATGCCGATCATCGCGCTCTGTATGAGGTATTTCTTGCCGTGAGAGACGCGGCAGCCAAGATTCTCGAAAACACGACAATTGCTGACCTGATTGACAGCGGCAAAGGCAAGCGTGGCTCGGGAAAGAGCGCGCACGCACCGTCGAAGAAGCGCGCGGATCTTTAAACATCTCTTACATCCCGACCAAGCCAACGGATCGGCGAATTCCAATCCGTTGGCACGTGCAGGGACCTTATGTTTTCCGGCGTGAGGCTAACTCACAGCATCGTTTCCAGACGCGCATAGCTCGCTTCCATCCCTTTATCCATGCCGCTCCCGAGCATCATGGCGCGTGTTTTGCTGTCGGGCAATGTCATGCGCATCGTCATCAGCGTTCCGCTGCCTTCGGCCTCGAATCGCGTTTCAACGTGATTTTCCGGCGTGGGATCCGGCAAGTACATGCGCTCGACGTGAACAATTTTGCTGTAAGGAATCACTTCGACGAATTCGCCCGCAATATAGAATCCCGGCTTCTTCGGATGCGCCCACTCGTAGCGGAATTTGCCTCCCGGCCGTGCGTCATTGATGCAGACCGGCATCGTCCATCCCTCGGGGCCAAGCAGCCACTTCTGCAGCAGCTTCGGATCAGTATGCGCGCGGTACACAGCTTCCGGTGATGCGGCAAAATGCCGGGTTACCACGATATGTGTATCGCCTTCGGTTTTGAGTGTCAGTGGAGTCATAGTATTCATCTCTTTTTCCCTTTCGAATTTGAGTCCAGCGCGGCCAGAACCTGGTCGAGTCGTTCGTAATTTCTTTCCAGAGCCTTGCGCAGCATCGCCAGCCATTGATCCATCGCGTCGATACCTTCCCTCGAAAGCCGCCGCGGACGTTTTGTCCCATCGATGCGCCGCACGATGAGACCTGCCTCTTCCAGCACTTTCAGGTGCTGCGAGATCGCGGGCTGCGTCATGTCGAATGGCTCCGCCAATTCATTGACGGTCGCTTCCCCCAGTGCCAGACGCGACAGGATTGCCCGTCGAGTCGGATCGGCGAGAGCCGCGAAGGCGCAGTCAAGATCGAGCGTCATAGGCATAAGTAGCAACTTATATAAGTGATAATTTATTGTCAAGGAGAAACTTGCGACATCTGCGAACCTTCTGGAATGGGTCGTTACCTCGGGTTTTCAGAATTTGTTAGGGCTTGTTTGCTCGAGGAAAACAAGAACGTTCAGCCGAGATAATCTTGAGATCCCGTGTCCCGCGCGGAAAGTGCGCGATTTTCACAACCGTTGCGCACAACGCTAAGCGTGTATCCTGATCTGCCTCCCGCTGCTAATTCGGCGCAAACCCGCATCGGATAAGCCTTCTGCGAAAAGTGCTCGAGCCCGCTGCACTAATTCCGGTCACTGCCCTGTGAACGTCCTGCACTCGATTGAAAATTCATGTACTTACAAACTCGTATTTTTCGTTGACGTAGAAAATAGAAGGAGTAAAAACATACTCGTTCTTTGACAACTTCTTAAGTTTTTCCGGTTGGTGCGGCGTCCGGGGCTCGAGCGAAGTCACCATCTTGACCGCAAGGTTGAGACGGAGGGCAAGCAAGGGTCTATAGCAAAGCGCTGGTCGAGGAGAACGGAGAAGAAATGTTAAAGGCAGGATAGAGTTCCGAGGCGTAGGGTAGGTTTATCCGGTTGGCGGTGAGCCCGGAGCCCGAGCTTACGATCGCGCGTTGCGCCCCGCAAGGGAGGCAGCGAATGCAGGTCAAGCGAGGGTCAGAAGCGAGCTACTGGCCGAGACGAATGGACCCCACACCACCTCGGAACTCTCTTACTTTTTAGTCCTGAGTTGTGAGTCCCGAGCATTCAGCCCTTCCAGGTTTGAGCCCCTGGCCCCTGACCTCTAGCGCCTAGCTGACCGCTTTCTTCTCAAACTGCCGTAACCCCACAAACAGCAGAAGCAAATCGAAAGCAAACAGCACAACTAGAACTGCGATTGTCGATAGGTGCGGAAACTGCGGAACTAGCGCAGCGCGCAGTCCTTCACTAGCGTAAACCAGCGGATTAATCAGCACGACTTTTTGCAGAATAGGGAATGTCTTCAGCGCACTCCACGGATAATACGTGCACCCGAAGAAAATCATCGGCGTGATCAGCATGCTGAACATCAGCCCGATGTGTTGCTGATTCATCGAGCATCCAAGCGCGAGCCCTCCGCCGGCGGAAAACAGCGCGACAAGCACAATCATCGCCATAAACTCCAACGGAGCATGAATGCTGATATCCACTCCCCGCCCCAGCACGATCCATCCCAGCGGGAGCACGACGAGTCCCGCCACGGCGGCCTGCAGCATTCCCGCCACGACTTTCTCGATCGCGATCCAAGGTAGATCGATCGGGGCCAGTAACCGATCCTCAATCTCACGCGTCCACTGGAATTCTGCGATCAGCGGCATCGCCACAGCCCAGATTCCCGTGAACACCATGCTGATCGCAATGATCCCAGGCAGAAGCAGGCTCTTGTAAGACGGAGGCATATACCCGCTGCCCACCATCACCTTTCCGAAGATGAACACAAACAGCAGCGGCTGCAAAAACGTTTGGAACAAAAGTTGAACCGCATTGCGCCGCGCCACGTGGGCATCGCGGGCCAGCATCGCGCCAAAAGCTTTCCAGTTCAATCGCGCAAACTCCTTCCGGTGTGGTGAAGAAAAAGATTCTCCAGGCTCGGCTCTGAGATGTGAACGTCAGAGAGGTCGGCCCCGGCAGCCACCGCCAACGCGGCAATCTCCGGAATCAGCGAACCTCCGCGATCAGCATAAACATCCGCGCCGATGGAGTCCGAAGCCCGCACTTCGCGGACTCCCGAGAGCGCCTGCAGCCGTTCCAAAAGATCCGACGATCTCCGCCCGAACTGTAGCCGGAGGAGATATCCTCCCGGAATCGACCGCTTCAGTTCTCCCGGTGTGCCCAGCGCAATGATTTGCCCGTGGTCCACAATCGCCAGCCTGTGGCAGAGCGCATCTGCTTCTTCCATGTAATGCGTGGTCAACAACACGGTTTTTCCGAGCTGGTTATATTCCCGGATAATCTCCCACAGCAGAATGCGAGTCTGCGGATCAAGCCCAGCACTGGGCTCATCCAAGAACAGGACCTGCGGATCATGCATCATGGCTCGCGCAATCGAAAGCCGCTGCATCATCCCGCCTGAAAATCCGCGCACCATCTGATTCGCGCGATCGGTGAGCTTGAATTTCGCCAGCAGCGCCTCGGCTCGCTCGTGCCGTTCCTTTGATCCAATACCGAAGTACGCAGCGTGAAAAAGCAGAATTTCGCGCGCAGTAAGGGAAAAATCCAGATTCGGACGCTGCGGCACGACTCCAATCAGCCGCTTGACCTTGGCCTGTTCCGTCCAGACTTCGTGATCTGCAATCCATGCCTGTCCGCTTGTAGAGCGTACACGCGTCGTCAGCACACCCACAGTCGTCGACTTTCCCGCGCCATTCGGGCCTAGCAAGCCGAAAATCTCCCCCGGATGGATCTCAAGCGTGACCCCGTCCAGAGCCACAATCTGCGGCTTCGGCTGCTTCGGTTCTTTGGAACTGGGGCGGGCAATAAAGCCTCCCGCAGCACCCAGCGGAGGTGCCGAGTTGAATACCTTGCGCAGATCTTGCGTGCGTATGCCAACAGCAGCCAATGGAAGCTCCCCGGAGTTCAGGAAGTATATCGCAGGAAAAGCTGAGGATGGGATTGGTGGACCAGGCAAGATTCGAACTTGCATCTGCGGACGCCGACCGAAATCGCCATCCGCCGTGTTCCTTACACCACCGACCCGATAGGCCCAACTACTTGTGGATTCGCGGTGCTCAAACGCCCGCGTATTCTCGCCCCGTGAACTCCTCTCTTTAACACGCCATTCTGAAAAGAGTTTCTGCGGATCCACCTAATCCACGTGTTCTCCTTCTGCCATGAAACTCTGTTCCGCCGGAGGCAGGCGGTCACCCGGCCTCGCCCAGAAAACATAAAGTGTCGGCCACAGAATCACGCTGACAAGGAGCTCCACGATCAGTCCGCCAACGATAACGATCGCGAAAGGCCGCTGCGAGTCGGAGCCAATATCGTGCGACATCGCGGCGGGTAGAAGTCCGAGTGTCGCCACAAGCATGGTCATCATGATCGGCCGCAGGCGCAGGGCAGCCCCCTCTTTCGCTGCATCGCGCACCGGCATTCCGCGCGTGCGCAGTTGATTGATGTACTCCACCATGATCACGCCGATTTCTACCGACACCCCGATCAGCGCAAGGAATCCCAGACCTGAGGAAACGCTGAAATGCGTCCCCGTGATCAGCAGGCTGAGAAATCCTCCCAGCGGCGACAGCGCGACGACCGCCAGAATCAGTCCCACCCACTTCCAGGATCCGAAGGCCGAGTACAGGATGAACGACATCAACAGAATCGTGACCGGAACGATAATCGAGAGACGGCGGTTCGCCCGCTGCTGACTTTCGTATTCGCCCGTCCAGTCAAGGTGATAGCCCTCGGGCAATTTCACCTTCTGTCCAACTTCGTCGATGGCCTGACGAACGGTGCTGCCGAGATCGCGTCCTCGAACGCTGTACTTGATCGCGATGTAGCGTGAATTTCCTTCTCGATAAATCGTCGAAGCGCCGTCATCGAGCGTGATGTTACAGAGTTGCCCCAGCGAGACGCGCTCGCCCGACGGAGCCAGCAGTCGTATGTTGGCGATGTCATCGACAGTCCGGCGGAACTGCGGCTGGTATCGAACCGTGAGATCAAAGCGCTGCTCACCGATCAGAACCTGGCTCACAGCCTTTCCGCCAACCGCAGACTCGACTGCATCCTGGATATCCGCAACGTTGATTCCGAAGCGGTCCGCCGCGGCGCGATCGACATTGAGGTTCACGTTTGGTTGCCCGCGAACTTGGAACGTGCCAAGATCAGCGATTCCCGGAATACGGCTCATGATTCCCTGAATCTGGTCTGCTTTTTCCTCCAGCGTTTTCAGATCGCGCCCGAACAGTTTGACCGCAAGTTCACCCTTCACGCCGCTGACGGCTTCTTCAACGTTGTCCGAAATCGGCTGCGAGAAATTCCAATCGACGCCGGGGAATTGCTGAAGCTTCTCATCCATCGCGGAAATCAGTTCGTCTTTGTTGCCATGAAATTCTCGCCGCCATTTCTCGCGAGGAAGAAGGTCAACGAAGAATTCTGTGTTGTAGAAGCCGCTGGCATCGCTGCCGTCGTCGGGCCGCCCAACCTGGCTCACAACTTGTGTGACCTCGGGAAAATCGGCGAGCACGAGGCGTGCCCGCTTGGCCATATCGATGCTCGCCGTTGGCCCGGTGCTCGGCGCGAGTGTGCCGCGAACCCAGATCGCGCCCTCGTCAAGATGCGGCAGAAATTCCGACCCGATAATCCCGCTGGTCGCGAGAAATATCATTACCCCGAGCGCGATCAACCCCATCCCAAGCGTGAGCTTCAAATGATCGAAGCACCAGTCGAGTGTCCGTGAGTAGCTCCGGTTCAGCCATTCCAGCACTGGATTGCGCCACTCCTTGATCCCGCGACTGAAGAGCATGCTGCAGAGCACGGGCGCAATGAACAGAGCGAACGCCAGCGCTCCAAGCAGCGCGAAAGCGACAGTCCAGGCCATCGGCCGGAATAAGCGTCCTTCTACCCGCTGCAAGGTGAAGATTGGCAGATACGAAACAATGATGATGATGCGCGCGAAGAAGACCGGCCTCTGGACTTCGTGCGCAGCAATGCCGACGATTTCAAGAAATGATTTCTTCTGATCGCCGAACGAAGTATGCCGAAGAATGTTCTCGACCATGACGACCGATCCATCCACCACCATGCCGAAATCGAGCGCGCCGAGGGATAGCAAATTCGCAGGGATGTGGTTCAGATCGAGAAGAATCGCGGCGAACAGAAGTGAGAACGGAATGGTGACCGCAACGATCAGCGCGCTTCGCACGTTGCCGAGAAAAAGAAAAAGAATCAGCGTGACTAGCAGGACGCCGTCGGTCAGGTTCCTTAATACCGTGTGCGTCGTGTGGTGCATCAAGTCGCTGCGGTCGAGATGTGGAACAAGTTGGACTCCCGCCGGGAGCAGGCCGGGCTTGCCATCGACTCCGTTGAGTTGAGCGATTTTTTTGTGGATATCATCAAGCGTAACTTCGGCGATCGCTCCCTTTCGGAGCAGCACGATTCCTTCCACCACGTCGTCGTTGTTAATAATCGTGCCGTCTTCTTTGCGGATTGTTTTCCCAAGTTGTCCCAGCCGGACCTTTGGAGCCTGCACGACATTGCCAAGATCGCGAACGCGAACCGGAGTTCCGTTCTGCACTTTTACGACGGTTGCTGCGATGTCATCGGTCGTCTGCATCAACCCAACCGCGCGCACATTGAGAGCCTGCTGCCCGCGCTCAATAAATCCTCCGCCGGCGTTGATGTTGTTCGCGATCAGCGCCTGCTCAACCTGCGGCAGCGATAGGCCGTACGAAACCAGCTTCCCGGGATCGAGTTGAACCTGATACTCGCGAGTCGGCCCGCCGAAAGGATTCACGTCCACAACATTCGGAACCGACTTCAACTGGTTGACGACATACCAATCATTGAGCGCCTTCAACTCCATGACGTCGTATTTCGGATTGCTACTCGTCAGCGTATAAAACATGATCTGTCCGACCGGGCTGTAATCGGGGCCGATGCCGGGATTCACTCCAGGCGGCAAGCTGACCATCTGTAGCCGGTCGAGAACTTCCTGACGCGCGTTAAACGTCGTGATCCCGTCGTCGTAAATAATCGTGATGACGGAAAGACCCATGAGCGACACAGAACGCAGATGAGTGAGGTGGGCGACGCCGTTTAATTCGACTTCCAGTGGAACCGTGATTTGTTGCTCGACCTCCTCGGCGGCATGTCCAGGCCATTGCGTGATCACCTGCGCATACGTGTCGGCCACATCGGGATAGGCCTCGATCGGCAACTCATGAAACGCGATGATGCCCCACACGAAAAGCACCAGCGCTCCTCCGAGCACCAGGAGCGGATTCGTCAGGGCGAAATCGACGGCCTTGCGAATCATCCGTTAGTCCCCCACCTTTTTCTCAGCCACTTCCGTGGAGAACTCCAGCGCATTGGTCACCAGTTCATCTCCGGGTTTCACGCCGGAGTGGATTTCTTGCATCCCATCGGGAGTCACGCCCTCAGCCTGAACCACGATCTTGCGGAATTGTTTTTCGCCCTCCTTGCGGAAGACCCAGTCTTTGTCATGGAGCCGCATGATCGCTGTGGACGGAACTACCATCCGATCTGTGAGCCTGCGCGAGCGGAATGTCGCAACGGCGAACATCCCCGGCCGCAGCGAGCCGTCGGAGTTCCCCAGCACGATCCGGACTTTCGCGCTCCTCGTATTCGGATCGAGCACGCGAGAAATATCAGCCACTCTGCCCTTGAATACTCGATCCGGAAAGGCATTCAAACGAATCTCACCTGCATCGCCAAGGTGAACTTCTCCCAGATCGTTTTCGAATACATCGCACACCACCCAAACCTCGGCGAGATTGGCGATCGTGAACAAGTTCGGCGTGTTATCGAGACTCTTCACACCTTCGAATCCCGCAACATTCTGTTCGACAATCGTTCCAGAAACCGGCGCCTTCAGCTCAATCAGCGGACTCGAGTGAACTGGATCTCCTCCGAGAATCTGAACGTGGTGCTCGGCAGTATCCAAATCAACTTTGGCCTTATCTTCCGTGTCCTGGGCGACTTCGAGGTCCTTGGTCGCGATCGCCCCTCGGTCATAAAGCATCTGCGCCCGATCAAGCGCTTTATGCGAAAGAACCTCATCTGCTTTCGCCTTCTCGTAATCAGAAAACGCGCTTGCGACATCGGGGCTCGAGATTACCAGCAGCGTTTCGCCCTTCTTGACGTTGTCCCCCAGCTTCACCTTCAGATCGACCACGCGTCCCGATGCCAGCGATGTGACATGAATCGTGCGATTTACGTCGGGGGATACGGTGCCATTCGCCGTGACCAACGTCGGAAGCGAACGCAATTCCGCTTTTGCCGTCTTAAACAGTTCCGGATGGTCGGCAGTGTAGAGGTCGGGATCGATCGTGATCACAGGCTTGCTCGTGGCCGCCGGCGTCTCTTTCGAGCAGCCGATTGCCGCGCAAAGAACTGACAGCGCGAACAGAAGCGCAATCCACCGCGTCGCGTATGTTCGCTGAAGAAGAGATAGAGATAGGTTCATGGGATGACCTCGCGTCCCACCGCCTCATTCAACTGCGCTGCCGCGGTGAGATAAGAGCCGATCAGATTCACGTAGCTGAGTTCCACGGTCCGGTAATCGCTCTGCGCGTTCAGAAAGTCAAGCAACGACGCTCCTCCATGTTCATAAGAGAACTGCACCGTCTCGCGAACTCGGACAGCCTGATCGAGATACTGCCGTTTGTAGGGTTGGAGCAATGCGATATTGCTGAGAACGAGCGCATATGCCGAATCGACATCGCTATAGACCTGTGTCTCGACGCCTTGCCGCAGCTTCTCGTTGCGGCTAATGTCGATTTTTGTGCGCAGCTTCTCGCCCTGATTCGTGTCGAAAATCCGAAGCGGGATGCTGACGCTCGCTCCCAGCGTGTTCAGAGCGTCGGGATTGTTGAATGAACCGTTGTGTGTAAACCACACGCCGATCGTAGGATCAGTCGATCCGTTGGCCTGCGCCAGTTTGTAATTCGTCTGGGCTTGCTGCACCGATAACACTGCGGCACGAAGATCCGGCCGCGCATCAAGCGCCTGCTTGCGGCAATCATCGAGCGAAAGCAAGTCCTCGCGGAAATCGAAAATTCCATCCACGTCAAAGCTGTCCACCGGACGATGATCATCGAGCAGGGCCAGCAGGTTGATCTTCGTCGTCCGCAGGTTCACAAGCGCGTTCTGCAGATCGGATTCGTACTGCAGTCGCGCCAACTCGAGGCGGTCAAGATCGATGCGCGCAATGTCTCCGGCCTGGAATCGATCGCGGCTGACCTTGAGGATCTTGTCGTAGTAGCCGAGATTGTCCTGCGCCAGCCTCAGGACGGCCTTTGCCTGGAGAACTCCCACAAAAGCGGTTCGCAGGTTGTAAAGCAGAGTGCGCTCGTTATCGTCAGCCTGCGCTGCGCCGATAGCCGTGCCTTCTTTCGCGCTTTCGTACCGCAAGCCGCGCTTGTTCCGCCGCTCGAAAAGATAGCTGACGCCGGGAGAAACGAATGTCCCCGCAAATGGAGTCCACACTCCATGGCTCGGTGCGACCTGTGTTCCGTCGGCTGAAAGCGTGAAATCCGGGTTCGGCCGAAGATGCGCCGTAATTTCCTGCGCCTTGAGTTCGTCGATGTTCAGCTTCGCCGCCATCAGCGACGTGTTGTTCAGTTCGAAGCGGTTCTTGACCTGATCCCATGTCCAGACTTGAGCCGGCGCGGGGGCAGCCGTTTGCGCGCAGAGCGACGCGGCCGCCAGTCCCACAAGCAATACAAGATAGATACGCGTCCAACGCATCGGAACTTTGCTTCCACCCTCGTCCGCCATGCTGGAGAGGGAGTAGTTCTCGTCAGAAGCCAAGAGGCGCTTCTGCCATCGGGATCGTTGGTGCGGTCCCGAGAGGATCGAGTGAAGGAAAAACGGCCGCCATCACACCTGGGCGAGCCGAAAGAATCAGGCGAGATGCGAAGCAGGAGGAGCGCGGCCGACTTCATGGACGACCGGCGATAGGGGAAGCTGAAACGATGACGATGGACCCTGATACCAGAACTCAGCGCGAGCCGGTGTAAAAACCGCCGTCGAGACCAGAGCCTGATGGGCTTGCGCAGGAGCCTTCTCGCTGACCGATTGCCGAACACTGCGCTTGCTGAGCGGCGATTCTTCTACCGCAGCGCACAACGCGTGTAGATCGTCCGTCGCCGAAACAACAGGGAACAGCACAACCAGCGCGCATCCCAGAGCCAACAGGCACTGCCGCGACGAGAATCGCCTTCGCGAATGCGGAGCCCGGCTAT
>Ga0335077_10013675_pt1 | contig 10141 bp, 10 predicted proteins | sample Lox_Sample_31_FD_207151 | JGI IMG/M metagenome (GOLD analysis project Ga0335077, IMG submission 207151) | Soil microbial communities from Loxahatchee National Wildlife Refuge, Florida, United States - Lox_Sample_3.1 | ecosystem: Environmental > Terrestrial > Soil > Wetlands | place: USA...
ATGGATCGTCTCCTCGCGCTCACAGTCGCTGCATGCTAGCGGTTCAGCTTTCTCGCCTGGCAAGCCTCGACTGTCTTGGTCGGATCGACGGCCTCTTTGTCCAGCTTGATGTCCGTGACCTTGCCATCCTTGTCGACGACGAAGGTCGCGCGCCGGGCCGCCTTGTATTGCGGGTTGTAGAGGCCGTACTCCTTGGTCACGTCGCCGCCCCAGTCGCTCAGGAGCGGGAACGTGACGCCGATCTGCTGTGCCCATGCTTGGTTGGAGAACCGGGAGTCCATGCTCACACCCAGGACCTGGGTGTCGGCGGCTTCCAGCTTGGTCAGGTTCTGCTGGAAGGCCTGCATCTCCTTGCTTCAACCACCGGTGAAGGCGAAGACATAAAACGCCAGCGCGACGTTCTTCTTGCCCTTGAACTCGTGCAGCGAGACCTTGTTGCCGTTCTGATCGGTCAGCGTGAAATCGGGCGCCATGTCGCCGACCTTCACTGTAGGTGTGGGCGCGGCCGGTTGATCGGCAGCGTAAATCGCAGGCAGGGAACTGGCCGCCAGCAGCGCAGCCAGCAAGACGTGTTTCATCGGACTCTCCTCTCCCCAACGCGTCAAGTGACGACATTGTGCCATACCGGGACTGCCGAGGGCACGCAGTTGCCATTTGGGCCTTCTCTCAATTGCGATTTACGACATCTGGTCTTACATTGAATGAGGATTCATTCGGCGGCCCTCCCCCCCGCTTTTGCTGCCCGAAGAGCTCGAAGGTCACGAATTGACGAAACGGGAAGACACACCGTCGGAAGTTGCCGCACTGCCGGCGCGCAATCCGGAGAAACACGACCGCATTCTGGAAGCGGCGATGGCGGTCTTTGCCGAGAAAGGTTTCTTCGTCTCACGTATCGCCGACATTGCCGATCGCGCGAACGTGGCCGATGGAACCGTCTATCTCTATTTCAAGAACAAAGACGAAATCCTCGCCACCGCGATCAACACCGCCTTCGACACCTTCATGAACCGCGCGCGCACGGAGTTGGCGAAGATCGCCGATCCCGCAGAGCGCCTGCGCAGGCTAGCCTGTCTGCACCTGGAAGCGCTGGGCGGAAACCGGAATGCGGCCATCGTGTTCCAGATGGAGCTGCGCCAAAGCACGCGATTGTCGGAGTTTTCCCATCGCCACCTCATCGAGTATTTCAGCCTGGTGCGAGACGCCATTCAGGAAGGACAGCGCCGCGGCCAGTTTCGGCCTGACCTGCCCGACAAAATTGCCGCGAACTGTTTCTTCGGTGCTCTGGATGAAATGGTGACCTCATGGGTGTTGAGCGAACATGACTTCCCGCTGGCGCATGCCGCCGATGCGGTCGTCGACATCCTGCTGAGTGGCATGCGCTTGGATGGACATCCATCACCCGCGTCCAGCAAGAATCGGGGATAGTTATGAAGCTCGATACCGTTGCAGACGTTTTCTTCGCCGTCGTCGAACGGAGAGCCGAGCGGGTCGCCATGACCCGGCACGCAAATACGTGGCAGCCAATCACCTCGGCACAGTTTGAGGCCCGGGTTTACGCCACAGCCCGCCATCTGCGGAGCTGGGGGATCGGCAAAGGCGATCGCGTCGCCATCCTCAGCGAGAACCGGCCGGAGTGGGCCATCGCCGATTTTGCGACACTGCTGATCGGCGGCGTCGACGTACCAATTTATCCGACGCAGACCCCTGAGCAGTGCCTGCACATTCTGCAGCACTCGGGCGCGAAGGTTCTATTTGTTTCCACGCGAGCGCAATACGAAAAAGTCGCGGCCATTATCCCGCTCACCGCGATTGAGCGCGTCGTCCTGATGGACCTGCCTGATGGTGTCCGCGCGGTGATACCCATGACCGAACTCCTGGAGAGTGCACCGCTGGGTACCGACCGCGAGATTGAGGGCATAGCCCGCTCCATTCGCGCGGAGGATACGGCGACGCTGATCTACACCTCGGGCACCACGGGCAATCCCAAGGGCGTCATCCTGACCCACGGCAACATCGCGTCCAACCTGAGCATGACGCGCGAGCTGGTTAACGTTGGCCCGAGCGACCTGTGTATTTCGTTTCTGCCCTTGTCGCACATCACGGCCCGGCACCTCGATTACCTGCTCTACTATCGCGGCGTCACCGTCGCCTATTGTTCCGTGATCGAAGAGCTGCCGAAGACTCTGCAGGAAGTGAGGCCGACGATGTTCGTCGCCGTGCCCCGCGTCTACGAGAAGGTCTGCAACCAGGTTCAGCTCAAGGCGCAAGGCATTAAGAAGAAAATTGTGACTTGGTGCCTGAGCGTGGGACGGAAGCATCGGCAGACGACCCTTTCTGGCGGGCGGCCGACTGCACTCGATTGGAAATTGGCGAACCGCCTCCTGTTTTCGAAGCTCCGCGAGAACATGGGCGGCCGCGTGCACCTGTTCCTTTCCGGCGGAGCTCCGCTTGGACTCGACCTGGCCTTATGGTTCGCCGATGTGGGCATCCCGATCTACGAGGGCTATGGACTGACGGAGACCTCGCCCGTGATTGCCATCAATGTTCCTGGTTCGCACAAAGTCGGATCCGTGGGCAAGCCGCTCAGGAATCTCGAACTGCGCTTGGCCAGCGATGGCGAATTGCTGGTTCGCGGGCCTTCGGTGTTTGATGGCTACTGGCAGATGCCCGAAGAAACGGCGTCGGCCTTCGACGATGGCTGGTTCAAGACGGGCGACATTGGGGCCATCGATGACGAAGGGTACCTCTCGATTGTCGATCGCAAGAAAGACCTGATCAAAACCTCGGGCGGCAAGTTCATTGCTCCTCAGCCTATCGAGAACGCGCTGAAGGTCAACGTGTTTGTGGGCGAGGCGGCATTATTGGGCGATCGCCGCAAGTTCCCCGCGGTGCTGATCGTGCCTAACTTCCTGGTGCTTGAGGAGTGGGCGAAAGATCATGGCATCCATACGCTCTCGCGAGAAGAGTTGATCCGCGCCGAGAAGGTACGGGATCTGTTTCAGTCGATTGTCGATGAACTGAATACCAACCTGGCGCAGTTCGAAAAGCTGAAGAAGGTACTGCTGGTTCCGCACGAGCCCAGCATCGCCGATGGCACCCTGACGCCCAGCATGAAGCTGCGCCGCCGCAAGGTGGAAGAGCGGTATAAGCGGGAGATCGAAGCCCTATACGCCGACGCGCACAAGCCGGAGACCGTGCCGCACACCCCCAAAAGAATTACCACGATCGACGCGGCGCTGAAGCGCCGCACTACCCGACCTTTCCGAGACGGCCGTTCGAAGACGGCCCTAGCTCTTGCCAAACTTGTTTGCGCTCTCGAACAGCTCCCTGAGCGCAGGCCCGCGCAGGTTCTCCCGCAGATAGGTCAGCTGCTGCTCGAAGCGCAACAGCACGTCTTCGATGTTCTGGCTGTTGGTGAGCGCGATGTCGCGCCACATGGAGTAAGGGCTGTGCGCGATGCGTGTCATCTCACGCAGGGCGCGGCCGCCGATCTGCACGACAGCTTCGTCGTCTCCGAGTTCGTCCCGCAAGACCGTCGCGAAGGCAGTCGAAATCATCTGCGGGAGATGGCTGACCCAAGCGCAGATGCGATCGTGCCGTTCGGCATCGATGGTGATCAGTCGCGCGCCAAGCGAACCGAGCAACTCGACCCAGTCTCGCTGTCGCCTTGTGGGTTGCTGGTCGGGATCGACAGGCGTGATCAGCCAGGCTGCATTGCGGAAGAGCTCCGCGTCGGCAGTCTCAATCCCACTACTCTCTTTTCCGGCCATCGGATGCGTGGGTAGCACGCGGGCGCCGGCATCCGCTCCGTAAACCATCCGCGCGCGATCAACGAGCTGCTGCTTGGTGCTGCCGACGTCGGTGAGGAGCGTCTCTGCAGGAACCAGGGGAGCAATGGCTTCGAATTGCGAGAGGATGCATCCGACCGGAGTCGCGAGAACAATGACGTCGCTGCCGTAAATGGCGCGCTCCAGGTCGGCTTCCGCTCGATCGATCGCTCCGCGGTGCAGCGCCGCATCCAGCACGGCCTGTTTGTCGCAGCCGACAATGGTTCCGGCGAAGCCGTGAGTTTTTAGGGCAAGCGCCAGCGAGCCTCCGATCAGGCCTGTGCCGACAATCGTGATTTGGTGGATGGACATCGTGCGCTACCAAGATACATCGGAGACGAAAAGGATATTCACCACCGAGGTCACGGAGGAGCTCAAAACAGAGGCAGGGGAAACAAGGGTATTTTCTTTCAAGGCGAAGATCCGCGTCAGGGCATGACTTCAGTCGTGCCGATATTTGCTCGTTCCGAACTGGGCTTCAGCCCCTGTGCCTTCAATCTCCGCAAAAACAACGAGCAGTGGGGATACTCCTCAGGCACCTTCGCCATCCCACTCTTAACCGGATTGTTGTAGATGTACTGCTGGTGCTTGCGAAAGCTCTCTTCGTCTCTGATCTGCACATCGGAGAAGCCGCGTTGCCAAATTTCCCCGTTGAACCCCAGTTCTTTCCTGACTCTATACGAAAAACCGCCTTTGATGAGCTGCATGGCCCTTTCAATGCTCATTGAGTAGCCCACGGTTATGAGCAGGTGAACATGGTTTCGCATCACCACAAAATCGTGCACTCTGAATTTTCCTTGGCCAATGTACGACCGCAGCACGTCGATAAATAGATCGGCCATGCGATCGTTCTACAGGATGGCCTTGCCTTCGGCTGCTCGCGTTGTGACGAAGAAAGTGCGGGTGTCAGCCTTTGCTGATTCGGGGGGAGAGCATCTTGACGGTTTCGACATAAGCAGGGGCTAAAGCCCAGTTCATTTATGAGAGTGTCGGCACGACTGAAGTCGTGCCCTGACGCGAATTTTCGCAGAAAAATTTAAGATATTCCTACCTCTCCCAACCCTCAGTGGCCTCGGTGTTCTCCGTGGTGAACTGGTGTTATGCGATGGTCCGTCCCACCGCAGGGGCGATCATGCGCAGCTGGCCCATCAGTTCCGCGAACTGTTGCGGGAAGAGCGACTGCGCGCCGTCGGATAAGGCATGATCCGGGTCAGGATGCACTTCGATGAGCAGCGCGTCGGCGCCTGCGGCGACCGAGGCGCACGCCATCGGCGCAACCTTGTCGCGCAACCCGGTGCCATGCGACGGGTCCGAAGTGATGGGCAGGTGCGACAGCTTGTGCACGATCGGTATGGCTGAAATATCGAGCGTGTTGCGGGTATACGTTTCGAAGGTGCGGATGCCACGCTCGCACAGGATGACTTCGTAGTTGCCGCCCGACATGATGTATTCCGCCGACAGCAGCATCTCTTCAATGGTGGCGGCAATACCACGCTTCATCAGCACCGGCTTGCGAACCTTGCCAAGCTCGCGCAGCAGGTTGAAGTTCTGCATGTTGCGCGCGCCGACCTGGAAGATGTCGATGTAGGGCATCATCAGCTCGATCTGCGAAATGTCCATGACCTCGCTGATGACCATGAGCCCGTGCGCGTCGGAGGCCTCGCGCAGCAGCTTCAGCGCTTCGAGACCCATCCCCTGGAAGGTGTAGGGCGAGCTGCGCGGCTTGAAGGCGCCGCCCCGCAGCACCTTCGCCCCGGCTTTGGCCACTTGCTCCGCTGACTGGAAAATCTGCTCGCGCGACTCGACGGAGCACGGCCCGGCCATGACCACGACTTCCTTACCGCCAACCTCGGTGCCGTTGGCCAGGCGCACCACGGTATCGTGCCCGCGGAACTGGCGGCCGACCAACTTATACGGCGCGCTGATGCGATGCACGCGTTCGACGCCGGGGAGCACTTCCAGGTCGCGAGTGTCGAAGTCGATCCGCTTGCCCACCGCCGCCAACACGGATTGGCGCGCGCCCGTGGTGCGATGTACCGCAAATCCCATGCGCATCAGGTGATCGGTTACATCCTGGATCTGGTCTTCGGAGGCGGTTTCGAGCATCGCGACAATCATGGGTTGGCTTGTTCCTTTGTGGCGTCGACTTCGTTACACTCGCTGTTCGCCATTCGCTTTTCGCCAGACACGCCCGGGGCAGATTCGGAACCATCTGGCGAATAGCGAATAGCGATTAATCCAGCGGCTCCAGTTCATTGGCACCGCTTACTTCTTCCTGCGCTTTTGCCGACATCATCTGCTCTCCCTGAATCTGGCGCATCACATCGACCAGCCTCTCGAAAATCTGGCGCAATTGGACATTCGACAGCGGTCCGCCATTGTTGCGCGCGATGTTCTCAAAGATGATGCGCTCGCGATCCGGCTCGTACACCGGCAGGTCGGAATCGCCCTTCAACCGCCCGATCTCAAGGGCACACTGCGCGCGCTGATTGATCAGCGATACCAGCTGACGGTCCAACTCATCGATCTTATGACGCCAATCGGCGATGTCCATAAGCGCTCCGTAGCGGTGCACTTCTTACCGGGAGTTCACTTATAGACTAACTTGAAGCGCCCATCTGCTGCTGTGATTTCATGATGGCAGAGAGAAATTCCGAGACCGCCTCGGCTTCGCGCCCGGGATTGTTCTCGATGGTCTGGACAATGGCGCTTCCCATGACGGCCGCGTCGGCGAACGCCCCCACCTCGGCGAACTGGTCGGCCGTGGAGATGCCAAAGCCCACCGCGATCGGAAGGTGGGTAAGTGCGCGAAGACGCTCGACCAGAGTGCGGGCATCGTCGGCCACCGTGTCGCGTGTGCCGGTGATCCCGGTGCGGGAGACGGCATAAATGAATCCACGCGAATGGCGCACGATGCTGCGCAGCCGCTCGTCGGTGCTGGTGGGAGCCGCCAGAAAAACCGGCGCCAGCCTGCGCGCCTTCATCGCCCGCAGATAATCGCCCGCTTCTTCGGCCGGAAGATCGGTGACCAGCGCGCCATCGGCTCCGGCAGCCGCAACCGAGGCGCAAAAGCGATCCAGCCCAAACTGAAGGATAGGATTCATGTAGGAGAAGATGATGAGACCCGCCTTCGACTGCTCGCGAATTTCACGCGCCACCTGTAGGACGCTGTCGAGGTTTGTGCCCTGGCGCAGCGCGCGCTCGCTGGCACGCTGTATCACCGGGCCATCGGCGACCGGATCGCTGAATGGCACTCCCAGCTCGACGACTTCGGCGCCCGCAGCTATCGCCGCCAGGGCCACATCACGCGACACCTCAAGATTGGGATCGCCGCACGTGATGTAAGCGACCAGGCCGGGTTTGCGTTTGAAGGCGATGGACATAGAAAAGTTGTCAGTGGCCAGTTGTCGAAAACAGCTGTCAGTCGTCGGTTGTCGGTTGTCAGAAAAACAGTTGGTAGTTCTCAGCCTGAGATGTCAGGTATCAGTTCTCAGGTGTCAATGACCTCCGCCTCGCAACTGGCAACTTATTTGTGACAACCGACAACGGATGACTTCTTGCCGACAACTGACCACTGAACACTGACAACTTCCTCAAAACGCCAGGTTGTCGCGCAGGATGCCGATGTCCTTATCGCCACGCCCGGAAATATTCACGATCACGATACTTTCCTTCGGCATTTTCGGCGCGCGTTTAATGGTTTCCGCAACCGCGTGCGCCGACTCGAGCGCAGCAATGATGCCTTCGGTGCGCGCCAGCAGTTTCAGGGCGTCCAGCGCCTCGGCATCGGTGGCCGAGACATACTCGGCGCGTCCCTGGTCGTGCAGCCAGGCGTGCTCAGGGCCAACCGCGGGATAGTCAAGGCCGGCCGAAACCGAGTGCGTTTGCGCGATCTGGCCCGCCTGGTCTTGCAGCACCCAGGAGTACGTACCCTGCAGGACGCCGGGACCGCCGCCTTCAAAGCGGGCAGCGTGTTCTCCCAGGACGCGGCCGCGCCCGCCCGCCTCGACGCCGATCAGTTTCACGCTTGCATCCTTAATAAACTCATAAAACGCGCCGATGGCATTCGATCCGCCGCCAACGCAGGCGATGATCGCGTCCGGGAGCCGGCCTTCAGCGTGCAGAATCTGCCGCCGCGCCTCCTGGCTGATGACGCGATGAAAATCGCGGACCATCGTGGGATAAGGATGAGGGCCCAGCACGCTGCCCAGCAGGTAATGGGTTGTGCGGACGTTGGTCACCCAATCGCGCATCGCTTCGTTGATCGCATCCTTGAGCGTGCGCGAGCCCGAGTCGACCGCGCGCACATCGGCGCCGAGAAGCCGCATGCGAAACACATTCAGTTCCTGGCGGCGCATATCTTCGGCGCCCATGTAGACGACGCACTGCATCCCGAAGAGCGCGCAGACCGTGGCTGTGGCTACACCATGTTGCCCTGCGCCGGTTTCGGCGATGATGCGGTGTTTGCCCATGCGTTGCGCGAGCAGCGCCTGGCCAATGCAGTTGTTGATTTTGTGCGCGCCGGTGTGCAGCAGATCTTCGCGCTTGAGATAGAGTTTCGCGCCGCCGAGCTCCCGCGTCAGCCGCTCCGCCAGGAACAGGGGCGTTGGCCGGCCGGCGAAGTCCTGGAGCAGGCGGTGGTATTCGTCGCGAAATGTCTTGTCGCGCCGCGCCTTGTCATAAGCCGCCTCGAGCTCCTGAAGCGCTGACATGAGCGTCTCGGGAACAAACCGGCCTCCATACGATCCGAACCTGCCGGGTACCGCGCGCGAACGTCGCGGCTTGGCCGCCTGCGGATTCACGGGTGCGCGGTTGTGGGACAAGTCTTCCATCGCCTCTTGACGGGAATACCTCAACCTCGGGTTGGTGATGCTGTCAGAACGGGCGCGTTGCGCACTGCACTGACAAACCCTCGTACCTTCGCTTCCTCTTTTCGGCCCGGCTGGCTCTCGACTCCAGAAACCACATCCACACCCCACGGCGCGAACACCTGGATCGCATTGCCAACGTTCTCAGGGGTCAGCCCCCCTGCGACAATCACCGGCAGCCGTTGCTTGATGCGCGAAACCAGCGGCGCAACAGCATTCCAGCCGAACGTCGTTCCCGTTCCACCGCGTTGACCGGGCGTACCGGAATCGAGCAGAACGGCATCGATACACTCGGCTGCACGCAGATACTCGTCCAGGTACTCATCGCCTGCAGCCAGGAGCTGCTGAACATGCAGCGTCTTGATGATCATCCGGGATCGGAGCGCCGAGCGGTAGGCATGAAGCTCTTCCCCAAGCTCGTCGCCCTGCAGCTGAATTCCGGTGAGGCCGACATTTTCAACGAGCCTGGCCAGTTCGTCCGGCGACTGGTTCACCGTCACACCGATTTTGGCAATCTTCGCCGGCAGAGCTTCAATAATTCCGGCGGCTGCGTCCGGCGGAATCTGACGCGGGCTCGGCGCAAAGATGAAGCCTACGGCGTCGGCCCCGGCGGCAACTGCGATGTTGGCGTCGGCGAGGCTTGTCGTGCCGCAGATCTTGGTCCAAGTCATACGGTCGCCGCCGCCTTGGCCAGAAGATTGCTCAGCGCATTTCCAGGATGCTCGGCCCGCATCAGCGATTCGCCGATCAGGAACGCGTCGTATCCGGCGGCACGCAGACGAGCGATGTCATCGCCGGTTTCTACACCGCTTTCTGCGACCTTCATCATGTTGGCCGGGATTCGCTCGGCAAGCCGCAACGAGGTATCGAGATCGACCTGGAATGTGTGCAGGTTGCGATTGTTGACGCCGAGCAAATTGCATCCCGCATCGACAGCACGCTGCAACTCAGCGTCGTCGTGGACTTCGCACAGCACGTCAAGATCGAGTTTGCCAGCCCTCTGCGCCAACTCAACAAGCTCATCCCGCGCGAGTGCCGCGACAATCAGCAGCACCGCGTCGGCGCGGTGCGCACGGGCTTCCAGCAACTGAAATTCGTCGACGATGAAATCCTTGCGCAAACAGGGACGCGACGTCGCTTGCGAGGCGAGCTCCAGGTTGCGAAGCGAGCCTTGAAAGAACTGCTCATCGGTGAGCACCGAGAGCGCTGCGGCGCCGGCTCTTTCCAATTCGCGTGCCAGGTCGGCCACGGGGAAGTCGGCGCGAATCAGGCCCTTCGATGGAGAAGCTTTCTTCAACTCGGCGATCACTGCCGGGCCTGACTTGGAAGCCTGCTGCAAGCGGCGGCGAAAGCCGCGCGGCTGGTGCGCCGAGGCGCGGGTCTCCAGCAACTGCCGGTCGGCGATTGCCTTGGCCGCCGAGACGCGCCGACGTGCCGCAGCGATAA
>Ga0335077_10013676_pt1 | contig 10141 bp, 9 predicted proteins | sample Lox_Sample_31_FD_207151 | JGI IMG/M metagenome (GOLD analysis project Ga0335077, IMG submission 207151) | Soil microbial communities from Loxahatchee National Wildlife Refuge, Florida, United States - Lox_Sample_3.1 | ecosystem: Environmental > Terrestrial > Soil > Wetlands | place: USA: Florida...
AGGTCGAGGGCGTATCGGGCACCTGGAAGCGGCTGACCGAAAACGTGAACGAACTGGCCGGAAACCTGACCAGGCAGGTCCGCGCGATCGCCGAGGTGACCAGCGCGGTGGCCTCCGGCGACCTGACCAGGTCTATTTCGGTCGAGGCGCAGGGCGAGGTGGCCGAGCTCAAGGACAACATCAACGCCATGGTGCAGTCGCTGCGCGAGACCATCCGGGCCAACCAGCAGCAGGACTGGCTGAAGACCAACCTGGCCCGCATCGCGGGCATGATGCAGGGCCACCGGGACCTCGCCGTCGTCGCCGAGCTGATCATGGACGAACTCGCCCCGCTGGTCGGCGCGCAGCACGGCACGTTCTTCCTGGCCGAACCGGGGCCCGGCGGCGCAACTCAGCTCCGGCTCATCGCCGGCTACGGGCTGCGGGCCGGCAAGGCGGAGCCCATCCAGTACCAGCTCGGCCAGTCCCTGATCGGCCAGGTGGCGCGCAGCAAGCGGTCCGTGGTCGTCGCGAACCTGCCCGAGGGCTACGTGAAGATCTCCTCCGGGCTGGGCGACGCGCCGCCGACCAACCTGGCGATCGTTCCCATCCTGTTCGAGGACCAGGTCCTCGGGGTGATCGAGCTGGCCTCGTTCACCGCGTTCAGCCAGGTGCAGACCGATTTTCTGGAGCAGCTGACCGAGACCCTGGGGGTCAACTTCAACACGATCATCGCCAACGCGCGGACCGACGCGCTGCTCGAGGAGTCGCAGCGGCTCGCCTCGGAACTGCAGGCGAGGTCGGAGGAGATGCAGGCCCAGCAGGTGGAACTGCAGCGGTCCAACGCTGACCTGGAAGACAAGGCGGCCCTGCTGGCCGCGCAGAACCGCGACATCGAGACGAAGAACGCCGAGATCGAGCAGGCCAGGCAGGAGATCGAGGAGCGCGCGCAGCAGCTGGCGCTGGCGTCGAAGTACAAGTCACAGTTCCTGGCCAACATGTCCCACGAGCTGCGTACTCCGCTGAACAGCCTGCTCATCCTGGCCCGGCTGCTGGCGCAGAACCCCGGGCGGAACCTGTCCGCAAAGCAGGTCGAGTACGCCAACGTCATCCATTCGGCCGGCTCGGATCTGCTGCAGCTCATCAACGACATCCTCGACCTGTCCAAGGTCGAGGCGGGGCGGATGGACATCCGCGCCGACCGGTTCCCGCTCGGCGCGCTGCTGGAGGACATCCAGGCCACTTTCCAGCCGCTCACCGCGGAAAAGGGGCTGGATTTCGCGGTCGAGACCGAGCCCGGCGTCCCGCCGGAGCTGTTCACCGACCGCCAGCGGCTCCGGCAGGTGCTCGGCAACCTGCTGTCCAACGCGGTCAAGTTCACCGAGCGCGGCCACGTCGGCCTCCGCGTCGGCCTGACGGGCCGCCGCACCCCTGACGGGAGCGGCATCCTGGCCTTCTCCGTGACCGACACCGGTATCGGCATCGCGCCAGAGAACCTGACCACGATCTTCGGAGCGTTCCAGCAGGGCGATGGCACGCTCAGCCGCCGGTACGGCGGGACCGGCCTCGGCCTGTCCATCGTCCGCGAGGTCGGCGCGCTGCTCGGCGGCGAGATCACCGCGGAGAGCGAGCTCAGCCGGGGCAGCACCTTCACCCTGTACCTGCCGTCCGAACTGCCGGGAGCCCCGCCCGACGGCGCCCAGTTCGACGGCGTGACCGTCACGCCCAACGGCGACGGGCAGGCCGAGGCGACGCTGGCCCTGCAGCTGCAGCCGGCCCTGCCGGACTACGGGTCGGCCGCCGGCAGGCGCCTGCTGGTTCTCGAGGGCACGCGAGGCGGCCTGCTGACCCTGCTCGCCCACAGCGCGGTCTCCGACCTCACCGGCATCGACGGGCCGGTCCAGGTGGCCACGGTGGTCAATCCCGAGCAGGGCATCGAGGCCCTCAGCGCCGCGCCGCACCAGTGCATCGTCATCGATCTCGGCCTCCCGGACGCTTCCGCCTTCGCCTTCCTCGAACGCCTGCGGGAAGAGCCGGAACTGCGCGACGTCCCCGTGCTCGCGCACACCAGGGACAAGCTCGACAGCGCTCAGGGGAGGCTGGCCAGGCTGCGGTTCGGCTCCCAGCCACTCGAGCTGCTGCCGTCGCTCGACGACCTGCGCGAACGCATCACATTGCACCTGTCCGTGGCTCAGCCCGAGCACGTCCCGGCACTGATCAGCGAGACGGCGACCGACACCGGGCCTCGTGACCCGGCGGAGGCCTCGGCGCATGAGGCGCTGCGCGGCCGGAGGGTCCTGGTCATCGACGACGACGCGCGCAACGTCTTCGCCATCACGAGCACCCTCGAGCTGCACGGCATCACGGTCACCCAGGCACCCGACGGGCGGAAGGGCATCGAGATGCTGCTGGACCGCCAGTACCCCGACCTCATCCTGATGGACGTAATGATGCCGGAACTGGACGGATACGCCACCATGCACGAGATCCGGCAGATGCCCGCGTTCGCCACCCTGCCCATCATCGCGGTGACGGCACGGGCCATGCCGGGTGACCGGGAGAAGAGCATCGCGGCCGGCGCCAGCGACTACGTTACGAAGCCCGTTGACACCGATGAGCTGCTGGCCTGCATGGAACGCTGGCTCGCGGGCCGCTGACCGGTTCAGCGGCGGCGGGCGCGGGCGGCCAGGACCAAGCCGGCCGCGGCAGTAGCCGCGCCGGCGGCCGCCGCGGCTACCGGGTGATGGGACAGGAACAGCTGCGCGCTGCGCGGATGCGACCTGTCGTCGAACTCCCCGTGCGCGCCGTAGTCCTCGGGGTTGTCCACGGGCTCCCAGAGATTCTGCGGCCGGCCGGGGCCTTCCGCTACCCGCCGACCCGGCCGGGAAACGGCCGCCGGTGACCGCGGCCGGTCAGACCGCGATGGCCCGCCGGGCGGCCGCCGCGGCGCGGCGCTTGCGACGGCGCTCCCGCTGACGGTCCTCCGGAGTGGTGCCGCCCCAGATGCCGTAGGTCAGCTCCTGGGCGACCGCGAACTCCAGGCACTCCCGCCTCACCTGACATCCAGCGCAGATCGTCTTGGCCCTGGCGATCTGCCTCTCGGCCGGGCCCCTCGTCGATATCGGGAAGAAGAGGTCGGGGTCGGCAGCCAGGCACGCGCCTGCGGCCCGCCAGTTACTACTGGCGCTCCCAATCGCGGTCATCAACTGTCCTCACGAAGGGTCTGAACTGGTGCCGCACGCGGAACGGCGCTGGCAGTCGCCCTCTGCTTCCCCGCCGCCCCCTGGCTACACGCGGGCCGCGATGTGACGAGCATCACATCACATTACGTTTATCCCCCCCGGGTCGGGCACACCCTACTCGTCCGTCAATTCCCAGGGTTCCATGGAGACACCGTGACAAAGGGAACGCTCCGGCCGCCGACCTCGGCCGCTGACCTCCCTGACGCCAGCATCCGCCCCGGTTCGCGCGCAGAACTGAAAGAGCTATCCGACGGCGAGCTGCTGGCCAGGGTCCGCGTCCTGCCGCGGGACAGCGAGCTGCGCGCCGCTGCCTGCGAGATCCTCGTGGACCGCTACGGCAAGCTGGTGCGCTCCTGCGTCCGGCAGTACCGCGGCAGCCCCGAACCCACCGAGGACCTGATGCAGGTCGGGTACGTCGGCTTGCTCAAGGCGATCAACAACTACGATCCCGCGTTCGGCACCAGCCTGTCCGCGTACGCCCAGCCCTGCGTAAGCGGCGAGATCAAGCGCCACTTCCGGGACAAGCGGTGGCAGATTCACGTCCGCCGGTCGGCTCAGGAGCTGCTGCTCGAGCTGCGGAAGGCCAACGAGGAACTCACCCAGCAGCTCGGCCGCGCGCCAGCGGAGGACGAGCTCGCCGACCGGCTCGGGGTCAGCGACGACGACATGCAGGAGGCCCGCCAGGCGGACCTGATGTTCAGCACATACTCGCTGGACGCCCCGCTGTCCGACCGGGAGGATCCGGCGCTGCTGGCCGACCTGCTCGGCGGCGATGACCCGGCGGTCGCGCACACGATCGACATGGAGGCTGTCAACGCGCACTGGGACGAACTGCCCGAACGCGAGCAGCGCATCCTGGTGATGCGCTTCTACGGCAACCTCACCCAGACGGAGATCGGCGACCGGCTCGGCATCTCGCAGATGCACGTGTCGAGGCTCCTCACCAGGGCCCTGGCCCACCTGCGGAGCAAGCTGCTCGAGGGAGACGACGACCTCGTGCCGTACAGAACAGCGGAAGGACTGTCATGAAATCCGGTACGGGACTCGCGGTGATCGCCGTCGGGGCTATCCTCGCCTTCGCCGTGACTGCCAATACCTCCGTCTTCAACCTGAACATCGCTGGCTGGGTGCTCATGGTCATCGGCGTCATCGGGCTGGCGATCCCGCGGCGCGGGTACGCCTGGGTCGGCCGGCGGCTGTTCGTGCGGCAGGCCCGCGTGCGGCCGGGGAACCAGGTCGAAGAGGTCGTCTACCCCACCTACGTCAACCGCAATCCGGCCAACACCCGGGTGCAGGCCGGCCTGCCCGCCCCGGGCGCCCTCGGCGGCCAGGAACCGGCCACCCACATCGACGCCACCCGCGACCTGTCGACGGATCCCTCCAGGGAGCCGCGGCCGGGCGAGACCGAGATCGTGGAAGACGTCTACGAAGACTGAGTCCTTGGAGAGGTCATGACCATCACCGCTTCCCTCATCATCGCCTGGCTCCTCATCGGGCTGGTGATCGGCGGGCTGGCCCGGCTGCTGGTCCCGGGCCGTCAGCACATCGGGCTGATACTGACGATCCTCATCGGTATCGTGGCCGCGCTGCTGGGCGGGATCATCACCACCGCCATCATCGGCGCGGGGCACACCGTGATCACCTTCATCGTCGCGCTGGTGGCAGCGGCGCTGCTGGTCAGCGCGTTCACCACTCATGGCTACGGCCGGTACCGCAGCCGCCGCAGGCCGGTTCGCTGGCGCTGGTAGCCGGGTACCGACCTGGGATCCGCCGGGACGTTCGTCCCGGCGGATCCTTCGTGTGCTGGCGCGGCTTGGCCGCCAGTACTATTGAGTCGGTTTAGGGCCGCCGCCGCACCTAATGGTCAGGAGAAATGCCGCAAGACACCTGGGCATACGCCGATCTGGTCGGCCTGACGGAGCGGCGCGACGCGCTGCGCCAGGCCGCCGTGATGCCCGGCGCCGACCCGCGGGCCCTGCTCGACGCCGCCTTCGCCGAGCTCGACGCCGCCGTCGAGGTGCTGGCCAAGCTGGCCGAGGCCGCCGCTGGAGAACCGGCCACGCCGACGGACTCGCTCAACGCGGAACGAGCCCTGCTCCGGGCCGTGTTCACCCACGCGCCGGTGCCCTTGTTCGTGCTCGAGGCCGATGCCACGGTGCGGCGCGCGAACGGCAGGGCCGGGGACCTGATCGGCGCGCCGCCCGGGTACGCGACCGGAAAGGCCCTCACGGCGTTCGTGGATCCGCCGTCCCGCGCGGCGCTCAAGAGCCAACTGGCCGCGGTCGCGCGGACGGGGAAGGCCCGGCTGGTGGAGTGCCGGCTGCTCGGGCCGGACGGCCCGGTCCCCGCCACTCTGGCCGCGGACGTCATCACCCTCCAGGACGGCACGCGGCTGCTGGTGGTCGCCGCGGCGGGCGCGCAGACCTCGCCGAGGCCCTCGCGGCAGGATGACAGCGGGACCGGGCTGGTCCAGGCGATGACGCGGCGGATGGACATGGTCACCGCGGTGACCAGGCTACTGCTGGACAACAGCACGTTCAGCGAGGCGGTCACGCTGCAGCGCTGCGCCCGGCTGCTGGCGGGCGACGTTGCGAGCTGGGTGATCGTGGACATCGAGCGGGCGGGGTCGCTGCGGCGCCAGTTCGTGATCGGCCCGCCTGACGGGCAGTCGCAGGAGCTGGCCAGGAAGGTCCGCGCCCTCGATCCGCAACCCGGCACGGCGCCGGCCCAGGTGCACGCGGCGGCCACGTCCGTTCTGATGGCTCACGCCAGCGACGCGGGCCTGCTGGGCGTCACCGCGGACGAGACACCGCTGCTCATGCTGCTCGGCGCGACCTCGCTGCTCAGCGTGCCGATCACCGACGGCGTGACCAGCTACGGCGCGCTCACCCTGGCGCGGGCGCCCGGCGAGGGCCGTTTCGAGATCGCCGACCTGGGCCTCGCGGAGCAACTCGGCCAGCATCTTGGCGTCGCCATCCGGGTAGACCGCATGTTCCGGCACCGTTCGGCTGTCGCCGAGGCGCTGCAGGGCAGCCTGCTGCCCGCGACGCTGCCGGACGTCCCGGGGCTCGACCTGTTCGCCGCCTACCAGCCGGCCAGCGAGGGGATGGAGGTCAGCGGCGACTTCTATGACGTGTTCCCGGTCACCGGCGGCTGGGCCATCACTGTCGGGGACGTCTGCGGCAAGGGGCAGGAGGCGGCGGCCATGACCGCCGCAGCGAGGCATGCGATCCGGGTCCTCGCGCACTGGAACCCGGATCCGGCGGACGTGCTGGCCAAGGTGAACGAGGTCATGCTGGCCGACGACTACGAGGACCGCTTCGTGACCGCCAAGCTCGCCTTCCTGCGCTGGGAGGGTGCACGGCTCCACGTGACGCTGGCCAGTGCCGGGCACCCGGGCCCGGCCCTGGTGCATCCGGACGGCCGGGTCGAGGTGCTGAGCGGCGGGGGCCTGCCGCTCGGCCTGTTCCCCGACGCCGGCCCGCGGACCGAGGAACTCGAGCTCGGCGAGGACGACCTGCTCTTCTTCTACTCCGACGGGCTGACGGACGCGCGCAGCCCGGACATGCGCTACTTCGAGGACAGCTTCGCCGACGAGCTGGCCGGTCTGGCGGGCCGCTCGGCGGCCGAGACGGCCAGGATGATGCAGGGCCTGGTCTCCAGCTTCTCCCAGGACGAACTGCGCGACGACCTGACCATCCTGGTGGCGAAGCTCAAGGCCCCGCCGGACACGACGGGGGAGTTAAGGGTCAGTCGCCGATCGGGACGTTGGCGTCGTCGGAGGTTACCGCGCGCACGCTGGGCAGCTCGGAGAGCCGGGCGGCCAGGTCGTTCACCGATCCCTCGCCGTGCACGTGTCCACCGGGGCCCTTTCTGCGTGACGCTGGAGTTGCCCCGCTACCCGGCCGGCCGCGAGTTACTCCTGCGCAGCGGCTCAGCCGGAACGCGAGCCTCTGGCCCTCTTGGCGCCCTGGGCCCCGGCGACGATCTCGGCGGCCACCTCGGTGACCTTGACGTGGCGGCGCTGCGATTCCTGGCGCAACCGCCGGAGCGCATCGTCGGCGTCGCAGCCGAGCGCATGCATCAAGATCCCCTTGGCCTGGTCCACCACCGAGCGGGCCACCACGGCGTCCTTCAGCTGGCTGGCCGTGCGCTGCGCCTCGCCGTAGGCCGTGGCGTTGGCCAGCATCGCCCCGCCGAAGGCGGCCAGGGTGTCCGCCACGGGGCTGGACTCCGCGTCGAGCCCCCCGGGCCGCACCCCGAACAGCGACAGGACCAGCGCTCCGCCCGGGAGTTCCCGGACCAGGTGGACCGAGCAGCGTACGCCGCGGCGCAGCGCCGCCTCCGCATACTCGGGCCAGCCGGTCTCGTCCAGCAGGTCCGGGCAGCTGACCGGGGCACCCTCGTCCGCGGCCGCCACCAGCGGACCGCGGCCGGTGCTCAGCTGCAGGTCGGCAAGCTCGGCCAGGTCCGGGTGAGTCGCCGCGGCGGCGACCACCTCGCCGTCACGCCAGACGGCCGCGTGCGCACCGGCGCAGGCCGGAACCTCCCAGGCGGCCAGTTCGGCCAGCCGGTTGAGCGACCTGGCCTCTCCCCCGTTGGTGAGGCTGAGCAGTTCGGCCGCCTCGTGGCCGAGATGCTCAATGGGCAACGGGCCTCTCCCTTGTCAGCAGGCGGGCCGACCCGCCGCGGCCGCCGCCGGCGGGGCGACCGGATCGCCGCCGGACCGGGTAACGAAGCGGATGGCGGGAATACGCGCGGCGCACGATGCCAGGCGAGCCCCGGAGGCCGTCGTCTTCTGGATGGTCGTCTGGCACCAGGGCCGGCTGATCCACGGCGAGCCGCCACCCGCAGAGGAGTAGCCGGTCACGCAGGTCGCGACGCTGTGTGCCCGGCTGCTGAGCAGTGCCCCGATGGTGATCATCACGAACATGACGGGGACCAGCACGAACGCGTAGATGGTGGTGCCCGCGCGCAGCCAGCGGAGCCGCCGTGGCCGTGGCCGGGCCATCGGTTCCGCGCCGAGCGGCTCGTCGGCGTTGAGACGGGCGAAGATAGCGAACATCGAAGCGAGCTCGGGCTCGCTGGCCTGCAACGCGCCTTCCATGTGATCGAGAACACGTTGCTGGGCGGCAGGCAGGGTCACGCAAAGCTCCTAGCACCAAATGACGAACGCGGGTGCCGAACTCACGCCTACCCCCGCCTTCTGGCCACAAACGGCCTAAGGGGCAGCTTACCGGGTCGGTTACCTGCGCGACCCAGCCGGGCACGATTACGTCAGGAACTGTTCAGCCCCGTTCAGTCGGGCACCGCGGCGGTGACTTCGCCGGCGGCCGACGCAGGTCCCTTCTGGCCTACGCGGCCCGTCTTCAGGCACTGGGCCGAGCGGCCGACACATCGGACAGCGCCGACTGGCCGTCCTTCATCAGCGCCAGGTCCCCGATGGACACGATGCCGACCGGGATGCCGTCCTGGACGACCGGAATACGCCGCACCGCGCGGTCACGGACCAGCCTGGTGGCCTGGTCCACGTCATCGTGGGGTCCGAGTACGGCCAGCTCGGTACTGCAGATGTCGCTGACCAGGGTAGTCAGCGGGTCGCGGTTCTCGGCCAGAACCCGGACAGTGATGTCACGGTCGGTGACGAGCCCGCTGAGCCTGCCGTCGGTGAGAATCAGCACGGTGCCCGTACCGTGTTCCTTCATGGCCCGCGCGGCCGTCGCCACCGATTCGGTGGGGGCCAGGCTCACCGGCGCGGGCGACATGATGTCTCGTATCTTGCTTGCCATGGTTCACCTCCTGCGCTGGTCGTGTGCGGCTACCCGGTCCCGGCGCGGGCAAACGACGTGGCGGGGCCGGCCCTGACTGCATCTACCCCAGGACGGTGAGCATCTGGTCCGCGCCCAGCAGAGTCAGGATCCGGGCCACCGGTGGCTGCGGGTGCAGCAGCACCAGGCTTCCCCCCCGTTGCTTCAGCGTCCTGGCCGCCAGCACCAGCGTCCGGATGGACGCCGAATCGGCGTAGCGCAATCCCGACATGTCGATGGTCAGCTGCTGGGTCCCATCCAACTGCGCGCTGATCAGCGCGCTCAGCTCGCCGACACTGGTGAGATCGGCCTCGCCCGACAGCACCATGACGGGGCCGGATGGACCGGCCGCGACTGATGCCTTCAGAATGCTGCCTGCCACTAGGTCATCAACCGAGTTCGGGTGCCAGACATCATGCCCACCTCCGCGCGGGGACATCTTCGTTCCGGAGAACCGGACGCCGGGAGCGGTCTGCGCGGGATGGGCGGGATTGGCGAGGCCGAGGGCAGCCCGAACACCGGGCCGGCTGGGTCGTCAACCGTGATGCGATCTTACTGCGGAACAGCGATAGCTGTCTAGCCTCTGAAGAGGGGCAGATGGCTCATACCGGTGTTCTGAAGAGCACCTGACGAACATGACCGGCCTGTTAGGATGCAGGAACGCCCAGGCTGTTGCACAGGCCTGAAGAAGGATGAGGGGCCAGCCAGTTGGATGCGCCAGCGATTGGGGAACGCCCGGTCTACAGCATCAGCGCGGTGGCCCGGATGCTGGATATCCCGGTGGCCACGCTGCGCACCTGGGAGGACAGGTACAGGCAGGTGGTGCCGACCCGCAATGCCAGTGGCCACCGGCTGTTCTCCCGGCAGCAGGTGGAGCAGCTGAGGTTCGTCCGGGCGCAGATGAGCGAGGGCGTCGGCGCGGCTGACGCGCACCGCGTGCTGGCCGAGCGGATCGAGACCGGAGCGCCGCTCGGCGGCTCCGCGCCTGCGCCGCGGCTGCTGATCCAGCTGGCGGAATCGGACCCCTACGCCGCCGAATTCGAGGAGTATTTCCTCAAGACCGAGGGGTTCGAGGTCGAGGTGTCGCTGTCCGAGGCCACCGCGAGGGAGACC
>Ga0335077_10013677_pt1 | contig 10140 bp, 6 predicted proteins | sample Lox_Sample_31_FD_207151 | JGI IMG/M metagenome (GOLD analysis project Ga0335077, IMG submission 207151) | Soil microbial communities from Loxahatchee National Wildlife Refuge, Florida, United States - Lox_Sample_3.1 | ecosystem: Environmental > Terrestrial > Soil > Wetlands | place: USA: Florida...
TTGTTTGGAGAGCAAGTCACACCTAACCAGCACAAGATCGCCCGGGAGTTCGTGCTGCTGGACAATTTCTATGTGAACTCGGATGTGAGCGCTGACGGCCACAACTGGTCCACGGCTGCGATTGCCTCCGACTACGTGCAAAGGATGTGGCCCAACAGCTACGGGGGCCGGCGCACGCTATACGACTACGAAGGCCTAGAGGCAACGGCGGTTCCGCCGGCCGGCTATTTGTGGACCAACGCAGTGGCTGCGGGAATCAGCATGCGCAATTATGGTTACTTCACGATCAATCTCAAGACGCCGGCCGCCGATGGGACACAAATCGAGAAGGTGCTCGACCCGGTTTTGCGTAATGTGACGAACCTCCACTATCGGAGCTTCGATCTCGATTACCCGGACGTGGAGCGAGCGAAAGTGTTTCTGAGCGATCTGGCTGAGTTTGAGAACCAGGGAGATATGCCGAGGCTCATCGTCATGCGATTGGGCAACGATCACACCAACGGGACGACGCCCGGAAAGATTGCACCGCTGTCATTGGTTGCCGACAACGACTACGCGCTAGGCATGATCGTGGAAGGCCTCTCGCACAGCCGTTTCTGGCCAACGGCAGCGATCTTCGTCGTGGAGGACGACGCGCAGAACGGGCCGGATCACGTCGACTCACACCGCTCGCCTGCATTCGTCATTTCTCCGTATGTCCGCCGTCATGCCGTGGACAGTACGATGTACAACACCACGTCCATGCTGCGAACGATCGAGCTTGTGCTGGGCCTCAAGCCCATGACCCACTTCGACGCAGGAGCGCGTCCGATGCATGCGGCCTTTCAAGCGACGGCAGATACCGCGGCATATATGGCAGAAAAGCCACGCGTGGCGCTCGACGCGCGCAACCCCGCGGTCTCAGCCACCGCCTCCCGGTCTCAGAAGCTGGATTTCAGCGAGGAAGATCGCGCCGATGACAACGAACTGAACGATATTCTTTGGATGGCGGTGCGGGGTAGTCCGGCATTGCCGGCGCCGACTCGCAGCTACTTCGCCCGATAGCCATGTCACAAATCTACCTGTGCTTTCTGTGGCACATGCACCAGCCGTTTTACAAGGATTTGGTCACGGGGCAGTATCATCTGCCCTGGACCCGGCTCCATGCCCTCAAGGACTATTACGGCATGGTGCATGTGCTCGAGGAGTTCCCCAAAATCCATCAGACGTTCAACCTGGTGCCGTCGATGATGGTGCAAGTGGCGGAGTATGCCGCCGGCCATGCACGGGATCCCTTTCTGGAGTGCGCGGCCAAGCCGGCGGATGCCCTCACGGAAGCCGAGCGTGACCTGATCCTGGATCATTTTTTTCACGCGCAACCGGAGCGGATGATCGGCCGCTTTCCCCGCTACGCGGAGCTTTACGAAGCACGCCGCGCGCAGAAGGACTCGGCCTACACAAAATGGGCGTTCGCGGCCCAGGAGTTTCGCGATTTGCAGATTCTTTCGCAGATCGCATGGTTTGATGAAGAGTTTCTGGAAAATGATCCGGCAGTTCGCGAGCTCATCCGTAAGGGCCGTAATTTCGATCTCGCGGACCAGGGGCTGATGCTCGAGAAGCAGAAGGAGATTCTTGGCCTAGTCATTCCGGCTTATCACCGCGCCGCACGCTCCCGGCAGGTCGAGATTTCCACGACGCCTTACTATCACCCGATCCTGCCTCTGCTGTGCGACTCCGATATCGCTGGAATTTCCCACCCAGCCATAACTCTTCCGCGCCGCTTCCATTACCCGCAAGATGCCGCCCGGCAACTGCGGAGGGCATGCGACTACATTTCGTCCGAGTTCCAGAGCACACCTGTGGGCTTGTGGCCCTCCGAGGGCTCGGTCTCCGATGAGGTCTTTCGGCTGGCCGCGGAGGCGGGATTCCATTGGGCGGCGACCGACAGCGGTGTGCTGGACCGGACGCTCGAGCGGGCTAGCGGAGTGGAAGAACTGTACCGGCCTTATCGCTGGACCCAGAAGGGCAGCGAGATCCGCGTGATCTTCCGCGACCATTATCTTAGCGATCTGATCGGATTTGTCTATTCGCGTATGGAAGCCCGCGAAGCGGTGCAGGACTTCCTGGGGCGCATCCGGGAAAACTGCCGCCCGATGTTGTCGCGCGGGCGCGATGCATTGGTGCCCATCATCCTCGACGGTGAAAATGCCTGGGAGTACTACTACCAAAACGGACGCCCGTTCCTGAGAGAGCTTTATCAGCGGATCTCCGAAGCGCCGGACATGGCTGCCCTGACGGTGAGCGAAGCGCTGGTCCGCATTGAAGCGGACTCGCTCGATCACATCTTCCCCGGGTCATGGATCAATGCCAATTTTGATGTTTGGATCGGCGCGGCCGAGGACAATCAAGCGTGGGAGTACCTGCTGGAGACGCGTGAGGCGTTCGATGCGGCGCAAGGGGTGCCGGAGGAGAACAGGCGGCTGGCGCTTGAAGAATTGCTGATCGCGGAGGGCAGTGACTGGTGCTGGTGGTATGGCCCTGAACATGATTCCGCCAATCGTCCCGATTTTGACCGGCTGTACCGCAGCCACTTGGCCAACGTATACCGCGCCCTTGGCCAGCATCCGCCAGACAAGCTGTCGCGGCCGATCCTGAAGGTGGCCGCGGAGGAATTCCGGCAAGAGCCGGCCGGCTTCATACATCCCGTGATCGACGGTGAAGTGACCAACTACTTCGAGTGGCTAGGCGCAGGGGTGTACCGTGGAGATCTGCGATCGGGCGCCATGCATGGGCGGCAATTCCCGATTCGTGAGGTGCACTACGGCACGGATGGCGCGTCGGCTTACTTGCGGCTTGACTTCGATACGCGGATTGACGACATGGCCGGAGGCGCCGAGTTGCGGATTCGCTTCCTGGCACGCGCCGGCTCAGAACCAGTAACGGTAGCGGTGAAGGTGGAGAACGGCGCAGCCGTGGCGGCATCTAAGGAAGTGAAGGCCGCGTTAGCGCGGTTGCTCGAAATAGAAGTGCCGTTTCGCGTGATCGGCGCGGAAGCCGGCGTTCCGCTGCAGTTTTCGATTTCCTTGTGGCAGGGCGGGTTGCCGCTGGGCACGTTACCGTACGAGGGATGGCTACACATGGCGACGGCGGAGCCAGGGGATTGGACCGCATAACGGCGCCAAAACTCACGGTCTGGCCGGCGATTCGACCACGGTCTTATCGCCGTGGACCTTGCCGCCGCGAGCGGCCACCTGAAAGACAAACGTCAATCCGTGGAGCTTGACGCGGTGGGCAACGCCCGGCGGCACGATGAGAATCCCCGAAGGCACGCCGAGATTCTTTTCTTCCCCGCCTGTAGTGTAGAGAAGCTCGATCGGGAAGTTTGAAACATAGATCTCCAACACGCCGGCGTGGAGATGAAAGTCCTGCTTCGATTTCCCGTTGGCGAGGGAGAATTGAAATGAATCCACAGGGAAGGGAAGCAGCTTCTTGTCGGTGACGGTATCGGCGTCACGCGAGAACTCCCACAGCGGATCGTTCCAAAAGGACTCGTGAAACGCAGGCTGAACGGCGTCAGCAACCAGTTTGAGCGGACGGCTTCCCAGGAGCTGGAGACACTCCGCCAGATCCGCGAGAGTTGCGGCCTTGGGGCTGGCGGCGATTTCCGGATTTTCCAAGTTGGCGGAAGCAGCTACATCTTGTAGCGGCCGAGGTCCTCATCGTTGAGACCTTCCAGCCAGCGGCGCAGTTCCTCGTTATTGATTTTGTCCGATGTAGCGGCGGCGAGTTTCGAGTTTTTGAGAACGCCATCCTCGACGAAAATGGGACAATCGAGCCGCAGCGCGAGGGCGAGGGCGTCGCTCGGCCGGGAGTCGACCGAGATCAGCTCGCCATCGCGTTCCAGCCAGATGACGGCATAGAAGGTGTCCTCTTTCAACTCGTTCACCACGACTTTCCGGATGCCGGTTCGCAGGCCCAGCAGCACGCTCTTCATCAGGTCGTGGGTCATGGGGCGGGGGGTCGAGACTTTTTCGATTTCGAGCGCGATGGCGTTGGCTTCGTAAATGCCTACCCAAATAGGAAGCACGGTGCTGCTGTTGATGTCCTTCAAAATGACGATCGGCATGTTCGTGCCCGGATCCATCATCAAGCCACGAATTTTCATTTCGACTTCCATACCATCGCGTCCTCCGAAACCATTACATCACACTCTCGCCCACCAGCGAGTTCGGTCCCGCGCGAGTCACACGCACGTTGAGGTAGCTGCCAACCAGATTCTCGCCGTCCACCGTCGTGAGTGTGAAATTCAGCGTGCGATTCTGAGAAGTGCGGCCGATCCACTGTCCCAGCGCCTGGTTCCTGCCTTCGACGAGAACCTCCTGAACCAAGCCCACGGCCTCGGAATTGCGCCGGATCTGAATCGCGCGCTGACGTTCTTGCAGAACCATGAGGCGCCGTGTTTTTTCCTCTTCGGGAATCTGGTCACCAAGATTCTGCGCGGCGGTGTTGGGCCGCGGGGAATATTTGAAACTGAACAGAGAATCGTATTGGACATCGTCAAGCAGGGCGAGGGTTTGGTTGAAGTCCGATTCTGTCTCACCCGGGAAGCCGACGATGATGTCGGTAGTGATAGCGATGTTGCGGCGCGCGTTCTTCAACCACTCGATCCGGCGCATGTATTCCTCGCGGGTGTAGAGCCGGTCCATGGCGTTCAAAACTTTGTTCGACCCCGACTGCACGGGCAGGTGCACATGGTCGCACAGCGAAGGATTGGCGTCGATGGCATCCACGATCGGCTTGACGAAATCCCGCGGATGCGAGGTGGTGAAGCGCACGCGCCGGATGCCGGGAACTTCGCCGACGCGCGCCAGGAGGATGGCAAAGTCCCAGCCCGATGGTGAAGGATCGCGGTAGCTGTTGACGTTTTGGCCCAGAAGCTGAATCTCTGAGTATCCGGTTTCCGCCAGATGGCGCGCTTCCTCTATCACACTGGCGCTGATGCGGCTGCGTTCGGGCCCGCGCGTGAATGGCACCACGCAGTAGGCGCACGACTTGTCGCAACCCTCGATGATGGTGATGTAGGCGCGATGCGGATTGTCGCGGCGGGTGAACGGTGTGTCGAATGTTTCGTCGGTATCGAGACTCAGGCCGGTCACGCGGCGGCCACCGGCTTCGAGCTGCACGAGCATTTGCGGCAGCTTGTTGTAGCTGGCCGAGCCGGCAACGAGGCTCACGTGCGGTGCCCGGTCGAAAATCTTTTCGCCCTCTTGCTGTGCCACGCAACCGAGGACGCCGAATACCTTGCCTTTCCCGGCATCTCGCTTGAATTGCTGGAGCCGGCTGAAGACTTTCTGCTCCGCCTTGTCGCGAATGCTGCAGGTGTTGTAGAGAACGAGCTCGGCCGCTTCAGCGGTTTCCACCTGCGTGTAGCCCTTGGAGAGCAGGGTGCCGATGACTTTCTCAGAGTCATGCACGTTCATCTGGCAACCGAACGTTTCGATGTAAAAGGTCTTGGCCGTCACGTACTAGCTATTTTAGCGTGAGGCGGTTGGTGGGTTGCCGGCCGCGTGGATTGGGGCGGGGCCCCTTGCAACCCGCGGGTAGCCCGCAAAGGCGCGGTATCCCCGCGCTACGGATCAGCGCATGACCACAGGTGTGAACGAGGAATTTCCCAGCCAGAACGCGGTATCCCCGGTGCCGACGCCATCGTAGGTCCAGGCGCCGTCCATATCGATTATCCAGTAGCCGTTGCGAAAAACGCCGAGGCACGACTTGCCGGAATTACTCCAGTCACCGACGACGGGAATGTCGCCTGCTTGGCCGAAGTAAGCGGCCTGATTCCACTGGCCGCTGCCGGTAGTGTCCAGATACCAGGTGCCGTTGAGGAACACGCCGGCTTTGGTGGTTCCGGAGCCGCTCCAGTCGCCCACCACCGGCTTATAGGAGGCATTGCCGAGATAGAACCCGTTGTCGCCGCCGCTGGTCCCGTCCCAGGTTCCATTGCCGTTGACATCCAACATCCAGTACCCGCCACGGAACACGCCGATCTTGGATTTCCCCGAGCCGTTCCAATCCCCGACCACCGGGAGGTCACCGGTTTGTCCAAAATTGTAGAGGCAATCTCCGCCGGCAGCGCCATCCCAGACGCCGTTGCCGTTGCAGTCGAGCAGCCATTGGCCGTTGCGGAAGACGCCGATCTTCATCGTGCCGGATCCGGTCCAATCACCGACGACCGGCACATCGCCCGCCTGTCCGAACGAGAACATTTGATCACCGGCCGCCGTCCCGTCATAGCCGCCGTTGCGGTTGCGATCGATGTACCACGAGCCATTGAGAAAAACACCAGCCATCCAGCCTGGCGAGATCTTGGAGACGAAGCCGCTATACGAATCGCTGTTCACCGTTTGCAGAGGGTTGCTCAGCGGGAAATCGGCGGATTGCGTGAGTCCGGCTACGTACGCGTTGCCGAGAGAGTCGATCGCCACGGCGTTCGCCGAATCACTGCCGCTGCCTCCCAGGTACGTACTGAAGAGAATTGTTGTGCCGGTGGGATTCAGTTTCGTGAGAAAGGCATCATACGAACCGTTATTTCCGGCTTGATAAGCGCGGAGGCTCCAGAAGTCCGAGGAGCCGGAGTAACCGGTAATGTAGGCGTCTCCAAACGAATCGATCGCGATGCCGCAGGCGTAATCGAAGCCGCTGCCGCCGAGGTAGGTTGAGTACACGAGGGTCGTGCCTGCGGGCGTGAGTTTTGCTGCGAAGGCGTCGCTGCCGCCGCCTGTGTATGCCGACTGCAAAACTCCCGAGGTCACAGGGAAATTCGTTGAGTTGGTCATGCCGGTGACATAGGCGGCGCCCGTCGCATCCACGGCGATGCCCGTACCTGCTTCCATCGACCCGGCGGCGCCACCGGAGCCACCCAGATATGTGCTGTAGATCAACCCATTTCCGGTCGCGTTCAGCTCAGTGATGAAGGCGTCCTGATTGCCGCCGCTGGCAGACTGAACGGGCGAGGCAGTGGGAAAGTTGGTCGAAGTAGTGCCGCCCGTGATGTAGGCGTTGCCCGCGGTGTCGACCGCAATCGCCGCGGCGCCGTCGCTCCCATTGCCGCCCAGGTAGGTGCTGTAGATCAAGGTTCCCGATGAACTCAATTTAGCCACGAACGCATTTTCCGCGCCCTTGTTTGAACTCTGGTAGGAGCTCATGGTAGGAAAATTTGAAGAGTACGTGTATCCGGCCACATACGCATTGCCGGATGCGTCGACGGCAATGGCATTGCCGCTGTCGTTGCCTGCGCCACCGAGGTAGGTGCTGTAGATGAGCGTGTTGCCTGCCGGATTCAGTTTAGCTACGAACGCATCCTTTCCGCCGGCCAGTGTCGATTGGAGGGGTGAAACCACTGGAAATGCCCCGGATCCAGTCCAGCCGGTGACATATGCATCGCCCGAGGAGTCGGTGGCGATTCCAAAAGCACGATCATCGCTGCGCCCTCCCAGATAGGTGCAGTAAATCAGGTTGTTGCCGCCTGGGCCGAGCTTGGCCACGAACGCGTCGACGCTGCCTTTCTGTTGTGATTGAACGGCGTTCACTGTCGGTAAATTGGTGGACGTGCTCCATCCGGCCAAGTACGCATTTCCCGCGCTGTCTACGGCAATGGAGGTAACGGCGTCCATCCCATTGCCGCCAAGAAACGTGCTATAGCTAAGCGCGGGGTCGATAATGAGCGGACGCCGATGGTCATACGGCCCGACGCGAAACCCGACCGTTCCGTCGCGGCGCAGCCGGAAAGCGCCCTCCACAGCGACTCGCTTGCCCGCGATTTCTTGATAAATGACGGGCGCCTCCTCGCGGAATTCGCCGCGGCCTGCGGGCACCACCAGCGCGCCTGCTCCGTCCAGATGAATGGCGCCGGTCTCGTAGCGCAACCTGATGTTTTCGGGATCGGCGCCCGGCGCCACGACGAAATCCGATTTCAGGCGATCGCGGGTGGAAGAATAGATGAGATCGACGCCGGGAAAAATGGCGTGGTATGCGATGGCGTCCCAGGCCGGGAGGTCCGTCCTCCACTGGAGCGGCGCTCCCACCAAGAAGTTAATACGCGCCGCGGACGGCCCCATACCTTCCAGGCGAGGCGCGGGATTTGCCCCCGGAAAGCTCAGACGGAAACTTACCTGATCCGCCGCGAACACGACCGAAGTCGAGTCAAAATAGCCGGTCAGCCGGGATCCCCTGGCGACATACTTTGCCTGCCCCGGGAATTCGCCCTGATTTTCAACGAAGTACATGGGCACCTGCCCATAACCGGCATTGGCGGGCTGCACCAGCCAGCCGGGCAAGAGAAACCAGGCGACCGCCGTCCAGAAGCGGGCGTGACTGAACTGAAGTACTGAAGGGATCCGCGTAATCATCCAAGCTCCTCAGGTGTTTATTCGGCGGGATCTGAGTAGTTCTTTAGTGCAAACGCGCCATAGCGCGAAAGAGAACATGCACCGCCGGCGCGCGCTCCGCTAAAATGGCCAGACGCAATGTTTTCGTCCCGCCTTCACTGGGACCTGCGGCCGAACCGATTGGCGCAGGTGCTCGGTACCTTGCGCCGTCAAGGCGCAGAGATCATGGACTTGACCGAATCGAACCCCACGCGCGCGGGCTTCTCATATCCGGAGGACGTGATTCTCAGCGCGTTCCAGGACCCGCGGGCGCTCGTGTACGAGCCTACGCCGGCGGGAATGCGCGCGGCGCGCCAGACTGTGGCAGACTATTATTCCGCGCGCGGCCTGATCGTCGATCCGTCTCGCATCTTTCTGACTGCGAGCACCAGTGAGTCCTACGGTTGGCTGTTCAAATTGCTGGCCGATGCGGGCGACGAAGTGCTAGTGCCTCGGCCGTCGTATCCGCTGTTTGAGTTTCTGGCGCAGATGGAACTCGTCCGCGTGATCCAATATCCGCTGGTCTATCACGACGGCTGGTCGATCGACCTCGGCGCGGTGGTTCAGGCGATCAGCGAGCGCACGCGGGCCATCGTGCTGGTGAATCCGAACAATCCCACGGGCTCATTCGTAAAGCGTCGCGAACTGGAGCAACTCATCGGGCTGTGCACCGAGCGTGGGCTGGCGCTGATCTCCGATGAGGTCTTCGCCGACTACCGCTTCGGGCCGGACCCCGAGCGCGTGCCGTCGCTCACCGGAATCGACGAATCGCTGACTTGTTGTCTGAGCGGCTTGTCGAAAGTTGCCGGGCTTCCCCAGATGAAGCTCGGATGGATCGTCATCGACGGCCCGCCCGCGGTGCGGTCGGAAGCGCTAGAGCGGCTGGAGCTGATTGCCGATACTTATTTGTCGGTGGGAACCCCGGTGCAGCACGCCCTGCCGAGTCTGCTTGAGGCGAGCGAATCCATCCGGCAGCAGATTTCGTCACGCGTGAACGAAAACCTGGCGATTCTGCGAGACCGTATCGATAATCCTTCCGGCGCCCGGGTATTGCAGGTTGAGGGAGGTTGGTATGCCACTGTGCGCGTGCCACGCACCAAGAGCGAGGAGCAATGGTGTCTTGATCTCCTGCAACAGGATCACGTGCTGGTACAGCCCGGGTTCTTCTACGATTTCGAAACCGAGGCTTACCTTGTGCTGAGCCTGCTAACGCGCGCCGATACATTCCGTGAAGGAGTCAGGCACCTCATCGCACGTCTCTGAATTGGCTGAGATGTCCGGCAAACCAGTCGCGGGCCAGGTGAGCTACCTGTTCGAGCGCGCCCGGTTCTTCAAACAGGTGCGTCGCTTCCGGCACGATCGCCAGCCGCTTTTCCGTTTGCAGATGTTCGAATGCTTCGCGGTTCATTTCGATCACCGCTGAGTCGCGCCCACCCACAATGAGCAAGGTCGGAGCCTGGACGCGCCCCAGATCCGCCAGAGCCAGATCCGGCCGTCCGCCGCGCGAAACCACGGCGCCGATCTCGCTGGGCCGTGCCGCCGCCGCTTCGAGCGCCGCGGCCGCGCCGGTTGAAGCGCCGAAGTATCCAATACGCAGATGCTTGGTGGCCGCGTTTTCGAGCAGCCAGTCTGATGCGCCGGTCACCCGGTGGGCCAGCATTCGGATATTGAAACGAAGGCGGGCCGTCCGGTCGTCTTCGCTTTCCTCGGCCGCCGTCAGAAGATCGATCAGCAG
>Ga0335077_10013678_pt1 | contig 10140 bp, 10 predicted proteins | sample Lox_Sample_31_FD_207151 | JGI IMG/M metagenome (GOLD analysis project Ga0335077, IMG submission 207151) | Soil microbial communities from Loxahatchee National Wildlife Refuge, Florida, United States - Lox_Sample_3.1 | ecosystem: Environmental > Terrestrial > Soil > Wetlands | place: USA...
GGCGGCGAGCTCCCCGCGAAGCCCCCCGGCCTCGTCGAACAGCTCCTCGGCCCGATAGCTCCGCAGCCACTCCTCGAGCAGGCGCAGGTGGTCGGGCTTCGTCCGCACCTCGGCGAGCGGCACCTGGTGGGCCCGCCACGTCCCCTCGACCTGCAGCCCGTCGACCTCGCGCGGGCCCGTCCACCCCTTCGGGGTTCGGAAGACGAGCATCGGCCAGTCCGGCCGCCCCTGCAGCCCTTCGTGGCGGGCGCGGATCCGGATCTCGTCGATCCGGTCGAGCACCGTGTCGAGCTGCTCGGCGAAGCGCCGGTGGATGGAGAGATGATCCTCGTCGTCGAAGCCTGCGGTGAAGACGAAGGGTTCATGGCCGTAGCCGCGCAGCAGCTCGAGGAGCTCGTCGTCGCCGATCCGCGCGAGCACGGTGGGATTCGCGATCTTGAAGCCGTTCAGGTGCAGGATCGGCAGCACCGTCCCGTCGGTCAGCGGGTCGACGAACTTGTTCGAGTGCCAGCTCGTCGCGAGCGGGCCGGTCTCGGCCTCCCCGTCGCCGACGACGCACGCGACCGTGAGGCCCGGGTCGTCGAGCACGGCGCCGTAGGAGTGCGAGAGGGAGTAGCCGAGCTCGCCTCCCTCGTGGATCGAGCCCGGCGTCTCCGGCGCCGCGTGGCTCGGGATGCCGCCGGGGAACGAGAACTGCCGGAACAGCTCGCGAAGCCCGTCCACGTCGCGCGTCACGTGGGGGTAGAGCTCCGTGTACGTGCCCTCGAGGTACGCCTGCGCCACGACCGCCGGCCCGCCGTGGCCCGGGCCGCAGACGAAGATCGTGTCCAGCTCGCGCTCCTTGATCGCCCGGTTGAGGTGGACGTAGAGGAAGTTGAGCCCGGGCACCGTCCCCCAGTGCCCGAGCAGGCGCGGCTTCACGTGCTCCGGCCGAAGAGGCTCGCGCAGGAGCGGGTTGTCGAGCAGGTAGATCTGCCCCACCGAGAGATAGTTCGAGGCCCGCCAATACGCGTCGAGGGCGCGCAGCTGCTCGTCAGTCATGAGAATCCCTCCGATGGACGTCCTCGTCGTGAATGCGGGTTCGACCAGTCTGAAGCTGCATCTCGTGCATGGACACGAATCTACGCCCGTCGACGACTTCGTCGCCGCAGACGCCGTCGGGCATCGGGTCGTTCACGGCGGGCCGCGCCTCACCGAGCCTCGCCGCATCGACGTCACCGTCATGCGCGAGCTCGACCGGCTGGAGACGATCGCGCCGCTGCACAACAAGCCCGCGCTGACCGCGCTCTTCCGGGCGCAGGAGGCGCTGCCGGACGTTCCGCACGTCGCGGTCTTCGACACCGCCTTCCACCGGACGATGCCGCCGGCAGCCTCGACCTACGCGATCCCGGCGCGCTGGCGGGAGGATTGGGAGGTCGAGCGGTACGGCTTCCACGGCATCAACGTCCAATGGGTCGCGTCGCAGGTGCGCGTGCCGCGGCTCGTCGTCTGCCATCTCGGCGGCGGCTGCTCGGTGACGGCCGTGCGCGACGGACGGTCGGTCGACACGACGATGGGCTTCTCGCCGCTCGAGGGAGTGCCGATGGCGACCCGCTCGGGCTCGGTCGACCCGGAGGTGCTCGTCTACGTCCAGCGCGAGCACGGCGTGACGCTCGAGCAGCTCTCGGAGGCGCTCGAGCACGAGTCTGGGCTCGCCGGCCTCTCCGGCGGCGGCTCGGGCGACATTCGCGACGCGTCGCCGCTCGCGGTCGACGTCTTCGTGCACCGCGTCGCGGCCGCGATCGGCTCGATGGCGGTCGCCTGCGGCGGGCTCGACGTGCTGGCGTTCACGGGTGGCATCGGCGAGAACGCCGCCGAGGTGCGGCAGCGGATCGTCGAGCGCGTCGGCTTTCTCGGAGAGCGCCGCGTCGAGGTGGTCGAGGCGCACGAGGAGCTCGTGATCGCGGGCGAGACTGTACGGGTGCTCGCCGGCTGAGCCGGAGGGTCAGGGCCGCGCGGTCAGCGGCACGAGCTGCTCGGCGAGCTCGCTGATCGTTCCGAGGCCGTTCACGCCGGCGATGCGCAGCGGCCCGCCGACCGCAAGGTCGAGGACGAGCGCGGGCCTGCCGCCGATGCGCTCGTTCGGACGCCGTCCGATCCTGACGCCGTGGATGTCGTCGTAGTAGACGCGATGGACGCGGCCGGCGCGCCCGCCGCGGACACCCTCGAAGCGGAGCCCGACGGGCTCGAGCTCGAGCTTTCCGGCCTCGATCTCCCAGGCAGGCTCGCTCCAGAGGACGGCGTAGCTGCTCACGCCCCCATGGTCGGCTCTGCCGGACACGGCGTAATCGGTGAGTGCGCCGTATCCCGGTGCGGGAAAGCCCTTAGTCGCCGTCGTTGGCGGGGTCGAGCAGGCCCTGGTGGAGCGCGTGGCGGACGAGCTCCGCACGCGTCGAGAGGCGCAGCTTCTGCATCACGTGCGCCCGGTGCGTCTCGGCGGTGCGGACGGAGATGTAGAGGAGCTTCGCGATCTCCTGATTCGTGTGGCCGAGGGCGAGCAGCCGCAGCACCTCGCGCTCCCGCTCGGAGAGTGGATCGGCATCCGCGCGCGCCTTCGCCTCGGCCTCGGCGGCGGCGAGCCGCGCGCCAAGGATCGGATGGACGTACCGCTTGCCCGAGGCGACGTCGCGGACGGCCTGGACCAGCTCGTCGTCGGCCGCCTCCTTCAGGAGGTAGCCGATCGCCCCGGCCGAGAACGCCTGGCGCACGTAGCTCGGGTCGTCCTGCATCGACAGGACGAGGATCTTCGCCTTGGGCGCGGCGGCGAGGATGTCGCCGGCGGCCTCGATCCCGCTCCGCCCGGGCATGACGACGTCGAGCAGGATCACGTCGGGCTTGTGGAGGCGCGCAAGGCGGACGGCCTGCTCCGCGTCTGCCGCCTCGTCCTCGACGACGAAGCCGTCCTCCGCTTCGAGCAGGAGGCGCAGCCCCGAGCGGACGAGCGTGTGGTCGTCGACGATGAGGACACGGATCGGCGCCGTTGCGGCCGTGTGCTTGGTCTTCTGCGCGGTAGCCATGAAGCCAATTTCGCGGCGCGGGGTCTGGGCGGAATCCGCGGTCGCGCGTCAGCGGCGTACGTAGTTTCCCGCACCCCTCGGCACGGCCGGTAGGCTCACGTCGTGGTCGACGAGGGCAAGCCGGCACCCGACTTCACGCTCGAGAGCGACGCGGGCGAGAGCGTCTCCCTCTCCGATTTCCGGGGGAAGCCTGTCGTCCTCTACTTCTACCCGAAGGACGACACGCCGGGCTGCACGACGCAGGCGTGCGGGATCCGGGACGCGTACGCCGAGTTCGAGCGCGCGGGCGCGGTCGTCCTCGGGGTCTCGCCCGACAGCGTCGCTCGCCATGTGAAGTTCCGCGAGAAGTACGGGCTTCCCTTCACGCTCCTGGCCGACACCGAGCACGAGGTCGCCGAGCGGTACGGCGTCTGGGGCGAGAAGAAGTACATGGGCCGGACGTACATGGGCGTCGACCGGTCGACGTTCGTGATCGCGCCCGACGGCGGCGTGACGAAGGTGATGCGCGGGGTGAAGCCGGCGACGCACGCCGACGACGTGCTCGCCGCTCTCGACGGAAGCTAGCGTCCGCCAAATCCCCCATCCGAGGGATCCGCTGTGCCCCGTCCGGGTGGTGCTCAGAGGATGCCGGTACAGCAACGATCACATATGCGGCAAATGAAGCTCCTACTGCGGGATCCTGCCTATACCGATCGTCTTGCCTCCTTCCTGAGGAGTCTCGGTCAGACGCCGGTGGTGTGCGCGCCGGACCGGGTCGAGCTCGCCGAGAACGGCGACGAGACGTCACGGCTGGAGGTCGAGATCTATCTGCGCGTGTGGCGCGTGCTCCATCCCGACGCCGAGGTCGAGCTAGCGGCCTAGTAAGAGGCTTGTACCGCGCCGCCGGGCCTGCTAGAGAAGTCGGGTGCGTCTGCGCCGCCGCCGCGTCCGCTCGTCCGCGATTCTCGAGGCCGGGGCCTACGCGCGGTGCCACGGCGAGCGGAGCGGAGAGATCGTGAGCGTCGCGCGGCTCGAGCGGAAGCCGATCCCGCGGCGAACGGGCGACCTGACCGGAGAGCTGCTCCGGCGCGCCTTCGAGGCGCGGCTCGACGCGCGCAGCCACGCCGCCGAGCCTTGACGCCGGGCGACCCGCCGGGGCGGTAGCGGCTACTCCTCGGAGACCGCGGAGGCCCCGGCGTCTGACTCCTTCTGCACCGCCTCGCCTCTCTGCTGAGCCCACGGCATCTCTTCTCCCGACGCGCGCATCTGCGCGACCGCGGCCGCGACCTCGACGATGCCGGCGATCAGCGCCAGGTAGATGCCGTATCTCGCTCCGACGCCGATGCCTCGATAGCGGGGCAGGGTCAGCCAACGAATGATCACGAGCAGCAGCCCCAGACCGGAGACGCCGGCGACGAGCACCGACGGACCGATCCCAACCGACGGCAGGCCGGCTCCGAAGCGACGGAGGACCAGGAGCACGCCGGCTGCCGTCAGGAGCAGCGTCCCGGCCCAGGCGGTGAAGCCGGCGGACCAGCCGCTGACGGACACACTGAAGAGCCCGACACTGGCGCCCCACCAGGGCAGGAAACCCGCAATGAACGCGACGCCCGCGCCCCCGGCGATTGCACGGTCGAGATTGCTCAAGCGCTTCCAGTCGAACGACATGCCGCCTCCCTCCAAAAACCTCTCCCGAAGCCCCCGAGCCGAACGATCGTGACCGGTGCAACCATCGAAGTCAAGTGCGTACTCGACTCCCCTGCCCCGGCCTCCACCGCCCGTCGCAACCGGTCACTGTTCCGAGCAGTCCGGGAAGGGCTGCTGATCCGTCCCTGCTGTCCTGCCTCTGCGCCGGATCGAGCCATGAAGGCTGCTCGGCTCGGGATGCTGCTGCATCACATCGCCAAGAGCACACGCGCAATACGCAGCATCCGCCACGCCGCCGCACGCGCTCATGAAAGCCCCCTGCTGGCCGGCAGACCACGAGCCGCCCGGGTAGGGCACCGCGCCGCCACCGGCCGACTGTGCGCCCCCACACCCGGCAAGAGCCACCACTGCGACGAGTACCGCAGCTGGTCCGATGAGGCGCCTGCGCACCACGCAGAGAATAGAAGACGGCCTGCATGGCCGGATCTGCGTGCATCCGCTCCATGCTGGTCTCGACTCGCTCTCGTTCGGGCCTCGCATGTAGCTGCCGAAGCTCTCGCCGAGCTCGCGCAAGATCTCGATCGAGCGCTCCGGACCGAACTCGGCTCAGCCGCTGCAGGAACTCCCCGCCGGACTTGAAGAACTCGCCCGTATGGAAGCCATCTTCGCCCGTGCAAGCCCCGACTGGTCTGCGTCGACCTCGACGATCGCGGTGTCTCGTGGGACTAGCGATCCGAAGCGGCCATAGGCCGTCCCCACCTACGCACCTTGTGACCCGACCTCGTTGATCTCGACGCTTCCATCGTCAGGGCAGCCGTCGCGGCCACGACGTCCACCTCGACACATCCGTACACGCCAACGCCAGTCCAAACCGCCGTATAGACCCGCGTCACACCCGTACCCATCCGTCCAGCGGCGGCTTGACTGTGCGGTTTCGCCGGTGGGAGAGTCGTCGGAACCACACGAGCCCGAGGGGAGTAGCCATGCAGAAGCGTCGCTTGCGGCTTCCGAGTCCGGCCCTTGTCGTGTCGCTGATCGCGTTGTTCGTCGCGCTCGGCGGTACCACGTACGCCGCGACGGGCCTGGCGCGCAACAGCGTCGGCACAAAGCAGTTGAAGAGAAACGCAGTCACGAGGGCGAAGATCGCCGGCAATGCGATTACGAGCGCCAAGGTCAAGAACAACTCACTCACCGGCGCCGACATTCTCGAGTCGAGCCTCAGCAAGGTCCCGTCCGCGGCGTCAGCGGAAACTGCCACAACGGCTGCGACGGCGACGAACGCGAACGAGCTCGGCGGCATCGCCGCCTCCGGTTACCAGCAGCGCGTGACCGGAACCTGTCCGATCGCGATCGACGCGATCGGTTCCACCGGCAGCGTGTCGTGCGAGAACCTCGTGTTCGCCGAGAGCGTGACCCCGCTCGTACCTCTGGGCAACACGACGTTTGTGAACGCCACTTGCCCGGCCGGTGACACGCTGGTGGGTGGCGGCGGCGGCTTCGTCGTTCCGGCGACCTCCACGAGTCCTCCGGAATGGGTGGACTCGGCGACGATCGGCGCCTCGGGTCCAGGCGACGCGGCGGGAAATCCCTTCGAAGGCGGCTTTGGCACGCCGGCCCAGTCATGGCACGTCGGAGGCACCACTCCCGTCATCGGCTCGGAGCTGGAGGCGTACGCCGTGTGTGCGTCGTGACGACCGGCCCGACGATGAAGTTCGTCCCGTGCAGCGCACCGAAAACGTGATTGCAGAGGATCTCTCCCCTATAGTCGCCTTCGGCACTCCGGAGGTCGGGCCAAGCGAAGACGATCCGATCGTCTGGAGCGGCAGCGTCGATCGACGCTTGCCCGCCAAGCGCGCCCAAGGTGTTCGGTTCCGACAGGAAACCCCGGACACTGAGCGCGGATCCTCGCCACGGCCGATCGTGTCCGTGCCGTCCTCGAAGCCGCTGACGCAGCGGCACCAGGCGAGTAGCCCAACCCGGCAACACTCGCTGATCGAAGGGCGCCGAAACGGCGCCCTTCGTTTGCCGCTCCGGTGCAACAGAGGTGTCAGATTCGCGGAATCCCTCTATGCGGATGAGAGGACTTGAACCTCCACGGGGTCGCCCCCACACGGACCTGAACCGTGCGCGTCTACCAATTCCGCCACATCCGCGCGGAGAGAGAGTGTAGCCAGCCCACTTCTCATGCCAAGTTCTGATCCATCAGCCAGCAGATGTCCTTGCCTGCTCAAGCTTCTGTCAGATCTGTGTCAAATTAGCGGGCCGCATCATGGGTTCGTAGTGCCGTTGCGCGGTGTTGTGGGCACGAGGTCTAGTGAGCTGTGTAAGGCCCCGTACGCGATCGTCAGCACCGCCGCGAGCTCGAGGAGGAACAGGCGCCGCAGCACCTTGATCGCATCCCGCTCCCCCGCGCAGAGGCCTGCCAAGGCGGCGAGCGCGAGCTGCGACTCGGCCAGCGATAGGAACGTCGCCTCCGTCTCTAGCCGTCCGTGCCAACGGACCGCTGCGCGTTCGAGCTTCTCCGGCTTCTGCTCGGCGAGGAGATCGAGGTACGCGAGGGCGGCCCCGGAGCGACGGCGTTCCGAGCTCGCGGAGCGACATCTCGGCGGCCCAGAGGCGCTGTTGGATCGCGCGGGTGAAATGCGGCGACACGGCACACGGACGCTTCCCGGCGTGGCACTTCCCCGTGGTCGCGCTGCAGCCCACCCCCTGCATCGCACCGCCTATGACGAGGACCGGCGCGGACCTGTGCGAAATCGGGGGGCGCGAGAAGCACGGCCTCGCCGTTTGGAGTCGAGTCGACGACTTGACAAGAGTCTGGTTCTCCTCTTTTGTCTGACGCGCAGGGAAGAGCCTCAGAGAGATGGCTCCAGGGATCGGAGGCGAGATGCGAAACTGCGGTCTGATCGCCGCTTGCGTTGGGCTTGGCATGGTCTTGGCTGCCGGAGCGACTGCTGGCACCGCGAGCGGGGCGACTCATGCTCGGGTAGGGGTCGTGGCGCTTCACGTGTCTCGCGCTGGCTCGATCCTTCCCGCCGGTGGCGCGAGAGTCGTCATCTCGGTGAAGGTGCGCAACGCGAGGCGGTGTGTCTTCCTACACCAACCGGCTCCGTCTTCGCGACTACGCGCATTCCATACGGCTTCATGTGTCCATGGTCGCGCTTCGGCGACGGCGCCTGCGGTGAGAAACAGGACGCAGTCGGTCGTGCGCCTCACATACGCGGTGCGGGTGATCGGAACGAATGGATCCACCGTTCTTCGCAAAGTGACGCGCCGAGAAGCGGCAGCTTCGCCGCCAGAACCGACGGCGGCACTGAACCTGAGCTCCTACTCCCTCGCCTACACGGGGGGACCGGTGACTCTCAGCTATTCGTCGTCGACGGCGACGAGTTGCTCGTTGTCGACAAGCCCAAGCCTCCTGACGTCGAGCCCCGAAGCCGTGCCCTGCACCGGCACCACCGTCTTGAGCATCACCACAACCCTTGTCGCGCTTCAGTGGAGCATCACCTTCATCGCAGCAGGCCCGACGGGGACAGCGACCGCCGCGCAGACCTTGGTCGAACAGGCGCCCCCGTTCCAACTGAGCTCGAATTGGGCGGGAGATATCATGCCGTCGAGCGTCCTGGTCACCGAAGTCTCCGGTGAGTTTTCAGTGCCGACGCTCAATTGTGGAGTGACTCCTTCGGCCGGACAAACCACATGGGTTGGGATCGGGGGAGCAGGCGCCGGAACGGGAGATCTGCTGCAGACGGGCGTGCAGACCGATTGCGTAAGCGGCGTTCAGACTGACCTTGCCGGATGGTGGGAGGAGTTTCCCGAGTACTACTCGGTGAACTTCATCGGCATGGCCGTCTCGCCGGGCGACGAGCTGGAGGCAACTGTCTATGCAGGAAACAGTGGAACCGCCTGGGAGACTTGTCTCGACGATCTGACGACCGGTGTATCCGGCATCATGGTGACCGGTGAGGGCTGGGGTCTGGGTACTAGCAGTTGTAGCGGCACGTTCTTTGAGCAGGGCTCGACCGCCAGTGTCACCTACGCCGGCGGGTATAGCGCCGAGTGGATCGAGGAGGACTACGGGAGCGGGTCCTCGGGGAGCCTCGTCCCCCTGGCTGACTTCGGAACCATCAGTTTCGGCAGCCTGACGACCAGTCTCTCCTCCTGGTCGCTAAGTCAGGCCGAGCAAACCGCGATTGCCCAGGACGGCGTACTCCTTGCAGTCCCCTCGGCACCGGACCCGACGGGAGATGGTTTCAGCGTGACGTACAGCGGCCCAGGAGCCGCTGCAGGTGTCGACCGTGGATCCCCCCTCAGAAGTAGCTCCCGCTTTGGGGCGATCGAGCCGCTCGAGGTAACCAACGAGCCTCGCGGCCCAATGCGGAGGGCGGAAGGACTCAGAAGTCCAATCGCAGGAGTTGCTGCGCAGGATCGTCGGTAGGAGCAGAGGCCATCCGAACACGCGCATGCAGGGCGCTTGCGCCGTCCGACACTCTTGACTGCTGGAAGGGACGTGGGTAGTACGAGGGGCGTTATGACGCGACCACGGTTCGGCAGTTGGCGTTGGCAGCGCTTACGCTCGTCGTCGTTGCTGTGGCTGGCTTCACGGCCGCCGCTGGTGTCGCTGCCGACCCGGCCTCGGGTCCGACTTCGAGTTTGAAGGCTGGCGAGTTCTGCTCGACGGAGTACGAGATCGACTACGAGGAGTACGGGTTCTCGTGCGTGAACGGCCACCTCAAAGGTGGGCCGACCGCGACGATCACGCTCACCGCCACGACGAGCACCACGTCTGAGCCGCAGCTCGGGAAGACGGTCCTGCTGAAGCACCGGACGCGGACCTGTAACCGCAAGAAGGGCGCGCGGATCTAGCAAGCGCGGCCCTATTTCGCCAATCTCTCCTAAGTAGTAGACGACGTTCAGGAAGCTTTCCGACCCCGCCGCTGCTCGCGAGCCAGCTCGTCCGCTTGCCGCATCATCTCGACGCCGAAGGTGCGACGGATCACGTCCTCGAAGGACTCATCCTCCGACAGACTCGACTAGCTCATGCGCTAGTTGACGCCTGCGCCAGTGGCGAGACGGCGCGGCTGTGCGGCTCCAGACTCGTCGGGGACGGCAACTACCATTAGTCGTCGTGAGCGGATATCCCCCCGAATGGCCCTCTGGGTCGCTCCCGTTCCAGTTCTCGGACGGGTTCCAGTCAGTCGCGACCGGGGCCGGTACGGCTGCGTCCTACAGCTCGAGCAGAATCCAGTTGGGCGGTGGCGGCCCTGAACCCGATTATCACGTGCACGACGGGTTGCCCCCGCAGTGGCAACCCGCGATGAGCATTCAACCGTGGAGAACGATCGCGACGCATGACCTAGTCGCCGTCTCATTCACAGGCTTCGAGGTACTCGTCGCCTTGTTCGTGCTGCTCGCGTGGGTGTACCTGCGAGTGCACGTCCGCCTCCCTGCGGAGGCC
>Ga0335077_10013679_pt1 | contig 10139 bp, 7 predicted proteins | sample Lox_Sample_31_FD_207151 | JGI IMG/M metagenome (GOLD analysis project Ga0335077, IMG submission 207151) | Soil microbial communities from Loxahatchee National Wildlife Refuge, Florida, United States - Lox_Sample_3.1 | ecosystem: Environmental > Terrestrial > Soil > Wetlands | place: USA: Florida...
CCCCAGTTCCACCCGCGTTTGTTTGCCCGAAATCTCCACCACGCGACCCGAGACCACATCGCCTTCCTGATGTTCTGCGATGTATTCCTCGATGCTGGTCGGAAGCAGTTGCTTCATCCCCAGTTTCAGCCGCCGCTTCCCGAGGTCGACTTCAAGCACCTGTGCTTTCACTGATTGCCCCACCTTCAGCATGTCCTGTGGGTGATGGATGCGCTTCTCGGCGCTCATGTCGCTGACGTGAATCATGCCTTCAACACCCTCCGCAAGCTGCACAAAGGCGCCAAGACTGGTGAGGCTGGTGACCTGTCCTTCGACCGCCGAACCGGCGGGGAACGTGGTTGTCACATCAGCCCAGGGATCACCCAGCGCTTGCTTCAGGCCCAAAGAGATACGGCGCTCGCCGGCGCTGACGCCCAAAATTACGGCTTCCACCGTCTCACCCGGCTTGACCACGTCGCTGGGCGTCTTCACTCTTTTCACCCACGACATCTCCGAAATGTGGATCAGGCCTTCAATCCCGGGCTCGAGTTCCACAAACGCGCCGAAATCGAGGACGCGGGTCACCGTGCCGTGGGCGCGCCCGCCGGGTTTGTATTTTGCCGCCACTGAATCCCACGGATCCGGCTCCAGCTGCTTCATGCCGACAGAAATGCGCCGCTTCTCAGGATCGATTTTGAGAACCTTGACCGCAATCGCCTGCCCCACCGAGAGCACGTCCGCCGGCTTGCTGACGCGGCTTCTGGAAATGTCGCTGACGTGCAGCAGTGCGTCCACGCCGCCAATATCGATGAAGGCGCCGTAATCGGTCAGGCTGCGAACTGTGCCCTGTACGCTTGCGCCTTCCCGGATTTCCGCGTAGCGGCGTCCTTGCGCTGCGCGCTCTTCCTCCTCAGCAACCACGCGGCGGTCTACGACGACGTCTTCGTCTGCCTCGTCGAGCTTGGTGATCCGGCAGCGGATTTCCTGTTCGACCAGCTTCCCCATCTCGGCGGCGTCGCGGGCGCCACTGCGCGAAGCAGGCATGAAGGCTCGCACCCCTACGTCTACGCTGAGGCCCCCTTTGACCACTCCCGTGACCGTGCCTACGATCGTCGTCTTGTCATCAAATGCCTTCTTCAGTGACGCCCAATCGGTGGGCCGTTCGAGCTTGCCGAGGGTGAGTTCGTAGTAGCCTTCCGGATCCCGGCCCTTGATCGAGACCATGAGTTTGTCGCCGGGCTTGACAGGTTCTTTGGCACTTTGGAATGCCGTCAGAGGCAGGATGCCCTCAGTCTTGAAACCAATGTCGAGGAGAACCGAATCGGCGGTGAAGGCAATCACCGTGCCTTCGCGGCCTTTTCCGGCTTCCGCAGGCTTGCGCGACTTGCTCTTCTCGAACTGGGAGAGAAGGTCTTTGAACGACTCGTTAGGTTCGTTGATGGGTTGGGATTCGGCAGTCTCGGGATTGGGCATGAAAGGGTTAAGGCCTCAGGTAGAGGTGGTCTGAACTAGGATAACAGTTGGAAGGCTGGAGGCGCGGGTCGGAATCGAACATGAGGCGATTTGCGGGCCCGTTCGGCGCCCTCACGCTTCGTTCGGTTGCTCAGGGCAGGCTGAGTACGAGCGGAGCGGGAGCCCGCAGCCGAAATCCCGAGCACAGCGAGGGACCTCGGAAGTGAGGAGATCTCAGGGGAAGATTGGAGGCGCGGGTCGGAATCGAACTTGAGGCGATTTGCGGGCGTGAGCGAAGCGGGAGCCCGCAGCCGAAATCCCGATCACAGCGAGGGACCTCGGAAGCGAGGAGATCTCAGGGGAAGGCTGGAGGCGCGGGTCGGAATCGAACCGACGCATAAAGGTTTTGCAGACCTCTCCCTTACCACTTGGGTACCGCGCCTTCTCAATTAAGTTAGCGTTAGACGGGCGAAAAGTCCACAGGCCCGGTATGTCTGCGGCGAACGAAAACGCCCCGCCAACGCGGGGCTGGTCAAAGTCTGGAGCGGGAGACGGGATTTGAACCCGCGACTTCGACCTTGGCAAGGTCGCACTCTACCACTGAGTTACTCCCGCTCACTTTTTGTGTCGTGCGGTAGGATCCTTCGCTATCCTTCGCTACGCTCAGGATTTCGGCGCGCGGCTCAAACGCCGCGCAATCGCCTCAAGTTACTCCCCGCTCGCAGGAACGATTATAACATTCCGGCTTTGAACCCCAAATCCACCACAGAGGCACAGAGAAACAGAGAAAAGCCTGCAAAAGACCGAACTGTCAGAGCCGCACGAGCGGGGACGCTCGCGCCTACATCAACCTTTTTGCATGGCCTGGTTGGCTTTGGCGGTGATCTGGTTACGCACGTCCCAAAGGTCTTTGTAGAACAGATGCTCCATGCGCTGGTGCAGGACTTCGACCGGTGTTCCCATGGTGCCCACCACCCCACCGCCAATGATCCTTTGCGCCAGCTTCAGATGGTGAAAGCGGAAGAGATGCACGCGCTCGTCGAAATCGAGCAGGCATTCGGCGGTGTCGTGCAGAGCGAACAGTTCCTGATGGCGACGATAGACGTCATCCACGCTCACGCCGGTCTTGCGAAGCTGAGCGTGAAACGCTTCCCCGAGGCGCGGGCCAATGTGCAGCAGGCCGAGAAAACCGGGGGAATCGAGGCCGCTGCCGTGGCCGAGGCCGGCACGAATAATGTGGTAGTCATAGGGCGTGATGGTCTCCAGCACGTGCAGCAGGGCAATGGGATAATCCAGCATCTGGTTGGCGCGGCGGATCAGGCGGCAGGCATTGGCGAAATCTCCATCTTCGATAAACGCACGGGCCCGGCCGAGTTCGAAGACGACGCCCTTCAAAAGGATCTCGGAACTCTGATGGATGACCTGAAACGTCATCTCGTCCGGATGCAGGAGTTCCTGGTCGGTTTTCTGCAGGCAGAGCAATTCATCGGTGCGCAGGTAGCGCTCGTAGTCGGACTTGCCCTTGCCGGGGAGAATCGGTTTTTTAAGATCATCTTTTCGCGGGTCGGTCATAGTTGTTTCAGTGGTGCCCGGTCCACTGCGGGTCTTTTTCCGGGGGCACGATTTCGCCATCGCGCATGTGAATGACGCGATCGCCATATTCGGCGGCTTCCGGGTTGTGCGTGATCATGAGCACGGTTTGGCCCAGTTCCTTATTGGAATGCCGCAGCATGTTTAAAACTGTTTCCGAGTTCGCCGAATCCAGATTTCCGGTAGGTTCGTCGGCCAGCACAATCGCCGGCTTGTTGATGAGCGCGCGCGCCAACGCCACACGTTGCTGCTCGCCGCCGGAAAGCTCCGCGGGGCGATGCGGCAGCCGATTCTCCAGGCCCAGCAGTCCCACGATTTTATCGAAGTGAGCGGCATCGCGATCCCCGTTGGCGCCGGCAATATCTAAAGCAATGTTGATGTTGGAGCGCGCATCCAGCGTGGGCAGCAAGTTGAACTTCTGAAAGACGAACCCAATCTTGCGTTTACGCAAGCGGGTGCGTTCGGCGTCGGACAGTTGGGAAAAATCATCGCCGTCGATGATCACGTGGCCGGAGTCGGCGCGGGTCAGGCCGCCCAGCAAGTAAAACAGCGTGGATTTCCCGCTGCCCGAAGGCCCGACCACGCTGACAAACTCCCCCTTTTGAATGCGAAAGGCGATGCCGCGCAAGGCGTGAACCTCGATCTTTCCCACATGGTAGGTCTTCCGCAGGTCCACGGCTTCGATGAAGGCAGTCATCCGAAGCTTCGATCTTACACGAAGCCACACGGGTGGTGGGGACCGGGAAAGGCGCTCAGGCAGCGCTGGTCTGTGAAGGCGGCTGCGGCGCCGGAGTCTGCAGCCGCTTGGGGCCACGCTTGCGGACCAGCAGAATGCGGATACGCTCCAGGAGTTCTGCCGGAGCCGACATGCCCTTGGGAAGAAAAACATCGGCGCGGGTGTCGTGGTCGTAGGTCTTCACTTTGTTGGAAAGCAGGATGGCCGGGGTATGGGGCGAAAATGCTTTGACCGACTGGATCAACTGGCTGCCATCAACGCCCGGAAGGTTCAGGTCGGCCAGCACCAGATCGATCCCGCCCTGCTTGAAAATATCCAGAGCGTCTGCGGCCGCGGCGCAGGCTACCACCCGGTAGCCGCGGGTTTCCAGCATGACTTTGCGAATGGAGAGTTGCTGTTCGTTGCTGTCGACGCAGAGGATCGTTCTTTTCGGCTTCATTCCTGCTTCCAAAGTGGCGGTCCGGCGAGCGGCCCGCCGGGGACATCAAAAATTCTTCTTGTGATGGAGAACTTCAGAGCGAAAGAAATCCTAATGCTGAAACACCGCCGTGTAAAGTGCCGCCGAGGTCAACGGGGCCGGCGAGCCGTGCAAGATTTTTCCTGGAGGCCTAGCCCGCATGTTTCCAGCCCAGGAAGTGGAAAGCCTCCGCAAAAAAATTCCGCCGCCGATGGTCTCGGCAACATTTCCACTGACCCGCACATTAACCACTCGGTCATCCCGGCGCAAAGTCGGAACCGGAGTCGAGCCTGGTCTTTCCGGGGCCCTCCGATCCTCAAGTATGCCCCTTCGCCGCCGATGAACCGTTACAGGTGTTCCAGCATCAACCCGGAAAACGGATGGGGATGAGTCTCAGAAGCCAGTTCCAGCTCATGGTGGCGGTTGCGGGAGTGGGGCTCGTGGCCCTCTCGGGCGCGTGGCTGGAGGGGGAGCGCCACCACATAATGGTCGCCAAGCAGGACAGCGCCAGGAACCTGGTGGAGGCCGCATCTTCGATCATCGCGGAGCAGTACGCGATGGAAGTGGCCGGCAGACTTACCCGCAGCGAAGCTCAGGGGCGCGCCATCCAAGCCATCCGCCGCATGCGCTACGGGGCTGGCGATACCAATTATTTCTGGATCAGTGACATGCACCCGGCCATGGTGATGCACCCCACAGCTCCCCAGTTAGACGGCAAAGACCTCAGCGAGTATCGCGATCCTACCGGGGATGCACTCTTCGTGCACATGGCGGAGACGGTGAGGCGGGAAGGGGCGGGATTTGTGTCCTACATGTGGCCGAAGCCCGGCACCACCAGGCCGGTGCCGAAGGTGTCCTACGTGAAAGGGTTTGAACCTTGGGGCTGGATCGTAGGGACCGGGATCTACGTCGATGACGTGGATGCCGCCTGGCGGTCGAACGCGTTGACGGCGGCGGGTCTGGGTGCAGCTTGTCTGGCGATACTAATGGCCACCTCGGCCCGGGTATCGCGTTCCATCTTTGGTGGCCTGGAACGCATAGTCCGGCGCATGGCCGATGTGGCCGCCGGCCAGGGTGACTTCACGACTCGCATTGATGGGGCGGTCCGGGCGGGAGCGGGCTCGTTCTCTCGGAGTGATGAAATCGCTGTGCTAGAGACCGGCTTCGACGAAATGTTGTCGCAGATCGAAAAGCGGGACCTTGAACTGCAGCGACAGAGAGAGGGCCTGGAGGAACAAGTGGCCGCGCGCACCGCGGAGTTGCGAGCGACCAATGTCCAGCTCGCGGCTGCCCGGGATCGCGCCGAGGCCGGAAGCCACGCCAAAAGCGAGTTCCTGGCCAACATGAGCCACGAGATTCGCACTCCCATGAACGGCATCATCGGCATGACGGAACTGGCTCTGGACACCGATCTGGAGCGCGAACAACGGGAGTACCTGACGGTGGTGAAGACCTCGGCCGAGTTTTTGCTCACCTTGCTCAACGATGTCCTCGACTTTTCCAAGATCGAGGCCGGCAAGCTGGATCTTGAAACCATCGACTTCCTTTTGCGCGACAGTATGGATGACACCATGAAGGGTCTGTGCCTTCGTGCCCATCAAAAAGGTCTGGAGCTGGCCTGCCATGTGCTGCCCGACGTCCCCGACCGTCTCGTCGGCGATCCCACGCGTCTGCGGCAGATCGTGGTGAACCTGGTGGGAAACGCCATCAAGTTCACTGCCGAGGGTGAAGTGGTGGTGAGAGTCGAGAGGGAGGAAGCGGCAGACCGGGACGTTGTTCTCCACTTTGCCGTGCGAGACACCGGCATCGGCATCCCGCTCGAAATGCAACAGGCGGTGTTCGAAGCCTTCACCCAGGCGGATAGCTCGACGACTCGCAAGCACGGCGGTACCGGCCTGGGGCTCACGATTTCCGCCCGCCTCGTACGCCTGATGGCGGGCCGCTTATGGGTCGAGAGCGCGCCCGGGCGGGGCAGTACCTTCCACTTTCGTATACCGTTTCAATTGCAGGCCACGCCAGCCTTGACCGATGAAGCGGCTGACCCCGCCATTCCCTTGGACTCTCCCGTGCTGGTGGTCGACGACAACGCCACCAACCGCCGCATTCTGCAAGAAATGCTGCTGGGTTGGCACATGCAGCCAACGCTCGTGGACAGCGGGCGCCAGGCTCTGGCAAAGCTGGAGGAAGCCAAGCGCCAGGGAAGGCCCTACTCTTTGATTCTGCTCGACGCTCAAATGCCCGAGATGGATGGCTTTTCAATCGCCGAGAACGTGCAACGAAACCAGCAATTCTCTGATTCCACGATCATCATGCTGACCTCGGCTGGCATGCGCGGAGATGCGGCCCGCTGTCGAGAATTGGGCATCAAAGCTTACTTGCCCAAACCCATCAAGCATTCGGAGCTGCTCAACGCCATCAAGATTGTGGTGGGTGCTCGCAACCAGGGGAAGAGCGGCCCTTCTCTCGTTACTGCGCACTCCCTGCGCGAGGCTCGACGGCGTCTACGGATTCTGTTGGCCGAGGACAACCCGGTGAACCAGCTCTTAGCGGTCCGCGTTCTAGAGGAACGAGGGCATGCGGTGGTGGTGGCGAAAAGCGGGCGAGAAGCGCTGGACGCTTGGGATCAGCAGCCCTTCGACGTGATCTTGATGGACGTTCAAATGCCCGAGATGGGAGGCCTGGAAGCGACCGCGCTGATTCGTCAGCGCGAGGCGGGCGGCCCCAAGCGGATTCCGATCATCGCGATGACTGCCTCCGCCATGGCTGGGGACAAGCAACGCTGCCTTGAGGCGGGGATGGATGGCTACGTCTCGAAACCAATTCGAATCAAGGATCTCTTCGTCGCGATCGACTCGGTTATGACCCAGAACGGCCCTCTGACGGCCGTTTAGCTCATCAGGGTATTTCTCAGCTCAAGGCCCCGCGGGCAGCTTCTAGAAGGAAATCTCTCCCCGGATGGTCTCGACCACATGTCCACCGACCCGCACGTTCACCACCCGGTCATCGTGGCGCGAAGCGCGGACAAAAATCTGGCTGGGGCGATGCATCTCCACGCCTTGTTCGATCCATACGCGCTCGTCGGGACTGGCCACGCCGTTGGCCACCATCCAGGCCGCGGTACAGCCGGCGGCGGAGCCGGTGGCCGGATCTTCACCGTTATAGAAAATCATGCGGGCATGCAATCGGGCGGTTTTATCCATCGTCTGGCGGGTGACGAAATAGAAAAACTTCCCGCCCGAGCGCTCGAGATATTCACAGGAGCCTCGCACATCCACATTCAACTCGCGCATGTTCTCCAGGCCCCGTAAGGGGACCATGGTGAAGGGCATGCCCGTGGACACCGTCTGAATGGGCAGGGAGGGATCGATGGCGCCGTCTTTCAGGCCGGCAGCGCGGGCCACGGCTTCACGATCATGGCGGGGGCCGAATTCGGGCTGCATTTGGGTCATCTCGCCGAAAACCGGTTGTCCCGGTATTTCCTCGAAGCGTACGGGGACTTTGCCCACGGTGAGATCAAGTGCGACCTCGCCGATGCCACTCGATCCGCGCAATTGAAAGGCTGTCCCCAGCGTGGGGTGGCCGGCGAAGGGCAATTCTTCCTGCACCGTGAAGATGCGCACCCGCACGCCACGCTCGCGCTCCGTCGCCTGGTCACGCGGCAGGATGAAGGTGGTCTCCGAGAGGTTCATCTCGCGGGCGATGGACTGCATTTCATGATCGCTGAGGCCGCGAGCGTCGGGAAACACCGCCAGTGAATTGCCCTCGAAAGGCCGTGAGGAAAAAACGTCGAGCTGAACAAAAGGGAAACGGCGAGGTGTGGTATTCATGGTTGGTTCATTGTACTGTCACCCCTTCAGACGCAGCCGAGCGGCGCCGCGATTCACGAATATTGGTCTCCCGCTGCCGCCAACGTGGTTTGACCGGCCCAGAGGCTCCGGGTATCGTTAAAAGGGTATTCAACCACCCAGGAGAACATTCATGAGTACCGAGCCAGCACCGCTTCGCATCAATGATACTGCGCCCGATTTCACCGCTGAGACCACGCAGGGGAAAATCAACTTCCATGAGTGGATCGGCGACGGCTGGGCGATTTTATTTTCCCATCCCAAAGACTTTACTCCGGTGTGCACCACCGAACTTGGCTATATGGCTGGGCTCCAACCGGAATTCGCCAAGCGCCACTGCAAGATTGTGGGGCTGAGCGTGGACCCGGTGAGCAGCCACGGCAAGTGGTCGGCGGACATTGAAGAAACGCAGGGCCACAAAGTGAACTATCCCATGATCGGCGACCCCGAACTCAAAATTGCCAAGCTTTACAGCATGTTGCCGGCCGGGAGTGGAAGCACGTCCGAGGGCCGCACCGCCGCCGACAATGCCACCGTGCGCACGGTGTTCATGATCGGCCCCGACAAGAAAATCAAGCTGATGCTCACCTATCCGATGGCGGTGGGCCGGAACTTCGATGAGGTATTGCGGGCGCTCGACGCACTTCAGCTTACGGCGAAGCATAGCGTGGCGACGCCGGTGAACTGGAAGCCCGGCAACGACGTCATCATTCCGACTTCAGTGTCGAATGAAGACGCGCAGAAGAAATATCCCGCAGGCTTCAAGACGCTGAAGCCGTATCTGCGGGTGGTGAAGCAGCCGAAGTAGGATTCTCGCCGCGGATTTGCGCGGGTGAACGCGGATAGGATTTTCCTCTAATCCGCGAGATCCATGCTAGTCTGTGGCGTTTTCTTTTGCTGTGAAAGCGCGGAAGCGCATGCGGTCCGGTGATCGTCCCGGTCTTCAAAACCGGCGGGTGGCAGGTTTCCTGTCAACGGTGGGTTCGACTCCCACTCGCTTCCGCCATTTGTTTTCAGTAATTTAGGTGTTCCCCGTACGCATCTCAGAGTGAGAACCAGCCCCAGAAATGGGTTGCTGTGATGAAAACGTGATAGTCCGACCCCGGTGACCACTGGTGGTTCTTGTGTCTTAACGCTTTCTGCGCGCTTAGGCCCACTCAATTGATCGACCCTTGTGGGTTCTTGTGCGACAAACGTGCGCAATCGAGAGCTTCGATGAGGACTCGTGTATTTTCGTCTAGTGGTTTGACGTATGTGGGAAGGATCTGAGTGCTCGCGTGACCTAACAGGTGGGCGACTGTTAGCCCCGATGCTTTGCAACCGTTTGCCCGGCTGGCGAAGGTCGAGCGGAGATCATAAATTCTGCAGTTCTTCAGGCCAGCCTCTTTCGCAGCTTTGCGCCACGCCGTTTTGTAGTCGGTGATGTGCGCTCTGGGAATCCTCGTGCTGGGAAAGACGTAGGGCGAAAAGTTCGGACCAAGCTGGGCTCTCCATTTGAGCAGTTCGTCGCGACAGTGATTCGTCAGCCATACAGTCCGCAGACCCGCTGCACTCTTCGAGTCACGAACGTGTATGCACGCCGGGTCCGAATCCAGAAGCACATCCTGCCATTTTAATGGTAGAGCTTCTTTCTGCACCCGTAGCCCGGTCTCAGCTAGAAGCGTAATCAATACGGAGAGCCATGCTGGCGAGAACTGCTTTACTCGACCCTCCTCTTCGTACGAGAGCGGTATAGCCTGTCTGCGCTCCCGCCTTTCGTTGAGCCTTCCCACATCAGTGCAGGGGTTTCGGGAAATCTGGCGCATCTTCCTAGCTCGCGACATGAGAGATGAGATAGTAGCGACATCGCGGTTGACGGTTGCCTTTCCCGCGCCCTCCTGGAGTCGTTTTTGCTGGTACCGAAATGGTGTCATCACGAGTCCTTCGCCGCCCACTAAACGTCTACGTTAAGGGGCACAGCTCCGGCGGCAAGAATTGGCTCGTAACGCGAGTGCTCCGTTTGATGCCGAAGAGTGCCATGGCGGAGATTACCAGTGCCTCCGACAAGGCTTGGAATTATTCGGGATCAGAAAAGTGTAGT
>Ga0335077_10013681_pt1 | contig 10138 bp, 7 predicted proteins | sample Lox_Sample_31_FD_207151 | JGI IMG/M metagenome (GOLD analysis project Ga0335077, IMG submission 207151) | Soil microbial communities from Loxahatchee National Wildlife Refuge, Florida, United States - Lox_Sample_3.1 | ecosystem: Environmental > Terrestrial > Soil > Wetlands | place: USA: Florida...
CTTGCCAAGAATCATCGCGGAAATTTCCGGCGGGCTATACACCTTTCCGGAGATTTCCACGCGCGCGTCATCGTGCTGCCCCTTGACAACTTTGTAGGGCACGCGCTTCATTTCGTTGCCGACTTCTTCGTAGCGGCGTCCCATGAAACGCTTGATCGAATAAACCGTGTTTTCCGGGTTCGTTACCGCCTGGCGTTTGGCCACCTGGCCGACCAGACGCTCCCCGGTCTTCGTAATCGCGACAACCGAGGGCGTTGTTCGCGAGCCTTCCTGGTTGGGAATCACCACCGGTTCGCCGCCTTGCATGACGGCAACAACCGAGTTGGTTGTTCCCAGATCAATTCCAATAATCTTGCTCATGACTTCGGGTCCTCCCTAGATCCGCTGCCATACCGGCAAAGGTGGGTTCAGCTGCGTACCGAATGGGCCGCGAGCAGTAGCCCCCAAAACTCAATACGAGCGAGAGTATACAGGTTGAGTGTCTCATTGTCAAGTTTTCTAATTCACTCAATATTGTGTGCAATTACAGTGACTTACAGCCTATAGCGCGCTCTCCTGGGGCATTTTCGGTTCTCCCCGGCTTCGGCAAACTGCCGTCCTCCCGCCCGCATCTCATTCGATATAACGATGGATGCGGTAGATCTTTCGACGACGAAGGATTTAGACGGGCTTTTCTTCTTTCCAAATCAGGGTAGAATTTCGAGTCTCCGGTCAAAGCGCCAATTGGGATCTGGAAGCACATTGAGGAGGAGCGTGTGAATCGTCGGAAGATTTTGAAGGGAACGGGCTGCGGGCTGTTGCTCTGTATGCTGGCCGGAGGGGCAAATTTGCTTGCCGGCGGTTCGGGGCAAGCGCCCAATGGCGCCGGGGACTACGATCCGCATCAAGCTTTCGGATCCAAGTCCGCGCCGATCACCATGGAGGTCTTCAGCGACTATCAGTGCCCGGCCTGCAGACAGCTTTACCTCACCACAAACCGGCAGATTATGGACAATTACGTGGACACGGGAAAAGTTTTTTTGATTCACCGGGACTATCCCCTTCCCATGCACGCTTACTCGAAGATTGCCGCCCACTACGGCCGCGCTGCTGCCCAGATCGGCAAGTTTGAGCCGGTGGCCCAAGCGCTCTATCAAAATCAGGAGACGTGGGAACAGACCGGAAACGTGGATGGTACCGTTGCCGCCGTTCTAACGCCTGCGGAAATGGCCAAAGTCCGCGAACTCGCAAAGAGCACTACGTTTGACGCGGGGATCGCTCGAGACATCGAGATGGGTCACGGTTACAACGTGAACCAGACGCCGACGATCGTCATCCATTGCAAGGGGCAAACCTATCCGGTTGTGGGCGTCGTGGGCTACGACGTGCTTCACCAGTTTCTCGATCAATTGCTGGCGCAGAGATAGCCGGCTACAGACGCCTGCAGGAACTCACCGAGATGATGCAATCGAGCCCTTTAAACTATCGCCGAATCGTGATCTGGATCGGCCGGCTGATGCTCGGCGGAATTTTTGTTTACGCGGGCTTCTCCAAGATTTTCTTTCCGAACTTTCACCTTTGGCCGTACTTCCTGCTGAAATTTTCGATTTCCACGAACCTTTCAACGTTCGCGTTCCAGGTGGATTCGTACAAGATGCTCTCGCCCGCGGGCGTCGCGTTTGTCTCGCACACGTTGCCCTTTGCGGAAATGGCGCTTGGCCTGCTGCTCCTGGTGGGCTGGCAACTGAGAATCTGGGCTTCCTTGATCACCTTGATCGTCCTCGGATTGCTGGGCGTCGTCACCAGGGCATATCTACTCCACATGGACATCAACTGCGGGTGTTTTGCGACCCCGGAACCGCTGACGGTCTGGACCGTCGTCCGGGATGCACTTTTGTTCGCGCTGGCGTTGGTGATGACGATTTTTATTTTCATCGAATCGCGCAAACCTCATCCTTGGGCCACGCAAAACTAAGTGCTGCACACTTCGCACGCGCCGGTCATCGCTGGAAACCCGAATTGCTTCCCGGCAGCGGGGAGCCTGCAAGGTGCGCTAAAATTTTAGTTTGATGCTGAGCCTTCCTCCGATCACGCTGCGCCTTCGCGGCTGGAAACTGATTGACCGTTTCGCCCTGGCGTTTCTTCTTCTTTGCTCGATTGCTTTGGGTGCCGCCGCGGGACTGCTTTTCGTATACGCAAGCGACCTGCCGGAAATCCGCGCACTGGAGACGTACCGCCCCGATGTGGTCACGGAGATTTACGCGGATGATGGCTCATTGGTGGGGAGTTTCGCGCTGCAACGCCGGATTCTGATGACCTGGGAGCAGTGCCCGAAAGTTCTCTACAACGCGGTCACGGCCATCGAAGATCAGCATTTCGCGGAACACTGGGGCATCGATTTCCCGCGCATCGCCGGAGCCGCCTACCGCAACCTCTTGAGCCACCGCCGTCCAGAAGGCGCGAGCACCATCACCATGCAGCTTGCCGGGAATCTTTTCCTGGACCGTAGCGACATCAGCATCCGCCGCAAGATCCAGGAAATGCTGCTCGCCCTCCAAATCGAGCGGCGCTACACCAAGCCGCAGATCTTTACCATGTACGCGAATCAGATTTATCTGGCGCACGGGAATTACGGATTTGCGGCGGCATCGCAGTTTTATTTCGGCAAGTCCGTCACGGACCTGAAGTTGCCGGAGGCCGCGTTGCTTGCAGCCATGATCCGGGGACCGATTTATTCTCCGCTGAACGACCCGCAACGCGCATTGGCGCGCCGCAATCTTGTCCTGCGCCGCATGGAGGATGAAGGAAAGATCACCCCGCAGGAAGCCGATGCTGCGATCAAGATGCCGCTCGGTCTCCACATCCAGTATCCCCGTAACGACCTCGCGCCCTACTTTTTCGAAGAAGTTCGCAAATATCTCGAGGAAAAATACGGCACGGAAGCGGTGCACGAGCAAGGTTTGCGTGTCTACACCACTCTAAACGTGAAAATGCAGGAAGCCGCCGATCAGGCCATTCGCGACGGCTTGCACTCCTATGATCGACGCCACGGCTGGCGCGGCGGCCTGCCCAACGTGCTTCGCGACAATCTCGGCAAGCTGAATACCTATGAGGACGACGACTGGCGCCATCCCATCGAAAAGGGAGATTACGTCACTGGGCTGGTGCTTTCCGTCGAAGAGAGATCGGCCACGATCAAAATCGGCCAGTACCGCGCGCTGCTTTCTCCGAGCGACTACGCTTGGACGGGGCGCGCAAAGGCAAGCGACCTTTTGAAGGTTGGCGACCTCGCGCAGTTTCACATCGAAGAGCTTCATGGAGATGTCGCGCGTGTCCAGCTGGAACAGCAGCCCGGTCCGCAAGCGGCCATGGTTGCGATAGACAATGCGACGGGCGAAATCAAGGCCATGGTCGGCGGATACAGCTTCGAGGATTCAAAATTCAATCGCGCTACGCAGGCGATGCGGCAGGTGGGCAGTTCATTTAAGATCTATGTTTATGCCGACGCCCTGGAAAAAGGCGCGACGCCTTTCGATACCATCCTCGATGCTCCAGTGACGTTCGCCAGTGGCGGCCAGCCCTATTCTCCTCGGAATTATGACGACAAGTTTGAAGGAGTGATTACCCTTCGTCGCGCCCTGGCGGGCTCGCGCAACGTTCCCGCGGTGAAGCTGACCGATAAGCTGGGCATCAACAGCGTGGTGGACATGGCGCGGCGGTTTGGAATCACCACTCCTCTGCCGCCCTATCTGCCGCTGGCGCTTGGCGCGGCGGACATGAGACTGCTCGAACACGTTTCCGCCTTCACGGTTTTTCCCGACGATGGAATCCGTATTGATCCATTCATGATCCGCAAAGTTTCCAGTTACGACGGAGCTTTACTGGAGGAGGCGCATCCCGGAATTCACGACGTGGTTTCGCCGGACGTCGCTCGCACCATGACCGCCATGCTCGAGGAAGTCGTTCAATTTGGTACGGGTGTTCGCGCGAAAGCATTGGGGCGCCCAAGCGCAGGAAAAACGGGCACCACGCAGGACTACACCGACGCCTGGTACATCGGCTTTACGCCGCGACTTACCGCCGGCGTGTGGGTCGGGTACGACGACAAGCAGATTTCTCTGGGCAAGGGAGAGACGGGGGCCCGCGCAGCGCTGCCCATCTGGCTCGAATTCATGCAAAACGCTCTAGCAGGGACGCCGGTTGTTGATTTCCCCAATGTTATACCTCTTGAAGCACAGGCGGCTGAGCATCACGTGGTCGTGGATACCCCGGATACGGCTCCGACGGAAGATGAGATCCCGCAACACAGCGAGAAGCCTTTACCGGCTCCGCCGCCGGCAGCTTCACCTCCCGCCGCGACTCCGCCACAGCCACAGGCCAAGCCGCCTTCACCTGGCTGATCAGCGAACGCGCCTGCTAACTTGGCCGACAAAAGAAATCCGAACGTGCGCGCCGGCAAGAGAAACCCGCGGCCTCGTGCGATAAGCTGTGCCCAAGAGGGACCACGGGTTCCGCGGCGGAAAACTACGGTTTCTGCACAACCACTTTCAGTGCGGAGCTTTGCACCGCCCCGAGGTTGATCTGCGAAGGGTTCATTCCCAGAGAAAATTGCCAGAGCAAATTTCCCGCCGCATCTGTGAGACTCAAATTGACCTGAAACTGTACGTTGAGCCCGAGGACCGCAGGAGAAGTGAGCATGGTGGCTTGCGCCTGCCCATTCACCAGCGGAACCGTGCCGCGGAAGGATAACGCACTGGAACTGACGTCATAGCTGAGCGTGCCCGAAACGGGTGTGCCGTCGGGATAGACAAAATCCAGCGCGAGTGGCGGCGAAGTGCTCGCCACGGGCAGAATCTCGATCGCGTTCACACGCGCCGAGTTCGTGACCGAGTCGAACTCAATCGTAGCTTGCCCGCCGGTCACCACGAAGTCGATTCCCTCGACGAGCGCCGCATCCGCGCCAACCGCGGCGAAAACATCGAGGTTCGGAAAGACCACATTCCCCTGGAGCTTGACGTTGAAAACGCGCGCGCCGACCCGGTCCTGGCGACTCGCCGTTTCTGCAAAATAAAGATTCACATGATAGTTTCCGTTGGCAACCGGAAACGAATAAATCAGTGGAGACGTAGTGGAGCGGTTCTGTCGTCCCGTCTCGAAGAGCGCCGGATCAGCCGTGCCGCTGATCCTCGCGGACGCGGAAAACGCCGATCCACCGTTGTACCCGGTATCAGCCTCCCAGGCTTGGCCTTTCGAGTCCGTGTAGGCAGGACCTCCGCAGTTCACCCGGATGGCCGTTTGCGCCATTGCTGGCAGACAGAATGCGCCAAGAGCCGCGGCGCTGATCAAAACTCCCAGGAATTTTTTCATTCCACCTCCTCGTGAAATCAGATTGATTTTTCCCAATGGAAGCGAGGAGGTGGGCCGGGGTAGGGGTCCCGCGCTTCTGAAGCGGGGCGAATTTATTGCACTGAGAAGTGCGCGGCAACTGTCCTGCGGAATGATTTAAGTACCTGGCTTTTTGCGGGCCGTTTCCTGTACTCACGGGATAGCCGGGAACTCGGCGCCGCGAGGCTCCGCCAGAGGGGATGGCCAAGGCGATAAAATTCCGAGCGAATTCCTCCTAGTTTCTACGAAAAGGATCCCAGCCACGGGGTAGAATCGTTTCAGTGGCGCCACTCTCGCGGAGGAGTGCGATTTCTCGCGTTGCTGTCACCAAACCAATTCGGGTAATTTCTGTTCCCGCCGCCCTCCGCGGAAGGCGTTTCGCTTTTCGGGCTGGGACGGTGAACAGCAATTCATAATCATCGCCGCCGTCAAGCGCCGCCTTGAGCAACTCGGCTCTGTGCCAGTTGACGCCTTCCGGAATGCGCGCAAGCGGCAAGCTCTCTTCTTCGATTACCGCCCCAACCCCGCTCGCGGCACAGAGCCTTGGCAAATCACTGGAAAGTCCGTCCGAAAGATCCATCGCCGCAGTCGCCAGGCCGTTTTCCGCTAGCCAACGCCCGAGCCGCAACCGCGGTTCGGGATAAAGGTGCTTTCGCAGTGCCCCTGTCTTCCCCCTGAGCGCATTTTTGCCTTTGAGCAGTTCACGCAACCCAAGTTCCGCTTCTCCCAGCCGGCCACTCACGAACACAAGGTCTCCCGGCTTGGCACCGGAGCGCAACAGAGCGTGGCCGCGCTCCGTCTCTCCAACCACAGTCACATTGATCAGGATTGTTTCGTTTCTGGTCGTGTCACCGCCCGCCGCGGCACAGTGGAAGCGCTGGCTCGCCTTGCGCAAACCCAGGAGAAGCTTTTTCAGCCACGCGCCGGCATGCGTTTCCGGAAGCGCCAAGCTGAACAAATAGCAGCGTGGTTCGCCGCCCATCGCGGCCACGTCGCTCAGTGCCCGCGTCAGGCATTTCCATCCCACGACATCTGGAGGGTGGGTATCGCGCAGAAAGTGCATGCCCTCCAGGAACCAATCGCAACTCAGAAGGGCTTCATATCCCTGCCGGGGTTTCCATATTGCCGCATCGTCTCCCAGGGCCAGACGCAACCCACCTGCACCAGCCAACGGCCGTGAATCCAGGCTTCCGGCGATTTTCTGAAAAATCCAGTCTTCTCCGACGATTGGCTTTCCTGATCGATGCCTGGCGTTAGACATGAGAGCAGGGAGAGTATATCCCGCAACACTCCACGGGTTCGCACCCGTCCTGGCCGCTTGGCTAACCCACGGCGTTTTGAAGCGTGGACCTGTCCGAATGGACAGTGTCCAGGCTTCCACAGCCTGTCCCAAATTCACCCAAATAGAGGGTTGACGCCATACTTCTACAAAAACTAGTATGGGTGAGGTCGCGGACCGGGTCTCACGGTTCAGATTGATACTTTTGCTTGATCTTTTGCGGGACTCAGGGTAAAAGCCCCGCATTCGAAAGTCGCAGGGTCCTAGAGGGCTAATCAGTGATTAAAGGCAAGAACTATACGTTCTACGTCGCCTCCACGCCGGGGAAACTCCGGAAGCTGGTGGTGCCGGCGTATGTCTTGCACGGCCTCGCGGCCCTCGTTCTGATCGGCAGCATTACGGTCGTCGCAGCAGTCGGTTCCTACTCGCGCATGCTGTGGAAGGTCGGCAATTACAACGCCCTCCGCCACGAACAGGAAACTCTGAAAGTTCAGTACCGCCAGTTGCAGACCACCGTGAACGATACGAATCAGCGTTTGGATTCCCTGCAATCTCTCGCCACAGAAGTTGCCATGACGTACGGCGTCATGCGCTACCACCCCATCGCTTTTGATATGACCGACAATCCAGTAACGCCGGAAGATGCCTTTGACCGCTCGGTTGAGCAGTACACCTTCTTGAAGAAGAACGCCGCGGCCATCGCCATTTCTGCAGGCGGGATGAAGCTGATGCCCTCGGTGAGCTTTGCGGATTCCAGTTACATTCCTTCTATATGGCCGGTAATGGGCCACATCACGGCTGGCTTCGGTGAACGTTTGGATCCGTTCAGCGGAGAAGGCGCTTTCCACACGGGCGTGGATGTTGCTTCGGATTACGGAGCTCCAGTGCATGTCACGGCCGACGGTGTCGTCATCGTGGTGGAGAATCACGCCGGGTACGGCCGCCTCGTCGTCGTGGATCACGGCTTTGGAATCACCACCTGGTATGCGCATCTTTCCGCGTTTGCCACGATTGCTGGCGCGCGCGTCAAGCGGGGCCAGGTAATCGGCTACTGCGGCATTAGCGGAAGGTCCACCGGCCCTCACGTTCATTATGAAGTCCGCGTGAACAATGCTCCGGTTAATCCCGCCCGGTATATGAAGTCCGATCCCGTCGGGGATTAAGTCCTCGCCTTTGCCTGAAGGATTCTCACCGCAGCGCTAAAGCAGGGTTGGTTTCAGTGTCTCTGCAGTGCTTTCCTTGAACCGCTTTCCTTTTCGTTCTTTAGGCTGTGACGTGCGTCCTGAGCAGCAGGCGGAGCGGTTTCGGCTGGAGTTGTCTGTGAGCTTTTGAGAAGTTGTGGCGTGATCGTGACCACCACGCGCACGGATTTTGTGAGCCCGCGGTCAATGCGCGAAATGTCCGCGCTCTTCAACAGTTGCTGGTAAGCGTCCTCCGTGCCTGCATCCAGATGCGCCTGCACCTTGGGATCGTTCAGACCCGTTTCGGCCATGAGCACAATTCCGTTCAGGAAGTCGGAAAGCTGCAGGGCGAGCGAGGAGTCCGAAGTTTCCCCCTCCGCAACGATTTCCATTTGAGGGCCGTCAGGTTTCCCGGCGATAGTGATCCAGGAGAGCTGACTCAACAAGGTTGCCAGCTGCGGTGACTGAAATCCACCCGGAGCCGCCCCCGCAAAGGCCGAAGCCGCCGATGCGTCCCGGCGGATCACGGCAAATGCCGGAGACCCCGCCAATCGCTCGAACCGCAATCGCCATTCTGCGGGGTCGGTTGCATCACTCGTCCGCGCAAGGCTTCCCGCCAGATTCGCTTCGTTCGTAAGGACGATGCGCTCGTCTCCTTCGAACGCGAAGCAAATCTGCCCAGTTTTTCCTGAGACGGGCACGCAATAAACGGTGCGGGCATTTTCTTTTTGGCTGTTGCCGGTCCGTAACGCGTACGCAGTAATTTTCTTCTCGTCGAAACGCCCTTTGGCAATCGCATAAATACCCGACGTTTCTCCATCTCCCATAATCGCGATTGCTGTCGCGTCCAGGTCGCGCTCGTAATCAAATCCTGTGTTACGGACGAACTGTGTATAGTCGGGATCCTCCGCTGGTTTTGCGGCCCATGTAATGAGCTGCTTCAAAAAAACAGAATGGCCCAGGCTCGCCACATCGAGGTACACGACGGCTTTGGTGTCGGAGGTAAAAGGCAGCGCTGAGAGCAGTTCGCTTCTGGGGTCGCGCGAAGCTTTGCCCCATCGCCAGTGGCTATATGCCGAGGCGCCAACGACAACTACAATGGCCGCCAAGACCAGCGCCGCGCCGCGACTCTTCATCTCTCTCCTCGCTCTCCTCGATCGCGAATCGTATCAGCGAAATGCTTCCCGAAGCATTGATTTACTGAGGCAAGAAATCAAATCCGTTCGCAGGTTTCCTTGGGCCTGTGGGCAGTTTTTGGGGGATGCGGGAATCCATAAGGTAACACATTGAAAATGAGGTGGTTACATAAGGAAGGGATTGGGCACCACTTCGCGGATTTCCACAGGTCTGGTTACACGCGTGCTCGGAAAAATGGCCGGCGCGCTTGCAATCTGCTTGCCCTCTCTGCTATTATCTCTAGGTTTGCGCAGTGCTGGCGTAGCTCAGCTGGTAGAGCATCTGATTTGTAATCAGAGGGTCGGGGGTTCAATTCCCTCCGCCAGCTCCACCGGATTTTGAGCAGGGGAGCGAGGCGTAACGGTTTTCTCGACATAGAATTTTAACGGGCTGGTGTCTTTTGACACGAGTCCTATTTGTGTTTGTGCGAAATCGTTCAAGGCTTTTGAGGTAAATGGTTTTCGGGACACGGGATTACGTCCCACTTCGTTTGGGACGGGTGGGTGAGTGGCTAAAACCAGCAGACTGTAAATCTGCCGCTCCTTGCGGGCTACGAAGGTTCGAATCCTTCCCCGTCCACCATGCTCTTCTTCCTCGCTTCGCGGTGAAGCAGGGCTTGTAAAGCAGGTAACCGCAGGGCAATCGCATTGAGCGATTTTCAAGAGCGGTCCAATTCGCGGGCATTCTTCCGCAAGGGCTTTGTGCGCCGCGAAAGGCTAGTTTTACGGGGACGGGTTTGGCCTGGGTAGCTCAGTTGGTAGAGCGCGTCCTTGGTAAGGACGAGGTCACCGGTTCAATCCCGGTCCCAGGCTCCAGTTTTTCCCGAGGTGTTTGCTGCCGAGGGATCTTGCAGTAGGGCGGAACATTTTGCTGTACGCGGGCGGGGGTAACTCAACGGTAGAGTCTCGCTCTTCCAAGGCGATGGTTGCGGGTTCAAATCCCGTCCCCCGCTCCATGGTTTTGCAGAGCATCTCGGCTGGATGGAATTGAGCGAGCAGAGGATAGACGAATATGGCCAAGGAGAAATTCGAGCGCAGCAAGCCGCACGTGAACATTGGGACGATCGGTCACATTGACCATGGCAAGACGACGCTGACGGCGGCGATCACCAAGGTGCTGTCGAAGAACAACCCGAAGG
>Ga0335077_10013683_pt1 | contig 10138 bp, 8 predicted proteins | sample Lox_Sample_31_FD_207151 | JGI IMG/M metagenome (GOLD analysis project Ga0335077, IMG submission 207151) | Soil microbial communities from Loxahatchee National Wildlife Refuge, Florida, United States - Lox_Sample_3.1 | ecosystem: Environmental > Terrestrial > Soil > Wetlands | place: USA: Florida...
TTTGTCCTAATGTTTGAAGACCTGCTGCGTCCTTTACAGGTGGTATACGCGGGACTCTCGATTCGCACACTTTCGTTGCGGTTTCTCGTGATTTAGATCACGGATTCTATCGTGGAACCAAGCGGAGCCGGAGTGCGTATCTGGATTCAACGGGCAGCAAGATCAGATCCGATTGCGCTGCGGTTTTTCACATTGGAACGGAAATTGCAGCATCCGATGCGGGTTTTCTATTCCTGGGCGCGCGATCAGGCGCACGCATTCATCTGGTTTTCACATTTTGAGGAGCGGGAAAGCTCCAGTAACCGCTGGGAGGTGCTCCATGGCTTCATCGCGTAAGAGCAAGAAGATCTGGATCTGGATTGGATCGATTGTGCTGCTGGTGATTGTTGTGATCGGCGTGGGTGCGGCACGTCTGGTACGGTCGACAAATATCGACCCGAACCGAATCGCCAAGGTACAACGCGGAGACGTGGCGCGGTCAGTTGTGGCGACCGGGAAAATACAGCCGATCACCAAGGTCGAGGTGAAGAGCAAGGCATCGGGCATCGTCGAGAAGCTGTATGTGGACATCAATAACAAGGTCCACAAGGGACAACCCCTGGCACAGCTTGATCAGCAGGAGATCCAGGCGCAGGTGGAAGCGCAACGAGCGCAGCTTGCAGCCGCCGAGGCGAACGTCGCCACATTTGAAGCGAATATCGAGCAAGACAAGGTGAATGCATCGGCGCCGGATCTGCCGATGTACAAGGCCACGCTCGAGCGCAACCAGAAGATGGCAAAAGACGGGATCGTCAGCCGACAGGCGCTGGATGATGCGAATCGCGATTATCTTGCCGCGCTGACGAAGCGAGATGCGTCCAAGGCCCAGGTCGGCGTGGACATGGCGAAGCTGAAGCAGGCCAAGGCCCAGGTTCAGCAGAGCCAGGCGAGCTTGAAACAGCTTGAAGAACAGCTCAGCTATACGACGATCGTGGCGCCGATGGATGGCGTGATTCTGTCGCGCGATGTGGAGATCGGTGATGCGGTGAGTTCGATCCTGGTGCTGGGTTCAACGGCCACGCTGGTGATGACGGAAGGCGACGTGAACCAGGTGTACGTGCAAGGCAAGGTGGATGAGGCCGATATTGCGCACGTCTACATGAATCAACCGGCACGGATCAAGGTAGAGAGCTTCCGCGATCGCGTGTTCAACGGCAAGGTGACGAAGATCGCTCCGCTGGGCGTGGAGAAGGACAACGTGACCACGATCGAGGTTCGCGTAAGCATCGATAACCCCGGGGGCGAGTTGAAAGCAAACATGACAGCCAATGCGGAGATCATGCTGGACGAACACAAAGGTGTGCTGATGGTTCCGGAGAATGCTGTGAGCTATGACGGCCAGAAGAACGCCTTCGTGCAGGTTCCGGACAAGAACCAGAAGGAAGGGATGCGCAAAGTCGCCGTAACGATCGGACTGTCGAACGGGTCAACGACTGAAATCATGAAGGGATTGAAGGAAGGCGACGCGGTGGTGTTGCAGCAGTAGGAACGGAGATCAGAGAACGGAGAATTGGGGATCAGTGTTAACCATTGGCTTCCTGCATTGGCTTCCTGCTGCGTTATCAGAATAGGTATCAAGGAATGCGAAATCTGAGTCTCTTTCGAATCGGGAATTCGTTCTTATGCGCTTGTTCGGAGTCGCACAAAGGTGTTCGCAAACGGACAGGGGCAGGAGGTGCGGCAAGGAAAACTACCGGTGTTGAGCCGAAGAATTCAATGAAGTTGCAGCGGAGCGAGCCTTTGGCAACGCGCTTGCTCACTCCCTATTGCGGACGTGTTTAGCAGTTCCCTCCCCCCATCGCTGTACCAACAGGTCTGGGGAGATCAAGCCGTGCAGCGAAGGGATGACCGGAGCCCGGCGCACCCCAGCAACGAGAAAACATTTGCAGGGAACCCTGGGGTCCCCTGATCACTGAACCAGGTTGAATCGAGGAACACGATGAAGCATTTTGCGTTAGCAGCAGCAATCCTGGCCGTCGCGGCAATTCCGGCGCTGGCGAACGAGGCTACGTTCGAACGCACCCTGTCAGTGAATGGGCACGTTGAGCTCACGGTTTCGACAGGTTCAGGCCACATTCACATCACGAAAGGCTCGGGTGACAAGGTACACATCTTCGGGCGCGTGAAATCGAACTGGGGCGGCAACGAAGACAAGGTGCGCGAGATCGCGGCCAATCCTCCGATCGATCAAACCGGCAACATCATCCGGATCGGCGAGCGGCACGAGAATTATCACAACATCAGCATCGATTACGACATCGAGGCTCCAGCAAACTCATTCCTTCAGGCCAACTCCGGCTCGGGTGATATCCAGGATGACGGTGTGGGCGAAAACGCGAAGCTCGGCACGGGTTCGGGCAGCATTCACGCTGTCGGACTACAGGGCGGGTTCGTCACAAACACCGGCTCGGGCAGCATCTACATTGAGCAGAGCGGCCAAGGAGATGTAAAAGCGCAGACGGGCTCAGGTTCGATCGAGCTGAAGGGTGTGCATGGCGGACTGCGTGCCGAGACCGGATCAGGCACGATCAAGATTTCGGGCACTCCCACGTCGGATTGGAAGCTAGAGACCGGGTCGGGGAGCATTGAGTTCTGGGCCGGCAATGCGGCATTCACGCTGGATGCCTCAACTGGTTCGGGAAGCGTACATACGGATCAAGAGATGGCGGTCCAGGGATCGTTTGACAAGCACCACCTTGTCGGGAAGGTGCGCGGTGGCGGACCGACAGTGCGAATTGAAACCGGCTCGGGCGACATTCGCGTGCATTGAGTTGTGCCAAGGATTTCGCGGCCGGGTCTGGGTGGTCTAGCCGCGAAAGAAGTTCGGAATCCCGCCGATATGACGAATTCGGCGAGATTTAGAAAAGTTCGTTCCTCAGGCGAGGCCTTAGGTGTCATCAGACCGCGATGGCATTTTTTGGAAAGCCTCCTGGGAGGCCTCGCCTGCCTTTTTCCCTCCCCCGCTTCGCTCATTGCACCGTAAGCACTCATCAGGTGCGCTGTGGTTGGTGCAACTCGCCCGCATTCAGCATGCGACCGCCTGACCTTCTCGCTCCCGAGTTGCAGGTAAGATTGAGTTCATCCCACTTCAGGAGAAGGCATATGACGATGACTTTGAAGAACTCTCCTGCTTTCGAGCGCAGTAGTAGGCGCCGCATAGGCTATCCATCCGGAGACAAAAGTGAAACGCGGTCTCCGCATTGTACGGGGCGAAAAGGATTTGCGCGAGAAACTTGGCCGCAAGGATTTGTGTGCCTGTGGTTCCGGGCGGAGCTTTCAAGAGATGCTGCATGAAATCGGGAAGATTTGACGGCAGCAACCACAACTACCTCTTTCCGCGATTGAACGAAGGATGGTGCCAGAACAGAGCCGTGTTCTGGCCCATTACACTGGAAATATGATTCGGGTATTACGTCCTGTGCCTGTGGAGCGGCTGAAGCTGCTGGTGTTTGATCTTGACGGCACCTTGATCGACTCGGCGCAGGATCTTTGCAACAGTGTAAATGCAACGCTTGAGAACTTTGGGCGGCCGTACCTCACGGACGAGATCATTGCGCGCTATATCGGAAATGGGGCGCTGATGCTGGTGCGTCGAGCGTTCGCTGCCGACGACGGCAAAGAGCCGGGTGAGGAGCTGCTCGCCGAAGCATATAAATTCTTCCTCGATTACTATCGCGAACACAAACTGGACTACACGTATGCTTACGAAGGCGTGCTGGAGGCGCTGGACGCTTTACACAGGGTGCATGACCAGGTGGATGCTCCGCAGCGCGCAATGGCCGTGCTGACGAACAAACCGGTACGCCCTGCGCAGGCCATCTGCGAGGCTCTGGGACTGACGCCATACTTTCTGACTATCTATGGCGGTAACAGTTTTGCAACAAAGAAACCTGATCCTGAAGGATTGCTGGCGCTGATGAAAGAGGCTGATGCCAAGCCCGATGAGACGGTGATGATCGGCGACAGCCAGGTAGATGTGCAGACGGCGCGCAACGCGGGCGCGTGGGTGATCGGGTGTACATTCGGGTTGGCGCCTGGAAGCCTCGAAGTGATTCCTCCGGATGTGCTGGTGGACTCTCCTGCTGACTGGACAGCAGCATTGAGTCCTGCGAAAATCGATTTATAAGGGCAGCAGTTTTCATACGGACCGCCCTGCGCACGTGTCATGGGGCACACCGCAAAGTTCGATCGCGGTCTAAGATCATCTCGCTCGAAAGGATCATGCGAGAGGCAAGTGTCTTCCCAGGCACTCGCTGGCCACGAGTGCACACATCGCTTGAGACACCCTCGCCTGGTAAGAGGGGGGTGTCTGGCCATTGATCTTGATTGTTGGAGATTTCGCATGTTGCGCTGTTCCGCCTTGGCTATAGTGCTGCTTTCTTCCGTCGCGCTCTTCGGGGCTGCTGCTGATTCAAATTCGAAGTCCGCGCCTGCAGCGACAGTGCAAGGGGTTGTTGCCGATCCATCTGGAGCGATTGTGCCCAATGCCCAGGTTGACCTGGTAGATGCGGACGGATCGATCGCGGGCACGACCAAGTCGGATGGCGTAGGCAATTTTCAAATGGCCGCACCGCACGTGGGCAGCTTCACTCTAGTTATCTCCGAACCGGGATTCGAGACCGTGCATTTGCCCGTCACGGTGAAGCCCAACGTAGTTTCAGTTACTGCCCCGGCGACACACGTGCTGGCTGCGCCGTTGCACATTACGTTGCCCATTGCGTCGGTAGCGACGAATGTTCGCGTAAACGGCGATACGGACGAGGACCTGACGGCATCGGAAGAGAATCACGACTCCTCGGTTCTAACTTCATCCGATTTGAAAGCGTTACCAATTTTTGACAATGACTATGTGACGGCGATGAGTTCGTTCCTGGACGACAGCGCATCGGGCACGGGTGGCTCAGGGCTGATGGTGGATGGGGTGGAGGCGAATCGCGCCACGGTGTCGGCATCGGCAGTGCAGGAAGTGCGCATCAACCAGGACCCGTACTCGGCACAATACTACTGGCCCGGGCGGGGGCAGATGGAGATCATCACAAAGTCGGCTGCGGATAAATATCACGGGCAGTTCAATTTTTTATTTCGTGACTCGGCGATGAACGCGCAGAATGCGCTGGCACCTTCAAAGCCTTTTGAGCAGCGGCGAATCTATGAGGGGCATGCGACAGGTCCGATCTTCTTTGCGAAAAAAAGCAGCTTTCTAGCAAGTTTCAATCGCGCTGAGGAGGATCTGAATTCGGTGGTCAACGCAACGGTCGTGCCGACTCCGGAGGATCCGACGGGTTTGTACCAGGCGAACGTGCCTTCGCCGACACGCGACACGGAGTTCAGCGTCAGGGCGGCACATCAGTTTGGCGACAAGCACTCGGCGTACGCACAGTACAGCTACGAAGACTGGACGGGACAAAACCAGGGCATTGGCGGGCAGACGCTGGAGAGCGCCGGATACAACAGCGAGTATCACGAAGACGATGCCGTGGTGCATGTCGACTCAACGCTGTCGGCGGTGCTCCTGAATCAGCTTTCGGTTGTTGGAGAGCACGATTTCAATCAACATGCGAATGTGGCGGATGCGCCAAAGGTGAATGTCGCGGGTTATTTTTCGGGCGGGTCGGCGCAAGGCGATTATCTAAGCACAGAATATAACTTCCGCGTCAGCGATATGGTGACGTGGACGCGAGGGCGGCACACGGTCAGGTTTGGCGCGAATGTGCCGCATATGAGCCGTCGCGCGTTTGACGACTACACCAACGAAATAGGGACGTATACCTTCGGCCCGACGCTGGCGGAGGACGGAACGGTTGAAGAGACGGCCATTCAGAACTACGCAAATAGCCTGCCGTCAGCATTTTCGCAGAATACCGGCGACGTGCACTTCATCTACCACCAGCAGGAGATGGGCGCGTTCATCCAGGACCAGTTCAAGGTGAACGAGCGGTTTTCGATTACGCCGGGAATCCGATACGACTGGCAGAACTTTCTTGCCACGAAGAGACTGGGGTTCGCCCCGCGCGCGTCATTCGCGTATGTGCTAGACAAGGATTCGAAGCTGGTGGTGAGGGGCGGCGGTGGGATCTACTATGACCGCTTCGGCTCCGGTCCCCTGCTGGACCTCGCGCGCTATGAGCATGCCCGGCGCCGAGCGATATCGATTTCTTTGGACCCGGCGACTCTCCCGACCACGGGTTGCGTGCCCATAACGGATTGCACGACGCTCACCGAGCAGCCGCCTAACCTGGCGCAGCTTGCTCCCGATGCGGCAATTCCCTATCAGATGCAGTATGGGCTTTCAATCGAGCGCCAGATCGGCGAGAAAGCGACCGCGGTTGTCAGCGGATATTCAGCGCGGGGAATTCATGAATTTCGCTCGGTGGATGTGAACGCGCCTACACCGGAGTCTGGCTATGCAGAGCGGCCGGATCCTGCCTATGGCCTTGTTCGGCAGATGCAGCCATACGCCTTCTTCGAAGGCAACGGTTTGGATGTGTCCTTCCGTGGGAGAGTGAACAGATATTTCACGGGCTTCGGGCGGTATACATGGTCGCATTACGCATCGAATACGAACGGAATCGGGTGGTATCCGCAGAACCAGTACGCGCCAAATGATGAATGGGGCAACGCGAATTTTGATCGCAGGCAGAGAGTCGGCATGTACGCGATGGTGAATCCGAAGAGCGTGTACAACATTGCTGCGGGAATCTTCGCGAACACCGGGCGTCCATGGACGATCACGACGGGCACAGACGAATATGGCGACTCGCTGTTCAACACGCGGCCGGATGATGTCGCTCGAAATTCCGAGACGATGCCTTCCTATGTGGATCTCGATCTTCGCTGGGGACATGATTTTGCGATCACCGGCAACAAGGACGAGGATGCGCCCAGAGTGGGATTCTCGGCGGGAGCATTCAATCTGCTGAATCACCCCAACCCATATAGCCTAGATACAGTACAGACTTCACCGACCTTTGGCGATGTAACGTCAGTTGGGCCGGCGCGCCGGATTCAGCTGGGGATGCGGATGGAGTTCTAGGTTTCCAGGCGGCTCTGGGTTCGCGATCAGGTTCGCGGTTAAAATGCAGGTTGACCGCATTCCTGAAAGGAAGCTGGCGGCGTAATTTTTCGCGTGCTACGATGCTCGTTCATAAGGAGCATGCGATGGCCCCGATCGTACCCTCTGCCACAAATTCGGCAGTTTACCGATACATGCCCAGCAAACATGTCGTCGCCTTCCAGCGCGCTGCGGCGAAGTTCAAGGTCTGGATCCTGGTCCGACGCGGCAATCCGGAATCGCTGCAGTGGATCGGGAAAGATGGGTACATGCCAAAGCCACTCGATTGCAAGGCCAAGACTGCTGACCGGCCGGGAACCGATTGCGCGGGCCTGGTGGCGGATCCGATTCGACGGCCGGACGCATTTCTCTCAGGGAAGTTGAATAAGGCTCGCAACGAGTGGGCAAAATTTGAAAAGCAGCTATACGTTTTCGACAAGCAAAGCTCGCGGCAGAATCTTGAGGCGGACCGTGCCGGCAAGCATTACACATTGCAGCTTGATCCCGGCCAGAACCATTTCGGCTGCGTGATGTACAAACCGGTATTTCGTGCGCAGGCAGAGTTCCTTCACGCTGACTACGATCTGTATGCGATCGTGTCGGAAGCTGATCCGACGGCTAACATCTTTTCGGAGGGCACGGGCTTTGGCGGGGCCGCACATTCACGGGGAAAGCTTCTTTACGATGTCCAGTACTTCTTCAAGGCGGCGGGCATTCGCGAAGGCGAGGAGTTCTGCAGCCCGATGATTCGGCATGGGGAGCAGGAGACGTTCAAGACGGATTGGGACGATGCGCTGGACGTTTTCTGGCCGGATGGGCAAACTGTCAGCGAACTGGTGGGCGCCGATGCAATTCGGGAGTTCTACAGCAAGACCCTGAAGGGCCGCCTTCAAATGGGGAAGGATGTGAACAAGATCCCTGTTTTTGGCAACTGGGTTCAGACGGCTCACCAGCAGGGGTGAATTCCAGGAACTTTTGGCCGAGGCGCAGCGTACCATGTTGGTGTGAGGGTCCTCATGACTCAGCGACTGTTCTCTGCTTTTCTGCTGGCCTCCGCACTCTCGCTCGCGACGACGCCGGCATATGCGAATAAGGATGCAGTGCAGTTCGGCAGCAACATCGTGGTGCCAGAGGGACAGTCTATACACGACGCCGTATGTTTTTTCTGCAGCGTGAATGCCAAGGGCACGATCGAGCACGACGTCGTGGTGTTCTTCGGGAATGTCCATATTGCCCACGAATCCAAGCACGATATTGTGGTGTTTTTCGGTACCGTACGAGCGGACGACGATGCCTCACTTGGTCATGACGTCGTGAACTTCTTCGGCTCCGTAAGACTGGGTGAAAATGTCACGGTTGGCAATGACCTGGTGGTGATGTTTGGCGGTCTGCATGCCGCAGATTCAGCGACCATTCTCGGCAATCGTGTGGCACAACCGATTTGGGTGTTCTGGACACCGCTGATCGTCCTTGGGTTGATCATCACGTTGATTGTGCATGAAGTCCGTGCCCGGCGGCGACGCGAATATCTGGCTGCATACGGATATCAGCCAATGCCTCCACAGCCGCCGGCACCCCCGCCCATGCCGTGATTTCGATTGGGTTGTGAGCGAATGGAGCCAGGCTGAATCTGAATCGATCATCGGCCGTTTTCCACGAGAAGCATGAATGAGTCCGCGGAGAATACAATTCCCGGCTTCGCTCTGAAAGAGAACTGAGGTTACGGGGTTATACCGTCCATTTTCATCTGAAATTCGATAATCCGTTTCAGGGTGTCGTACGGGGCGTTCGCGGGCACCTCGCGTCCATTGATCGCCAGGGTCGGAACAGCTGAGATATCCAGGTCCTTGCTCAACTGCATGGAGGCTTCAACCACCGCCTTCGTTTCTGGAGTGGCTGCGCATGCTGTTACCTTCGCAGGGTCAAGGCCGACCTTGGTCACAGCGCTATTCAGCGTCAGCGTGGCGCCATCGGGTGTGGCAAGACCATCCTGCCCCTCGAAAACTGCCGCCGCGAATTGGAAGAATGCAGTGCCGCCTGCCAGCTTTGCGACACAGGTCCCATATTCCGCGGCGCGCATCGATTCAGGGTGAATGGTGGGGAGCGGATCGTTCTGGAAGACGATGCGTGCCTTCGGGAAGTCAGTCACCAGCTTATCCATATTGGCTTGGGCTTCCTTGCAATGGGGGCACTGGAAGTCGGCGAACTCGACGATCTCGAGGTTCTTGTCTGCCGATCCGCGATAAGGCCCATTCGCTCGCTGCTGGAGCATCTCGCGGTACTCTTCAAACGGTCGGTCGCCGAATGGGACGATACGATCGCCGATGATAATGTGCTTCTCGTCGGGCGCGGTCAGGAAGGCAAAGCGGTAGGGTTGCTGCTTGCCTGACTTATCGCCGACGAAGATCACGACGCGATTGATGCCTTGCAACTGCGTCTTCTGGATCGCCTGGACCTGCCACATGTTGTTGGGATCAAAGCCGAGGTTCGCCTGCATGAAAGCATTGACGGTTTCCTTGCTGGGCGTCGAGGCTGTGAAATCTGCGGGATCGGGTGCGGGGAAGGCGGGAGCCGAAGGCGCGGGAGCTGCAGGAGCGGGTGGAGGGGTGGTAGGAGTCTGGTCCTGCGCAAATGCGTGAGGGACGGGCGAGAACAGGAAGGCCAGCGCAGTTGCGGCGGCCAGTCGAGCGGAATTGCGAATCAAGCGATATCTCCTTCGATGGCGGGAAGACTCCCGAAAGTTAACTTATACCTGAACCTTGACAGCAATAGGAAAGCGGCGCCCCATACCAAATGACTTCGAGGTAACTTTCAAGACGGGGGCAGCCTGCTGGCGTTTGTACTCCGAACGCTCCACAAGGTGGACTACGTGTTGAACAAGTTCAAGAGGAAAACCGTTCTTCTGGGAAATGCACTCGGGAGTCTCGTACCTTTCGACATAGGCCTCGAGAATCGGATCGAGAGTTTCATAAGGTGGTAGCGAATCAGTGTCCTTCTGGTCCGGGCGCAGTTCAGCAGATGGAGGCTTTTCGAGAATCGGCAACGGGA
>Ga0335077_10013684_pt1 | contig 10137 bp, 6 predicted proteins | sample Lox_Sample_31_FD_207151 | JGI IMG/M metagenome (GOLD analysis project Ga0335077, IMG submission 207151) | Soil microbial communities from Loxahatchee National Wildlife Refuge, Florida, United States - Lox_Sample_3.1 | ecosystem: Environmental > Terrestrial > Soil > Wetlands | place: USA: Florida...
ATCGGCGCGGCGCTGATTGGGGTTTGAACCTCAGTGGCATTCATGATTTTCATTGCCTTCGCCATCGGTTCTTCTCAGTTTGCAGACATGAAGACCAAACCTGGATTGGTTCCCCTGTTCGCTTCCTTCAACCTCCTGCTGACTGTATCGTTATTCGCCGGAACCACCCCCGTCCGCCTTGATGTGGACGCGACGGACGCGCCACGCGGCTTGTTGCATGCGCGGCTGCAAATCCCCGCCACGCCCGGCCCGCTGACCTTGTTTTATCCCAAGTGGATTCCCGGCGAGCACTCGCCCAGCGGCCCGATCAACGATTTGACCGGCCTGAAAGTCAGCGCCAGCGGCCAGGCAGTGAATTGGCGGCGCGATGCCGATGATATGTATAAATTCCATCTGGACGTGCCGGCCGGGGCCGACGCCGTGGATGTGTCCCTCGATTTTCTGTTGCCCACGGGCGGAGGCTCGTACTCAACCGCAATTTCCTCGACGGCCAAATTGCTGGATTTGGAATGGAATCAAGTCCTGCTTTATCCGCAAACCGCCGAGCCGTTGAAATTGCAATACGTTGCCACTTTGCACCTGCCGGAGGGTTGGAAATTCGGCACGGCGTTGCCGATCGGAGTTTCTACGCGAAATCAACCAAGCGAGATTGAATTTCTGCCTGCGCCATTGGAAACGCTGGTGGATTCGCCGCTCATTGCCGGGGAATATTTCCGGACGATTGAGCTGACGCCGGGCGAACAGCCGCCGCATTTCCTCGATCTCGTGGCCGACAGCGCCGCCGCTCTGGAGATCAAGCCCGAGGACATCCATCATTTTTCGCGCCTGGTAAAGGAGGAAAACGCATTGTTCGGCGCGCATCACTACCGCGCTTATCATTTCCTGGTGACCCTCAGCGACCACGTGGCGGTTTCCGGGCTGGAACATCACGAGTCCAGCGATGATCGCGTGGGCGAGAATTGCTTGACGGACGAGCCCGTGCTGCGCGCTTACCCTGATTTGCTTGCGCACGAAATGGCGCATTCGTGGAACGGCAAATACCGCCGGCCGGCCGGGTTGGCCACCCCGGATTATCAGCAGCCGATGGAGGATGAACTGCTCTGGGTCTATGAAGGCCTGACCGATTACCTCGGCAAAGTCCTCGCCGCGCGCAGCGGCCTCCAGACCAACGCTGATTTTCGCGAGACCTTCGCGCTGCGGGCGGCGGCGCTCGACCAGCGCGCCGGTCGGACGTGGCGATCCCTCGCCGACACCGCCGTCGCGGCCCAATTGCTTTATTCCGCCCCGCTCACCGAGACCAGCCGGCGGCGCAGCGTGGATTTTTATCCCGAAGGCGATTTGATCTGGCTGGAGGCAGACGTGCGCATCCGGCAGCAGACGCACGGAGAAAAATCCCTCGATGATTTCTGCAGAAAATTTCACGGTGGCCAAAGCGGGCCGCCCCGGGTCGTTCCCTACGCTTACGACGACGTAGTAAAAGTGTTGAATGAAATTGCGCCCGGCGATTGGAATTCATTTTTCCAGCAGCGCATTTACGAAATCGCCCCGCGCGCGCCGCTCGGCGGAATCGAGAACGGCGGCTGGCGTTTGGCTTACACCAACGAAGTGCCGGCCCTGCTCAAGACCCTCGAGAGCCAGTTCAAGTTTACCGACTTGAGCTACTCCATCGGCCTGAACCTCAGCGCGGAAGGCGAGATCAAGGACGTGCTGCCTGGCACGCCCGCAGACCAGGCGGGCATCGGGCCAGCCATGAAACTGGTCGCGGTGAACGGTCGAGCCTGGACCCCGGAAATCCTGCGCGCTGCCGTGAAATCCGCAGTTACCAACGGCGCGCCCATCGAGCTGCTCGTCAAAAACGACGATTACTTCAAGACTTACCGCCTGGATTATCACGGCGGCGAAAAATATCCGTGTCTCGAACGCGACGCCGCCAAGCCGGATTTGCTGGATGAAATCATCCGGCCGCTGACACCGGAGTCGGCTGCAAAATCCGCCGCTAAAAAGTGAGCCGATTCCCTTAACGCGCCGCCTGGTGATTCAAAAAAACCGGACCTCATCGCCGGATGTAGATCGGCTTCCAGCCTGCCGCCAACCATTCGGAGTCCGGCCGAACGCGTGACCGGCGTTTGGAGGCAACCGGGCACGCATTTGCTTTTTCAATGTACCTCAAACATTTTTCAATTCGTGCCCTGAACTTGTTTTGGTGATAATTGCAATGCATGAATCAAACCGGTCAACAGCCAAAGCATATAATCCTGAGTCGCGTCGTTTGGCTGTTTCTGTTGGTTTGTGGCGGGCTATACCTGTTGGTATGTGTGGCGGTGGCCATTTCTCAACGCCGGCTCATTTATTATCCTTCTATCTACACCCGGGAACAGGTGGAGCAGATGGCGCAATCTGCGCGGCTGGAACGCTGGACAAATTCGGGCGGGAATTTCATTGGCTTGAAACGCCTTTCGCCCAGACAACCGGCGGCAGGAACGGTCATGATCCTGTATGGCAACGGCAGCACGGCGACTGGTTGTGAGCGTTACGTGAATGATCTTCAAGGGGTCGCCGTGTTTGACATTTTCATTCTGGAATATCCCGGCTATGAGGATCGCCCCGGCACTCCAAGCCAACAAAGTTTGTTCAGGGCTGCTGACGAAGCGTTTCGTAGGCTGCCCACCAATCAGCCGATTTATCTCGTCGGCGAATCGCTCGGGAGCGGGGTCGCCTCGTATTTGGCGGGAACTTATTCCAACAGAATCACGGGCGTTATTTTGATTTCACCGTTCAACCGCTTGACCGATGTTGCGCAGAGCCACTATCCGCTGCTACCCGTTCGGTTATTACTCGTGGACCGCTTTCCTTCGGAAGAATATCTGCGCCAATATCACGGCAGGATCGGCATAACGGTTGGCGCCAGGGACACCGTCGTGCCGGAGAAATTCGGGCTTCGTCTTTACAATAACTTTGCCGGTCCGAAAAAGCTTTGGGAGTTTCCAGGCGGTGGACATTGCGAAATCATGGAGCTACCGTCGAAATTCTGGAAGGAAGCCGTCGAATTCTGGCAAACCAATTCTCCTTCAGAGCGTAGTTGAACTGCCAAGTTTGCGGCTGCCAATCCGATTTCCCACCTGTTATGGTATGCACGTGAATACGTTGCTCCTCGCCTCGCGCAACACCCACAAAGCGGGTGAAATCCGCGCCATCCTTGGCGAAAAGTTTCAGTTTCTCACGCTCAACGATTTTCGCGGTGCGCCGAAGATTGTCGAAGACGCCAACACCTTCGCCGGTAATGCGACAAAAAAAGCCGTTGAACTCGCGCACTGGCTATCCTCCTTCACGTCACCCGTCACCCGCCACCCGTCACCTGACTTCGTGTTGGCCGACGATTCGGGGTTGGAAGTGGACGCGTTGAATGGCGCCCCGGGCGTGCATTCAGCGCGCTTTACCGCGCTGGACCGGAGCGCGGGCGGCTCGCCCGCAAGTTCTGCCGGCAATTCCCCGGACGCCGACAACAACGCCAAATTGTTGCGCCGGCTCAAGGATGTTCCGACGGAGAAGCGCACGGCGCGGTTTCATTGCGTCATCGCTTTGACCCCGGTGTTGTCTGAAAGAATCGAAGTGGCGTCGCCGGTTTGTTATGCGGACGAGTTCGAGATGCAAACGGAATTATTCGACGGCGTGTGTGAGGGGCGGATCATTTTTGCACCGCGCGGAACAAATGGTTTTGGCTACGACCCGCTGTTCGTGCCGGTGGGTTTCGAGCAGACATTTGCCGAGCTGGGTGAAGATGTGAAAAACAAACTGAGCCACCGCGCCCGGGCGCTGGCAAAACTGAAGGAATTCTTCAGAAACAAAAATCGGTAAGGTCGCGCTGCCGCGCGACCGGACCAGCGGCAGCTCGTCCCTGCCAAATTTATTTTAACAAACTTCCAAGTTGCAATTTCCGGCGCAGTAAACCATTGCTGGCAATCATGCGGAATTTTCCGCCGGGCGCGGGCCGCGTGTAAAATTCGCCGCCGGAACATTCAACCATCAATGCACCCGCCGCGATGTCCCACAGGTTGATGGTGCGTTCGATGTAGGCGTCGAGCCGGCCGGAGGCGACATAGGCCAATTCCAGCGCCGCCGAACCCATGATGCGGATTTTCAACGCGCGCCGCGACAGCCGGTTCAAGTATGGCAGGCTTTTCGACAGATTTTGTTTGCTCTTGGAAAACCCCATGGCAACGACCGCTTGACCCGCGTCGGCGCAGCGGCTGACCCGGACAACGCGTCCATTAAGCCGCGTCGGCCCGCCGCGAATCACGGTCCAGAGTTCATCGGTGAACGGGCCGTAAATGACACCGAGGACGGTGACATGGGACCGGCCTTCGCTCTGAAGCTTCGGCCCGGCAGGCGTGTGACGTGTGACGCTGGAAGGCATTCGATTGCGGACGTTCCTCTCGACACTCGACACTCGACACTCGTCACGCTTTTGCAGCGCGATGGAGACCGCGGCGTGCGGAATGCCGAAGTAATAGTTCACCGTGCCGTCAATCGGGTCCACCACCCAGCGATACTCGGCGTTCACAACGCTTGCCGCGTCGGAGCGGCGCGAAGACGGGCCCGAACAGCCTTCCTCGCCCAGCAAGGGGGTTTTCGGAAACGCGTTGCGCAAAGTTTTCTCGATAAGTTTCTGGCAGCGCACATCCAGTTCGAGCTTGATGTCATGGGCGTCAATGGCGTTGACACGCTTGGGCGCGTGCCAGTTGGCCAGCATGAGTTGCCCCGCAGCGCGCGCGGCTCGGACAGCGGCCTTTTGTGCAGCTAGTAAATTCACAGCCGAATTTGATGCCAGTGGAATGAATTCAGGTCGAGATTTTTTGAAAAGGGCGCCGGGTCTTTCGGTCACGGAATCACTTCGCTGCGGCCTTCGAGTTGTTTCAGTTGTTCGCCGCGTTTCTGGTCGAGGAGGTTGTTTTCGGCGGCTTCGATGACGCTAAGCAGGTTGGCGGCTTCCAGCAGACGCGGCGTGGTGACGTAATTCGCGCCGGCGGCGTAAAGTTTGGGGATGTCCTCCAGCAATTCGGCATGGACGACGATTTTCGCGTCCGGATTCAATTCGCGCAGTTGCCGGAGCATTTTCAGGTTGTCGGCGCCCTTGAGCACGGTGTTGGGCAGCGTGCAGATGATGATTTCGCATTCCGCAACGCCAGCGTGGAACAGCGTGTCGCGTTGCGTGATATCGCCATAAGCCACGCGCAGGCCGCGCTGCCGGAGTTTTTCATAAACGTTCGGATTGAAATCCACTACGACGGTTTCCGCCAGCAGAGCGGAACGTTCCCGGCTGATTTCTTCCAACAGCGAACTGGCCGTCCACGAAAAACCGAGCAGGCAGATGCGTTTCGACTTTGTGACGCCACCGGTTTCGGGCGCGGTCTGGTCGAGATCGCGCAAATCCAACTTGTTCAACCACGGGATGGCTTTACGGAGCAGCAAATCGTTTTTTAGAATCACGTAAGTCGAGCTGACAGCGAGGAACGCGAAGGAAAACGCGGCGATGCCGATGGAGTTTGCCGAGACATCGCCGCTGGTTCTACCCAGCGCGAGCAGCACGAGGGAAAGCTCGCTCAACTGGCAAAGGTTGGCCGTAGGCAACAGGCTGACGCGATAGCCCTGGCGCATCAAATAGAGTGGCGGGAAAACGGTCGCGAACCGGCTGGCCACCAGGAACAGACAGAAGAAGATTGTCCAGAGCAGATAACCCCACGTCGGTACGGGGATTTCCATGCCGAGACCGACGAAGAACAGCGTCACAAAAAAATCGCGGATGCTCGTGACCTTGGCAACCACGTCGAGGGTGTAGGGAAACGTGGAAACCATCACGCCGGCGATGAGCGCGCCCATCGCCGGGGACAAACCAAGCCAGCCGGCAAAACCGGCCATGGCCAGGCACCAGGCCAACGCGCCGACCAGAACCAGTTCGGGCAGGCGTGCAACGGACCGGAACACCGGCGGCAGCATAAACCGGCTGGCTGAATAGGCTGCAGCCAGCAGCAGAATCACATTGCCGAACGCGTGCGCCAGCGGGCCGATGGCGGGATTTCTAAGGTTCGGTTGGAGGGCGAGGAACAGGATGACGAACAGGTCCTGCAAGACCAGCACGCCCAGCGTGACCCGTCCGACCAGTGATTCGAGCTCGCGCTTGTCATAAAGAATTTTGACGATGATGACCGTGCTGCTCATCGCGGCCGCCACACCGAGGTAGAGCGCCTCCAGACGCGTTTCCGCCGGGCCGATGAGGCCGAACACCAGCCAGCCGAGCAGCACACAACCGACAATTTGCACGAGTGCGGTAACTATGATGACCCTGCCCGCGTTCAGCATTTTTTTGAGGTCAATCTCCAACCCGATCATGAACAGCAGCAACGACAGGCCAATTTCGGAAATGGTCTGGATGTTCTGGGTGTCAGTGATCCATTGGAAACCGTGCGGGCCGATGACAAAGCCCGCGACGAGGTAGGCGAGCAGGACCGGCTGGCGCGCCACCTGCGACACCACTGCCAGCACCCACGCGGCGATGATGCTGATGGCGATGTCATTGACAAGGCCGTGCTCCATGCGAGCGCGAGCTTAAGCAAAAGCCTTCGGCGCCGTCGAGCGACAGTTTTGTCTTGTGTCAGCATGGGCATGGGATTAGAATCATTATCTGTCCAGCGCGGAACATCAGAGTGGATAAAGTTGTCAGACTGTCATGAAACAAACCCGGCGCCAATTTTCAATGGTTATCCTGCTCCTGAGCGCATGGGCGGGAATCCAGCCGGCGGCGGGGCAATACACGTCCAATTATCAGACCAATTCCATCAGTCCTGCGGGCAGTTACTGGCCGGCCGATTACGTCGTCGGCTCCAACACTTTCTCTGATGCATTGCTGATTCGGAGCGGCGGGGTGCTCACCAATGCCGACGGGTATGTGGGTTACCTGCCTCCCAGTAGCAGCAACTATGTGCTGGTGGCGGGCGCCGGGTCGGCGTGGAGCAACGCCAATCTGTATCTTGGCTTCTCCGGCGGCGGGAACACCCTGGTCATCAGCAACGCCGGGCGCGTGGCCGTCGGCCTGGGAACCTTCGTTGCCAACAGCGCCACGAGCAGCAGCAACCGGGTCCTGGTCACCGGCACGAATTCGATCCTGAACTGCGCCAACTTCCTGGAGTTGGGATACGCCGGGTCCGGTAACAGTCTGGTCATCAGCAACGGCGGCCAGGTATTCGACTCCTACAGCGAACTGGGTAATAACGGCAACGGCAACAGCGTGCTTATCACCGGCACCAATTCGGTGTGGAATAACACCGGGAGCTGCACGGTCGGCGCCAATGGCAGCAATAACAGGATGACCATCAACAAGGGCGGTCGCTTGGTCTCCAACTACGCGCAAGCCGGCACCTGGGGTTCGGCCACCAGCAACTCGGTCGTGGTTTCGGATCCCGGTTCGCTCTGGGATGATTCGGCCGAAGCTTCGGTGATCGCGTTCGGTGCGAATGGCTCGGGCAACAGCCTCATCGTCACCAACGGCGGCCAGGTTTTGGGCTACTACGCCTACTTCGGAAGATTGGCTTCCGCCGGCAATAACTCCGCGCTGGTAACCGGTCCCGGGTCGAGCTTTTCGGTGAACTGCTATATTTACACCGGCGACCAGGGGCACGACAACACGTTCACTGCCGCCAATGGCGCGGCGATATCGGACAAATTCTGCTACATCAGCTACTCGCCCGGCAGCAGCAACAACGCGGTGCTGCTCACGGGTGCCAATTCCTCCTGGCAGAACAGTTACAGCACCTTCGTCGGCTTCGACGGCGTGGCCGCAAGCCTGACCATCAGCAACGGCGCGACGATGAGTGACGGCGGCGCATGGGCCACGAGCCACGACGGCGCGCTCGGGGTCAATTCCGACAGCAGTAACAACCGCGCCCTGGTCACCGGCGCTGGCTCCACCTGGAACTGTGCCGACAACATGTACGTCGGTTTGAACGGGCCGAGCAACAGCCTGGTCATCAGCAACGGCGCCCGGGTGGTTAACACGGATGGTTACGTGGGATCAAATCCCGGCAGTGATGACAACAGCGTGGTGGTCACGGGCATCGGTTCGATCTGGACCAACAATGGCGACCTGAACGTCGGTTATTTTACGTCGGGCAACAGCCTGACCATCAGCAATGGCGGCCGGGTCATCAACAATTACGGTTACGTCGGGCAGGTCGCCGGCAGCGGCAACAACAGCGTGCTGGTGGCCGGCGCCGGCTCGCTCTGGACCAACAATTTCGATTTGTATATCGGTTGTTTCGGTTCAGGTAACAATTTGGTGATCACCAATGGTGGCCGGGCGAACGATGACTGGGGCACGATCGGCTATGACACCAACAGCGTCTTCAATCAGGCGCTGGTCGCTGGCGCCGGTTCGGTCTGGAGCAATAATACGGTGACGTTTGTCGGCTATTCCGGTTCCAGCAACAATCTGGTGATTGGCGGCGGAGGGCAGGTCTCCGATTACTGGGGAGTTGTTGGCGAGGATTATTCGGCCAGCGACAACAGCATGTCTGTGGAATCCGGCGGCATCTGGCGCAATCACGAGGTCCTCGTTGGCGACGGAGGCGCACACAACGCGTTGTTCGTGAATGGCGGGTCGGTTTTCGCCACCAACATGACCGTTGGCTACACCGGGCTCTACCCTGACAATTTCGTCGAATTAACCGACGGCCAGATCATCGTCACCAATCAGTCTCACAGTGGCATGTTGGAAGTATATGGCGGCGGATTCCTGCTGGCGGGCGGCACGTTGCGGGTGGACACGCTGATCGTCACCAATGAAGGCGCTCAATTCATGTACATCGGTGGCACACTGGCTTACCGGAATCTCCAACTCACCCCGGAATTCGATGCGGACAGCGACGGCATTCCCAACGGCTGGGAACAGGCCCACGGCCTCGATCCCCTGGACCCCGACGACGCCAGTGCGGACAACGACGGCGATGGAATGAGCAACTTGCAGGAGTATCTGGCGGGCACCAACCCGAACAACGCTGCGTCGCGTTTTGCCGTTACCTCGTTGGCGTTGACGAACGGTCATGTTCGGGTGAGCTGGTCGGCGGTCGGCGGCAAGAGTTACGTGGTGCAGACAAATTCAGTAATCGGCGCCGGCTTTGCCGACGCCAGCCCCGTGATCACCGTGCCCGGCATGAGTGAAACGGTGACTAATTATCTGGATCCGGGATTTGCGGCTAAGAACCAGGCCCGCTATTACCGCGTGCGGCTCGGTCCGTGATCTGACCGCACAGCGGCGGCGCTGTGTAGCGCAGACTGATAGTCTGTCCGCCCTCCGCAGTAGCCTGCTACGGCGGACGGGCTGTATCGCAGGTTGCCAACCTGCGAGCCAATATCAGCCTTCCAGTGCATCGAGCGCAGCTTTTACGTGGTCGCGCTTGGCCTGCCATTCAGCCAGCCGCTGTTTGTGTTCCGCCAAAACGTGCGCAGGAACTTTTTGCGTGAAGTTCGGATTGGCCAGCTTCTGTTCAATTTTGGCCAGCTCGGCCTCGATCTTTGCCAATTCCTTTTTCAAACGCGCTTTTTCCGCTTCAACGTCAATTAACCCCTCCAGCGGCAGGAATAAATCGCCCAGCGCGGTCCGCACCGTCATGGTGTTCTTCGCCGGTTGATAGCCCGCGTTCACTTCGACCGCCTCGGCATTCAGCAACAACTTGAGCACTTCGAGGTCGTGCGCCGCCAATTTGCGCGATGGTTTGAGGATGAATTTGACTTTCTTGTTCGCCGCAATGTTCGCCGTGCGGCGAAGATTGCGGCCCTCCGTGACCAGTTCGTTCCGTGCTTCAACGTGTTGCTCGTCGGCATCGGTCAGGCCGTAGTGCGCTTTGAAGTCGTCATCGAGCGGTTTGGGCCACGGCGCGGTCATGATGGTCTGGCCGCCTTGATTTTCCGGCATGTCGTCGGCGTAACCCATGCCGTGCCAGAGCTCCTCCGTGATGAACGGCAGAAACGGATGAAACAGCCGCAGCGTGTGCGAGAGCACGAAATCAATTACGGCGAGGGTGTTGGCGCGTCGGGCCTCGACATTCGTAGCAGCCGACGTGAGGAGGCTCTGACTGTTCTTGTTTT
>Ga0335077_10013685_pt1 | contig 10137 bp, 7 predicted proteins | sample Lox_Sample_31_FD_207151 | JGI IMG/M metagenome (GOLD analysis project Ga0335077, IMG submission 207151) | Soil microbial communities from Loxahatchee National Wildlife Refuge, Florida, United States - Lox_Sample_3.1 | ecosystem: Environmental > Terrestrial > Soil > Wetlands | place: USA: Florida...
CGTTGCGGGGACGATTGCGTTACCAGGTGGGGCCGCGATTGTGGATTGCGGGGGGGATCCAATACGACACGGGGCTGCCGTTCGAATTCGACGGGGATCCGGCGACGGTGCTGGCGCAGTACGGGCGGGACGTGCTGGATCGCATCAATTTTGAGCGGGGACGCATTCGCCCGTCGTTCCTGGTGAGCGCGTCAGCGGGAGCGGACATTTACAAATCGGACCGCGTGAAAATGCGATTCCAGGTGGACGGACAAAACCTGACGAATGTGCTGAACGTAATTGATTTCGGCGGACTGTTCTCGGGGAATGCGATCGGGCCTTCGCGGAGCGTGGCCGTGCGGCTGGCGACGAGCTTCTAGCACTAGCGCAGCGGACGACGGCCGAGCGCATGGATCCCCCGACTGATCGCAGGAGATCCACGAATTGATTTGCCTGTTCCCGCCTATTTGACCTGCAGACTCTTGATGTAGGCGGTGAGGTTGTAAATCCGGATTTGGACCTGGTCCTTGTCGCGATTGCTGACGGCGGAGAACAAGGGGCCCCAGGTCGGCATGTCGCTTGTGCCGTGAGTGGGCGACTTGATGCCGAAGCGAAGCACGCTGGCGACATACTCGTCGGGGAATTTGCCGTCATGACGCTTGGCCAGAGTGGTGAGGTCAGCGGGCTGCTGCTTCAATTGCGGTGCGGCGGGACCGTTCCCCTTGCCTTCCTTCCCGTGGCATACGGCGCAATAGGCGTGGTACATCTCCACGCCGGAGGTGAGGGAAGTGGGCTGAATCGGGGCCTTCTTGACTGTCGCTGAGGACTGGCTCTGGGCGGTGGCGAGGCCAACGACGCAAAGCGACGCAGCGGCCAGAAGACATACTGCAATCTTAGAGAAAGTATTCATTTTCATTCTCCCGGTAGAAGTTCGAGCATCGATTGGCGCGTTTGCGGCCGCGATGGGCCCCGCACGCTTCCAGGATGGAATCAGTAGCACGGGGCAGTCGGATGAGGCGGTGATGTATGTCACGCGGCGGAATGACAAAGATCACAATCGAGAGGGAACCGCGCGGCAGATGGCGGCGGATTTGCGGGGATCAGGAGATAAGAGGCGCAAAGCCAAAGGAGCGTGGAGGATAGAAGGCGGAAAGGGGATCAGCGCAGGGTGAGATTAAGGCTGCGTTCGGTGACGCCGAGCCCGGAGCCTTTGCCGAACTCAATCTCGAGAGTGCGCGCTTCGCCTACGACGAATTCGCCCTGGATGGCATCCTGGTCGTCGTACTTCTCGCGAGTGGAGTAGACGCGGACGCGGAGAGTGTGGCGGCCGGCGCCGATCGGTTGCTCGGTGTCGAGCTTGCCGTCGTAATGCTTCACGATGTGACGCTGCTCCTGGCCGTGAAGCGGAGCGCGATAGAAGATCTGGTTATCCACGAAGATTTCGAGGGTGGCAGCCTGGAAATTATGCTTGCAGAGAATCTGGAGTTTTGAGGTGGCTGCGCGGGCGGGGGACGCCGCCGCCGGTTTTGGGGCGGGAGACTCGGGCGAGGTGGTGGATTTCTCCGGGACAGTTGCGGGAACTGAGGGCCGGAGTGCGGGCGGCGGCGCCGGCGAGGGCGCAGACGGCGGAGCCGAGCTCTCGGCTACGGCAGCCGATTGGCGCAACCAATAGCCGACACCGACAAGAACAGCAAGCGAGAGAGCCGCGGCGGTGATCAGCCACGTGCTGCGCGGCCCGTGTTGGCGCGTGGGAGCAGCGACCGTGGGAGGAACAGCGGCGGCAACTGTGCGGGCCACGGTGGGTGCGGGACGTGCCTTCTCAACAGGAGCGTCGAAGGCCAGGGTTGTATTGCCGGTGTGGGGAGCGGCCGGCGCAGATGCACCGGGGAGCGCCGCAGTGCGCTCCATGGGAGCGAGCGGGCGTCCTGCGCGAAGGGTTTCGAGATCGGCGGCTAACTCGGAGCAATTCGCGTAGCGTTGTGCGGGATCTTTGGCCAGGCAGCGGGAGAGGATGCGATCGAGGTCGGGAGGAAGCCCGGGAATCAAGGCATGCGCGCGAGCAGGATCCTGGAAGACCACCTGGAAGGTGAGGGTGGTGACGGAATCCCCGGTGAAGGGTTTTTGGCCGGTGGCCATCCAGTAGAGGACAGCGCCGAGGGAAAAGATGTCAGAGCGCGCGTCCACGGCAGTGCCACGAATCTGCTCGGGGGACATGTAGGAGGGAGTGCCGAGCGAAGTGCCTTCTTGTGTCATGTCGGCACCGGCGAGTTTGGCGATGCCGAAGTCGGCGATCTTGGCGCGGCCGTCGTGCATGACCAAGATGTTTTCCGGCTTGATGTCGCGATGGACGACGCCGCAGCGATGGGCGTATTCGAGGGCCTGGGCGACCTGAATGCCGATGTCGAGCAGACGGTCGAGAGGGAACTGGGTGGCGGGGCCGAGCAGGAGGTTGAGCGGCTTGCCTTCGATGAACTCCATCACGATGTAAGGCTGGCCCTCGACGTCTTGGGCGATGTCGTGAAGAGTGACGATGCCGGGATGCGAGAGGCGTCCAGCAGCCTGGGCTTCGCGCTGGAAGCGCTTTTTGTAATGCTCGACTTCGGCGGGTGGTCCGCTCTTGGTGAGGATAACTTTCAGGGCGACGATGCGGCCGATCTGGGTATCGCGGGCGCGGTACACGACGCCCATGGCGCCGCGGCCGAGCTCGTCAACGATTTCGTAACGACCGATGCGGTGCATGTCTGGGGTCCGCCCGAGAGCAGTTGCAAGTCCAATTTAACTCTAGCATCGAGAGCGGAAGTGGCGGGGTAGAGCGTGGCTGGAGTGTTCGTGAGAGATAAGGCGGGGAACAGAGGGTGCTTCCGGGAGCAAGGTGCGTACGCCTTCCGGAATTTGAGGTGCTATATTTTCCGAATACCGCCGTCCCCGGGGGCGCCACTCGAAAATGGATTCGCCGCGATCGAACGTCCGCATCATTCTCCAGGCTGCCGGTTCGGTTGTGCTGGCCGGCGGATTGGGTTGGATCACCCGCGACGTGATTCTGCGGCGGACGATTTCGTTCTGGGAAGCGGTGGGGCTGCTCGAACTGGCGGGAGCAATCATCGCCGGATTGCTGTGGTTCGCGCTCCGGCAGATGTCAGCGGGGCGAAGGGGTGCTGATATCAGCAGTCGCGGCTACGCGTTGCTCGCGTCGTCCGTCGTGTGGGCGCCGTTGGTGTCGGGCCTTCTGTTTTTCCTGGGCAACCGACTGCTCTCATCGGCTTCAGCGTGGCTTCAGGACGCCCTGGTTTGTGTTTTGGCCGGGGCGAATCCAGTCATCCATTTCACAGCGTTCGTTCTGATTCTGGGGTCGTCCCGGGCAAGCCGCTCTGTGTTTGCTGCGCTGAACGGCTTGATGTTCTTGTTTGATGTCCTTCTGTTCGGTGTGGCCACAAATCTGCTGCAGTTAGGGTTCGGATAGGCGGAGCGTGCCTCCGCCAGAAGTGCACCCGAAACCGACGACCTCCGCTTCGTCCCCCGCGACCTGAATCACCACTGCACCGATAGACATATTCCGGAGCACCATCACCACGTGGCCTCCCCCGAATGGGCGCTTGGCGCTGGCCGCCGCTTCAGATTTGAGCGTTGGCGGCACAAGTGGAATCATAATTGACAACGTCGCTCCCGTGACGGCGGGGAATTTTCCGCAAGCATCGAGCCTTTACTTTTCGTGGCTGGGTCCAGCAGGGCCTACGCCGCCGGGAGGTATAGGTGCAGGCTATCAGTGTAACTCGGCAACCAGCGGGGGATGCTTCCAAAAACTGACCCAAAGCGGGTTGCAATAAGCATCGGCAATACGTTGCAAGAAACAGGCTGGCCGGTGTCCGCCGCCGGGACGCCGTGTTTGAAGCCTTCCTCTGCTACCACGATCGTAAGCTGCACCCTCGACGAGACTCCAGCTTGCCGTGTTGCGGTGAGAGTTTCGGTCGCCTACACTTAGAACAACTTGCTGGAGTGGCGGAACTGGCAGACGCAGGGGACTCAAAATCCCCCGGTACTTAGTACCTTGAGGGTTCGACTCCCTCCTCCAGCACCAGAAAAACAGCAGCTAGTGGGGAGAGGAGATTGACGGGCCTTTGTGCGCCGCGACGGGCTTCGAGAGGCGGGCTCGCCTGCTCGAAGAGACTGTCGCGGTTGTCGAGCAGGCGGGCCGGGTGAGTATCGATTCGGGTGGCTGCAAGATATAATCCTCAGCAATTCCTCTCGGTAGAGATCGGATGGGGAAATCTGGAAACAATTCGCCGGTGATTCGCGCGGGGGCGCTGGAAATCGATCTGAAGACTCGCGAGCTGCGCCGAAACGGCCAGGCGGTGACGGTCGAGGAGCAACCCTTCCAAATCCTAAGCCTGCTGGTGGAGCGACCAGGGAAGGTGATTTCGCGTGCGGAAATTCTGGAGAAACTGTGGTCCGCCGACGGTTTGGTGGACCCGGGCCGGAGCCTGGACATCGCCATCGACCGGCTGCGGCAGGCCCTGGGCGAAACCGCCGAGCAATCGATCTACCTGGAAGTGATTCCCGGCAGCGGCTACCGTTTTAAGGCGAAGGTGAGCGCGTCGACGTCCCGTGCGACCCCCCCTGGTCACGTGACGATGATTCCGCCGTCCGGGCGGCGCCGATGGCTGCCGTGGGTTGCAGGAATAGGGCTGGCCATAGCCGTGGCAACGCTGGAGCCGTGGGTTGTGGAGCGATTCAGGAAGTGGAACAGCCCTCCGCCACGGTTGAAGCTGGCAGTCCTGCCATTCAAATGTCTTAGCGGCAAAGCCGAGGATACGCCCGTGTGCGATGGGTTGACCGACGAGATTACCGCGAGGCTCGGACGGGTAAAGCCGGAACGTCTGGGAGTTATCGGGACGACCTCGGTATGGCGGTTCAAGAATCCTCAGGAGTCTATCCAGGCAATCGGCGGACTGCTTGGCGCGGACCACATTGTCGAAGGGAGCGTGGATCACCAAGGCGAGCAGGTACGCATCTCCGTCAAGCTGGTACTGGTGGCGGAGGGCACGCAGTTGTGGAGCCAAACTTACGATCGCACGTTTGCGGACATGCTCGCACTGGAAAGCGAAATCGCCGAGCGTGTGGCGGCCGCGCTGGCGGTGAAACTGCTGCCGGAGGAGATGGCCCGGCTGAAAGCATTCGATACGGCGAACCCGCAGGCGCACGAAGCCTTCGTGAAGGGACGCAACGAATTGCGGGGGCGAACGGCGGCGGGCTACCAGCGAAGCGTCCAATTTTACCAGGAGGCCATTCACCTGGATCCAAACTATGCCCGGGCGTATGCCGGACTGGCCGACGTGTACGACATCATGGGCTTCTACGGAATCCTTCCACCGGCAGATTCCTACCAAAAGGCGCGCGAGGCAGCCAACACCGCACTGCGAATCGACGATACGCTGGGGGACGCGCACGTGGCGCTGGCCCTGGTGCTGCTGCATTACGATTACGATTGGGAGGGGGCCGGAGAAGAGTTCCGGCGCGCCATCCAGCGGGAAGACGATTCTGCCAACGCCCACTACGAGTATTCGATCTATCTGGCGCTGAGGGGCAGGGTGATGGAAGGGCTCAAAGAGAATCAACGGGCCCAGGAGCTGGACTCCGGCTCGCTGGCGATTGCGGCGAACTGGGTGCTCGAGCACTTCTATGCCCGAGCATACGATCAGGCCGTGGAGAAGGGACTTCAAGCGCTGAACATGGACCCGAATTTTGCGCTCTCCCACTTCTGGCTGGGCAGGTCGTACGAGGGCCAGGGAAAATCTGCCAAGGCGATAACAGAACTCAGCGAGGCCGTGCGGTTACAGCCCGAGACTCCATTCTTTCTGACGCTGCTCGCGCATGCATACGGGGCTGCGGGCCGGAAGCCCGAGGCCCAGCAGATTCTGGAAAAAATGCAGGCTGCGGCCGAGCGGCACTACATTTCGCCGGTACTCTTCTCGATTATTTATGTGGGTCTGGGAGATCCAGACCGGGCGCTGGCCATGGCGGAGAAGGCGCAGTCGGAGCACGCTCCGTTGCTGACGCGAGTGAAGAGAGATCCGATTCTCGACAGCCTGAGGGCGGACCCGCGTTTCCAGGCCCTGGTGCGACAGGTTGGTCCACCGGACTGAGCCGAGTGCAGCGGATATTGTGCGCACGACGCCCGTCTGTGCGAGAAGTTGACTTGCGCCTGCATGCAACCTAGGATTCGGACCAATGGCGGATGGTCTGATAGGCGCCACGGTTTCCCACTACCTCATCCGGAAGCAGCTGGGCGAGGGAGGAATGGGCGTGGTGTACAGCGCAGAAGACACGTTGCTGCGCCGTCCAGTAGCGCTGAAGTTTCTCAAGAAAGAGCTCGAATGCGATGAGGACGCGAGGAACCGCTTCCAGCGAGAGGCGCGCGCCGCGTCCAGCCTGAACCATCCCAACATCTGCACAATCCACGACGTGGGGGAATACGAAGGACATCCCTACCTGGTGATGGAGCTGATCGAAGGTCAAACGCTCAAAGAGCGCATCGCTTCCGGCGCGATGAGTGCAGAGGAGACGGCCGCTTGCGGGATCCAGCTTGCGGACGCGCTGGAAAGCGCGCACTCGAAACGAATCATCCACCGCGATATCAAACCATCGAATGTTTTTTTGACGCCGCGCGGGCAGGTGAAGCTGCTGGATTTCGGACTGGCGCGGCGGCTGCATAAGGGGGAATTGGACGCCGGAACGAAGAGCGACTCGCCGCTAACGGAGACAGATGCCGTGGTGGGGACGCTGTTCTACGTGGCACCGGAAGTTCTAAGACACGAGACGGTGGACGCACGGAGCGATTTGTGGGGGCTCGGGGTGGTGCTCTACGAGATGGTTGCCGGAAAGCACCCTTTCACAGGACAGACGCTTTTTCAGTTCACGTCCGCGATATTACGGGAGCCGCCGCGACCGCTGCCTGCGGGCTTGCCGGATGGCTTGCGCCGCGTGATTTTCCGCTGCCTGGCGAAGAATCCAATCGAACGCTACCAGAGGGCGAGCGAGGCGCGGGCGGCGCTGGAAATGATGAGGGCGGAACGGGAGGGGCAATCGGATCCGCAGATACGCACAGTGGACTCCGAGTCAATCCGATCTATTGCCGTAATCCCCTTCCACAACCAGAGCGAGGAGCCGGAAGCGGAGTATCTGGGCTGGGGAATTGCGGAAAGCCTGATTTACAGCCTAGGACAGCTCGAACAGCTCCACGTAGCCCCCGCGAGCAGCGTACACCGGTACAGGGGACAGACACCGGATCCGCGGAAACTGGGCCGTGAACTGAATGTGGGCGCGGTGCTCACCGGGCGGGTGACGGCGCGCGGCGAGACGCTCGTAGTCGGCACGGAATTGGTGGATACGCAGAGCGGTTGGCAAGTCTGGGGACGGCAATACACGCGAAAGGCGTCCGATATCGCCACTATCCATGAGGAAATCGCGCGTGAGCTCAGCGAGGGGTTGCGCCTGACACTGACCCGGGACCAGAAGAAACTTCTCGAAAAGCCCGTCACGAACGATCCGGCGGCTTACCACTTTTACCTGAAAGGCCTGTTCAGCTTCAGCAGCAAAGACGAGGGAGGGTTGAACCGGGCGTTGCGTAATTTCACGCTTGCCGTCCGGAGAGATCCGAAATTTGCCCTGGCGCAGGTGGGAGTGGCGGACGCGTACTCGTGGCTGGGCCTATTCGGCGTGATGCCTCCGCACGAATGCTTTCCAAAAGCAGAGGAGGCACTGAGCAAAGCGTGCGAATTGGACCCTGCCTTGGCCGAAGCGTACGCAGCGAAGGCGTTCGTGGCATTCGAATACCGATGGGAAATGGCCGCAGCGGAGAAAGAGTTCCGCCGCGCGATCGAATTGAATCCCAGGTACGCGCAGGCGCGCTACTGGTTCGCGTGGTACTTGACGGCGATGGGGCGGCCAGAAGAGGCGGAAGCGGAGCTGGCCGAACTTCGGAAGCTTCAGGCGAGTTCGTTGTTCCAAACCTATGATGCCTTCGCTTGCTACCTCTCCCAGCGCTATGAGATGACGATCGACCGGCTCCGGCAGGTTTTAGCGAAAGCGCCCCGGTTTGCCGTGGCGCACTGGTGGCTGGGCCTGGCGTGCATGGAAACGGGGGAGTACGAGGTCGCGCTGGAGGCCTTCCAGGAATCCATCCGGCATTCTGGAGCTCATCCTTCCCCCGTGGCCTCGCTGGGGCACTTGTACGGGAGGCTGGGCTGGACAGGGGATATGCGCAAGGTAGAGCAGCAACTGACGGAACTCTCCGGCAAGCGCTACGTATCCGCGTTTGACCGTGCGGTATGCCTGGCGGCCAGCCGCGACCGAGGCCCCGCCCTCACATGGCTGGAAAAAGCGAAGGAGGAGCACTCGGTCTTGCTTGCCTACATGAATGTGTGGCCCGCGCTCGACCCGCTGAGGACGGAACCGAGATTCCAGGCAATAGCCCGAAGCCTGGGGTTTCCAGCGCTGGCCGGAGCCGCGAGGAGCGTCTAGCCGACAGGGAGCAGGAGAGAGAGGCGGAGATTACTTCTTCAGGTAGGAGACGCCGTACTTGTAGAGACCTTCCTTTTGTAATTCCTGGGTGAAGACGATGCGGGCGGGGACGAAGATGTTGGCGGCGCCGGCGGCGTAGGGATTGGCCACCTCGATTCGCGAGCCGAGGAAATAACGTTTGGCGCTGCGGAAGGCGAGGCCGCCGCGTGAAATGTCGTCGCAAGTGACGACCTCTTCGTCGAAGCCGGGCTGACGGATGCAGGCCGGCATGTTCGACTTGATGCGCAGATCTTTTCTGCGGCTCATGACGGCAGCAGGGGCCTCGGCGGGCGGAGGAGGCTCCGCTCCCTCGACGGGGGAGGATCCTTCGGAGGGTTGAGCGCCAGCCGAGGGTACGGGAACAGAAGGATCCTCGACGAGCTCGCCCGGCACGGTTTTCCATACCGAAGAATTTCCGCAGGAGTTGCAATTCCGTTGAAGCGCCATGTTCGCTTCGTAGACTTCGGCTTCGACCTCGTTCATGTAAACGACTTCGCGGTTCTTGCAGCGGGCGCATTCGAGCAGCGCGCGGCCGACGGCGCTCTGTGCCTCGGTAAGCGTGGGGAAATAAATGTTCCAGAGGTTGATGTTGGTATCCATCAGGGCGACGCCGTAAACGTAACCTTCGTGCTGCCCGCCAATCTGGCCGATGACGCGGACAAGGGCTTCCTTTTTCGTGCCTGGGCGCTTGAGGATGAGTTCGAGGTCGGCGGCGAGCTTGCGGGAGACGATGATGGTGGCGCCGTTGCGGCTGACGATGATCGTCTTGCACTGCTCGACGAAATGTTCGCCGGTGAAATCGGCGCCGAAGATCTCGACGGGAATCGAGATGGAGATGCGGTCGCTCCTGCGCAGTCGTTCGAGCGTCATTGGAAACTCAAGCTCCACTCCTGCCCACTGCAGCGCCGCCGGGGCGGGGCCGACCTGGCCAGAGCAGTGGGAGGCCACCCGGGTCCGCGCGGGCGGAATCGGGCGCCAGCAGCCCGAACATCCTACCAGTAAACGGGGTGGTGAGATTCGCGGAGTTTGGGAAGTGCGGTGAGACACGCAAGAGGGAGAGGGGAGACGGAGGTAAAGGAGGTAGAGGAAACAGAGGAAGTAGAGGAGCTGGCGGGATGAGATGGGGCGTCAGCGATGGTGAGCGTGGCGGGCGCCGCCTGCGTAGGCGGCCAGGCCTGCGGCCAGGAGGAGGAGGGAGAGCCCGACGATCTTCAGAACGGCGAGAGGCTTATTGGGTTCATCGGCGGGAGGAATTACGGAGAGGATGATGCAGGCGAGCGTGGTGGTGAAACCGAGGATAGCGAATGCAGTGGAAACGGGCGCGCCGCCGGGAATGCGAAACATGCCGGGCTCGGCGCCCTCTTCGACGCGGCGGGCGAGACGGACCATGGCTGCGAACAAGAAGAGGTAGGGAATGAAGGTGGAGATGACGGTCATGCTGACAAGGACCTCATAGGCGCCTTTGACGCTGGTGTTGGCCTGGCCGAGAAAGACGAAGACGGCGGCGGCGATGAACTGCGTCCAGAGAGAGACGTGAGGCGTGGCCCAGCGCGGGTGCAGGCGGGCGAATGCGGCAGGGAGATAGCGGTCGAGTCCGGCGAC
>Ga0335077_10013686_pt1 | contig 10136 bp, 5 predicted proteins | sample Lox_Sample_31_FD_207151 | JGI IMG/M metagenome (GOLD analysis project Ga0335077, IMG submission 207151) | Soil microbial communities from Loxahatchee National Wildlife Refuge, Florida, United States - Lox_Sample_3.1 | ecosystem: Environmental > Terrestrial > Soil > Wetlands | place: USA: Florida...
AACAATCAGCGACATGAGCGCTTATGGATTGGCGTTCAACGGCACGAAGATGGTTCTGACCGCAGGAACTCCGTATGCGCAGTTTGTATCGAACTACGGATATCCGGCGCTGGCGCCAGGAAAATGGTCGCAGCCCTTCGCAGTGAACGGTTCCGGCAAGCCGTATGTTCTGTGCACGACCTGTCACAATCAGCACGTGATGACGGTCTACACTTCGAGCGCGTCGAGCCCGATCGCGAACGATGGCGGCGGCAAGTACTATGCCACCTACTTCTTCATCAACGGCCCGTACAATCCGAATCTGCAGACCTATAGCGCCAACCAAGCGCCGTCGACAGTTCAGTTCTGCCGTCAGTGCCACTTTGGCGAAGCCAACGAAGCCAACAACACCAACACCATCACCACGCAGTTCCAGTAAACTTGAGCGGTTGCTCCACCAGGGGAGAGAACAGCTCTCCCCTGTTTTTTTGAAAGCGAAAACGAGGATTTATGAAATACCAACTTTCCCTCAGCGTGTTCCTGGCCCTGGCGCTCACGGTATCGGCGCAGATGGCTTCACACGCGCCCAGCACGGTGGCGAATGTAACCGCCTCGCAGGTAGCGCCTCCGAAGGTCGTAGATAAGCCGGTGGCGCGCGTGAATGGAGCTGTGTTGACGGATCGCGATTTGTTGCGCGAGATGTACGCCATCTTCCCCTACGCCCAGCAGCACAATGGTTTTCCGAAGGCGCAGGAGGCGGCGATCCGGCAGGGCGCCCTGGAAATGATCATTTTCGAGGAGTTGGTATACCAGGAGGCACAACGGCGCAAGCTGACAGTGCCGGCAGAGAAGCTGAACCGGTCGGAGGCGGAATTCCGCAAACAGTTCAGCAGTCCTGACCAGTATGAGCAATATCTGAGGGCGGAGATGAAGGGTTCGGAGGAGCAACTGCGAAAGCAGATCCAGCGTTCGATGTTGATCGAGCAAGTGCTCAAGACGGATGTAGAGTTGAAATCGGCAGTCACTCCCGCGGAAGTACAGGCATATTACGCGAAGAATCCAGCACGGTTCCGGCAGCCGGAATCGTTCAGCTTCCAGAGCATTTCGATCGTGCCTCCGCTGAAGGCGACGCCCGAGCAGGAGAAACAGGCCCGGACGAAGGCGGAGGGCGCGCTGAAGCAGGCTAAGGCGACCAAGAGCTATCAGGATTTCGGGCTGCTGGCGGAGAAGATTTCGGAAGACGATTTTCGCGTCAACATGGGCGACCACCGAGTGATTGCTGCCGACAAGCTGCCTCCGCAGGTGGTGAAGGCGCTCCAGGCATTGGCCGCCGGAGGTGTGAGCGGCATCATTCAAGTCGAGACGGCATTCACGATTGTCAGGCTGAACACGCACACGCCGGACCGGAAGCAGCCGTTCTCAGAGGTCAAGGCAAGCCTTTCGGCCGAATTGCAGAAGAGCAAGTATGAACGGCTGAGGTCGGGCCTGGCCAAGCAGTTAAGGGCCAAGGCGAAGATCGAAATTGTGTAGGATTGCGCATATTCTCGGGTCTCACAAAGGCGGTGAGACCCGGGGCACCCCCTTTCCCTTCTTCTTCGAGCAGATGAGTCGGGCAGGGATGCTTCGACTGCGCTCGGCTGAACGCCTCGCCGCTCAGCATGACATTTTTTTCTTCCCGCAGACATCCTTCAATCCCTCAATGAGTCAATGATTCAATGATTTAATGATTCCATGTCTCAATGACTCAATGCCTCATGGCTTTCCTGAATTGGGCCATTCGACTCCCGGGTCGGGTGATATCCCGCAGTGCAACGCTTTCGCCCTCGTTTCGAAAGCATTAGAACCCGCGTAAGTTCCGCATTATCAATAACATTAGAACTTCAACCATCTATGCCTTTTGGCAATGTTTTTGCCCTTAATGAAGAGCAAGTCGGGTGGGAAGAAGGGCACATTCCGTGACCGTTACGAAACGCATCATCGGATTCGCGATGTTGATAGTCGCGCAATGCCTACTTGCCCAAACTCAAGGACAGAATCAAAGCCAGAACCAAAGCCCAGAGCTCTCGATCGGTGAAAACACCAAGCTGAGCGCCGGCGGGCTCGCCACCTTCGGATACAGCGGCGACTACGGAGACGCCATCACCGGCGATCACGGCTTGACATGGGGCTTCGACGGACGAGTCAACGGCTATTACTACAACCCGAACTTCCTCTCTTTTACCGCAACTCCGTACTACAACCAGTCCCGCAACGATTCGACCTATGAATCCCTGACAGGAGCCAGCGGAATCGATGTGGCGGCCAATCTCTTTGCCGGCAGCCACTTTCCGGGGTCGGTGAGCTATCATTACGACCGCAATTCCACTGGTAGTTTCGGAATCCCGGGTCAGCCGAATTTCACAACGATCGGCAAGGGCCAGGGTTTCGGGATTAACTGGAGCGCGCTGTTCCCGAGCCTGCCGACACTCTCGGTGGCTTATTCGCAAGGTGACGGAAGCGGAACCATCTATGGCACCAGCCAGGAAACGAATTCGGACACGAAGCTGTTCAATGTTCGATCGGGGTATCAGATCGAGGGATTTCGCTTGAACGGTTTTTTCAACCACAACAGCCTGGATTCGAAATTTCCCGAATTCCTATCGGGAAGCGCAAACTCAGTGGAAACTTCGACCGGACACGATTTTGGATTTGGAGCGCAACACAGCCTGCCACTCCACGGACAGTTTTTCGCGAATTACGACCGGGCGTCTGCCAATGCCGATTATTTCTCCGACGCGGATCAGAACTCAAACAGTAACAGCTACACCAACAGCCAGGTGAATTCCGGAGCGAACTTCCATCCCACGCAAAAGCTCTCGTTCAACGTGAACGAGAACTACGTCAGCAACCTGAATGGCTACTTCTCGCAAACGCTTAACAGCACGACGGGAGCTCCGATCCTTGGACTGAGTCTGGGGTCGGGAGCGCACTCGTCAACGTTCGGGGGACAAGTCCAATATAAGTTCACGAACTTTCTTTCCGCGACGTCGCAGGCAACGTATTACGACCAGAGTTACTTTGGGAAAAATTACACCGGCACCTATCTCAGCGGAACCGTGAATTACGGCAAGCGGTTGCTGGACATGTTCACACTGTCCGCGTCGGTGGTCGACAGCAGCAACGGCCAGGGCCAAAACGCGCTCGGATTCATGGGGAACGTGAATTTCTTTCACCGGATCCAGGGCTGGAATATCTCGGGCGTGTTCAGCTATGCCCAGAATGTGCAATCGGTGCTGGTGACGTACACGACATCGTATTTTCAGTACAGCGCGAACGTTCGGCGGCGCCTACCCGGGGGATTCCTGTGGACGACCGCATTCAACGGAATGCATAGCGGGTTGACCCACTACGCAGGCACAAGCAATTCAACTGAGGGCTATTCGACCTCGATCAGCTCGCGTCGACTTACACTGACGGGAAATTACGGCAAGTCGGACGGCATTTCCTTTCTGGGGGCGGGCAGCCTGATCCCAGTCACCTCAACGCCAGGAGTTACCGGGCTGATCACCACCGCCGGAAGCAACTACGGTGGAGGTATATCGGTCACGCCGGTGCGGCGCATGGTGCTTGCCGGCAGCTTCAACCGCGCGATCAGCGACACGGTGGCTGCAACTGTCTCCCACAACAACATGGAAATTTTTAACGCGCAGATGCAGTACCATTTACGGCGGGTTGGGCTACAGGCCGGGTACACGCGTTTTACCCAAGGAATCAGCGCGGCGGGTTTGCCGGCCAATACCACGTCGTACTTTGTCGGAATCTCGCGATGGTTCGATTTCTTCTAGACGGGCGGGCTAACTCAGGTCGCGCCGCAAGGATCTTGGCGCGGACGGTGTCATTCGCCTTGCTGGCGCTTGGGCTGGCAATACCGCTACCCGCAGCGAAACGTCCGAAAGAAATGACCAAGACGCTCTCAGCGCCCGATCTGCTCATGGATGGCGGACGGAAGCTCTCGTTCGAGCGCGCCTTCAGCCTGGAGCGCGAAGTCAAGCCCAAGCGCAGCTTCTGGACGCGGGTGGTGGACGCGATCGCCGGCGAACCTGACTTCCATTACATGGTGAGTCCTTACAGCGTGGTGACGGATTCGCACGGGCGGGTGATCGTGACCGACGTGGCCGCGGTGGGCGTGCACATCTTCGATTTCGAACAGCAGAAATACAAATTCCTGTCGCGGCGCGATACCGGGAAAGATCCGATGCTGTCGCCGCAGTGCGTTGCGGTGGATGCGCAGGACAACATCTACGTGACCGATTCGCAAACGGGAAAGATTTTTGTGTTCGATGCGAACGGGAAATATCGCCGGGCGATCGGGAGCCTGAAGGGCGGCGAGGGATATTTCAAGCGGCCGACGGGAATCGCGGTGGACTCGGCGGCGCAGCGGATCTACGTCACTGACACGCTGCGCAACAAGATTTTCGTGATGGATATGCAGGGCAGCGTCCTGCAGACGATCGGCAAGACGGGCACGGGCGACGGAGAGTTCAATTACCCCACGGAACTGCGACTCCATGGCGAAAATCTGGCGGTGGTCGATGCGATGAATTTCCGCGTGCAGGTGTTCGATCGCTCGGGAACGTTCCGTTACGCAATCGGCAAACCGGGCGATAGCGCGGGATGGATGTTCCGTCCCAAGGGAGTGGCGTTTGATTCCGAATCGCACCTGTATGTGGTCGATGGCGAATGGGGCATCGTGCAGGTGTTCGACGAGAAGGGGCAACTGCTCTACTACTTCGGCGGAAAGGGAACCGGGGCGGAGCAGTTCCAGTTGCCCACGGGGTTACAGATTGACAAGCACGACCGCATCTACGTGGTGGATTCGTTCAACCGGCGAGTACAGGTGTTTCAGTATTACGGCGTCACCGCGGCGGAGGGGAGAAAGCAACCATGAAGCGGCTGCTGATCTTCATCTCGATCTCGATCTCGATTGCGCTTGCGGGGTCGAGCTTTGCACAGCAGACTCCGCCGACCGCCGATGTGCTGGGAATGCACAATCTCTCGATCAGCAGCGGGGCCTCGGTTTACTCGCAGGGAAGCCTGGGCTGTACGTTTTGTCACGCGCCGCACAGCGGACTGGGAGCCAATACTCCGCTATGGAACCAAAGACTCTCCAACGCGTCTTACGTTCCGTATAGCAGCACAACAGATCCGAACCAGGGCAACACAAAGCCGACGTTGGGAGTGACTAGTAGTCTCTGCCTGAGCTGCCACGATGGGACGGTTGCAGTGGGACAGTCGGCGGCCTACGGACAACTGCCGACGGTGGGAACAATGGCCGCCGTCGACTCGTTCGGAACTACGCTGACGGGATCGCATCCCTTCAGCCTGACGCCTCCGTTGAAAGATGCCTCGAATCTGGTGGCGTCGCTGGTCACGCAGGGGAAAACGGCCGATCCGACAGGAGCCGTGAAGCTAGTCAATGGAAATGTGGAATGCACCAGCTGTCACGATCCGCACGTGCAGAATACGGACCGGGTCGCGCAGAATTTTCTGGTGCGCGACAGTTCCAGCGCCCAGATGTGCCTGGCCTGCCACGATCCCAATCGTGTAGTGCAGGGGCAAGTGAATCCGCTGGCCGGATTCACCAACAGCATTCATCAAACCGCGGCAAACCTGGTGTCACCGGACGCCCACGCCGGATCATACCCGAGCGTCGGAGTGAATGCCTGCACATCGTGCCATATGTCGCATAATTCAGTTGCGCCGGCGCGGTTGCTGCGCCCGGCAACTCCGGCGGCGCCTTCTTACGATCCGGTCACGCAGAGCTGCATGACTTGTCACGCGGGTGGAACGTATTTGTCGCCCGCGGCTCCGAACATCATGGCAGAGGTCGCCAAGACCAGCCATCCGCTGCCTTCCGGCAACAACTTCCATGACGCTGCCGAACCTGCGTTGCTCAACAATAATCGCCACGCCACATGCGTGGATTGTCATAGTGCGCACGCGTCGAATCCGGAAGTGCAATTTTCATCGCCGCCGGCGATTAGACCTCCGCAGCAGCAGGCGACGGGCGTCAGCGCGCTGGACGGAATTACGGTTCTAACTCCCGCGGTGAATCAGTATGAAACATGCCTGCGCTGCCACGGGACGAGCGTCGGTAAGCAGCGGCTGCTGGCGTTTGGATATTCGCCGGTGCGGGTGGTGGCAACGGCCGATCCGCTGAATGTGATTCCAGAGTTTGCATCGTCGGCGACGTCGAGTCATCCCGTGACGCATCCGCGAACGAGTCCATTGCCGCAGCCCAGCTTGCTGGTAAACATGCTCAACGAAACCGGGCTGCCCTCCTCGCGGCTGGTGGGGACGCAACTGTTCTGCTCCGATTGCCACAGTAGCGATGACAACCGCGAATTCGGCGGAACCGGGGCCAATGGTCCGCACGGATCCATCTACTCCCATTTGCTGGAGCGCAATTATCAGTTCAGCCAGGCGGCGGTGCCGGGAGGAACGGTGACGAACCTGTTTCCGAATCCTGATCTGAGCCCTGCGGGTCCATATGCGATGTGCGCGAAGTGTCACGACCTCGCCAACAACATTCTGGCGAATACCAGCTTTCCACAGCACAGTCTGCACGTTTCGCAATACGGGTTCAGTTGTTCGACTTGCCATACGGCCCATGGCATGGGCGCGACGTCCCCCACGATCACGGGTGAGCGCTTGGTGAACTTCGACGGCAACCTCGTTGGGCAGAACGGGAGCAGTCCCATCAGCTATAACCGCGCTACGAACAGTTGCACGCTGATGTGCCACAATGCCGCCCACAACTCAGATGGAACAGTCTCGGGCGCGTCGGCGCTGAGAGTCAGAACGAAAGGCAGGTAGCGGAGCGACAAAGATCGACTGTTGGCCGTATTGCAATTTGGCAGCAGAGGTGCAGTGACCATCAAGTTGCGACGCGAAACTGCGCCGGAGTAGCGGTTTTTCCCAGCTTGCGGCGATCGCATCCGCGATTGAACGCTCGGGTGGGAAACGAGCAGGGCTGGATCAGCAAAGTTCAACGCCCCGGTTAGGCCCGCGGATTGGACCGATCCAGCCTTGCATTCGCGTTTTAGGAGCGAAGAAACTTATGCCAGTAACAGAGACGAGCACCGCTGAGATCGCTGCGAAGCGGCCACGCTGGATCGTCGCTGTGGCGAGCGCGGTGCTGGTGCCGCTGGTTTTGCTGGCATTGATCGAAGGCGGTCTGCGTCTGTTCGACGTGGGCTATTCCACCGATCTCACCGTCCCGTGCACGGTTCACGGGGCCGCAGCTGCCTGCTACAACCTGTTCTTCCCCGCGCCATTCTTCCCGCCAGGGATGATCAAGACTCCGCAGGCGTACGCAATCCCCGCAGAAAAGGCGCCGGGCACGTATCGCATTTTCGTGCTGGGCGAATCGGCGGCGATGGGCGATCCGGATCCGGCGTATGCCTTCAGCCGGTATCTGGAGGTCATGCTCCGAAAGAATTATCCGGCGCTCAAGTTCGAAGTCGTGAACACAGGCAGCGTGGCCATCAACTCGCACGTGCTGTTGCCGATTGCGGAGGGACTAGCGAAACAGCAGCCGGACATCTTCATCATCTATTCCGGAAACAACGAGGTGGTGGGACCGTACGGCGCGGGCACCGCGCTGACGGCCTCGGGCATGAGCATGGCGGTCATCCGCAGCAACATTTTTGTGCGCTCGACGCGCGTCGGACAGCTGCTGACAAAAATCGGAACGCAGAAGCGCGAGTGGGGCGGCATGGAGATGTTTTTGGACAAACAGGTACGCGCCAACTCACCGTTGATGAAGCCCACGTACGACAATTTCGAAGAAAACCTGCGCGACACGGTGGCTGCGGCCCGACGCTCAGGTGCCCGTGTGATCGTCAGCACGGTGGCGACAAGCTTGAAGGACTGCGCACCGTTTGCATCGTTGCATCGAGAGAATCTGAGTGCGGAAGAATTGCAGAGATGGAATGCGCTGGTGCGGCAGGGATCCGAACTCGAGACGGCGCGGTCTTATGAAGAAGCGCTGCAGGCGTACGAAACGGCGTCGAAGATTGATGACCAGTATGCGGAGTTGGAGTTCAGGATCGCGCGCGTTCTTTGGAGAACTGGGGACCCCGGCAGCGCGCGCGAACACTTCGTGCGGGCACGCGATCTGGATACGCTGCGTTTTCGCGCGGACCGCAAAATCAACGAAATCAATCGCAACGTAGCGTCGGCGAGCGGCGCCGAGTTGGTGGACGCAGAATCAGTTTTATCTCAGCAGAGTCCCGCGGGTCTGATTGGCAGTGAACTGGTTTACGAGCATGTTCACATGACTCCAGCCGGAAACTATCTTCTGGCACGGGCGATGTTCGCCCAGATCGCGAGCAAGTTGCCGGCACAGAATGGGCGGGTGATCCAGGAAGCGGATGCGCCGTCGGAGATCGAATGCGAACAGATGCTGGCCTTCACCAGTTACGATCGGACACGCATTCTCAACGAAATGCTCGGGCGCCTCGCGCGGCCTCCATTTACCAGTCAAGTGAACCACGCGGATCAGGTGCTGCGGCTGACGTTGCAGGCACAAGATGCCGGCGAGAGTCCCGACACGACCGCAGCACAGTATGAGTGGGCGATACGGCAACGGCCGGACGACCGCGTCCTGCATTACAACTACGCCCTGTTCCTTTTCGACCGCAATCGCCAGGCGGCTATCGCAGAGCTGGCACTGTCCCGTCCGTGGGATGGATTTCCGGTTTTCGCGCCGGATGGCACGCCAGTCAACTAGTCCTCGATCCGCCGGAAGGCAGCGGCTAAAGCCGATCTTCTCGCTCCAGAAAATGCGGCATCCCTGAAGGCATGCCCTGATACAAACCTAAGCGAGCGCACATGTGCGCTCGGCCCTCCTCAGAATTTGTTGTACATGAACTGGCTGGCACTAGGGCCGCGCGTGAAGGTGATGATCAGCAGGAACAAGAGCGCGAGAGCATAAAGAGGTGGAATCCAGTACCAGCGAGAACGGGCGAGAAACTGGATGATTCCTGCTGTCCGCGCGCGTTCAGGCGCTTCCGGGATCGCCGCGTTGTTGAGGAGATCGATCATCAATAGGATTAGCGCATATCCCGCGCCCAGGGCGAAGACCAGAAGATACAAACTTCCGCTCAAGTAATGGGTTGCGTAGCTTGCAATCGAGAAGGCAGCCGCGAGTATTTGGCGGGCTTCCGCCGGGGAGTCGGCTCGAAAGAAGATCCATCCCAGGCTGATGAGCCCCATCGTGATGAGCCACGAAACGCTAATCCAGAGGCGGCCGGGGTACCAGTTGAATCGGCGCTGCACAGCTTGCGCCTGGCGGTGCAAGACGAGTAACACTCCGTGATACGCGCCCCAAATCAAAAACAGCAGGCTGGCGCGGTGCCACAAGCCGAATAGCACCATCGACAGAACGAGAACGAAGTTGCGCCACCACGTTCCGCGGCGCAGCATGGCGAGTGGCAGAAAGACGTAGTCGCGGATCCAGAATGAGAGCGACATGTGCCAGCGGGTCCAAAAAATCGAAGCGTTGCTAGATGCGAATGGGCGCGCAAAATTTTCCGGGATCGTGAGTCCCATTGCCTTGGCGACACCGATCGCCATGTGCGAGTAACCGGCGAAGTCGAAGAATAATTGGAGGCCGAAGCCGATGGCCAGGCACCAGGTGTCGGGACCGGTCCATCTGGTGACGCGATCGAATCCGGAGTTAATGCCGTCGCCACCGAGGATTCCCTGACCGAGAAGCTTTGCGAGTTGCACCATGAAGATCCCGATGGCGATGCGGCGAGAGCCCTCGGCGATCTCTTCCCAGGGGGTTTGTTTTTCGCTGCGAAATTGTGGAAGCATGTCGGGCAGGCGGCAGACCGGGCCGGAGATGGTGACCGGGAAGAAGGCCATGTAGAGCGCAAACTCGAGGAATGTGGGATCGAGCTCCTCACCACGATACAAATCGAAGAGATAGCTCAAAGCCTGGAAGGTCCAGAAGGAGATGCCCAAGGGCATGGCAAGGCGGGCAAAAGGGCTAGTGGAGTGCGCTGCGAATTCGGGCAAGTACTTGAAAGCCGCGAGCAGCGCCAGATTGAGGACGACTCCGATCGTGAGCGTGAGGGCGGACGCCTTCTTCCGCAGCCACTCTCCGATGG
>Ga0335077_10013687_pt1 | contig 10135 bp, 9 predicted proteins | sample Lox_Sample_31_FD_207151 | JGI IMG/M metagenome (GOLD analysis project Ga0335077, IMG submission 207151) | Soil microbial communities from Loxahatchee National Wildlife Refuge, Florida, United States - Lox_Sample_3.1 | ecosystem: Environmental > Terrestrial > Soil > Wetlands | place: USA: Florida...
TCTCGAGGTCGACCAGGCGGTTGCGCGCCGCCAGCAGCCGCGTCTGCACATCCCGGAGTTGCGCTTCCCGCGCGTTGAGCTGGTGCTGGAGCGCCGTCAGTCGCCGATTGGCGTCGGCCAGGCCATGCGACGTATGCCGAATCTGGGCGCTGTCGACCGCGATCTGCGACTGAAGGGAGGACGCGGCTGATTTGCCGGCGGCGATCTGGCTCTGGAGGTCTCCCGCGCTGCTGCTCGTCAGGCCGCTGCCGAGCAGGACGGCCGTCACAAGAAACCCGGCAACCCCGGCGGCTCGGGCGCGTACGTGGAAGCGGAGCATGCGGATGGGTGTGGGCACGGCAAAGCAGACGCGCGCCCGACACGTCAGGCACCGCGTTCTCGTTGTAGCCCCCTGCAAGGAAGCCGGCAGCAACCTAGCAAGCGGCGCCGCCATCGCGTCACCAGATCCTGCCTTTGCAACAAATCCTGCAAATTGCGAGAGTTGATGCGGGATCGGTGGCGCGAGGTTCCGCGGCGCGCAAGGGTGTCGGTGGCGCGCCCCGCGGAGCCGGGTCCGGGAACCGAAGCCGCCCCGCTAGCCGGCGTCCATCCGCAGCACCGGCTTCACGACTCGCCCCTCCTCCGCGTCACGCGCCGCGCGGTCGACGTCCTCAAATGAGTAGTGGGTCATGATCCGGTCAACCGGGAACCGGCCCTGGCGCCAGAGTTCGATCAGCCGGGGAAGGAAGACGTCGGGGACGCTCTGGCCCTCGACGATCCCGCGCACGTTCCGCCCCATCGCCATCACCAGGTTCACGTCCAGCGACACCTCGGTGCCGAACGGCGGCGCCCCGATCAGCCCGCAGACCCCGCCCGGCCCGGTGCAGTACACGGCTTGCTGAACCACGGAAGGCACACCCGTGGTGTCAATGCTGAAGTCGGCGCCGACCCCGCCGGTGGCCGCGCGGACCGCCTCGACGGGATCGTCGGACTGCCCCTCGACCACGGCAGTGGCCCCCAACTCCGACGCCAACTCGAGCCGCGACGGAAGCACATCGACCCCGATGATCGTGGTGCAACCGGCGACGCGAGCGGCCATGATCGCCGACAGCCCGACCGTCCCCGTCCCGAAAACCGCGATGCTCGACCCGGCTTCGGGCCGGAACGCCCGCAGGACCGCGCCGGCACCCGTCTGGATCCCGCACCCGAAGGGCGCCACGACCTCGAGCGGCACGTCCGGCTCGAGCCGGACCACGTTGCGCTCAGTGGCAACGGAAAACGTCGCGAAGCTCGACTGACCGAAGAAGTGCGAATGGATCGCTCGTCCGTCCACCGCAAGCGCCGTGGATCCATCGGGCCGACAGCCCCCGAAGTTGCGGGCATAGAAGTCGTGGCACACCCACGGCTGCCCGGCGTGACACCGAACGCACCCCCCGCACGATCCGTAGCTCATCGCGACGTGGTCGCCAACCGCAACCTTGGTCACGGCGGACCCCACAGCCTCCACCACCCCCGCGCCTTCGTGCCCGAGCACGGCCGGCAGCGGCACCGGATACCACTGGTCGCGAATGATCAGGTCGGTGTGGCAGATCCCGCTGGCCACGACGCGCACCAGCACCTCATCCGCCCGCAACTCGCCGAGCGAGACCCGCTGGACCACGAATGGCGCGCCCTTTGACTCGGTGACAGCGGCTCTGATCTCCACGACTCGCGGAGCCTATGCCTACGGGGCCACAAACGTCCGGCCGACAGTTTGCGAACTTTTTCGAGCGCAGACGCCGTTGCTGCCCATAGATAGCCATGACGTGCGATCACTCGGGAACACATAGTGGGGCGTCGCGGTACCTCCGCGAAGCAGGCGTTTTGCGCCTGGTGCTGTTGTGCGACCTGTGTGGGGCAGAGTGCCAGGAGCTCGGGCGGATGAAGTATCGACCTGATGTGAAGGTCCCGGGACTCGCTACTGGCTCGGCAGCGCTCGGGGCAACGAGCGCCGCGCCTCCCCACTGAGCTCACACCCCAGACGCCGGTCAAATCCTTCCGCTTGCGAGGATCTGTCGCCCATGCTCGGCGACGGCGACACGGCGAAGATCGAGCAGATGTGCGAGGCCACCCTCCGCCAGAACTGGCGCGAGGGCGTGCGCGCCATCGACCGTGTCCCGTTCGCCTACACCTGCCCGAGTCCAGGCCATTACCCCTGGCAGTGGTATTGGGACTCGTGCTTCGCCGCGATCGCGTGGCGCCATTTCGACAGCACGAGGTCACAACGCGAGCTCGAGTCGCTCCTTCGCGCGCAGCGCGAGGACGGGTTCATCGGTCACACCATCTTCTGGAACACGCCGCTCACGGGCCGCCGGCGCTTCACCTACAACGTGACGTCGCCGAACGCCACGATGACCGCCAGCATTCAGCCGCCGGTGCTCGGGTGGGCGTGGCGGATCGCCGTGGGGGATCCGGGGACGGTCCCCGGGATCGTCAAGCACTACGACTGGTTGAGCGCGCATCGCGACCTCGACGGGGACGGTCTGATCTGGATCGTCCAGCCCGACGAGTCGGGCCTCGACGCCTCACCGCAATTCGACGCAATTTGGGGCCGGCGCTCTCACGACCGGCCCGGCTTCGTCCTGCTCGTCCGTCGCAACCGCAGACTCGGGTACGACCTGCGAAAGATCGCGAGCGCCGGCGGCCCGGTGTGCTGCGAGGTCGCAACGAACGTCCTCTACAGCTTGTCGCTGCTGGCGCTCAAACGCCCGTCCCTCACGCCCACGATCGTCGAGCGGATGTACAACGACACGACGGGGCTGTTCGAGCCGATTGCCCACCCAAGACCGAAGCGAACGCCGGCACGCACCTGGGCGGCGCTCGCCCCGCTGGCGCTTCCGGACCTTCCCGAGAACATCGGCCGGCGCCTCGTCGAGGAGCACCTTCTCGACGAGAAGCAGTTCTGGCTGCCGGTCCCCCCGCCGTCGGTGCCGCCGACCGATCCGAGCTTCTCCACCCGAGACGACGGCTTTCTCTGGATCCGGCGCTACTGGCGCGGGCCGACGTGGGTAAACGCCGCCTGGCTCGTGTGGCTCGGGCTGACGCGTCTCGGCTACGACGAGCACGCCAATACGCTCGGAGAGCGGATCTCGGCCGCGGTACTCGCGCAGGGCTTGCGCGAGTACTACCACCCATACACCGGGAGCGGAATGGGCGCGCTCGACTTTGGCTGGTCGACGCTTGTGATGGAGATGCTCGCCGCCGACCCGCGAGCGGCCGCGAAGAGCTACCTCAGCCCGCCCGACGAAATTCGTTGATCGCCGACATGTAGCGATCGAAGCCGTCCTCGACCGCATCAAAACCGTCCTGCGGCAGCCAGAACACGATGCGGTCGACGCCGACGTTCGCGACCCGCTCAATCCCCCCGGCGTCGGGCGCCATACCGACCATCGTTACCGGAATCCGCGAGCGCCCGACCTCCGAAGCACGAACCCCAAGCTCCGCGATCCGGGAGCCCAAATCCTCGACGGACATCCGGTTCGGCATCCACTCGTCGCCGAACGCAAGCACCCGATCAAGCACGCGCGGCCCGTTGCCGCCGACCATCACCGACGGATGCGGCTTCTGTGCGGGCTTGGGCCAGCACCAGATCCGCTCGAAATTGACGTACCGGCCGGAGTAGCTCGCCTCCTCCTCCGTCCAGATCGCCTTCATGGCCTCGATCCGCTCGTGCATCAGGCCGAACCGTCGCGATGGATCAGTGCCGTGGTTGCGCATCTCCTCGGCGTTCCAGCCGGCGCCGACCCCGAACAGGAACCGGCCGCCCGAGAGCACGTCTACCGACGCCACCTCCTTCGCGGTGATGATCGGGTCGCGCTCGATCACCAGGCATATTCCCGTCCCGACCAGGAGCCGCTCGGTCGCGTCCGCCGCGGCCATACAAGCTACGAACGGGTCGTAGGTCCGGGCGTAATACCCCGGGAGCTCTTCGCCGCCCGGCCACGCGCTCTCCCGCGAGGCCGGAATGTGGGTGTGCTCAGGGAAGAGCAGGCATTCGAACCCGCGCTCCTCCGCCATCCGGGCGACCTCGCCTGGCGGCTGAACGTCACGAGTCGGGAAGATCGCCACGCCGAATTTCATCAGCCGTTCACCCTACCTAACGCACTCCGGGCGCTACCGTTGAATCATGGCTACGAAACCTGAGACAGACACCGCCCGCGACGTCCAGCTGACCGATGACGAGTGGCGTGGCCGCCTGTCGCCCGAGCAGTACCACATCCTCCGCGAGCACGGGACCGAGCGTCCGTTCACCGGCAAGTACGTCCACGTCAAGGAGGACGGCACGTACCGCTGCGCCGGCTGCGGCGCGGAGCTGTTCAAGTCCGGCACCAAGTTCGACTCCGGCACGGGGTGGCCGAGCTTCTACGAGCCGGCGGTCGCCGAGAACGTCGAGCTGCGCGAGGACCGCAGCCTGTTCATGCGGCGCACCGAGGTCCTGTGCAAGAGCTGCGGCGGGCATCTGGGCCACGTCTTCGACGACGGGCCCGCGCCCACCGGCCAGCGCTACTGCATCAACTCCTGCGCGCTCGACCTCGACGCGAACACAGCCGAAGGCTCCTAGTCGGACCGTCCGGCCGCGCGTTGCTCGCGCCGCTTGACGACGAAGTAGATCCCGAGCGGCAGGACCAGAAGCACCACGAGGCCGACGATGCCGGCTTCCGCGAGCACATGCGCGGCCGCCTGGCCGCCGTAGTAGCCGACGAGCCCGTAGGTCACCCCCCAGGTGATCCCGCCGAGCGCGTTCCAGAAGAAGAACTGCTTGAACTCCATCCGGTTGATCCCGGCCAGCCACGCCGTGGCGAACCGGACGAGCGCGATCCATCGCCCGATGAACACCGCCTTGGCACCGTGGCGATCGAAGAACTGGTCGCCGGCGCGGATCGCGCGGACCCGGTGGTTCATGAACGGCCCAGGCGCGGTGAACACGTTGCGGCCGAACTTTCGCCCGCACAGGTAGCCGATGTTGTCGCCAACGATCGCAGAGGTCACGCCGATCAGGATCACCAACCAGATCTCGAGCTTGCCCTGGCTGGCCAGCACCGCCGCTGCCACCAGCGCCGTCTCCCCGGGAGACGGGATCCCCATCGACTCGAGCCCGATGATCGCCGGCAGTAAATAACCGAGGCTGTTGGACAAGCCGAAGATCGCGGCAAGTGAACCGGCGACGATCGCCGCGAGACCCCCCATCACGTCATCCCGACCGTCAGGCGACCTCGCCCGGGTTCTCGAGCACGGCCAGCAGCGACAGCCCTGCCGGCATCGTCCGGCCACGGGCCAGCCAGCGCGCCTCGAGCCGCAGCGGTTGCTCGAGCAGCGAGTTGAGCCATTCGGGGCCGAGCGTCAACTCCGGCTTGTAGTCCGGATCTGGTTCGCGCAGGCGCCGGCGCTCGGCGAGCCGGACAGCCGCCGCCGGGGCCAGGAGCAGCCCGTTGAACGAGGTCATCCGGACGATCCTCCAGCCGGCTTCGTCCGCGGCCACCCGCATCCTCCCTCGCGAATAGCGGCGGTAGTGGTGGTTGGCGACGTCGTGCATGGACCACAGGCCCTGGTAGGCCGGGACGGTCACGAGCAAGAAGCCTCCGGGTCGAGACACCCGCCGGAGCTCCCGCAGCGTCACCCGATCGTCGGGCGTGTGCTCGATCACGTCCAGGCACGTGATCAGGTCGAAGGACCCGTCCTCGAAGGGCAGCTCCTCGAGTCGGCCGACCACCACGTCGCCGCGTCCCCGCCGACGGGCGACCTCGGCCGCCCCGGGATCGAGCTCGATCCCAGACACATCGCCGTAGGGGCTCAGCTCATCGAGCGTCCGTCCCGAGCCGCAGCCGGCGTCGAGCACGCGCGCGCCACTCCGCAAGGGCAAGCGGTCGAGCTCGGCGCGGATGATGCGCCGTCGACCGCGGTACCACCAGTGACGGTCGTCGAGCTCCAGCATCGCGTTCATCAAGCGTTCGTCCATCGTCTCTCTCAATCAATCCTGTCAGGGCCGCCGTGTCGACCCGGCACCGGCCGCGCCGGGATGCCCCTAGACCACGGCGAGAGGCTCTTCTTCTTGCGCCCTGGCCACCGGCAGGCGCAATGTGAACTTAGCGCCCGGGACGTCCAAGCGCTCGAGCACGAGCTCGCCGCCCATCCGTGCCGCCAGCTCACGCCCGATCGCCAGGCCGAGCCCGAACCCGGCGCTGCCGCTCGCCGCGCGCCCGCGTTGGAAGCGTTGGAAGATCAGCTCGTGCTCCTCTGCCGCGATTCCGGGACCCTCGTCGCGGACGGACAGGGACGCATGCTTGCCGTTGCGCAGCTCGACCGTGACCTCGCCCCCCTGGGGGCTGACCCGCACTGCGTTGTCGAGCAGGATCCGCACGATCCGGGCGATCCCGCCGGGGTCACCACGCGCCCATACCTGACCGGCGGAGTCGTCGAGCGTCGAGACGATGCCCCGCGCCTCGGTCCCGAGCTCAAACTCGGCCATCACCGCCCGGCTGAGCTCGCCGAGCTCGACGGGTTCCGAGCGCAGCTGCACCTGGGCGTCGAGCCGGCTGAGGTCGAGCAGATCGGCCGCCAACCGCGACAGGCGGCGCGATTGGCTCCGGGCGCGCTCGAGCAGCGAGCGGGCGTCGTCGAGGTCGGGGTGGCCGCTCCCGAGGTCGTCATCGAGCAACTCGAGCATCCCGTCGAGTGAGGCCAGCGGCGTGCGGAGCTCATGGGAGGCCGTCGAGACGAACGCGCGGCGGGCCTCCTCCTGTTGCTGGAGCTGATGCTGCATCTGCGCGAACGCCCGGGCCAGGTCCCCGACCTCGTCACGCCGCCGGTCGGTGGGCACGGCGACCGGCGGTCCGTCGGCCGCGAGCTGGAGGGCCGCTTGGTGCAGCCGGCGCAGACGACGGACGATCGTCGCCGACAGCGGAATCCCCAGCAGGAGCGTGATGGCGAGCGCGGCCAGGGCGGCGTACAGGAACGCCCGCCGCACGGTGGCGACAGCGTCGCTCAGGGTATCCAACGGCTTGCGCACGGCCAGCACCCAGTGCTCCGGCTGGCCTGGAGTCAGGCCGCGCGTGGTGAATGGGATCGCCTCCCTGGCCACCTCGGTGTTTCCGAGCGAGCCGAACGAGTAGACGCGGTGCCCGGTCCGAACGGCCTTGGCCACATCGTCGAGCGGGTCCTCCCTGGCGATGTCAAGGCCGGGCGAGACGACCACCGGCTTGGAGCCCGGCCCCGAGACGTCCGCGCCGCCCCACAGGCCAACCTCGGACGCGCCGGTCGTCGACACCAGGAGGTTTTCGTCCTTGGTCAGGACGTGCGCCACGTGCACGCCCTCATCGTGCTGCTGCTGCTCTTCCTCGGCATTCGTCTTGGACGCTTTCGGACTGATCGATGCGCCTCCGGTGCTCTGGCCGACGGCCGTGGGCGAGGGGGGGATGATGTAGCTGTAGCTCACCTTGCCCGGATCGAGCCCGCGAGCGGTGAACGCGGCGGTCGCCCTCGTCCCCTGCAGCTCCTGCTTGAGCGTGGTCAGCTCGGCGTTGCGCAGCGAATGCTCGAGCGGTCCCAGCAGCGCCACCGCGGCCACGACCAGCGTGGCAACCGAGGCGACCAGCACCGCCCCGATGATCCGTACTCGCAGACCGAGCGCGCCCAGGAATCGCACCCACATCGTCACTAAGGTCCTCGAAGTCGGTACCCGGCGCCCCTGACGGTAAGGATATATCGCGGCTTGTCGGCCTCGGGCTCGAGCTTCTCGCGCAGGTGACGGATGTGGACGTCAATCGCCCGGGGGTCGCGGTAGGCGCTGTCGCCCCAGATCGCGCGCAGCAGTTCCTGGCGGTTGAGCAGCCGCCCCGGATCGGCCATCAGCGCATCGAGCAGTTCGAACTCCGAGAAGGTCAGCCGCACCTGGCGCCCGTCCATCATCACCTCGCGCTGGGCCCGGTCAAGCACGATCGGGCCGACCACGAGCACCTCGTCGCCCATCGCGCGCGTGCCCGCGCGCCGGAGCACCGCACGGATCCGGCTGCGCAGCTCGGCCAGGCCGAACGGCTTGGTCACATAGTCGTCGGCGCCCGCCTCGAGTCCGAGCACCGCGTCCGCCTCGGAGTCGAGCGCGGTCAGCATGATGATCGGAACCACGTTCCGCCGGGCTCGCAGCGTCCGGCACACCTCGTAGCCGTCCGGACCCGGCCCGAGCGCGACGTCGAGCAGGATGATGTCGAAGTGGTCGGTGCTCGCCCGGTCGATCGCCGACCGGCCGTCACCGACCGCCATCACTCGATGGCCCTCGCGCGAGAACGAGCGCGTGAGCATCTCGCGCAGATCCGACTCGTCGTCGACGACGAGGATGATCAGCGAGGCGTCAGCGCTGCGCCCGCCCGAGGTGTGAGTCTGCGTGGTGCTGCGTTGCGCGGACATCTAAAACCATGCCGATCGTAGCGCCGAGCAGGGACTATTCCGCGTGGCCGACTAGCTCCAGCTCCCTCGCGCTGGTAGTCCGGTCGCCGGCTGGTACCCCAACTGCGCGAGGCGCCAGCCGCCCGGCCGCGGCCACCACCCAAAGCAATGTCAGCCATGTGACCGTGGCCAGCGACACATGGACCCAGACCATTTCGCTCGGCAGCTTCAACTCGTACTGGACGCTTCCCACCAGGCCCTGAGCCGCCAGCAGCACGCCGAGCACGGTCAGCGGCTCCAGCTCCTGAGTCGAGGCGCCGCGCCGGCGCGCGAAGAACCAAACCCCGATCACCGCCACCCCGAAGAGCGCGGCGATCGTCGCGTGCTGGTGGATCGTCCACTCGAGCGTGTCGGCGCCTTTGAAGTGCAGTCGATGGACCACCTGTCCCGTGAACCCGCCGGAGTGAGGCCCGGCCGCGGTCGCCGCCGTGCCAGCGAAGATCGTGAGCGCGCCGAGCGGAAGCAGTCCGCGCGTCAACCATAGGGTGACGCGGTCGGTTGCCGCACGCCGGCTTCCCCGCTCATACGTAGCCCGCCACGCGAGGGCGAACGCCGCCACCAGGATCAGCAACGACAGGCTGAAATGCGCCATCACGAACCCCGGTGCCAGGTGGTGGAGGACCGTGAACCCGCCGAGCACCGCCTGGGCCACCACGCCGAGCGGGAGCACGAGCGCCAACCAGAACAGGTCACGGCGGAAGGGGCGTCTCGTCCAGGCGAGCAGCAACGCGACCACCGTGATCACCCCGACCACCCCGGACACCGCCCGGTTCCCGAACTCGATCAGGGCGTGCGAGCTCAGCGGCGGGAGCGGCGTGCCGCCGCATTTCGGCCAGTTCTCACAGCCGAGGCCAGAGTCCGTGAGCCGGACAGCGGCGCCCGTCATCACGATCAGCGTGAGCGCCGTGAGCGTGGCGTAAGCGACGCGGCGGAACTGGATCGGGGTTACGGCGAGACGGTCGCGCACTCGGCTCAATGGTATTGGTCGGACCTAGTCCGAAGGCGCCTGGAGCGCCCGCAGGTCCGCATCGACCATCCGGTGGATCAGCTGCTCGAACGACAGCTCGGGCCGCCAACCGAGCCGCTCGCGGGCTCGGCTGGGGTCACCGACCTGGCGCGTGGTCTCAGGGGCACGGACGAGCTCCGGATCGACCCGTATGTAGTCCCCGGCGACCAGTCCAACGTGTGCGAACGCGATTTCGGCGAGATCCCCGACGGTGTGGCCGACGCCGCTCGCGAGGATGTAATCATCGGGCTCGGCCTGCTGGAGCATCAGCCAGACGCCGTGCATGACGTCGCCGGCGAACGACCAGTCGCGCACCGCGCTCAGGTCGCCCAGGACGACATGATCGGCGAGGCCGAGTTTGATCGCAGCGGCGGCGCGAGTGATCTTGCGAGAGACGAAGTGCTCGGGCCGCCGCTCGGACTCGTGGTTGTACAGGATCCCCGAGCAGACGAACAGACCATCGTGAGCGCGGATCTGGCCGGCGAGCTGGTGGGCGGCGAGCTTCGCGGTCGCGTACGGGGTCTCGGGGCGGCACGGAGTGTCCTCGCGCTGAGGGCTGTCGTTGGCGGCGCCGAAAATCGCCCCCGATGAGGCCACAAACACCCGTGTCTCAGGGCTGCTGGCGCGGACGGCCTCGAGCAGCGACGCGGTCGCGCCGGCGATCGCGGCCAG
>Ga0335077_10013689_pt1 | contig 10135 bp, 9 predicted proteins | sample Lox_Sample_31_FD_207151 | JGI IMG/M metagenome (GOLD analysis project Ga0335077, IMG submission 207151) | Soil microbial communities from Loxahatchee National Wildlife Refuge, Florida, United States - Lox_Sample_3.1 | ecosystem: Environmental > Terrestrial > Soil > Wetlands | place: USA: Florida...
GAGCTCCTGCGCGCCGGTCGTGAACGTGGCATCAAGCTGCGTGCTAAACAGGCTGAACACGAGCCTTGTGGCTTCCGGCAACAGCACGATCAGGATCGTACCGAGCACGGCGCCGAGCGCCGAGCCGAGGCCACCAACGATCAGGATTGCCAGCGCCTCGATCGAGAGCAAGAAGGGGAAGCCTTCGACACTCACGAAGGAGAGATAGATACCGTAAAGCGCGCCGGCGATGCCTGTGATGAACGCGCTGGTGACGAAGGCCAAAAGCTTGTAGGCGTGCAAGTTGATACCCATCGCCCGCGCGGCCGTATCATTGTCCCGGATTGCAACGAATGCTCGTCCGACGCGGCTGCGACGGATATTGAGGGTTGCGAACAGGGTCAGCATCGCGACCACAAGGCACAGATGCGTGAAGGCGGCATCGCTGTCGAAGCTGATGCCGAGGATTTCGGGCCGCTGCACGGAGATACCGCGTGCGCCGTTTGTCAGCCAACGCGCCTCCAGGATCACCGTGTTGATGATAAAGGAGAAGGCAAGCGTGGTGATTGCAAGATAGAGACCCTTGAGCCGCAAGGACGGCGCTCCGACGACAAGGCTCGCCATCCCCGGCACGATGCCCGCGGCGAGAAAGCCGACGAGCGGCGATTGGCCGTATTTCGAAACGACTACTGCGTAGCCATAAGCCCCGGTAAGGAGAAAGCCGACATGGCCAAGCGAGATCAGCCCGGTATAGCCGGTCAGGATGTTGAGACCGAGCGCACCGGTTGCGGTGATCAGGATGATGATTAGGAAGGACAATGCGTAAGCGTTCAGCGCATAGGGTGCGACGATCAGTGCAAGCACCAAAACCACCGACCATAGCCAGACCGGCGGTGAATCAATCAGCGCGACGAGTTCGCCGTAGCTCTGCTTATAGTCTCTGGTGCGCATCGGTTAGACCCTCTCGATGTCGCGTTCGCCGAAAAGGCCAAAGGGGCGGACCATCAACACGACAATGATCATGGCAAAGCCCGCGACCTCCTTCGTCCCGGAGCCGACATAGCCTCCGGCCAGATTTTCTGTGAGACCAATAAGGAGCCCGCCGACGCCGGAGCCCAGCACGGCATCCAGACCTCCGAGGATGGTAGCCGGAAACGCCTTCAGTCCGAGCTGAAACATCGTCGGTGACAGATCATAGGAAAGGGCGAAAAACAGCCCGCCAATGCCGGCGATGACCGAGGACGCCGCCCAGGCCAGCGCATGGATGCGCGGCGCGCTTATGCCCATCAACAGCGCGGTGCGGTCGTCGGCTGCGACGGCACGCATAGCGATGCCGATCTTGCTGTAATGGAAGAATGCCCAGATGGCCGCCAGCAAAAGCAGCAACGCGACGATGACGGCGATTTGTCCGGTCCGCACCCCGACGCCACCGAGGCGCACGATATCGCGGCCAACGCCCACATCGAGACCATGCGGATAGGCGTCCCAGATGAAGTTGATGGAGGAGCGCAGGATCACTGCGAGTCCGATGGTCACCATGACGGTCGCGAAGATCGGCTCGCCCAGCATCGGGCGCATCACCACACGTTCAATGACGACACCGAGAAAAATAGCCGCAAGGAGCGCAGCGAGCGATACGATGACCACGTTCCCGCTGACCGTCGTCGAGACCGTCCAGGCGATATAGGCAACGATCATGGTCATTTCGCCTTGTGCGAAATTGACCAGTCCCGTCGATTTGTAGATCACCGCAAAACCCATCGCGATCAGGCCATAGATGGCGCCGATTGCGAGACCGGAGATCACGAGCTGGATAAAATACTGCATCAGCCCTCCGCCTTGTAAATGATGGCAAGCTCTCGCGCGAACTTCTTCTCGATCATGGCGCGGCGGACTTTTTGGGTCGCGGTCAGTTCGCCGTCATCATGGTCGAGCTCTTTCTCGAGAATCGCGAATCGGCGGATATTCTCGACACGAGCGAAGCGTTTGTTGGTCTCGTGAACGATGCACTCGACTAGTTCGTGCACTTCGGGAAGCTGCGATAGCGATTTGTAGTTGGTATAGGGCAGGGACCGGTCGCGCGCCCAGCGGCCGACATTGTCATAGTCGACCTGGATAATCGCTCCGAGATATTTCCGAGCCTCGCCGACCACGATGGCTTCCTTGATGAACTCGGAATCTTTAAGCGCGTTCTCGATTTCCGACGGGGCGATGTTTTTGCCGCCGGCGGTGATGATGATCGCTTTCTTGCGGTCGACGACCGCGATCTCGCCGTTTCCCAGGATCTCGACGATATCGCCGGTGCGCAGCCAGCCGCCCTGGTCGAGTGAAGCTGTGGATGCTTTCTCGTCGAGGAAATAGCCCTTAAAGACGCCGGGATTGCGCAACAGGATCTCACCGTCGCTGTCGAGCTTCCACTCGGTCGCGGGCAGCGGCACGCCGCAGCCGCCGAGGCGATGGTGGCTCTCGGTCTGGATAAAGGCGACACCGCCGCATTCGGTAAGGCCATAGCCCTGCGACACCCGACGGCCGATGATCTCGAAGAAACGAAGCGTCTCCGGTGAGATCGAGGCCCCGGCGCAAAGGCGGTGGCGGCAGTAAGCGAGACCGAGATGGCGCTGGATGTTGCGGAACATCAGAATATAGAGCAGCGCATAGGCGAGGCGGTCGCTCCAGCGCTCTTTGCCAACCTGCCGACGGTCGGAGAGCTTTCGTCCGTAGGACAAACACGCCTTGGTCAGCGTCTGTCGGATCTTTCCGCTCTCGCCGAGGCGAAACAGGAAAGTCTGTTGCAGCTTCTCGTAGATGCGGGGCACGCCGACGAAGAAAGACGGCCCGATCTCGCGGATATTGATGGCGACCGTGTCAATCGACTCCGCAAACGAGACGATACCGCCGAGCACGAGTTGCATGACCAGCGAGTAGCAGCGTTCGGCAACATGGCAGAGCGGCAGATAGCACACCGATTCGAACGGTTTGTCGGCGATGCCGACCGTTTGCGCGTAGGTGTAGGCCGCGTAAACCAGATTGCGGTGGGTGAGCATTGCGCCTTTGGGCGGACCCGTGGTGCCCGAGGTGTAGACCATGATGCAGACATCATCGGGCGAGGCTTGCGCGATGAGCCGATCCAAGGTCGCGTCGGCGTTTGGGTTTTCGCGAGCATAGGTATCGCCGAGCTCGCGGAGCCGCTCGAACGACATCAGGTTCGGCTGGCGATAGTGTCGCAGCCCCTTCATGTCGATGCAGGCGATCGCTTCGACAGCTGGAAGACCCCCGTTGTGGGCCATCGCATCGAGCACCTTGTCAGTCTGTTCCTGGTCGCCCGTTATCACCACGCGCGAGCCGGAATGGCGGACGATATACTGGAGCTCGACCCAGGGGTTGGTGGGGTAGATGCCGACGGCAATGGCACCGATCATCTGAGTGCCCAGGTCTGCATAGAACCACTCGGGTGTATCTTCGCCGGCGATGGCAACACGATCGCCTGGCTTTATGCCGAGCGACAACAGGCCGAGCGCGACCGAACGCGCGGTCTGATAATAGTGGTTCCAGGAGTACGGATTCCAGATGCCGTATTCCTTTTCGCGAAGCGCGAGCCGGTCGCCATGCATCGTCGCGCGCTGCCGCAAAAGCTGCGGGATAGTGATGGCGGCATCCTTAAGCGTCGCCTGTAAAGGGCTCGCATTCGCGCGCGAGAGCTGAGGCGCAACAGCATGCGGCGACGAGTGGACCGTCCGCAGAGTATCGATCGTCGACATCAAGCGCCTACCCCTGAGGCTGGATTACCGCGCTGTGCTCCAAGATAGGCCGCAGCGACATCAGGGTTATCGCGCACGTTGGCTGGTGTTCCTTCTGCGATCTTGCGCCCGAAGTTCAGGACATGGACTCGATCGGAAATGTCCATCACGATCCGCATGTCGTGTTCGATCATCAACACCGTGATGCCGAGTTCGTCCCGGATGTCCAGAACGAACCGCGCCACATCTTCCGTCTCCTCCTGGTTCATGCCGGACACCATCTCGTCAAGCAGGAGGAGCTTTGGTTCACTGGCAAGCGCGCGCGCGAGCTCAACGCGCTTCTGCTGGCCATAGGACAAGGTCCCGACGATCGCGTCCCGGATATGTTCGATCTCTAGGAACTCGACGATGTGTTCGATGCGCTGGCGGGCTTCGATCTCTTCCCGTCTTGTGCGCCCGAAATACACGACGGCATCGAATACGTTTGACCGCAGATGAGTATGGCAACCAGTCAGAATGTTCTCTACGACGGTGCCGTGCTTGAACAGGGCAAGGTTCTGAAAGGTGCGGCCGATGCCGATCGCGGCAAAGCGCCAAGGCGAGATAGTCCCAAGGTCGATTCCGTTAAAGACAATGCGGCCGTCACTCGGGCGGAGCACGCCAGAAATCATGTTGAAGAGAGTTGTCTTGCCGGCACCGTTCGGTCCGATCACGCTGCAGATTTCTCCAGGCACTACAGCGAGGGTAACATCGGCAACCGCCTGCAGGCCGCCAAAGCGCTTGCTCAAGTTTTCGACGGCAAGGAGGGAGGTCATGACAGCCACCGCTTGCGCCGCTTGTAGTGTTTAACGTCACGCAAGCTCTTGCGCCCTGAGGAGGAGAAGCCGAGGTAGAACTCCTGCACATCCTCGTTTGCGGCGAGCCTTTTCGCAGTTCCATCAAGCACGATGCGTCCAGTTTCAAGTATGTAACCGTAGTCGGCGATATCGAGCGCACGCTGCGCGTTCTGCTCGACCAGCAGCACGGTCATGTTGAGTTCACGGCAGAGGCGGACGATCACTTCATAGATGCGGTCGATGATCAAAGGGGCCAGGCCGAGTGACGGTTCATCGAGCGCGAGCAGGACAGGATCGGTCATCATGGCGCGTCCGATCGCCAGCATCTGCTGCTCGCCGCCCGACATGTAACCTGCGATCTGGTCACGCCGCTCGAACAGGCGCGGAAATAGCGAAAACACCTTGTCGCGCCGATCGCGGGCTTCCGAGATGGTTTTTGTATAGCCACCCATCTGGAGATTTTCGTCGATCGTCAGTGCCGGAAAAACGCGCCGCCCTTCCGGAACCTGGACGATACCGCGTCGTACCAGTTCGTCGGGCTTGAAGTGATGGACCTCCTCTTTGCGAAAGCGGATCGAGCCGTTCTCGATCACACCCTCCTCGGTATAGAGGATGCCGGACATTGCCTTCAGCAATGTCGATTTGCCGGCGCCATTGGAGCCGAGCAGGGCAACAATGCCGCCCTCAGGTATTTTGATCGAAACGTCGCGCACTGCCTCGATGGCATTGTCGTAAACCACGCGGATATTGCGAAATTCGAGCAGCGGCGCACGCTCTGGCGTCGCCGACGTGCCTGCAATGTCCGTGTGCGTTGTGATCGCCATAAGATCTCAAATCCTGCTGGCCAGCGCCCGCGGATGGGCCGCAAGGATCGCATCGGTGACCAGCTTTGCGGTTTCGGCGCAGGCCTGCGTGCCGCCATTGCCATATTGCTTGACAGCGTCGCCGACACACCAGAGGCCTTCGATTCCGGTTTCGCGCGGCAGATCATAGCCGGCGCAGCTCCGTTGCGCTGGCCAGTCGTCGCGCATCACGCGAATGGACAGGATCTTGGCTTGCCCGAAGTTTGGAAACTGCTCGCGCAAATCTTCGAGCGCGAGCGCGACTTCGGCCTCAGATTTGAAATCGCCAAGCGCCGGGACTGGCACGGCATAGGCGACATATTGATTCCAACCCGGCGGCGCGAGCTCCGGGCAGGTCGCGGTGAGGTTTGCCATGTTGCAAAGGCGCCGCGTCTTGCCAAAGGTAATGATGCCCGGGTGAGTAACCAGAGGCTCGCGGCTGGCAATGTTGATGACGATGTTGGCGGCAGGACGAAGGCTATCACGGATCTTCTCCAGATATTCTGGCGGGAATGCCGCTTCGCCGCCAAGCGCGACCGTCGCTTTTGGCCCGGCGTTGCTGATCACGATGCTGGTATCAATCCGCGTCTCGTGGCCGTCGCGCAGCACAGTCACTCCTTCGGTGCGGCCATTGGCGGTGTGGATCCTTATCGCCGGCGTACCAAGCCAGATCTCGCCATTGCGCTGGATCGCCGCAGCCAGCGCGTTCCAGACACCGATCGTGCCTTGGGGGCAGAAGCCGAAGCGTTTGAATGCACCCTTACTGGTGAAATAGGTCAGGAACGCGCGGGCTGGCAATTCGTCAGCATTGCAGGCAAAAATCGCCGCGCAAAGATTGCGGAAAATCGCGTGAACCGTGGCGTTGTTCGTATAGCCCTTTAGCCAGTCCTCAGTTGACTCGCGCCCGTCCGGGAGATTGCCTGAACGTGCGTCGGCGAATTTTTCGAGAATGCGCGAGGCCTGTTTGGTGAGCTGGCCGAGCAAAAGCGACCATCCACCGCGGCCGACGTCGATGACCTTGCCGTCGATCAGGAAAGCGCTTGCGGGCTCTGGCGCGCGGATATCCAGCGGCGCTCCAACAGTCCTGAATGTCTCCTCGAAAATGCCGCCGAACTCAATGGCGATCGCGCCGATATTGACCCTGAAACCGTCGATCTCCTCCGTTGAGGCGCGCCCGCCCAGTCGTCCCTTGTCGTCCATCACAAGCGTATACAGGCCGGCATGAGCAAGCCGTGCCGCGGCGCAAAGCCCACCCGCGCCAGCACCAATGACGACAGCATCAACCCTTTGATTGGTCACAAAAATCCTCCCATCATGCCGCCGGTTGACCCCGCGTGTTCGACTTGCTTGCCCGAACGAAGGATATTATAATCCGACTGTCCGTTCAAATTTTTTTTTGACATGGATCAAACAGACCGATCTGGTCCCGATGTTGCGGGGAAAGCTGCAAGCTTTGCAGCGCGCCGTTTAGTGTAGTGAGAACCCTCCGGCCGGCCTTGCGCCGGCGACCAGGATGACGAGAGACGCAAATGGCGCGGACACGCTCGGAAAATTATGATGACATTCAGCGGGGGATTCTGACCGCGGCCTGTGAACTGTTTGCCAAGCAAGGATATACGCGCGCCTCAATTGCGGAGTTGGCGGATGCCTGCAAGATTTCGCGCGGCGCGCTCTATCATTATTTCGAATCCAAGGAAGCAATCCTGTTTGCTATCCTGGATGCGCACATTCACCAGATGATCGCCGACGTCGAGTCTGCGATCGCCGGCAAGTCAACCACTCTGGGACAATTTCGGGCGGCGATCCGCGCGATCGTGGAGCTTAATGCCGGCTCCTCAAACGAGCAGCGTGTCATTCTGAACGACCTGTCGTTCCTCAGTGAGACTGAACAGGAGAATATCAAGGCGCTGCAACGGCAGATTGTCGAGGTGGTAGCCGATCTCCTGATCCGGCTCGATCACGAAGGCAAGATCGCAAAGCGAACCAAGAAGGTTTACGCGATGATGCTGTTCGGCATCCTGAACTTCAGCCACACGTGGTACGATCCCGCCGGCAGCATAGGTCCGACCGAGTTCGCGGACATGATTGTGGATCAATTTCTGTACGGCTTTACGGCACCGGTGAAAGCTGATGCGCCGATGCGATCCCGTCGCGAGCGGGTTTAAAAACAGAAACAACAATAGGGAGATGCCATGCCTGACGCATTGATTATCGACGCCTGCAGGACTCCCCGAGGCGTCGGCAAAGCCGGAAAGGGCGCATTGTCGGGAATTCATCCGCAGCAACTGGGCGCGACGGTGTTGCGTGCGCTGGCTGACCGCACCGGTATCAACACCGCCGACGTCGACGACATCATTTGGGGCACGAGCGCGCAGGTTGCGCAGCAGAGTGGTGACCTCGGCAGGATGGCGGCGCTCGACGCCGGCTATGACGTGCGCGCGAGCGGCGTCACGCTCGACCGCTTCTGCGGCTCAGGCATTACCAGCGTCAGCATGGCTGCTGCGTCCATCATGTCGGGCGCCGAGGATCTGGTGATCGCCGGCGGCACCGAGATGATGTCGATGGAAGGCCGTCGCGGCCAGGGTCCCATGATGATGGACGCTGGCAATCTTCATCTGCGCGCGAAGCATCCGCAGTCGCATCAGGGCATCTGTGCCGATGCGATTGCCACCATGGAGGGGATTGGACGAGAGAATGTCGACGCAGTGGGGCTCGAAAGCCAAAAGCGCGCGGCCAATGCGATCAAAAACGGCCATTTCAGGAAAAGCTTGGTGCCGGTCTACCGCGAAGACGGCACGCTCGCACTCGACCATGAGGAATATCCGCGGCCACAAACCACGAAAGAGGGACTTGCCGGCCTCAAGCCCGCCTTTCCGGCGGTCGCCGACTATCCGCTTGACGACAAAGGCACAACCTACCGCAGCCTGATTCTTCAAGTATACCCAGACCTCGACATCAACTTCGTGCATCATGCCGGCAATTCATCTGGCGTTGTCGACGGCTCGGCGGCGATCCTTCTGGCTTCCCCAAACTATGCCAAGGCCCATGGCTTAAAGCCGCGGGCTCGCGTCGTCGCGATGGCAAATATGGGCGATTCGCCCACATTGATGTTGAATGCGCCGGTTCCGGCCACTCGAAAGGTGTTGGCGAAAGCTGGGCTTTCGCTCGATGACATCGATCTATTCGAAATCAACGAAGCTTTTGCGGTCGTCGCGGAGAAATACGTTCGAGATCTGAAGCTCGACCGCGACAAGGTCAACGTCAATGGTGGTGCCATCGCACTCGGACACCCCATCGGCGCCACTGGATCGATCCTGATCGGGACCATCCTTGACGAGCTTGAGCGGCGCGATCTCAAGCGCGGGCTCGTGACGATGTGTGCCGCCGGCGGCATGGCGCCGGCAATCATCATTGAACGCCTCTGACGCTCTCGCGGAGCCCGCCGTGACGAACCTTCTCCCCGACACGATCAGGCGCCTCTACACCGACCCCGGTGAATATATCGACAGCGATCATCCGGCAGTCCAGGAATTTGCCAGAGCCGCCGTTCCGGCAAACGCCAGCGAGCGCGAGAAGGCCAGGCTGCTCTACATGGCAGTGCGCGACGGAGTTCGATACAACCCTTATGTGAACATGCGCACGCCAGAGACGTTCCGTGCCTCGAGCGTGCTCGTGGCCGGCAACGGCTATTGCGTCGGGAAAGCGGCGCTTTACGCGGCCACCTGCCGCGTTCACGGCATTCCCGCGCGCGTTGGTTTCGCTGATGTACGCAACCACCTCACGACCGAGAAGTTGCGCCAGAGCATGGGCACGAACGTTTTCACCTGGCACGGTTTCACGGAGGTGCATGTGGACGCCGCTTGGCGTAAGGCGACCCCGACCTTCAACGCCACGCTCTGCGCGAAGCTCGGCGTGCATCCGCTTGATTCGACGGTCACAGCGACGCGCTCCTGCATCCCTTTGACGGCGCGGGCAGGACCTACATGCAATATCTGAACGATCATGGGTCTTACCACGACGTTCCCGCAAAATTCCTGATGCGGGAGATGGCGCGCGACTACGCCAACATGCAGGGCGAGGACTTATCCAGCCGCGACATGGAACGAGAGGCAGCGGAAGGCTGAACGTCAACCGCTTTCGTTCGACAGTATCTCGACGCCACGATTTGCGGCGATGCTGTGTCCTGGGACGGACTGCTTGCACCGGCGGGCGCGCCGCAAGCTATCATCCAAAGGCTCGAGGAAGCACTCAGAACCTCCAATGAAAAGACCCCGCTGTGCTTCGTATCCTGGCTCAGTCCGGCGCCGTGGCTGACTCTTAATTAGCTGCTTTGTCGGGACTCGGACCTCGCGGGCCAAGAAATTTGCGTGCGGAGATTGCGCACTAGAGGCGCCCATTGACGGGCTATGAAATCGCAACTAGCCGAGCCAGGCTGCGCATCGATAAGAAAACAGTGTTTCTAAAATAGTGGTTTGAACGATGTAGCGGAGCATGACCACTGCGGCGCAGAAATTGACGTAGAAGCCGGCTTCGACAGCCGCTGCCCGTCAACAGCACGTCAACAGCAAATAGCGTTTCGTTCCGATCTTGTTCTTACTCTGTTTGCACATCTACTGGCCTTTTCGCTTTGATTTTGCGCGAGAATTCGTGTTCCGGCCTACCTTGACATGGTAGGGGTCACAGGTTCGATCCCTGTCGTGCCCACCAGCCTTGTATGGCTTCCAGCCTGCCCGCCTGCCCG
>Ga0335077_10013691_pt1 | contig 10134 bp, 6 predicted proteins | sample Lox_Sample_31_FD_207151 | JGI IMG/M metagenome (GOLD analysis project Ga0335077, IMG submission 207151) | Soil microbial communities from Loxahatchee National Wildlife Refuge, Florida, United States - Lox_Sample_3.1 | ecosystem: Environmental > Terrestrial > Soil > Wetlands | place: USA: Florida...
GTCACTTCCCGCACTCGTGAGATTGGCATCCGCAAGGCGGTGGGCGCTACCGCCGCAGACATCCGTCTGCAGTTTCTCTCCGAGGCCGTGCTGATCTCCATCACCGGAGGCGTGATTGGTTCCCTGGTGGGACTAGCCCTGCCGTTCTCGGTTCGTTTTCTTACCGATTATCGGATTCCAATCTCCGGTCTATCAGCAGTGATCGGGATCGTTGTTTCGTCGCTGGTCGGAATTATTTTTGGGACAGTTCCGGCTACGCGCGCGGCGCAGATGGACCCCATCGAGAGCTTGCGTCACGAATGAATTGGCCGAACTGCAGTGCGACGGTTCTGGTCAAAGCTAAAGATTCGTAAACAGGCGCGCCACAAGCCATGTCATACCTATGATAAACAGCATGGAGGTTGGCTCAATGGTTGCAGTCGGCCTCGGGTTTTGCGTATAAACAAAGCAGCTTGTTCTCGACAGGCATGAAGACGTCCAGGCATTTTCCCTTGAAGATCTACTTGTTCATCGTGCTGATGGTGATTCTGGGCCCGCTCGGCAACGTTCTACTCGGCAAAGGTATGAAGCACATTGGCACGACCTCGTCCTGGAGCCTGTCCGGTTTAATCCACTTGGTGGCACGGCTCTCCGGGTCGGGCGTTATCTGGCTGGGGCTGTTATGCCTGATGGCGTTCTTTGCCGTCTACATGTTGGTGCTCTCCTGGGCCGACTACAGCTACGTTCAGCCTGCCTCTGCGGTGGCTTACGCCCTGGTGGCCCTGATGGGCCATTTTCTGTTGGGTGAAGTGGTTACACCCGTACGCTGGGCGGGTGTGCTGATCATCTGCCTCGGCGTTCTGGTCGTGGGCCATACGCCGCCGCGCACTACCGAGTCCAGAGGATGAAAATCGAAATCATTTTATTGCTGCTGATTATGGTGGCCGGGACTGCCGGTGAACTCTGCGTCGCCCGCGCCATGCAGGCGGTCGGTCCGGCAACCGATCTCCGGCCCGTCGGACTGATCCGTCTGCTCCGCCGCGCCCTGCAAAACGGTTGGATGTGGCTTGGCTTTCTGCTGATGGCGGTGGCGTTCTTTTCCCTGCTGGAGATGTTCTCGCTGGAAAACGTGAGCTTCGTGGTTCCGGTGACCGCGCTCAGCTATGGTTTCGGCGCGCTGGGAGGGAAAATCTTCCTGCGCGAACAGGTGACCCGCAGGCGGTGGGCCGGTGTGCTGTTGGTTTGCCTGGGAGTGGGTTTGGTATTGATCGGGCAACACTAAGGGCGTGGCAGAGCTTTGGAACTCATGACGCGAATCAACGGCTCGGTCTCGGTGGAGGACAGGGTCGAGGTTTGCTCTCCATCGGACACTGCGGCAAAGAAATCAAGCTGGGGTAAGCACTGGCCGGTGTGCGCCGCCGTCGTCGTGGTGGCAGCCCTCATCTATTTGGGCTGCGTGGTTTCTCCTCCATCCTTGATGGATGATGTGGACGCCGTGCAAGCTCAGATGGCCCGCAACATGCTTACTTCCGGCGATTGGGTGACGGCGCATCTGGACGGCGTCGCCTTCCTGGAGAAGCCGCCGCTGGTCTATTGGGCGATGGCGGTCTCATACAAGGTCTTTGGCGTACACGACTGGGCTGCGCGGATGCCAGTGGCTCTCGCCGCGATCGCTCTGTGCGGGGTGATTGCCGCTTTCGGGATATGGGCTTTTGGCGGGTGGGCGGGGTTCTACGCTGGTCTGTGCATGGCCACCTGCGTGGGGCTGTTCCTGTTCACCCGCATTCTGCTCCCTGACGTCCTGTTCACACTCACTGTGGCCGTGGGTATGTGGGCTTTCCTGCGGGCCCTGGATGAAGCAGAGGCACATCCGCGCCGGTGGGCGTTGATCTTCGCCGCCAGCATGGGAATCGGATTGCTGCTGAAAAGCCTGATCGCGGTGGTTTTTCCGGTGGCCGCCTGCGGAATTTATCTCGCGTTTACCCGTCAGTTGTTCTTCGCCCGAATCTGGAAACGGCTTCATCCTCTCAGCGGGATATTGGTGGTTCTGTTGATCGCCGTCCCCTGGCACGTGCTGGCGACGCTGCGCAACCCGCCGTATTTTGCCTGGACTTTGCACAGCGGCCGCGGCGAATATCACGGCTTTCTCTGGTTCTTCTTCATCAATGAGCAGCTTCTGCGGTTTTTGAACCTGCGCTATCCCCGGGATTACAACACAGTTCCCCGCCTCTGGTTCTGGTTGTTGCACCTGGTGTGGCTGTTTCCGTGGAGCGTCTATTTCCCGGCCGTGGCCAGGCTTTCCTTCCGACCAGTGGACCGCGCCGGACGCGTGCGTCTGCTCGCCCTGTGCTGGGTCAGCTTTGTGCTGGTGTTTTTCACATTCTCTACCACCCAGGAGTACTACTCCATGCCGATCTATCCAGCGGTGGCTTTGCTGCTGGGTTCGGCCATGGCCGCAGGCGGTGACTGGGTGCGCCGGGGCACGCGAGTGCTGGGCGTGATTTGCGGAGTGCTGGCCGTGGCGTTATTCGCGCTTTGGTTCCAGGCGCGCGGCATGTCCATGCCAGGAGATATTTCTCAGGCACTATCCCACCACCCGCAGGCCTATACCCTCGCACTCGGACACATGCAGGATTTGACGCTGGCATCGTTCGCATACCTTCGGCTGCCGGTTCTGCTGGCGGCATTAGCCTTTCTGATCGGCGCGCTGGGAGCACTACGGGCCAGCCACAAGCGCGCCTTCATGGCCATCGCGGTGATGATGGTCCTGTTGTTCCACGCCAGCCGCCTGGCAATGGTATCCTTTGATCCGTACTTGTCATCGCGCCCGCTCGCCAAAGTACTGCTCGGTCTGCCGGAAGGCCAATTGATCGTGGACCACCACTATTACACCTTCGCTTCCGTATTCTTTTACACCGACCGTACCGCCTTGCTGCTGAATGGCCGGTTCAACAGCATGGAATACGCTTCATATGCGCCAGACGCCCCGCAGGTATACATTGATGATGCCGAGTTCCGCCGCCTGTGGCTGCAACCGGAGCGGCGGTATCTGCTGACTAAAGAATCGGATTTGCCGCGTCTTGAGAGTCTGGTGGGACGCGAGCAGCTCAGCCTTGTTGCCGTGAGTGGAGGAAAACTCATACTCGCGAATCATCCGCTTGATAGCACCGCCAAGACGCAGCCGCTCGCGGGCATGCGGTTTGGCTCATACCGCATGCAGTCACACGGACGGGCCGAGTCGAAGGAATCCGAGCGTTTGCCTTTGACGGTCTCGGCCAGAGTTCTCACACGCGCCAGCGTCGGATAGCGTTCCGGCGCCGGCTGAGGCGGCGAAGATTTCAGTTGCTCTAGGAGGGCACATGAGGGTTGCCGTGCTGGGCGGAGATGGTTATTGCGGATGGGCCACGGCGCTGTATCTGTCTAGAAAAGGTCACACGGTCGCAATTGTCGACAACTTCCTGCGCCGTCAGTGGGACCATGAGCTGGGAGCTCAGACCCTGACGCCCATCCGTCCCCTGTCGAATCGTTTGAATGTCTGGCGGGAGCTGACCGGCAACTCCATCGATTCCTTCGTCGGGGACGTGACGGATTACGATTTCATCTCCTCCATGCTGCGGGAGTTCGAACCGGAGGCCCTGGTGCACTTTGCCGAGCAACGCTCGGCGCCCTACTCGATGATCGACCGCAAACATGCGGTCTTCACCCAGGTCAACAACGTGGTCGGCACCTTGAACCTGCTGTTTGCGCTGCGCGAGTTCTACCCCGACTGCCACCTGATCAAGCTGGGAACCATGGGCGAATACGGCACACCCAACATCGACATCGAAGAAGGCTACATCACCATCGAGCACAACGGCCGCAAGGACCTGCTCCCGTTCCCCAAGCAGGCCGGCTCCTTCTATCACCTGTCCAAGGTGCATGACAGCCACAACATGATGTTCTGCTGCAGGGTCTGGGGGCTGCGCGCCACCGATCTCAACCAGGGCGTGGTGTATGGAACCATGACCGAGGAAACCGCTCTCGATGAAGCCTTGATCAACCGCTTCGACTACGATGAGGTCTTCGGCACGGTGCTCAACCGTTTCTGTGCGCAGGCGGCGATCGGCCACCCGCTCACCGTATACGGCAAGGGCGGACAGACACGCGGCTTCCTTGATATCCGCGACACTGTGCGCTGTGTGGAGATCGCTTGCCTGAATCCTCCCGGACGTGGAGAATGCCGCGTCTTCAACCAGTTCACAGAGCAGTTTTCCGTTCTGGAGCTGGCAGAAATGGTGCAATCGGCGGGAACCAAGCTGGACCTTGAAGTGGAAATCGATCGCCTGCCCGATCCCCGGGTAGAAGCCGAAGAGCACTATTACAACGCCAAGCACTCGAAGCTGATCGATCTCGGGTTGCAACCCCACTACCTGTCAGAGTCACTCCTGGATTCGCTGATGAACATAGCCATCCAGTACCGGGACCGGGTCGATACCTCGCTCATCATGCCCCGCGTGAATTGGCGGTGTCCCAGCAACAATCGCCGGGTGGAGCGGCATGCCGAGAGTTCGGTCGAGGCAGCGCAGTTTGAGGCTGTGGAACTGGCGCGAAAAGAATCGGCCTAGTCGTGTAGCGAGGCGGGAGCCGTCCCCGGCTCATTTGGTACAGCGGCTGGGATTACCGGGACCAACTGGCCATCGCGGATAAAGTAATCCTGGTCGCGCCAGCGGATGCTCTTCCGTCCAAAGCTGATCAGCCATATGGAGAATGCCAACGCATCCCAGATGGGAATCAGAGGCATCTTCTGCCACAGCGCTCGCTGCTTCAGTCCGCGGATGCCAATCAGCCAAACCATAGCCATGCGAAGAGCGACGTAGCTGCCAAAATAGCCGAGCGCCAGGGCCGGCGAAGGGTGAGTCGCCACGGCCAGCAGTGACCAGGCGAGACCGTGGGTAAAGATCAATCCCAAATGCCCCCATGGACGCATATGCCGCATTACTACGATCCAGCGCAAGCGCTTGTGGAAGAGATCACGCATGGAATCATAGTCGGGCACGGTCACGACGGAATAAGGCAACAGTTTCACCTCGTAGCCCTGCTCCGCGATTAAACGCCCAACCAGCAGATCGTCGGCGGGGCGGTTCTCGATCGCCGCGTAACCACCAAAACCGGCCAGGTGTGCGCGGGAAGTGGCGATCGTCGGCCCGAGAGCAAACTTGACTCCATCCAACTGCCGGGCCACCAGGATGCCGGCATAGAAATCCGAAACCATGCCAATCGACTGCAGGCTGTGAACCAGCGTTGGGTCGTCCGCCGGCACGTAGAAGCACGTCACCGCGCCCACCTTGGGGTCGGCAAGCGGAGCCACTACCGTGCGGAGATAGTCGGGCTGCACGCGTACGTCGCTGTCACTGATCACCAACAGTTCGTAGCGAGCCTCGCTGGCCAGGCGCGCCAGCTTCGCGACTTTGTCGTTGGGCGCGTTGCGGCCAGACCCGAACAGCACCCGAATGCTCCGGTCAGGAAAATCGCAAGACAGTTTCTCGATCACCGCAAGCGCCGGATCGCTGTCGCTATCCACGCAGAAAAGGATTTCGTATTCGGGATAATCCTGCCGGCAAAAGCTGGCAAAGTTTGCGTAGGCGTCCGGATCCAGGCCGCGGATGGGCTTGAGAATGCTGATCGGGCGGGTGCTCTCCAAGCGCGCCGGATTCGGCTTCGGCGAACTGCGGAAATATCGCCAGGCACTGTACAAGGCGATCGCATAGTAGATGAAAGGGATGGCAGCAATACCGAGGAACAGATAGTCAGCGAACTTCCAAATCATCAGCAGTTCCTCGCGGCGAAGCTCAGGGAAGCACCTGCGCTAAAAGAGCATAGCAAAAATCACTGCATGCTACCGCAGTTATAACCTGCATGCTTCTGACGCAATTAACTGGTGCAGGCGAGGCTTCTGGATGATAATCATTGGTTACCGCTCAGGTAAAAGTGCAGACAGGTGGCAGGGAGGAGTCTGTTCGGTCCCAGGTGATAAGACTTTGCCTACGATTTGCAGGGTTTGCCCCGGCGATCGCTCGCCAGACCGTCGCCTCGCTACGTTTGGTTCCGGCTTTCTTCTTTCTTTTGTGTACGTTGGCGGTGGTTGCGGTTGGCGATTCTATCCCGCTCCGGATTTCGGTGGTTGATGAGAAAGAGCAGCCGGTGGCGCAGGCGGTGGTTGAGATCCGTCGCCAGGCACAGGTGTTGGTTAGCGCTTCGACCGATGGAGAAGGAAAAGCCAGCCTTTCGATCTCCAGCCCTGGAAGCTGCGTTCTCAATGTCAGTCAGAAAGACTACATCTCCGTGCAAACGGAACTGGAAGTCGGCGCCGAGGTAGAGGAAATTCGCGTCGTGCTGACCAAAGCGGCCCTGAGCCAGCAGAGCATCGACGTCGAGGCGACTGCTTCCAACCCGGTGACCGACACCGCTGGCGCCCACACCACCTTGACCCCGGCGCAGGCTGCGAATACTCCCATCAAGCCTCCGACCCTGACGGATGCGCTGCCCCTGATACCCGGGATTGTTCGCGCCCCCGACGGGGGCGTCAGCATGGCCGGCCTAGGCGAAAAGCACAGCGCCTTGCTGGTAAATTCCGTTAATGTTACCGACCCGGCGACTGGCCAGTTCGGGCTCAGCGTGCCCATCGACAGCGTGGAAACCATCTCCGTGGCGGAAATGCCGTATCTGGCGCAGTACGGCAGGTTCACCGCCGGGGTGATAACGGCTGAAACCCGGCGCGGGGGAGAGGAGTGGAACTATAGTTTGAATGACCCACTGCCCGACTTCCGCATCCGGAGCGGGCATCTGGATGGTCTGAAAGACGCCTCGCCACGCTTGAACCTCAGTGGCCCGCTGATCGCCGATAAGCTCTACTTCCTGGAAGGCGCAGAGTACCTGCTCAACAAGCAGGAGGTTTACACTCTGCCCTATCCCGAGAATCAGACAACTTCTTCGGCCATCAATTCATTCACCCAGCTCGATGCCATCATCTCTCCTACGCAGACACTGACCGCCAGCTTTCACTTTGCCCCGCATTCGCTGGAGTATGCCGGTCTGGATTATTTCAATCCTCAGCCCGTCACCCCCGATGCCAGCTTCCACGAATCCACCGGCACCCTCAGCGACCGGCTTGCAATCGGCGGCGGCATGCTGCAGAGCACGCTGGCGATGACCCAGGTCAGCAGCGGCATTACCTCGCAGGGTACGGCCGATATGGTCCTGACGCCGGTGGGCAATCTAGGGAACTACTTCAGCCAGGAGGCCCGCCGGGCTACCCGTTTTGAATGGATCGAAAACTGGACGCCGCGTACACGCCATTTCTACGGCGATCACACGCTGCAGATCGGATCGGTCATCGCGCACAGCGAAAATGAAGGCCAGTTCGACGCCCGCCCGGTGTTGATCCAGGATGCGGCCGGACATCTGCTGCAGCGCATCGACTTCACGGGCGGAGGATCGTTCGACGTTCGGGACACGGAACCGGCCATTTACGCGCAGGATCATTGGGTGCTGCGCCCAAGCTTGGCGCTGGACGCCGGTCTTCGCGTCGAGTCGCAGACCATCACCAGCACGATTCGCTCGGCGCCGCGCCTGGGTTTCGTGTGGGCACCCAGGCAGTCGCAGCGAACCGTAGTCCGAGGCGGCGTGGGTTTATTTTACGATTCTGTGCCCCTCGACATTTATGCCTTCGGCGGCTACCCGCAGCAGACCGTAACCACCTACAACCCGCAGGGCGGCGTGGTTGGAGTGGTCTCCTACATCAATCTCACACAGCAATTGGCCCTCACCGGTTTTCCCTTCGTGGACCGCGGCGCCAAGAGCGGAAACTTTGCGCCCTACAATGTCGCCGGGCATCTCGAAGCCGAGCACACCTTCAGCCGCCTGGTAATGATTCGCGTCAAATACCTGCAGAGCCTGGTACAGGATGCGATCACCATCCAACCGCAGGTCGTCAATGGCCAGAACGCGTTCGTGCTGGGCTCGGACGGGACAGCGCGGATTCGGCAAGGCGAGTTCACGGCGCGCATCGGCAGCCCGGGGCAGCGCCAGTTCTTTTTCTCTTATGTGCGGCAATCCGCACGCGGAGACGTCAACGACGCCGCGGGATATCTTGGCAATTTTCCCTTCCCGGTCGTACGGCAGGATCTGGTTGCCAGCCTGCCCACCGAGATTCCGAACCGCTTCCTGCTATGGGGCACCTATGCCCTTCCCAGGAAATTCCAGATCGTGCCCCACATCGAGTACCGAAACGGCTTTCCCTACGAGCCCACCAGCGAGTTGCAGCAATACCTGCCCGCGGGTACCGGTCCGCAGCCTCGGTTTCCCCGCTACTTCTCTGCCAATCTCCGCCTGTCAAAGGAGCTGGAGGTCGCCCAGAAGCACGCGGTTCGGCTGTCCCTCAACGTGGTCAACCTGACCAATCACTTCAACGCGCTGGACGTCCACTCCAACATTGCCGACCCGCTGTATGGGACTTTCTTCGGAAACTACACCCGGCGACTCACGGTGGATTTCGACTTCCTTCACTGAGGACTTACGCTGGCGGACGCGTCCGCTGAAACCTGGTGAAGGACCCGGCGTGGACCCGAGCCCCTGAAAATTGCTTGCATACTAGATCGTATAACGATATATTATCGGCCTCAAAGTGAAACGGGGGACATCATGGATTTTCATCCCGACGTCCCGGCGGAATCCAAGTCCAGGGGCTGGAACCGCCACCAATGGGTCAGCCTGGTTCCCTACGGCATCAACCAGGAACATCCCAACGCCTACCGCGATATCCTCGAGGCCATGTGGGACAACCGCGACCAGCTCGGCTATGCCTGGCGCATCCTGCGCGACGGCTGCTGCGACGGCTGCTCGCTCGGCACCAGTGGCCTGCACGACTGGACCATGAAGGGCGTCCACCTGTGCAACGTCCGCCTGCAATTGCTGCGCTTCAACACCGCTCCGGCGATGGATTACCGCCTGTTGGAGGACATCGCGCCTCTTCGTGACAAGACGGAGAAGCAGTTGCGCAAGCTGGGCCGCCTGCCGGTTCCGATGGTGCGACGTAAGGGCGACAAGGGTTTCCGCCGCGTTTCCTGGGACGAGGCCATCAACATTGTCGCCGACGGCCTGCGCAACCTCGATCCCAAACGCCTGGGCTGGTACATGACTTCCCGCGGCCTGACCAACGAGGCTTACTACGCGCATCAGAAGGTGGCGCGCTTCCTCGGCACCAACCACGTGGACACGAGCGCCCGCATCTGTCACGCGCCTTCAACCGCCGGCCTGAGCGCGACCGTCGGCTGCGCCGCCACCACCTGCTCCTATTCCGACTGGGTGGGCGCCGACCTGGTGGTGCTGGTCGGCACGAACCTCGCCAACAATCAGCCAGTCTCGACCAAATATCTGCACTACGCCAAGAAGGCGGGGACGAAGATCTTCCTGGTCAATCCTTACGTCGAGCCTGGCTTGGAGCGTTACTGGGTGCCTTCGGTGGTGGAAAGTGCCCTGTTCGGCACCAAGCTCAGCGATGATGTGTTCCAGATCCACGCCGGGGGAGACATTGCCTTCTTCCACGGCGTGCTGAAGCACCTGATCGAGAACGACTGGCTGGACCACGATTTCATCAACGCGCGAACCGTGGGCTGGCCGGACATCGAAGCCAAGGTGAAGGGGCTGTCCTGGGAAACGCTAGAGCGCAGCGCCGGCCAGACGCGCGCGGACATGTATCGTTTCGCCGAGGCCTTCGGCAAGGCGCGGCACGCGATTATCACCTGGAGCATGGGCATCACCCAGCATGCCTATGGCAGCGACAACGTGCGCGCCATCGTCAACCTGCAGCTCGCCAAGGGCAATGTCGGACGTCCGCATACCGGGCTGATGCCCATGCGCGGCCACAGCGGCGTACAGGGCGGTGCCGAGATGGGTGGCATGCCTGGCGCATACGTCATGGGCTTCCCCGCCAACGAGGAGAACGCGAGGAAGTTCGCCGCTTCGGAGATGTGGGGGTTCGAGCCTCCGGCTTGGAAGGGACTGAGCGCTGCCCACATGATTCTGGCCGCAGAACGCGGTGAAATCGACGCTCTCTGGCAGACGGGCGGCAACTTTAAGCAGACCCTGCCTGAGCCGGAACTGGTGGAGCGCGCCCTG